>Ga0193753_10004046_pt1 | contig 10630 bp, 9 predicted proteins | sample H1c2metaG_FD_144925 | JGI IMG/M metagenome (GOLD analysis project Ga0193753, IMG submission 144925) | Soil microbial communities from a riparian zone of the East river system, Colorado, United States - H1c2 | ecosystem: Environmental > Terrestrial > Soil > Riparian zone | place: USA: East River... | reverse complement strand
GTTGCCTTTCATTTCGCGCAGGACGAGGAGCCGTCGTGTCACATCGACGTCCTGCGAGCGGAGCGCGAGCGCGAAATGAAAGGCAACGCCCCCGACATGCTCCCGATCAGCGTGACCGTCGCGGCCATGTTGCAAACCTACCTGCAGGATAGGCCCCCGGGGCCATTGTTCGAAGGCGAGAAGGGCAGGCCACTGGGGCGACGGCAGGCGGCACGCCGTCTGGAGATCTGGGGGGAACGCGCCGGCTTGGTGGGCCGTGTGCATGCACACGCCTTGCGTCACTCCTTCGCGCGTCGTCTCTACGAAAAGACAGGCGACGTCCTCACCGTGCAGGCTCTCCTCAGGCACCGGTCGATCGCGTCAACGATGATCTACGCGAAGGTAGACTTACGCGATCTGCGTCGAGCACTTGCCTAGGTCGCCTCCGCGCAGTCGGTGAGCAGCGACGGGTACAGAGGCAACTCTCAGACTGCGTGCGCGGTTACGCTACAGCGGTATGAACCTGGAGGCCCAGTAGGAAACAAATCCTGTCCGTCAAGGCTTCTCCCGGCCTTCTCAAGAGCGGACGTTATCTGCTTTTTTGCATCAGTCTTCGCCTGCCGAACGGCCGTGCCACCATCGTCGCGGTGAGGTGAAATCAGCTTCATCAATGCAGCCACTGATATTCGTGACGGAAATTCCTTTGCCAGTGCTGCGACGAAAAGGAACGGATGAGTCTCAGTACCGAGACCTGAGATTTCGATACCGTCAACCCATATTTTTCCAATCCGCGTATCGACGACCAAGCGTGCCCTATCCGGAGCCGTGTGGATAGCTGGGAGAGTGCCCGCAAGACCACACACCGCGATGACACCTCGCTTGACTTCACCGAGGGTCGGAAGCGCCTCTTCAAGAACAACCTTTGGCAGCTCCGACTGATAGTCACTCCTTGTCGGTATCAGCAAGACGGCGTTCTTGCCAGCCGCCAACTCGCGCATGCGAGCACCAATTCCTATTGACGGAGCGCGAAGAGCATAGAACAGGCGGAACTCATGCTCTGCGATATCGAGCACTCCCAGATCAAGAACCTCCTGCCTGTCCCATGGGACTGAAGGGCCTCGTAGATGCAGCTCAGACTGAAGATATAGGCGTAACGACTCGGGGTTCAGCTCCAAGCCATCGAGATCAGTGGGACTGAGCGATTTCGACGCGATCTCCGGAACATGGCTAATCCCGTAGTAGTCGCTGCCTGGGACAGGATGGGCGGTGTAGACTCGCCCAGACCCGGGGTTATCCGAACTGGGAACAGAACTGAGCCGTACTGGCGTCAGTACCGCCTGCTTTACGAGAACATCCTTGGCACCTTTGAAAACACCTACCCATTGTGACGCGGCGTGGCGCCACGGATGGAGAGTCCACAAGTCTTGGTTAGCAGGCCGCGCCGGCGCGTTGCGAATCCCGATGGCAGTAAGATAGTTGAGGACAACTTTCTCGTGAACCTTGTTTGTTATTTCGATTCCACTTGGCACGCGAACGTTCACTGTGACCGGTCGGGTACTCTTCCCGATGACGTCAATCTTGAACTTCGCCTGAAGTATCTCGCCTGTATTGAGTGGCAGATGTACTTCTTCAAGGTAACGGAAGCAGTCTGATGATCGTATCTGCATGACGTCGCGGTCGCCTCTCTCCCAGACACATTCAGTCATCCTTACATTTCCGATTCCCAAGATGTCGTGCCTACTCAGTGCAGAACGACCACCCTCTTGAAGTACACGAAGACTGCATACAGCTTCCCCAGTAAAAAATGTTTCGTCTTCAAAGAGGACACGACCTAACGTGCGCCGGTAATACTCTACGATCGACGCTGCCCGAGCTGCGATCTGGATCCTGCCCACGCTGGCGTCATAGCGGATGAGGTCGGCATGCACGGGCCGATACTCGATCGTAGCGCGCGCCGTATGGCCCGGAACGACTGCAAGAGGCTTCTTAGTGCGGTGGCTTCGAATTACCTGAAAGACGTAGGTTCCATCGTCCTCAAAGGCCCGCACTTGGACATGCTCGCCAAGATCATTGTCCTTACAATAGCTCTCAGTCGCGGCGTGTAGCGCATCCTGCCGAGCATTCAAATGGCTCACGGTCCGAGCCTCCTTACCCATGAACTCGTTGTATCGACGCCTACTCCCGACTTCTTGTATATGGGTCTGTGCTCGCGCAAAGACATCGACCAGAGTGGCATCGCTACGTTGTGCCAAGAAGAGATGGAGCGCAAACTCCCCCTCTCCGCTCTTCGTCGGCAACGCGCCTATCGGTACCCGACGATCGTTCATTGCGGCCACGATGGCGTCCCGACCTTCCTCGGTTCCGAGAGTATGGAGCGCCTCGATGGCTTGGAGCAGCCCGTCTGAAGGTTCGTCGTTCGCAAGAGCGTCAAGAATGTCGTCGTGCTTTAGTGTCGACTTCTTTGTCGCGAGCGAGTCGAGCCAGCCGACGGCGTCGAACACCTGACGCCAAAGAGTGACTGGAACCCCCTCGATCACGGACGCGTCGAGATGTGCGAGTGGAAATTGCATCGTGCACCATGGCGGGAGAAACGTAGACCTCGTCAATCACGCATTCCGACTTTCCGGCATGCAATGCTACACATCTACACTAGTTGGCGCACTAGCTGTGGTTTCTAGGGACGTTGTTCATGGCTTCGGGATCCTGCTGATGGGCGGTTGATACCCGATGCCGCCATGAGGCCGGCGGTGATTGTAGTGCCGGAGCCAAGGTTGCAGGGCGGCGGTGCGTCCTCGCGAGTTGGGGTAGGCGCGGACGTAGGCCCACTCGCGGAGCAGGGTCTGCACCAGGCGTTCGGCCTTGCCGTTGGTCTGGGGCGTGTAGGGCTGCGTCCGCAGGTGCCGCAGTCGATGCTCGCGACACATCGCAGCAAAGTCCCGGCTGACATAGGGGCTGCCGTTGTCGGTGAGCAGCTGCTGTACCCGCAGGCCCTGGCTCTCGTAGAAGGCCAGTGCTCGCTGCACAAAGCCCACCGTCGTGACGGCCTTCTCGTCGGGCAGCACCTCGACGTAGCTGACACGGCTGTGATCATCGATCGCCAGGTGCGCGTACTCCCAGCCGACGCCACGCGACATGCCGCGGCGGCGACCGTGGATGCGATGGCCGACTTTCGCGATGCGGGCCAGTTTCTTGGTGTCCAGGTGCACCAGCTCACCCGGCACGTCACGCTCGTAGCGCGTCACCTCCGGCGGCGGATCGAGCCACTTCAGGCGTCCCAGGCCGTGGCGACGCAGCACCGCACCGACCGTCGAGCGCGGCACCGCGAGTTGCTGTGCGATGGCCCAGCCGACCAGCCGCTGTCGTCGCAGCGCAAGGATCCGCTGCTCGAGCCGAGCCGGCGTCTTGCGAGGACTGCGCCGCGGCGCGCTGCTGCGATCCTGGAGCCCCGCACGGCCATCCTGCTTCCAACGGCGCAGCCACTTCGCCACGGTCCTGCGGCTCAGGCCCAGGGCCTGAGCCGCAGGACCGATACCCTCCGCCTTCGCACGCTCCACCAGGTCCTCCCTGCTCTTGGGCGTCGTGCGGGCATTACCATGCAGCTTCACTCGGGGTCCTCCTGTGGGGTCATGCGGTTGCTTGGTCGCACCTCATGATCCCGGAGGACTCCGGGTGAACAACGTCTCAAGCCTTCACAACTAGCTGCGCTCTTCAGTGGCTATTCCTACACAGCAAATCGCGCAGGGACGACCGCCCGCTAAGCGATTTCGTTGAACCGTCCCTGCCTCGAAGTCGAAGCTCAAGCGTTCCGGTGGATCATCAGCCCCAGCAAAACCAGTAACCAGTCGGAGGAATTCGACGACAGCAGCTCCAGCAATCATCGTATTGAACGCTACGACACTAGGCTGGGCTACATCCGCACCATCGATGTATCCGTCCGCCGTCTCCCGTGCCCTGTCTGCTTCGGACAACGCCTCGATGCGCAGGCGATGAGGATCGATGTGGCCCCAGCATCCCAGGCACCGGTATCCAGGTCCGACGAGTACCACGCGCCCCGCTCCAGCGACCACGCGGCCGCTGACGTCCACTCGAAAAGCACTTCCCATGTCGATTATTGGAATCGCCTTCGAATAGGCAAGTCGGTTCAGAATGGCTCGCGGAGCATGACGGTCTACGCACGAAAGGATGATGTCGCAATCCTCTATCGCTGCGACATAAACCTCCCTTCCCAATCGACCTCGCAGTGTTCGCACTCTCGTACCAAGGCCAAGTGTCTCCGCGTACCTTGCCGCGGCATCGACCTTGTAAGTAATGCCGGCATCGCGACTGCTCGAGCCGATGATACGACTTACATTGCAGTCCTCGATCAGATCGCCATCAACAGCAGTGATTCTTCCCACACCGAGGTGAGCGAGCTGAGCGAAGGACACAGAGCCTGTGCCGCCAAGGCCAACAACGGCTACGTGCAGATCTCGCAACACGGTCTGGCCAGCATCCCCCAATGCCAATTGCTGCCTATCGAACCAACGAGTGTCCGCAGGCCCATGTGTATTAACGGAATGCACACGGAGTTTCCGGCCGACGACACTTATCCGCAAGTCAGCCTTGGCTCCCGGTTCCGACCAAACTCGGCCGACCGCCAAACCCGAGGTTCCTGCGATTACTATTGAGCCGTGAGGGCCGGGCGTCTGCACCAGAAACGATGGCATGAGCCTCGAGTCGCCATCGTCGTCGGCGGTCGAGAACCACGCTTGATTCGTGTTGGGGTGCGTGTGAGTGGTGATGATACTCAGCCCTTCGTCCCTAGCGCGTCGGATGAGCCGGTTCAGGGCTATGGGATCGATCCTGATCTGATCAATTCGTCGAATCTTATAGCCGTCGTCCGGAATCAGGACAAAGTGCCGAGCTAGCAGCACGCCGCCGCCCTGCAAACGCTCGGCGAGAATGATGCCAGCAGTCTCAACATCACGGCGTGCCCGAAGGGCGTTGCTGAACGATTCCCACTGATCTTGAAACACTCGAAGGTTCATGACGTCCCTCAGTCAAGTCGCAGGAAACGGGCGCAGATGCAGTGCAAGTAGTCGCGCAGCGTGCTGACACCCGGCTTCCAAGCCCCAGCAGCAAGATGCCATGAGTATCGCTGCCAGTCCTTGTCGAGAAGCCGTTCGGACGATGTGCTGCGTGGAACAACTCCGCTTGGCGTCTTCGCCTCGGGATGCACCCAGAACATGTCGGGAGCTGCGTCCGGAAAGCTCGGTGGCAACTTCACGAGAAGTTGCACGCGATCCGGCTGAAAACCTGCCGGCAACGCGTAGTCCGAAAGCACGAGGAATGCCCATCCGTCCGGCTGCGCGTGGAGCACCGCGCGGTCAGAAGCCAACCCCGCCTCGCTGAGCATCGATGGTTCAAAGCCGTAGTCGGCTGCGGGCTGGCTGTGCAGGTGGTCGCCGTTCTTGAGCGTGATCGTCGCATCGTTCGGGATCACCCGGTCCTCTCCAGGATGCTGAAGGAAGAGAACATCGCCGAGCGGGATGCCGGCGAGCTGCTTGAGACTGGCGCCCGTCTGGACGGGGTCATCGAGCTCGTACCGCTTCCTGTTGATGAGGACGTGGATCGGAGGCGTATTGTCAGGACTCATTGAAAACTCCTAGTCGCAGGCGGCGACATTGGGGGATTACGCGGGGTTGAAGGCGTTCCTTCGTCCGTCGCGTCCCCAAGGTAGAGCCCAGCAAATAGGACGTCTGTTACCGCGTTGTTCGCTCTTCCAGCCGATCGAGGTAACAGCCGGCTAACGCGCTGGAGACCACCTCGGCATCACCCGCGCTACCGCATCCTGTGCGCGAGTACGGTTGCCAAGCAGTTGAAACTGGACCATGGCCCGGATAGAGAAGGTGGCGTCACGCAGATGCCCACGGGCGGCCGTTGGCCGCCACCAACTCCACGAAGCGCGTGTCGCATTCGGGCTCCGCCCGAGAAAGAGTTGATGTGGACATCCCTCCGATTTCTGAAGCTGCCGCTTCCAATCCCCTGAATTCACTGCGCATTCGGCGTGTTTCGCTGGCCCTGCTGCATAACGATCCGGCTAACGCGCGCCTTCACGGCGCGCTCAACCTTGAAGCGATTAAGGCCAGCCTGAGGCGCTTCGGCCAGGCCGAGCCGCTCGTCGTGCAGGCCGGCAGCGGCCTCGTCATCGCCGGAAACGGCCGGCTGCTCGCCATGCGCGAACTCGGCTGGAGTGAGTGCGACATTGTCGAGCTGGACGTCACCGGCCTAGATGCGACTGCCCTCGGGATTGCGCTCAACCGCACAGCCGAGCTGGCGGAATGGGACAACGCTGCCCTGGCCAAGCTGCTCGAGCAGCTCCGCGCTGAGGATGGGCTGGGCGGCGTCGGCTATAGCAGCAGCGATATCGACAATCTGCTCGACGCGCTGCAGGCTGACCTTGGCACCCTCGGCGATTCGGACCTCGATGCGATCCCCGAGCCACCGGAGGATGCCGTCACGCGGCCCGGGGATCTCTGGATCCTCGGATCCCACCGCTTGCTCTGCGGTGACAGCAGCTCGGCCGCGGAAGTCGATCGCCTGCTCGCCGGTATCCCGGTCCATCTGGTCAACACGGACCCGCCCTACAACGTCCGCGTCGAGCCGCGCTCCAATAACGCCATCGCCGCCGGCAACTCCAGCTTCAAGGCGACCCACCACCAGAAGCTCGACCTAACTCGGCACCCCGAGAAGGCAACGGGAACGACGTTCCGCACTCATCGATGAAGTCGTCCGCTCGCGAACGACTTCATCGATGAGGCCGCCTACGAAGTCATGCTGCATGCGTGGTTCGGAAACATGGCCCGTGTACTGCTGCCGGGGCGGTCGTTCTACATCTGGGGTGGCTACGCCAACTGCGGTAACTACCCGCCGGTCCTCAAGGCCGTCGAACTCTACTTCAGCCAGGCGCTCATCTGGGTGAAGGAGCATCCGGTGCTGACTCGGAAGGACTTCATGGGCAACCACGAGTGGTGCTTCTATGGCTGGCGGCAAGGTGCCGGCCACCACTTCTTCGGTCCGAACAACGCCACCGATGTCTGGTCAGTGAAGAAGATAAATCCCCAGAGCATGGTCCACCTCACCGAGAAGCCGGTCGAGCTGGCCAGTCGCGCGATCCTGTATTCCAGCCGGCGCGGCGAGAACGTACTCGACCTGTTCGGCGGCAGCGGCAGCACGCTCATGGCCTGCGAGGCCACCGAGCGCCACGCTCACCTGATGGAACTCGACGCCCCCTACTGTGACGTGATCCTCACGCGGTGGCAGGCCGCGACCGGCAAGCAAGCCATCCTCGGAGCGTCGGGTCAGACATTCGACGAAGTCGCCCGCGAGCGGTCGCAGCCCGCGGCGATCATTGCGCCGGAAGGGGAGGTCTGATCATGGGACGCCTCCCCGACGACGCCTTTGCGCAGTACATGGCCATGGGCCCTGAGCGCAGCTACGAGGCGCTCGCGACTCGCCTTAAGGTCACGAAGCGAACGATCACACGCCTCGCCACCAAGGAGCGCTGGCAGGACCGCCTCTCCCAGATCGAGACGCAGGCCCGCGTACGTCTCGACGACAAGCTCGCCGAGAGCATCGAAGCAGTCAATGCGCGACACATCAAGACGCTGCGCGTCGTGCAGGCCAAGGCCCTGCAGGCGTTGCAGTCCTACTCGCTTGACTCGGCCATGGACGCCGTGCGCGCACTGGATATCGCCATCCGTCAGGAGCGCGTGATCCTCGGCGAGCCGAACGAGCGCACTGCCATCTCCGTCGAAGAGGTCATCAAGCGTGAGTACGACCGCTGGATGGCGTCCACAGACGACGGTGACGACGACGGGTGGGATGACGCCGCTAGCCTGCCAAGTACCGTGGGCGACAGTCCGCACAGCGACGGCAATGTCGGTGATGAGGAAGGCGAGGTGCCTGCATGAACAAGCGCGCCCTCTTCGACGATCTGCACTACCGTCCTCACCCGGGGCAACTCGCCATCCACAGGTCGACTGCGTCCCGACGCGTCGTGGCCTGCGGAGTGCGCTGGGGCAAGACACGCTGCGCCGCCATGGAGGGCCTCGCCGCTGCGATGGCGCCGTCCGAGCGCTCCATCGGCTGGATCGTCGCACCGACCTACGACCTGGCCGACAAGGTCTTCCGCGAGATCGAGCTGGTTGTCGTGAAGCACCTGCGGCTTCGGGTGAAGTTGATGCGCGAAGGGGAACGGCGCATCGTCCTGCTCAACATGGCGGGTGGCCTGTCTGAGATTCGCGCCAAGTCGGCCGACAACCCGGTCTCGCTGCTGGGCGAAGGCCTCGATTGGCTTATCGTCGACGAGGCCAGCCGTCTCAAGCCCTCGATCTGGGAAAGCCACCTGTCGCAGCGCCTCCTCGACCGCCGCGGCCGGGCGATGCTTATCTCCACTCCGCGTGGGAAGGGCTGGTTTCACGAGATGTATCGGCGTGGTCAGGGGTCTGATCCCGACCACGCCTCGTGGAACTACCCGACGTGGACCAACCCGCTGCTCGATACCGAGCTTATCGATCGCGAGCGCGGCCGGCTCCCCGAGCGCGTCTTCGCTCAGGAGTACGGAGCGCAGTTCATCGAGGGCTCCGGCTCGGTGTTCCGCAACGTGCGCGACTGCGCCACCGTAGCGCTGCAGGAACCGCGAGACGGGCATCGTTATTGGGCTGGCCTCGACTTGGCCAAAGTGGAGGACTACACCGTCCTCGTCATCGTCGACGAGGACTGTCACGTCGTCGCCGTGGATCGCTTCCACCGTGTCGACTGGAGCGTGCAGATCGGACGCATTCACTCGCTGTGCAACCGCTACCACAGGGCGCATATCCTCGTAGACAGTACGGGCGCAGGTGAGCCGGTCTTCGAGGCACTTCGCCACGCGGGTTGCTCGGTGGATGCGTACCCCTTCACGATGAAGTCCAAGTCAGCGCTCGTAGACAACCTCGCCATGATGCTTGAGCGTGGCGCAATCCGCCTTCCGCGCCCCGAACTCTGGCCCGAAGGCATCGATGAACTCGAGGGCTTCGAGTACTCGATCACTGAGAATGGTCACACACGATCGGGCGCGCCATCGGGCATGCACGACGATTGCGTGGTCGCGCTAGCACTGGCCGCCTGGCAGCGGAGAAAAGGCAAGTCCATCCCATGTATCTTTGATGACGACCCCGAGGCAGACCGCGAAGCCCGTATCGCGATGTTCCGTCGGTTCAACCCGGAGATGGCCGAGATGCTGGCGCGACCGTGGCACTCGATGGAGTTCTGACTTCAATGTGCACTGCATGGCGTTGCACTGAGAGGTTGAATGCAGACGCAGCTAAATGCAGAATTTGAACTTACGGGTCCTGTTCGGAGCGCAAAACATCGTGGGTAAATCAGGCCGAAAACCGGGCGCGAGGCTTCTGGCCGACATGGATCGCGCGAAGGGCATGCGGCCGGCGACTGGTCCCGGCAGTCGGCAGGAGAACGCTCAGCAGTCGGCAACGCGTGCGCATCAGATCGCTGCCATCTTCAATGAGCATTTCACTGAACCGGACTGGCAAGTTCTCGTGGCATTGGTAGGGACTTACGTCGCATATGCAGACGGAGCTCAACGTGGTCCGGCAACAGCCGCGGAAGGCTGGACTCCGCTCGGTTCCACGCGCGCCTACATGCCTGCGCTCGCGCCGCCTCCGAGTCACGCGATGATGCAATGCATCCTGCCCGCCCGTCTGTTCGGAAGAGCCGCTCGAGATGGGCGCATGAAATCTGCGGAGACGTCGTTTCACTCGACGCAATGTCCTGATCGCCGACTGATTGGTCTCGCGAACGGACGCGTCGCAACCGCGACGGTAGCCGGAACCCGAGAGATGGAAGGCTCGTTGTTCTTCCTCATGGGTGTCCGGCATTGCTGGCTAAACGACATTCCCGAAGGCATATCTCGGATGCCCGATGGATCGCTTTCCAATGGTGCCGCCATTGCCGCCCTCGGAAAGCTGGTCGGCGCCTGTCCGGCAGCGGAGGAAGTGTCGCTGTCCTTCTTGGGGTACTGCATCTTACGCCACGAAGCTGGAGCGCCGATGACGACCCCGCACTTGAGATTGTGCGCGGGTCCGACATGCACGACACCTCTGTTCCTGTGGAGCCGACCGGTGGAGCTGAAACGTATCGGCAATCCCGCGGCACCAAACTACTGCCCTACCTGCCTGGGCAACGGCCTCGGCGATGAGAAGTCGCAGCGGGCGAAGGCGCTTCGGGAGCAGCGTAGAAGACGCCGGAAGAATTCTTCAGAGCGTGGCGCCTAAGAGGGAAATAGGCCCCGATATCTAGTGATCCGCCCGAACGGGAATGCCCCCGTTCGGTGCGGAGGTGTCTACCATGGTTTTCCGTCGTCGCGAGCGGGCCGGCCTGCAACCTGTTCCTGGTCGAGAGGCACCCGCCTCGGACTGCACTCGATGTCAGGCGCTCCCTGCTCCCGTCGTGACTGTGTCTCGTCGCGAGTGTCCTTCGGAGGCAGAGCAGGCACGGGGGCTACTGGCCTATTTGACGATCACGGTCGATCGCTTGGTCCTTGATGGCGTGACGGTGCGCCGTACTGCTGATGGCCGCCTGACGCTCTCGTATCCCCGGCGATCTGACCGAT
>Ga0193753_10004045_pt1 | contig 10631 bp, 10 predicted proteins | sample H1c2metaG_FD_144925 | JGI IMG/M metagenome (GOLD analysis project Ga0193753, IMG submission 144925) | Soil microbial communities from a riparian zone of the East river system, Colorado, United States - H1c2 | ecosystem: Environmental > Terrestrial > Soil > Riparian zone | place: USA: East... | reverse complement strand
ATGCACCGGGCTTCTTTGTTTCCTTTCACGAGCCAGTTGCCTCTTTCAAAAACATAAGAAGCCCGGTGCATGTCCGACGGATTGTCCATCATAACAGGAGTGTTGGGAACATCAGCAGTATATAATTTCTCATATTGTTTTTTTATTTCGGCATAACCCGGTTTGTCCCTGCCCGGTAATTCTTCCGTAAAATAAAACCAGTCGAACATAGCTCCGTTGTCTTCGGGTTTTTTCAGATTGGGATTGGTGTAGGTGAAGTACAGGTCGTGTGTTCCTGTTAGTTGGCGGTTGGCAGTTGGCAGTTGGCGGTGGCCTGCTTGACCCGCGAACTGAGGTGTTGATGTTGGAATTTTTATTTGTGTGATCACCCAGTCATCTTTTGTTTTCTTCAGGGGAACCGTTGCGATCAATTCTCCATGGGGAGAATCCATATGAATCTGCCAGACACCTCCGGGCGCAGAGGCCTGATAACGAAATATCAGCTGATCTTTTTTCTGCAGGTCCACATTTTTCAAACGGCACTGCGCGTGTTCGCGTAATGCGAGCCATTTTGTATCCGCCAGTTCGCTGTTGATAAAACTGTCACAGGTGAGTGAGTTGTATGTCGGCTGCCATGTTTTTAAAAAGGTATAGACCTCTTTTGCTTTCTCCGGAGAAGCATTTTGTTTTATCCAATTGACCAGCGACGACAATTGCTGTTGCAAGGAATCATTGTAGCTGCGGAGCAAAGGATAGTCTGCTTCCGTGTCTTCATCCCGCGTGTCATTGAAGAAAGCCATGAACTTATAAAATTCATCATGCTTGAAAGGATCGTAGGGATGGCTATGGCATTGAACGCAACCGAACGTTGTACCCATGACGGCTTCCCAGGTCGTATTTACCCTGTCGAGCACCGCGGTTGTTCTGAACTCCTCATTGTCCGTACCACCTTCATCATTTGTCATGGTGTTCCGGTGAAAAGCGGTGGCGATATACTGATCATCCGTTGGATCTTTCATCAAATCACCTGCTATTTGTTCTTTTAAAAAAACATCATAAGGCTTGTCCTCATTGAATGCATGGATCAGCCAGTCGCGGTATTTCCAGATGGTGCGACTGTCATCGCGTTCATATCCCTTCGTATCGGCATAGCGGGCCAGATCGAGCCACATGGAAGTCCACTTTTCTCCGTAATGCGGCGAAGCGAGTAAGGAATCAACGAGATTTGGATACGCGTTCTCACTACTATCGTTTAAATATTTGGACGCGAGTTTTTCGGATGGCAATAGTCCGGTGATATCCAGACTTACCCTGCGGAGCAGGGTTTGTTTATCTGCCTGGGGCGAAGGTTTTAAATCCTCTTCCTTCCATTTCTGTTCAATGAAATGATCCACTTCATTTTTTGCCCAGTCACTTTTTGTATGGAAAAGACCGAGGAAAGTGGTTGGCTGCGGCACGACTGTTTCCTTCACGGCAACATAGGCCCAGTGTTCACCCCAGGGCGCGCCTTCTTTGATCCACCGGGTGAGTATCTGAATATCTTCCTTGTTTAAGGGATCGTGTTTATAGGGCATCCTTTCTTCGGGATCCCGGAGGCCAATGCGCCGGATCATTTCGCTGTGATCGGGATCTCCCGGAATGATGGCGTGTTTGCCGGATTTGAGCGTGGCCAGCGCCTCATCTCGAAACAGGAGACTGAATCCGCCCTTTTGCCTGACACCCCCGTGACAGGTAATACAATTCTTATTGAGAATGGGTTTAACCTGTGTGGTAAAATCGACGGGTTTCCGCCTGGTGCTGATTAAGAAGATCAGAACGGCGACAATCAGGATAGATATGACAAGCAACACTTTCTTCATATACGGCACCATAAAAGTATGAAACAAAGTATGAAAGTATGGAAGAATGGAAGTATGGAAGTGCAAATGAGGTAGTTGTATAATGGAGTAACTCCACTTCAGAACATCACGTCAGGATCTGATTGTACAATAAATCATAGATTTGGAGATGAGCGAATATGCAGATTCCCTCCTGGCCTTTAAGGCAGATATCGAGCATAAAGGACTGATCGACTGGCTGGCAGCGCATACTTCTTTCATGCAGCCCCTTCACCGGTATACGGGAACATTGGTTGTCGATCCGGAATCTGTTTCATTTTCGGGCGAGGACGAAAAAACAGATTCCCGTTTTAATCTGGTGATCCCGAGAGCCGGCATTACGGCTCTTCACCTGGGATTTGACTCCATTTTCAGAAGAATTGACGATCGTGCGCTGGGCATTTTCCACTTTGTTCCCCTCCGGATCGATTTTAACCAAAATGGAAGAGACGAAAGCATTTACATTTTTGCCAATTACTCAAGACTTCTCCGGCAGTCTGATAACCGGCAGGTGTATGAAGAACTTGGAGGAAAATAAATGAGAAGATTATTTATAATGAAATCGGGCATCTGGTTAAATATCTTAGGTTTTTTTCGGCCAATCTATTCGGACCTACAAATTCACGTCGATATCAATATCAAATTTTTCCAGTAGTCCGGGTAGTCCCGACAGAGAAAATTTCGCTTTTTTGATCTTGTTGTTCTGGGGATCAAAGAAGTATCCAAAAGACGTGCGGAGGTCCGCCTTTTCAAGAATGGTGCTCTTGATGATGGCACCTGTGAGGTCGCAGTTGTCAAAGACGGCACTCGTTAGATCGCATTCCGAGAAATCTACATTCTGGAGGTTCGAATTTTTGAAAGAAGTCTTTTTAATACGGAGTCCAAAAAAGGATGAATGCGTGAGGGTACAATTTTCAAAAGAGACTGAGAAGCCAAAAGGATTGCAATGCTCAAAAAACAAGCCCAGCATTTTGCAGTCCTTAAATTGAATGTTCATAAAGGTCGTCTTCGTCAGAACAGCCATATTCAAATTGCATCCCAGGAATTTGCACTCTATGAAATGTATTTCAGCCAGGTCTGCCTTTGAAAAGTTGCAAGCCGTAAAGATGCAATACTCATAGTCGCCCTTCTCCAGCGGGTTCTCATTGAAGTCGACTTTGGTAAAGGACTGCTCTTCTGAATGTTCCCTTTTCATGCCATAAATGTACAGGCATGGCTTAAAATATAGCGTTTCTCTTTTACTTATTTAATAGTTATTTTCCAATATGAAAATCTATTCCGTTTTAATCTTGCTTTTTGTCGCATTTATTGGCCGGGCAAATATTTCAGTTATAAAAAATTCACTGAATCGCCAAATCTCAGTAGATACTGTCGAACTTCTTTCTCATCATTGGAATCTTATGGACTATACAGTCAATGGGAATAAAACTCGGGTAGATAAAGCCCACCCAGGGTCTGTTGATATCAGGAAAACGGGCGATGTTGTTATGAAGCGATTTGGAAACACAACATCATTTAAATGGTCCTTGTTGCTTGGTAATATGTCGTGGAAAATTGTTTCTCCGAAAAAAACCGAGGAGACACTGGAATGGAAAATTGTCGAATTGAGTAACAATTCGCTTAAGATATCCTCAAAAGTTGACGGAGCTGAAATCATGATGATTTTGAACAGATGAAATAATCCAACTTATCCATTCATTTGTCCAATCCAATAAAAACCAGGATAAAAAAATAAATCAGGACCAGTACAACAGGTGCGAACAGGACAATTGACAACAGCAGGAAAAGGATTGTATGTTTTTTATCCTTATCTGCACGCACTTTCCTGAAATACAGAACGGATAAAATGATCACCGTCAATCCCATAAGAATTCCTGACAGGCCAAACATAGTGCAAAGGTATATTGGATCATTTCAAAAGGCACAAAAATTGATTGTCCATCTCGTGGCTTTTCACCAAATAATTAAACTATGAAAGAGTATTTATTCTTCTTCAGGGGTGGTCTCGATTTTTCACAGGCACCATCGGAACAATTGCAACAGGTATTGACGAATTGGAGAAACTGGACCGGGGAACTTACCAAAAAAGGAATATATGGCGGCGGTGAACGAGTAACAAGAAACGATGCAGCCTTTGTACAGGGCAAAGCAAAACAGGTTACAGCCGGACCTTATGCTGCAAACAACGAGATGATCGGCGGTTATATCAAAATCAAGGCTGATAACCTAAGGGAGGCCATTGAAATTTCAAAAGACTGTCCCATTTTTAATTTTGATGGAAATATTGAAATAAGGGAAGTTGCAAAATAAGCTCAAAGCGTAAAGCATAAAGCTCTTTTGGTTGTTTCATTATCTGTATTTCTCATTTTGGCTAAGCAATTCCTCAACCAGGCTAAATCTACTGTAAGGGTTCCGATGACCTTTGTTTCATTATTTATTAAAACGAAAATAATGAACAGAAAATTAGGAAAAAACGGACCGGTAGTATCCGCAATCGGTTTAGGATGTATGGGAATGTCCGGCGTCTACGGACAAGGCGATGATGCAGTATCTATCGCTACCATCGAAAGAGCCCTCGAGCTTGGACACAATTTTTTAGACACTGCCGATTTCTACCGGGCGGGTCACAACGAAGAACTCATCTCCCGGGCCATTAAAGGAAAACGTGACAAGGCCTTTCTCTCTGTAAAAACCGGTGCGTTACTAGCACCCGGGCCTGACAAATCTTTGCGCTTCAGCGGGGTAAATGGCCATCCTGACTACGTGCGCAATGCTGTTCTCCATAGCCTCCAACGACTCAAAACGGATTATATTGATTTATACACTACTGCAAGGGTAGATCCGAATGTGCCCATTGAGGAGACTGTCGGTGCATTATCTGACCTTATTGCAAAAGGCGTAGTTCGTTACATTGGTCTCTCTGAAGCATCTGCTGCAACCATCCGCAAAGCGGTTGCTGTTCATCCCATCACTTCACTCCAGATAGAATATTCTCTTTGGAGCAGAGACATTGAAGCCGAAGTTCTCCCCACGATTCGTTCACTCGGTATCGGACTTGTTGCCTATTCTCCTTTAAGCCGGGGTTTTCTGAGCGGTGAATTTAAAAAGCCTGAAGATATCAAAGACAGCCGTGTACATATGCCCCGTTTCATGGGAGAGAAATTCTATAAAAATGTTGAACTGGTAGAAAAGATCGGAACGCTGGCCACCGAAAAAGGCTGCAGCCCATCACAGTTAGCCATTGCGTGGGTGCTGGCACAGGGTAAAGACATCATTACGATCCCCGGCACCAAGCATATAAAATATCTTGAAGAAAACATTGCGTCTGAAAACGTGCAACTCACCAGGGAAGATTTACAAAGCATAGAAGCGATCATGCCCGCAGGAATTGTATCCGGCACCCGTTATCCTGAAATGTACATGAATACTTTAAACCGGTAAGCGTGGCAGATAAATAGTTTAAATTTACAAGATGAAAAAGGAAGAAAACATTCCTAATAAATTTGAGTCTTTGTCCGACTTACATCGGATGATGGGCCTGCCAAAGCCCTTGCATCCTTTGATCAGTCTGGTAGAAAATAAAGACAATGAAATAGATTCAAGCAAACTGCCCCATTCTTTTATATACAATTTTTACAAAATATCGTATAAAAAAAATCTAAGTGGAAAATTAAAATATGGACAAGGCTTTTATGATTTTGATGAAGGCGGATTGTTTTTCAAGGCGCCGAATCAGGTAAGTGCAAATGGCGAAAACAACCAGGACCACAGAGGCTTTACATTACTCATTCACCCGGATTTTTTAGCTTCTTATCCGCTGGCAAAAAAAATAAAACAATACGGTTTCTTTTCATATTCAGTGAATGAGGCATTGCATCTTTCAGATAAAGAAAAGGAAACCATTATTTCTATTTTTAAAAATATTGAAGAAGAATTGCAAAACAGAATCGATGATTTCAGCCAGGATGTGATTATCTCGCAAATTGAAACATTACTGAATTATAGTAATCGTTATTATAAGAGACAGTTTATTACCAGAAAATCCGCAAGTAATGATGTATTGCAAAAATTAGAAGAAATATTAGATGACTATTTCAATAACGAAAAGTCACTGGTGCAGGGCATTCCAACGGTCCAGTATCTTGCGGAATCTTTAAACATTTCGCCCAGTTATTTAAGTGATATGCTGCGCAGCCTTACGGGACAAAATGCACAACAACACATTCACGATAAACTCATTGAAAAAGCAAAAGAAAAAATATCAACCACCAGTCTGACCATTAGTGAAATCGCTTATGAATTAGGTTTTGAGCATCCGTCATCGTTTAATAGATTATTCAAATCAAAAACAAATCTTTCGCCGCTGGAATTCAGACATTCTTTTAATTAACGTTCAATGATGTATTAGCAATATATTGAGTTGCAAATGTTGTTTCGTCTAAGTAAAAACATGTAGGTCATAAGATGGATCAGGAATACCGTATTTCATCGGGAGCAAAATTTTTATATGGATTTTATGGAACGCTCACATTAGTGCTTTCAATCTACCTGTTTAATGATTACAATCCCACGGTTACACGAGCGGTTCAGATTATTCCCGTTGCGCTCATCATCATTTCGATATTGTTTTTTGTAAGTCTGGCCAGAGGGAAAATTATTATAAGCAGTGATAATATTGTTTGTCGGAGGCTTTTTTCCAGGAAGGAGTTGGCTTTGAATGAAATAAAAGGATTTCGAGTCGGTGGAAAAATAATTCATATCGAATCTACAGATGTTAATAAGTCCATCATCCGGATTGTTAATTACGCTGATTACAAAGACAGCGGTCAATTGACCCAATGGCTAAAAGACAATTGCCAGGACCTGGATGCGATTGATCTGAAAGACGACCAGAAAACAGCCATGAGTAATCCCGGCCTCGGCAAAAATGAGGTAGAACGAATCATTGCCCTCACAAGGGCCCGGAAGATTTCCTATATCTATAATGTCATCGGGTTGACCCTGGGTTCAATCATGATTTTTTTTGATCCGAAGTTTATTGTTCTTCTGGCGATTATATATCCCCTGCTGGGGATTCCGATCATGATGTTCAGCGGGGGAACTATAAAATTTCTATCGAAATCGGAAAGGAGTATTGCAAGGCATATTGAATTGGGCATGGTATTATCTTGTTTTTTTCTTTTGATAGTGGGATTAAGAGAATATCACATTTTACAAACGGGTCATTTCTGGCTGCCTGCTTTTATTATATCCACTCTCTTTTTTTTGCTGATTTATAAGACGGGTCTCAACCATACGATGGGCCAATTATGGGTTCAGGTTTTTTGTATGCTGCTGACCTCTTTGCTGTATGGGTTTGGGACCACTTACCAGGTAAACTGTGAATTTGATAAATCAGAAACAAAAATATTTAAAGCTACGGTGGTGGATCACCGGATATCTCGTGGCAAAAGTGCAACTTATTATCTAATATTATCGCCCTGGGGACCTGTGAAAAAGGAAGATGAAACAGAGGTTTACCGATCGTTGTATAGCGAAGTCGATATCGGAGATACGGTGCAGGTCAGAGAGAAAGACGGATTAATGAACATTCCCTGGTATATCATCACAAAATAGGGGCATTTACATGGGTACAATACGGATCCTGCCCATTCTAACGATTACTTAAACCGGTAAAATGATCCGAAAATCGAAGCTTTTTGACCCTTCGCCGAAGACATTATAGGAAGGAGGGAATCCTTTGCATCTTTGCATTATCAAGCTGAAAGCGCAAAGCGGAAAGCTTAAAGCAAAGTTCCTAAATCCTAAAAAAGCCGAAAGCAGAAAGCTCAAAGCTTAAAGCTAAATCCTGAAAAGAACCAACAAAGTTTAACTCCTAAATCCTAAGAAAGCCGAAAGCTCAAAGCCAAATCCTGAAAAGAACCAACAAATTGAACCCCTAAATCCTAATCCTTAGAAAAACAAAAACAAAGTTTGATCTGCACGAAAAGAATTATTGGACGGCCACCCCTGGGTGGCTGTTCTTATTTTCCCGCAACTTTGCGATAAATAAGTACATGCAATACGCGATCGTTGCGATTGGATCGAGGGGAGATGTTCAGCCTTATATCGCTTTGGCCCTGGGCCTGAAAGAGCGAGGGCATGATGCAACGATTGTGGCTCACGAAAACTTCCGCGGATATGTGGAGGGATACGGAATTGGTTTCCTCCCTGTAAAAGGTGATGTTGAATTCATGTTGCAGTCAGCCGAAGGGATGAAAATGGTGAGAGACGGAAGCCTGAGAGCATTTACGAGATATCTCCAGAAAGTAAACCGGATAACAAGTGAATCGATCGCCCTGGATATAATGTCTGAATTTAAAAAAGCAGATGTCCTGATTGCGAGTCTGCTCGCTATGCCATGGGTGCATGCCATTGCAGAAAAACTCGGGAAAAAATGGGCGATCGTGCAACTCAATTTACCAGCGACAAAGACGATCGCTTTTCCATTTGTGCTACTTGATTTCTTCCATTTCCCAGCCTATAACCGCTTTACTTATGTTCTTTTTAATTGGGCATACTGGCGCGCGAATAAAAAGAACATCAATGAATTTCGCCTATTACTAAATCTGCCTTCCCTCGAAAAATCAATATTAAAAATAATCGCAGAAGAAAAAATCCTGAACCTGCATTGCTTTAGTCCTGCATTGCTCCCGCGTCCAGGCGACTGGCCTGCTGAGATTGATATCACGGGCTTTCTATTTTTACCTGCAAGAGTTCAAAGTGACATTCCCGCAGAATTAAAAAGATGGCTTGACAATGGTGAAAGGCCTATTTATATCGGCTTTGGCAGTATTCCGGTTCCGGATCCACATCTGTTTAAATCGATTCTGTCCAGCCTGCTTGCAAAAACCAGCTATCGTTTTGTTTTTTGTTATGGCTGGACACCCCCGATGGATCTCCCTGAAAACAAACGTCTCTTTCAGATCAATGCTGTTTCCCACGAGCTGCTATTACCTTATTGCCGGACCGCCATCATCCATGGTGGTGTTGGTACAACGGCGGCCGTGCTGAGAGCAAAAATCCCGGTCATCATCACTTCAATCATCGCCGACCAGCCCTGGTGGGGAAGGATCATCGAAGAAAAACGAGTGGGCGTACATATTCCGTTTAAAAAATTGACCGTCCAAAAACTAATGACCGCACTCAAAACAACTGAAGGGAAGGAATTGCGTCAAAGAGCTTTTCGTCTCGGTGAACAAATTAATCTTGAGGATGGCCTGTTCAATACAATCAATAAACTTGAAGAATATTTTAGCGGTGGTGGACGTTGAGTCTTAATGCATTCATCTACTATATGAACTTTGAATTAGCAGGGTAACGTGCAATCATTACCCAAATATTGATGAGCCGAATAAGCATCCTATTCGGCTCAAAAAACGATATAAAATGAGCCGAATAAATGTTGATCTGATAGTTTAGTAAATCGGTGCGCCTCATGAGATTCGCTTCGGGTCTGCTTCGAGACGGCTTCCGGATTGCTTCGGGACGGCTTCGAGAGTTCTTCGGGAGTTCTTCGGGAGCTCCCTATGAAAACACCTCGATTTCCCGAAGGATTCCCGAAGAACAGTCGAAAAACACCCGAAGCGAATACGACACAATCTCCTGTCCATCACGAAGTAGGCCCAAAAAAAGCCATAAGGGCCAGCAAAAAATATCCGATAATTCCAACCGGAGTTTGGAACGTCGGCCTCCCAGGACGTTCGTTATTTGCTTCTGAAAAGGAATACGAGCGGAAATTTTGACCGTTCATCCCCAGGGTAATTAAAATTATCATGGCGAGCGGAATCGTCCGCCTATTCGGCTCAAAATGCGTTTTAAAAAGAATCCAAATACATATGTATTCAGATCGTATATCTTTTTTTTAAAAGATCAGCGTGAACCTAATTCGGAGTACTATTTTTTAATTGATGAATATCAAGACGGTTTTTAGTCAGAATGATGAGGTTTTGAACTATCTCCGCCCATGCACCTGGTAAGACAGGGGGTAGGCGTTTACAGTCAAAGCAGGATTTATTGAATCATCCGGACGGTGGAGTTCGAATTTACCGATATAGATAAAATCGATATTCGTATCCGTTCCTTGTCTCAAACCTTTCATGAAATGATAAAGAGAATCTTCCGTGGAAGGCATCGGCTGGCGAAATTCCATGGAAGATGTAAACATCAGATTTTTTCCCGCATGAAACCTTGTGTCGATTGTGAGATGGTTTACAATGACCGTATCAACATGAACGCGCATATGATTCAGATAATGCTTTGACAGAAACTTCTCAGTTTTTTCCTTGTAGGTTGACATGACAGCATCTTTCGCGGTAGTGGACATCGCAGAGGAATAATCAGATTTAAAACTGTCAACCAGGATGTTTAGCGCAGATTCGGCTCTGGAATGATGTGATGCAGCTGCTTCTTTGTTATTATGATCCGAACATCCGGCTGTAATAATAATTATGATAGCAAAAATCCTTTTCATCTGTTAAAAGTAACGTTGAATATCGTGCCAGCCATGGCACGGCTTTGGCATTTCTGATTCTATGAAATCAATCGCTCTCCTCATTATATGTTTAATTCTGGGCAGCATCGCGCATGCACAGCAATCGCAGGATTCCATAATGATTACGATTTTCCTCAAACATCAGGAGGATAAAAATCTCGATTCCATCCAGGTGATTCAGAAGAAAAACCATTTCAGTGAATTATTTCCGCCCAAATCAGCAAGGGTCGTTTCCTGGTATG
>Ga0193753_10004044_pt1 | contig 10631 bp, 7 predicted proteins | sample H1c2metaG_FD_144925 | JGI IMG/M metagenome (GOLD analysis project Ga0193753, IMG submission 144925) | Soil microbial communities from a riparian zone of the East river system, Colorado, United States - H1c2 | ecosystem: Environmental > Terrestrial > Soil > Riparian zone | place: USA: East River... | reverse complement strand
GTCACCCGACGGCGCGGCCCCGGCCGGCTTGGGCGGCGCGGCCGCCGGCTTCTGCGGCTGATCGGTCCCCGCCTGGTGCGGCGAGCGCGCCGCCTGCGGCGTCTTCGGTCCCGGTCCGCCGCCGGCCTTGGCCGGCTCCGGTGGCTTCGCGCCGCCAGCCTTGGCCGGCTCCGGTGGCTTCGCGCCACCGGCCGGCGCAGCGCCCGATCCGGGCGGCACCGCGCCTGGCGGTCGCCCGCCCGGCGGCATCCCCGGTCGCCCGCCCGGCGGCATCCCCGGTCGCACGCCCGGCGGCATCCCCGGCCGCCCACCCGGCGCCATCCCGGGACCGTGCCCCGGAGCGGCCCCCGGCGAGCCCGGATCTCCGTCGTTGGCCCCCCCCTTGACGGGGACCTTCGGCTTCTTCTTCGCCTCGGTCCGCGTGACCTGGCCCCAGTAGTAGCTGTCGCCACCGTCGCCGCGGCGCTCGACGCGCACCGACTTGTTCTCGCCGTCGTAGGCGAATGCCTCGAAGTCGGAGACCGCCTCGTCCCACACCGTGACGGTGCCGACCTTGGGCGTCTCGCTCTTGTCCCGCGTCCACGTCTGATACGCAAACCCGAGCGCTGCAACCAGCAGGGCTCCGTGTGCGATCGGTCCGACTCTCATGACCGCCTCCGCTGTGCGCGACGACGTCGCCACATCACACCGCCCAGGCCCAGGCCGAGGATGACCACCGGCGCTCCGACCAGGGACAGATAGAACCAGACGACGTCCTCGCTCTTGGTGTGCTCGATGACCGTGTCCTTCTCGTCGACCGTCTCGCCGGCCAGCGACTCCTCGCCGCCCAGCCACAGCGCCGCGTCGCGCACCACGTACTGCAGCCCGCCGAAGCGAGCCAGCGCCGAGTCCTCGAAGATATCGACGTCGGCGAACACCATCGCGCGCATGCCGCGACCGCCCGGCGGCTTCTCGGTCGGCTCCTCGGCGTTGCCCTCCTGGTCCTTCTCGGCCGGCTCGGGCTTCTTGTCCGCTGCCTTGTCACTGGCCTTGGTCCGGCCCGGGTCCTCGATGGCGGCGACCAGGTTGTAGCGCTTGCGCGCCTCGGTCCCCTTGTCGAACTCGTTGTTGCCCTGCGGAGAGTCGGTGGTCGGCTTGTCGAGGAACGCGGTGTCCATCGAGCGGATGACGTAGGTCCGCTTGGGCGGATCCTTGCCCGGCTCGACCATGAAGTCGGTGTCCTCGAGGCTGCCGGACTCCGCCATCGGGATGCCGGCCTTGACCCCCGCCCGGCTGAGCGTGGTGACCGAGGCGTGCGACGAGAACTGGTTGGTGACGATGATGCGATGATCGGCCGCGTTGCGCCGGGCGACGAAGAAGTCCTTGTCGTCCGCCACCGGCGTCCGATCGAACTTCACCCCCAGCGTCCCCTCCAGCACGCCGAGGTCGGCCTGCCGGCGCGGGTCGAGCGCGATGAACAGCGCGCCGCCCCGGTCGAGGAAGTCGTCGATCGCGGCCAGGTCCTCGTCGACCAGCGGCTGGCGCGGACCGAGCACGAACAGGATGGTCGCGTCGTCCGGCACCGGCTTGCCGAAGCCGTCCCAGGTCTTGATCTCGTAGTTGAGGATCGAGAGGATCTGCTTGAACAGGGCGGAGCGGGCCTGCGGATCGACCACCTCGCCCGGAGGGGCCGACTTCGGGTCGTTGAGCTCGCCGTGCCCGGCCGACAGGTACGCCACCCGCTTGGCGCGCACGACCTTCATGAGCGCCTTTTGTACCTCGGAGTCGAACTCGCGCAGCTTGTCGCGCCGCGCGCGGGCGAACTCGATCGGCAGGTTGAGCTTCTCGTTGGGCGGCACCGTCTTCTCGTCGAGCGTGCTGCGGGGCGGCGGCTTCTTGCCGTCCTTGCCGACCGGGGGCGGCTTGTTGCCCTCCTCGCGGCGGGCCTTCTCCTCGGCCGTCTCACCCTTGACGATGACCACGGTCCCGTCGGTGTTGACCTTGTACTCCTTGGCCAGCCCGGGCGAGATGGTGCGGTCGTGGCGCTCGATCACGACCTTGCCGGTCTGGTCGTTGAGCTGCTTGAAGTAGGCCTCCACCTCGTCGGCGACCTGGTTGACCTCGGGGAAGAAGATGAGGACGCGCATCGGCTCGGTCAGCGTGGCCGTGATGTTCACGGTCGCCGAGCCGGGCCCCGAGGTCTTGAAGTAGCTGACGTCCTTGCGGACGTCGCGCTCCTTGGCCACGTTGCACGTCACCATCAGAAAGGCGGCCCCCAGGGCGATGGTGAGCCCCGCGGTGGCCATCTCGCGCACGCGGAACAGCTCGACCGCCGCCTCGTCGGCCAGGTCGCTGCCCGGCTTGGGGAACCAGTCGCGTCCGGTCAAGCCGAGCGAGAGCTCGACCATGAGCAGGGGGACCAGCGACACGCCCATGATCAGCAGCCAGCCGATGGTGGCGATGGTCCCGGCCTTGTCGGCCGTCCTGGGGTCGGTGATGCCGAGCATCTCCTGGCCGCCCGCGGTGCCGAGCAGGTAGTAGACGACGAGGGCGAGGATGACGCCCCCGTGACAGAGGAGGAGCACCCGCTCGACTGCGCGGCGCTTGCCCTTCTCCCGGCGGAGCGCCCAGAAGCGCACCGCGGTGGAGCCGGCGACCAGGAGGAGGCCGAGATACGTGAGCGCGGAGCTCACCGCGTCGAGGTGGGCCAGGACGCGCTCTCCGGCGAACACGAAGAGCAGTCCCAGGGCCAGGAGGGCCGACACCCACCACGGCGTCGAAGTCTTCACTGCCATCGCTTCGCCTCCATCGTCTTCGCCGCCAGGAGCAGGAAGAAATAGGTGACAGACAGGTAATAGACGAGGTCCTTCAGGCTGAACACGCCCTGCATGAAGGAAGTCTGGAAGTGGGCCTGCCACAGCCCGAGGTCCTGGAGGACCGTGGAGAGCGGCGCGGGCATCTTCTTGGCCAGCTCGTAGAGCAGGTACATGATGCCGGCCAGCGAGGCGCCCAGCGCCGCTGCGACCAGCTGGTGGCGCGCGAGCGAGCTGGCGAAGATGCCGATGGCGAGCGAGGCCGAGCCGATCAGGAACAGGCCGATGTAGCCGACCGCCACCTGCGACGCGGTGATCTTGCCGTTCACCAGGATGAGCAGCGGCATGTACAGCGACAGCAGGACGATGCCGCTCAGGAACACGAACGCGGCGAGGAACTTGCCGGCGATGATCTCGGCGTCGCGCACCGGCGAGGTGTTGAGCAGGATGAGCGTGTGAGTCTGCCGCTCCTCCGCGATGAGCCGGATGCTGAGCGCGATCGCCATGACCACGGTCGTTCCGCTCGAGAACTCGAAGAAGCGCTGCAGCACCGTGGCGCTGAGCAGCTTGCCCTCACCGAGCGCCTTGGCCTGGAACAGGATGCCGCACACCAGGAGCAAGAGGGCCGCGATGACGTATCCGACCGGCGAGCGCAGGTACGCGCCGAGCTCGCGCCGGAAGATGATGCTAGTTGCGCGCACGTTCGCCTCCATGGACGAGCTTGAGGAAGATGTTCTCGAGGTTGCGCGCCGAGCCGCCGATCCGCACCACGCCGTGGCCGCCTTCGACCAGCGCGCGGCACAGCTCGGCGCGGATGTCGCGCTCGGCCAGCACCTCGAAGGCCAGCGCGTCGTCCTCGCGGCCGCTGTCCTTCACCTCGCTGACGCCGCTCAGCCCGGTCAGGAGCTTCTTCAGCGCCGCTTCGCGGTCGTCTTCGGCCTTGGGCACGACGGCGATGCTGATCCGCCACGAGCCCGCGTTCGGCTCGACCTTGGACAGGAGCGACTCCTCGGTGCCGGAGGCGAGGATCTCGCCGTCGCCGAGCATGAGCAGCCGATCGCAGGTCTCGCTGATCTCGGTCAGGATGTGGCTCGAGATGAGGACGGTGTGCTTCTTCTTGAGGTTGCGGACCAGGTTGCGCATCTCGACGATCTGCACCGGGTCGAGACCGCGGGTCGGCTCGTCGAGGATGAGCAGCTTGGGCTCGTGGACGATGGCCTGGGCCACCCCGACGCGCTGGCGAAAGCCATGCGACAGGGTGAAGATCATGTCGTTCTGGACCTCGGTGAGGTCGGTCAGGTCGAGGACCTCGGGCATCCGCTTCTTCAGGGCGGGCGCGCTCATGCCGCGCACCCGACCCGCGAACTGCAGATACTCGCGGACCAGCATGTCTCCATAGAGGGGCGGGTTCTCCGGCAGGAACCCGACCAGCTTGCGCACCTCGTGAGGCTTCTGGACGGCGTCGATGTTACCGACGACCACCGTGCCGGCGGACGGCCGGAGGTCGCAGGCGAAGATCCGGAGAGCGGTGGTCTTGCCGGCGCCGTTCAGGCCGAGGAAGCCGACCGTCTCGCCCTCCTCGATCTCGAACGAGACCGGCCCCAGCGCGCGCTTGGCTCCGAAGTATTTCGAGACGTTTTCTGCTCGTATCATAAGTGTCGCCAACTCCAGGGTTTTTTGGCCGACCGAGGGCGCCGTGGGGGCGCTCGCGACTGGGCAGCGTTACCAACCGGTGCCCGGGTGTCAAGGCTTCCCGGCCAGTCCCGAATTCGAAGAAAAGCGGTGGGGTGGCCACACCGCGGGCGGCCCCCGGGCGCGGGCCGAAGCGAGGGCTCGAGGGGGAAATTCCCCAGCAGGATCGGGTCAGAAGGTGAGCCAGAGGGTGGCGAGGCCGCCTCGCCCGGGGAGCGGTGCGGCCCCCACACCCGCGGTCGCCTCGGGGCGCGCGCGCGAGGCGCGCACCGCCAGGACGATCGAGACGGTGGCCAGGGCGGCCGAGGCGCCGAACGCGATGTTGCTGTAGAGCGCGTGGCGCTCGCCGCGCTCCTGGATGTCGACCGCCTCGCGGTAGGTGTGCTCCTGGCTGGCCTGCTTGATGTTGCGCCACTCGTCCTGATCGGACTGGAGCTGGATGGCGAAGTAGGCGGCGGTCCCGGCGGCGACCGCGGAGCCGGCGCCCCACAGCCACCAGCGCGCATACAGTGGAGGCGCGGGGCCGTCGTCTCGCTCGATCGTCGCCGGGCGAGGAGCGGGGGCCGGCGCGCGCGAGGGCCGGGCGCGATGAGCCACCTCGCCGGGCGGGAGGATGGAGGTCGGATCATCGCCGGACGACGCGACCGGAGCGGGCGGGCGCGCGCCGCCGACGACGAGCAGCGCGCGGGCGAGCTCGTTGCCGTGGCGATCGAGGGCGGCGCACGCCTCCGCGCCGGGCGGGAAGGAGAGCGAGACGCGGGCGCGGCCGGGGCGGCGGGCGCCGCCTGGCACCGCGCTTCCGTCGGCGCGGACCGGGCGGGCGGCGGCGACCAGGTCGAGCGGATCCGACTGGACCGAGAGGATCGCGCGGTCGTCGCCGCGGCGCTCGCACGCGATGGCCAGCGCCGGGCGGCGCAGCATGAAGTCGCGCGCGGCGGCGAACGGAGCGGTGAGCTTGGGCGAGCTGCCCGGCGGCAGCTGGGCGTCCGGATCGAGCGCGAGCAGGCGGCGGAACTCGGCCTCGGCCTCGGGCCCCTGGCCGACCGACGCGTGGCTCTCGCCGAGCGAGCGATAGATGACGATCAGCTGCTCGCGCAGGTTCGCGCCGGTCGCCTCGGCGCGCTCGAGCAGCTCGATGGCGCGCTCGAAGTCGAGCTGCAGCATCTCGCGCTGGGCGCGGCTGACCAGGGCGGTCGGGTCGGGCGCGTCGGCGGCGGCGAGGCGGGGCAGGAGGAGCGCGGCCAGCGCGAGCAGACCCGCGGCGCGGGACCGACGAGCGACGCCGCGATGCGCCGCGGATCGGCCGTCAAGCGACGGGAAGAGCCGACCCAGCGCGCGCTTCATGGCCGGATGGTCTCGAGACGGATGCGGCGGCTGACCGTCTCTCCGGCGCGCACGGTGATGGGGAACCGCTCGGCCGCGCCGCTCTCGGCGACGGCGCGGACGCTGTGGCGACCGGGCTCGAGCGGGACGCGGACCAGCGGGGTGATGCCGACCAGGGCGCCGTCGATGTAGATCTGCGCGTAGGGGAGCGCGTCGACGCTGAAGAAGCCGGTGTCCGAGGGTGAGGCGGCGCGGTCGGCGCGCTCGGCCCGGTCGGCGCGCTCGGCCCGGCGCGCGGCCCGGCGGCGTGAGCGGCGATCGGGATCGGCGCGGGTCGGGGCGTCGTCGTCGGCGGCGGCGTCGGTGTTCGCGGCGGTCGCCCCGGCGGTTTTCGCGGCGGTCGACCCCTCGGTCTTCGCGGCGCTCGACGCGGCGGTCTCGCCGGGGGCACCGATCGCCGGATTCGCGCCGATCGACCGATCCCCGCCGGTCGCCGGCCCGCCGGTCGCCGGCTCGCCGGTCGACGCCGACGCGGCCGCGCCGCCCGATGGGGTCGTGGAAGCGTTTTCCGGCGCCACCACCGGCGCGGGGGTCGGCACCGCGTCGACGGCGGTGGGCGCATCGGGCGATCCGCGCAGCCACCAGCCGCCCGCCCCGGCCAGGAGCGCGGCGACCATCAGCATCGGCGCGATCAGGCGGCGGCGCGACGCCGCCCGCACCGCCGCCAGCTCGAGCTGGGTCGGCGAGGTCATCTCGCCCACCTCCAGCTCGGCGCCAGAGTGGGGCGTCATCATCGCCACCGGCATCGAGGCCTGCGACGGCAGCGACGGGGGCATCGGGGGCGGTGACGAGGCCGGCAGCGCCATCACCGGGCGCGGCCGGCGGCTCATGAACACCGGCGGCTGCTGGCCGCGGTCGACCATCGACTTGAGGTACGCGGAGGCGTTGTGGATGCGGTCGCGCTCGTCCTCGAGATCGTCGGCGCAGTCGCGGCGGACCAGGTCGGCCAGCTCGCGGCCGGTCGCCACCCCCGAGATCGGCTCGAGCGCGCGGGCCAGCGCCTCGCCCATCTCGCGCGCCGACGAGTAGCGCTCCTCGCGCGCCACCCGCAGCGATCGATCGATGACCTCCTCGAGCCCGAGCGGGACGTCGGGGCGCACGTCGGTCACCGCCGGGCGCTCGCCGCTGACCACCGCCATGAGCGTGTCGAAGTCGCTCTGGCGGTGGAACAGCGATTGACCGGTCACGCTCTCGTAGAGCAGGACGCCGACCGAGAACAGGTCGGCCCGGCCGTCGAGCTCCTGGCTGCGGATCTGCTCCGGCGCCATGTACGGGTACTTGCCCTTGAGCCCGGTCGCGGTGGTGTTGGCCGGGTTCGAGACCTTGGCCACGCCGAAGTCGAGCACCTTGACCAGCCCGGCGCTGGTCACGACCACGTTCGAGGGCGACATGTCGCGGTGGACGATGCCGACCATGCCGAGGCCGGGCTGGCGGAAGCAGTGCGCGAACTGCAGCCCCTCGAGCACCTGGCACACGATGCCGGCGGCGATGCGGAGGTCGAGGCCGCGGTTCACGTTCTGGCGGATGAGCCGGGTCAGCGAGACGCCCTCGAGGTACTCCATCGCCAGGTAGTACTCGCCGTCGAGCTGACCGAGCTCGAACACCTGGCAGATGTTCGGGTGGGTGAGGCTCGCGGTCACCCGGGCCTCGGCCAGGAACATCGAGATGAAGCGCGGGTCCTCGGCCAGGTGAGGGAGGATCCGCTTGATGACGACCAGCTTCTCGAAGCCGGCCTCCCCGGACAGGAGCGCGGCGAACACCTCGCCCATCCCCCCCTGCGCCAGCTTCGCCAGCAGGGTGTACTTTCCGAAGCGGTACGGGCTGGCCACGGCAGGCCGCGGCAGCTCGCTGCCCGATTGAGAGTGCAGCGACAACGCGGGCGAAATTATAACCGCGAGATCGCGGGTTTCGTGCCAGCGCAAGCCTGGTCATGTGGTCCGGCCAGGGTGAGGGCGCACCGACCTGCCACCACGTCGGCGCCGGGTGCGCACACGGCCCGGGTGGAGGATCCGGACGAAAGCGACCGGGACCACGCGTGAGCGCGGCCCCGGTCCGTGATGTGCCTTGTCCGACCCGCGGTCAGCGCATCAGTGCTCGCACTCGCTCAGGCACTCGTCGAGGGCGGCGTCGCACTCCTCGACCTGGTCGTCGCTCTCGCAGGTGTCCAGGCAGTCGTCGTACTCGGCCCAGCACGCCTCCTCGCTGCCCTCGCCCGGATCGCAGGTCGCGGCGCACTCGTCCCACGCGTCCTCGCACGCCAGGTACTCCTCGTCGGTCTCGGCGTTGAAGGCGCACTCGTCGAAGGTGGCGTCGCAGGTGGCGCAGTCGTTGCCGTCGCCGCCGTCGTCCTGGCCGCCGTCGTCCTGGCCGTCGCCTTCGCCGTCGTCGCTGGCATCGCCGCCGCCGTCGCCGCCGTTGCACTCGGCCACGCATTCCTCGAACTGATCGAGACAGACGTCGCCGTCGTCGGCGTCGCCGTCGTCGGCCTGGCCGTCGTCGCCGTGGTCGCCGTCGTCGCAGCCACAGTCGCCGTCGCCGTCGCCGTGGTCGCCGTCGCCCTGGTCGCCGGTTCCGTCGCCGCCGACGTCGCCCTGGCCATCGCCCTGGTCGCCGGCCCCGTCGTCGCTGACGTCGCCCTGACCGTCGCCCTGGTCGCCGCCGCCGCCGTCGTCCTGGCTGGCCTCGCACTCCTCGAGCTCGGCGGTGCATCCGCACGGGTCGTCCTGGTCGCCGCCGCCGCCGTCGTCGCTTGCCTCTCCCTCTTCCGCGTTCTGACCGCTCAGCTTGTCGGACGCGTCGCTGCCCACGTCGGTGGTGCAGCCACCGGCCCCGCCCAGGACGAGCGCGGCAATGAAGGAAAGCCCGAGCAGCGGAGATTGAATTCGAACCATGGATTTCGCTCCTTTTCCCAGCCAGACGAGGTCGCCCGGTGCAGCCCGGGTGCCATCGGTCGACCGAGGCTCCTTCGGCTGCGATTCGGGCGCCTTGCCGCGCACGCGCCGGTGCCCGCGCCGCCGCGCGACCGGGACCGGGACAGCGGCGCGATCTCCGCGAGTGATGCCGAGTTTCAGCAGCCGCGAGATCGACTCACCCGCGGTATCGTGACCCGGCCAATGGGGGTCGATGACGTTCGCACCGGCACGTGGGTCACCTCCGATGGAGGCAGCGCGCGCTCGATGCAGGTCCGCCGCTGTCGACTCGTGGTCGTTACCGGGCCGGATGTCGGCGCCGAGATCGAGCTCGCGTCGACCTGGATCCGGGTCGGCGCCCACGGCGGCTGCGACCTGGTCCTGCGCGACCGGCTGGTCTCCGGCCACCACTTCGAGATCGTCGTCGACGACACCGGCTATCGCCTGCGCGACCTCGACTCGACCAACGGCACCTTCGTGGCCGGTCACCGGGTGCGCGACCTCTACCTAAACCCGGGCACCGTCATCTACGCCGGCGAGTCGCGGCTCCGCTTCGAGCCGCTCGGCGACAGCGTCTCGATCGAGCTATCGGCGCGCGACCGGTTCGGCGAGCTGGTCGGCAACAGCGTGGTGATGCGCGCGCTCTACGCGCTGCTCGAGCGGGTCGCGGCGACCGACGCCAGCGTGCTGGTCACCGGCGAGACCGGCAGCGGCAAGGAGCTGGTCGCCGAGGCGCTCCACCAGCACTCGCCGCGCGCCGACGGACCGTTCGTGGTGGTGGACTGCGGCTCGATCCCCGACAACCTCATCGCCAGCGAGCTGTTCGGCCACGAGCGCGGCGCCTTCACCGGGGCGGTGTCGAGCCACGCCGGCGCGTTCGAGCGCGCCCACGGCGGCACCATCTTCCTGGACGAGATCGGCGAGCTGCCGCTCGAGCTGCAGCCCAACCTGCTCGGGGTGATCGAGCGGCGCCAGGTGCGCCGGCTGGGCGGCGCGCGCAGCATTCCGCTCGACCTGCGGGTGGTGGCGGCGACCAACCGCGACCTGGCCGGCGAGATGAACCGCGGCACGTTCCGCTCCGACCTGTTCTACCGGCTGGCGGTGGTGCAGGTGCGAGTGCCGCCGCTGCGCGAGCGGCCGGACGACATCCCGCTCCTGGTCGACCACTTCCTCGAGCTGCTCGCCGCCGGCGGGGCGCCGCTGCCGCCCCTGTCGCGCGAGACGATGGAGAGCCTGCGCCAGCACCGGTTCCCCGGCAACGTGCGCGAGCTGCGCAACCTCATCGAGCGCTCGGTGATCCTGGCGGAGATCGGCCTCGAGCCGGATGGACGTCCACCGGCCGGCGAGGTCGGGGCCGAGCGGCGCGGGGAGGAGCGCGGCGGCGGCGAGGCGCTGGCGGCCGGCGACCTGGACTCGCCGGCGGGCGCGGGCGGCCGCGCGATCGTGACCGTGGAGGTGGACGAGGCGGTCCCGTACCGGCTCGCCAAGCAGCGGCTGGTCTCGGCGTTCGACGCGCGCTACCTGCGCCAGCTGCTCCGCCGCCACGGCGGCAACGTGTCGCGGGCGGCGCGGGCGGCCGGGCTCGACCGCATGACCGTGCACAAGATGCTGCAGCGGGTCGGGCTGGGCGGCTGGCGGCGGCGCGAGCCCGGCGACTAGTGCACCGCCGCCGAAATGACGTCAACGAGGCGGTGTGGATCGCCGTCGAGCGCAAGGCGCGACGACGACGGGCTACTCGCTGTAGCTCGAGGAGTTGCAACGCAGCGATCGGCGGTGAGGCGCACCGAATCGTTGATGTCATTTCGGTGGCGGTGCACTAGTGAGGGCGAGCGGGGCGCGCCGTCACGGCGAGATG
>Ga0193753_10004042_pt1 | contig 10640 bp, 11 predicted proteins | sample H1c2metaG_FD_144925 | JGI IMG/M metagenome (GOLD analysis project Ga0193753, IMG submission 144925) | Soil microbial communities from a riparian zone of the East river system, Colorado, United States - H1c2 | ecosystem: Environmental > Terrestrial > Soil > Riparian zone | place: USA: East... | reverse complement strand
TGAACAACCCGCCCGGCTCCAGCGTGGGGATCGAATCGTGTTCATAGCGGCCGAAGACCGAGAACTTGGAGTTGAATACGTGATCGCCCCGCACCACTTCCTGGCGGCCGTTGAAGATATTCCGTTGCGCCGTCACCAGCGAAAAGATGCTGGCTGTGCTGTTCGGCGCGGCGAACTGGGAGAAGAGATCGTTCACGTACGCTTGCGCTACCGGGTTGGGGGTAGTGATGGTGTTGGCGTTCGCCGTGCAAGTCCCCGCATTGAAAGCCACGCAGACATTGTTCTGAAAGGTGCCGGAAAGCATCGCCTGGGTGGGCTCCGTCGCGCTGAACGTCGAGTAGGTAATTACCCGGCGAAACTCTTGCGAGAAAAAGAAAAACGTCTTGTTCTTGATGACCGGCCCGCCGATCGTATATCCAAAATCGTTGTAGCGGAGCGGCGGGCGCTTGATGTTGGACGAGTTGTTGAAGAAATTGTTCGCGGCCAGCTTGTCATTACGCAGGAACTCGTAGGCGTTGCCATGGAACTTGTTCGTGCCGGACTTGGTGATGACGTTGATGATTCCGCCGCCCGCGCGGCCGAATTCGGCGTCATATTGTGTGCGCAGAACTTTGAATTCGCTGATCGAGTCCACGCTGGGGAAGTTGCTCAACGTAAGGTTCGAACCGCGGTCGACGTTGTCGACTCCGTCGATCGTCCAGGAGTTGGCGCTGTTGCGCTGTCCGTTGATCGAGAAACTCACAGTGGCAGCCAGTCCGGAAGGCAACGAGTTGCCGATATAAAGCTGGTTCAGGTTGCCCATCGAGACGCCGGGCATCAGGCTCACCAGCTGCTCGTAGTTGCGTGTGCCGAGTGAGAGTTCACGCACTTGTGTGCCGGTAATCAGACCGGTCGGCGTCACGCTTTGCGTGTCCACCTGCATCGCATCCGATTGCACATTCACCGTTTCGGTCACCGCTCCGATTTCTAGCGTGAAGTTCACCGCCAACTTCTCCGCCACGTCCAGAGTTATCCCGCTCTGCATGGTCTTCTTGAATCCGGTCATTTCCACAGTCACGTGGTAGTTGCCGATCGGGACCAGCGGAGCCACGTATTGGCCGCGCTCGTCCGTCGTAACTTCACGAACCACGATGCCCTGATCGGCATTCGTCACCGTCACCTTGGCCCCGGCGACGATTCCTCCTTTCGAATCCATCACCGTACCTGCAATCGTCCCCGTCGTGTTCTGCGCGGCAACCATCCCAGACGATCCCAAACACACTGCAAGACTCAACAACGTAAGCAAGCGTCCCATCCTCACACCCCCCTTAACTCAAACTCCCGATCTCAGGTTGCCTCGTCAGACGGTTGACAACCTTGCAGCGATCACCGCGGTAAACAGAACGAACAAACTCGATCGGCCGTCCGTCATGCAAGCACGCCGTGCGCGTAAAGCGGAAAACCGGCGACTTGGCGCGCACTCGCAGCAATTCAGCTTCAGCGGCGGTAGCCAGCGAAGCTTCCGCGACTTCATCGGCCATGTATACCTGCAAGCCATAATGTTCGTGCAGCGCGCGATACAACGACCCCTTGGGATCGAATTTTTCCAGTAAGTTAGGACACAGCCGTGCTGGCAGGTGGGTGGCTTCCACGCAAAGCGGCGCGAGGTCGGCGATGCGCACGCGTCGCAGAAAGAACGCTTCTTCTCTGGGGCCCAGGTGCAACGCTTCCGCCACGTCGCTATCCGGGTGAAGGCACTTGAAGGCCAGCACCTTTGACCGTGGCTGCGAGCCGCGATCCTTCATCTCTTCGCTGAAGGAAAAAAGGTGGCGGAAATTCTTCTCCAGCTTCATTCGTGAAACGAAGGTGCCTTTGCCGGATTGACTGTAGGCCAGACCCCGGCTGCAAAGGGACTTCAGCGCCTGCCGCGCCGTCATCCGGCTCACGCCCAAGCGCACCGATATTTCCTGTTCGGATGGAATCAGGTCGCCCGGCTTTAATTCGCCGGTGCGGATCTGCACGATCAGCCGCTGCAATATTTGGTAGTACAGCGGCAACACGCTTTGCCTGTCGAGAACGACCGTTTCCAAATCACCCCACCTGTATAGACGACTGGACATATAATGCTCCATTCCGCTCTCTGTCAAGCTAAAACAGAGACGCTTCTGGTTCGCTTACGAGGACGCGCGTGTCAATTCAACGAAGGCAGCGGCTATGTTGACGCAATTTCAATTGACGCCTGGGCCAAAGGAATGACGGCATCCATTTTTTTTGTTCAGGAATTTCGACCATTTGCCTCCGGTAAATTCGAGTTATTGGGCGACCCGTTGGCTGTCATTGATGGGGAAGTTCAGAATCCTTCGGCTTCCTCAGTGATCTACTTACAAAGCTTGCCATCCAGTCTCATCCTAAAGCCGCTGAACATTGGTCTGTGTGGTTTGTAGAAACAAGTTGCGAGTAAACTGATTCTGGACTGGTCGCCGGAACAAATCGCCGGATGGTTGAAATCCAGTATCCCGATGATGAGAGCATGCGTGTGTCCCACGAAACCATTTACCGAAGCCTGTTCATTCAAGCACGCGGAGTGCTGAAAAAGGAGCTGCTGGAGCACCTGCGGTCCAAGCGCCGCATACGCCGATCGCAGCACTCTCGTATCTTTAAAGACGCGCGCGGTCAAATTCCCGAGGCCATCCCCATCAGGGAAAGACCCGCTGAAGTGGAGGACCGTGCCATTCCTGGTCACTAGGAGGGCGATCTCCTGCGCGGCTCAAGAAACAGTCACATCGCGACCTTGGTGGAAGGCCATTCGCGTTTCACCGCGCTCGTGAAGGTCCCCAGCAGAGACACGGCGGCTGTCGTCGCCGCACTGACTCGGCATGTTCGTAAACTGCCCAAGGCCCTGCGCCGTTCCTTAACATGGGATTGTGGATTGGAGATGGCCAAACACAAGAGCTTTACCGTGGCCACGGATGTGAAAGTCTACGTCTGTGATCCGCAGAGTCCCTGGCAACGCGGCTCGAACGAAAACACAAATGGGCTATTACGACAATACTTCCCGAAGAAAACTGACCTGTCCGACTATTTCCAGTCGGATCTGGACCAAGTAGCGCTGCGCTTAAATCAGCGCCCACGAAAGGCTTTAGGATTTCAGACTGCGGCGAGTAAACTTCAAGAAAGGGTTGCGTCGACCCAGCTAACCGGATAAGTGGTTCAAGAGTAGCTTCCTATTAGGATGGATTTTTAATTTGTCTTGGCCTTCAAAATCCCCGCACTCAACAACGCCCCAAGCTCATCCCGATTCACCCACTCTTCCGCAATTTTCCCATCCTTCATTCGAAAAATTACAATGGCGTCCCACACCACAGATTTCCCATTCACATCGTAAGTCCCAATCCTCGTTCGCATCTCTCCGGCTCCGGTCGCTCGATGCGTAATACGCACAACCACCTTATCCCCGGACTGGAAAATGTCATGGACTTCCGTCGCCATTTTCGAGTACGTCGCGTCAATCCTCTCCACCATCCCGCGCAGTCCACCGCTCCCTTTGATGTCACCCGTCACAAAATGAATCACATACTCCGGCTGAAACAAGCTCTCGACCAGATCAGGATTTCTACCGTCCAGCACCTCATGAAAATAACGGAGAACAACTTTCTGCTCGTCATCGCCCGCCGCAGCCAAAACATGAACTCCCATCACCGCAAGCACAACAAATGGAATCAAACCGCATAAGGAAGTCTTCATAACCCGAAATACTACTCGCCACTCGCCACGCACGGCAATCTGAATCGCAAGAGCATACTTGCAAAAAGGGCGGTGGGTGCAGACGACCCGTTGTAGTTGGCGGGCTGGGAGTGGCGACCGGCCGTACCCTGTTTTATGAAATTGGAAAAGAGAGACCATCAACGCGATTCGTCGGTCGAGAAGCTCGAACCTCACAAGGGATTCCTCGTCGAAACGTCCGGAATCACAATTCAAGATAGGCTTCGTCCTACAGCGGCTAAAGTCTCAGCTGCGCGGAATGTACTAGGTCATTACGTCTGAGAGCTTGTGCTTCGGTGTGTCACCCGTCTTCATTTACGTGGGAGGGGCGTTGCCACCACGTCGGAAACTTTTTGCAGCACTATTCGCCCATCGTAGTCGTGTTTCTTCCCATACCCTTTGCCGACTCTGGTCCTTCTCCCATCCTGCACAGTAACCAGCGAATCGAAGCTGCCTTCAAACGTCGCTTCAATGTGGATCGGCCTCGGATGATACCTAGCATCCTCGAACTTCTTAAAAGAATCGTCGCGTACGAGATCGAACCCAGGTGCGGGCGTTACCTGTTTTGGAAAAACCACAACGACTCTCATCCAAGAGGAACACGGCTTTTCAGTAAAGGCGTCTATCCACATATCGTTGCCAGCGATGCTTCCTCGAACGCTGACCATCTTGCCTGCGTACCGTTCCGGATGTTGATATAAATCACAGAGGGTCACCTCAAGCGGTTGTTCGGCGACTTGCCCCCAACTCGGGGCACACGAAGCCAGGAGAAGTACGAAAGCGCACGGCACCCATCTGATTGTTGTCATTGTGGGTTCTTCTGCTTCTGCTCTTTGGGCGGATTGTATGACGTTCTGAATGGCGTGTTCGCGGTCTCTTTCTAGAGATAGCTTGTCCTTATCAGCTCGACATGCTCACGAACGCAAGCGGCTCCCTAGAAACTAGAACCAAAAATCAAAGTACATCGAAGTTTCTGCTCGAACTGGAGCCTGCCCGCACTGCGCGGGCTTATAACGCCAGCGCCTAAAATTCTCGAATGCGATCGTATTCGCATTAACGTCTGCTCCTTGAATGACCTTTACGTGAGACAAAGTGCCGTCCGCTTCAACCACCCCATAAAGAATTATTCTTGTTGGCATACGGTTAGCCCGTGGATTGAGTGCAGAATTTTGTCCACCACGATAAATTGGCACAGCATCTTGCATATCGTCACATTGGGGCCACAGCTCTGCGCCCTGCGGTGCATTAAATAGCGTCGTATTAACTTCTTTTACTTCGCTAACCTCCAAAACCTTTACCGAAGCCATTAAGTTTTTGCTCTTGAACGATCGAATTTCGCAGGGAACAAGTTTCCCACCAGCGGAATGAAAATCGCTGAATTCGATTCGTGTGATTCCAGGCGTAGCACGCTCGGCTTGTGGATACTCAATGCGGATAAGCGTGCCATTGGCATCGTCAAAGCATAGAATTCGGTCCACTGCTAGGGGCCACTTCACTTCTACGCAGTCCTGCCGCAGGCCATCTTTCTCTCGACTCTTTATCTTGCCAAGCGTTTGAGTTGCCCGCACCTTCAACACAGGTTTTAAGTAAAGCAATCCCGATAAGTAATAGATAAGTGCAGGTTGGTAGTCCAGCGTACTTTTTTGCCAGTACCCGTTGGCATCATGTACGCGTAGCCGATCGAAATTTGCAAAGTGAATCTGTTCTCGCCATTGTGAAGGCGAGACCCAATCATAGGTGTAGTCGCCCTGGGCCATGTCGCCGCTCGCACTGGCGACCTGAATTTCCGCACGTATCCTCAGTGGCGGAGTTCCTTCTGCCCATAGCTGCTGCGAACGCGCACGCTCAACGAGGGCTTCGGAACTGCCTTCTTTCCCTTGGGCGGCGCAGTGGAAAGTATTTGTCAACAAGATACAAGCAAAGAACAAAATAGTGCTTTGATTGAGTCTCATATAGCGCCGGATTCTAACTTATTCTCTTAATTTCGTCTAACCTCAGTTAACAGTCGGGTGTTCTGTTCAAAACTGCAGTCGGTTCTCGCTGGTAGCAATCCTTGCGCTGGCTTTGGGAATCGGCGCTTGCACGGTGGTCTTCAGCGTCATCCACAGCGTGTTCTTTCATGCGTTTCCGATCAAGAACTTCGATCGATCTGTCGTTCTCAAAATGTACAATCGGGTGCTACGCGTGGAGCAGGAATGGATTCGCCACTTGACGCAATATCCTAGAACTGGGATAGCCTGAACTGGCGGTGGCGATGCTGTGTTCAGGCCCGTTTGTGATTTTCTGACTCACCCCAGTATTTATTTGGTAGATGAATACCTATCACGTTATTCGTAGCGCAGGGCGATGAGTGGATCGACTGCCGCGGCGCGGCGCGCAGGGAACCAGCAGGCGGCGAGGCCCACCGACACGACAATCAAAGCGACGACGCCAAATGTCCACGGATCAGTAGTTGAAACGCCGGAAATTTGGCTGGCGAGTAAGCGAGTAAGGGCGAAACCGGCGCAGACGCCGATGACAATTCCTGTGCCCACCAGCCGGAACCCGTTGAGAAGTACGAGCCGAAGAATATTGGTCTGTTGCGCCCCCAAGGCCATGCGAATACCGATCTCGTGAGTTTGCAGCGACACGGTGTAGGCCATCACACTGAATATGCCGATGATAACGAGGGCCAGTCCGATAAAAGCGAAGGCTGCCAGCACTACCAGTTCAAATTGCGGCCCTCGGTAGAACTCCCTCAACGAACCTTCCAACGTGCCAGAGGTGGCAATCTGCACGCCTGGATCGATGGCCTGGACTTCGCGTCCCATACCCTTCAATAGCGGTCCGGGATCGATCGAAGTTTTCGCCATGAAGTATCGCCAGTTGAATCCCGCAACGCTGTAGGGAACAAATGCTTGCGGGAAGGACTGCCAGGACGGATCGTCATAGCCCCGGGTTTTGAAGTTCCGGACGATCCCAATAATCTCGAAATACGTGTCACGCGGCGCGGCTAGAAAGGGGAGATCGAACGTGCCCAGTTTGACTTTGTGACCCAGAGGATCCTCATTGGGAAAGTATTGTCGAGAAAAGGCCTCGTCTACGACCATCACGTCTCGCGCCGCAGATACATCGTCTCCGGAGAAGAACCGTCCACGAAGCAGAGGCAGTCCGAGGAGGTGAAAGTAATCCTCGCTGCACATTTCATACCGTGTCTCCCAGCGGTCTGCATGAGGCTTGCCGGGGATGATTGTGTCGCTGACTTCGTATAGCAGTGGTGGTGGCTCCGCAAGTTCGGCAGCGGAGATAACGCCCGGGAGTGTTCGCATGCGCTCGAGGAGTTGCCGCGTCAGCAGGTTCTTCCTTTGCAAGAAGCCGGGGAGACTTGTGTTATACGTCGGCGGCAGACTGAGCTCGAAGAAAAGAACATTCTTCGGATCAAACCCCAGGTCCACTCGAGTGAGAACGAGGAAGCTCCGCATCAGAAGTCCGGCGCCGATCAACAGCACGATTGACAGCGCAACTTCAGTGACCACCAGACCGGCGCGAAGCTTTCCGTGCCGGAATCCTCCCCCGACACCTTTGCCGCTCCCCTTCAGGCGTGGCTGCATCTCGCCATCGACAACGTGGAGCGCCGGCGCCAGACCGCAGAGGATCGTCGTCAGTACGGCAAGGCCTAAGGACACCAACAGAACCGGCGTACTCATACGAATCACGGTTTCCTCAGGGAGAGTGCCAGCAGGAATCAGCGCGACTACTATCTGCAAACCCGAGTACGCCAGCACACACCCCGCTAAAGACGAAGCGGCTGCCAACAAGAAGCTTTCCTGGAGTAGCTGCCAAATCAGGCGACTGCGAGTTGCTCCGAGTGTAGCGCGCACGGCCATTTCCCGTTCGCGGGCGGTAGCCCGAGCCAGCAAAAGGTTCGCAACGTTGCTGCAGGCGATCAAAAGCAAGAACAAGACAGCGACAAGCAAGGCATAAAGTGTTTTCTTGAAGCTTCCGACAAGACTGTCGAGCAACGTCTCTGGCGTGATCGCAAACGTGTCCTCTGGGAAAATTCCACCTGGGTTGGGTCTTTGCATCCGGTGCGCGATGCCGTCGAGGTCCGTTCCCGCCATCTGCACGGTAGCGCCACGCCTGAGGCGTCCCATCATTTGAAACTGTTGGTTTTCAGGGGTAACTGGCACCCAGAAATTTGCCTCGAAGGCATTGAACTGTGGGGGCATGATCCCCACAAGAGTTGTCGGCTTGCCTTCCAGGATGAAAATGGTACCGAGGATTCGGGGGTCGCCGCCGAACTCCCGCTGCCAGAACCGATAGTTCATTACCAGCACGGGCGGAGCATCAGCGCGCCCATCATCCTCCGAAATAGTCCGGCCCAGCAGTGGAGCGACTCCCAGGTAGTCAAACGTGTTGGCCGTTACCGCTTCTCCAAAGGGAAAGTAACGGATGGACTTGCCATCGTCATAACTGACTCGTATGAGGGTATAGGCGATGATGTCTTCAAAAACATGATTCTGTTCGCGAAAGGCACGCACCTCTTCCGAACTGAAGGCCTTACGATCCTTCCATTCGCCGCCAGTCGTTCGACTGTGCATTTTGAGAATGACAGATCGATCGAAGTTCTTGTACGGAAGCGCATGAAAAAACACGCTGTGGATGACGCTGAAGACCACCGTGCAAGCGCCGATTCCCAAAGCCAGCGCAAGGATTGCTACCAGCGAGAACCGGCGATCCTTGCAAAGATTCCGCACGGCGTAGCGAAAATCGCGGAAGAGATTGTCGAGATTTGTTTCCCAGCGGGTGGCGCGGATCTCTTCTTTGACGCGTTCGAGTCCGCCGAATTCGAGATCGGTCTGGCGGCGGGCTTCCTCAGGCGATAGGCCAGCTGCAACCTTGGCCGCGATTTGATTCTCGAGGTGGAAGCGAAGTTCCGTATCGAGAAGTTTTTCTGCTTGGGATTTACGGAATATGCGCCTGAGCCAGCTCACGCTTCACTCCTTTCCGCCAGTTTTCCTATTCCACCGTTCTAAGAATCATGGCTATGGCATCGGACATTTTTTTCCCAGTTGAGAACTTCGATTTCAAGTTGCCTACGGCCCTTTCTGGTTAGCAAGTAAAACTTGGCCTTGCGGCCGGTTTCCGAGTCTTTCCATTCGGATTGGAGCCAACCGCGGTCTTCAAGGCGATGTAGGGCGGGATAGAGAGAACCTTGATGAACCTGGAAGAAATCGTTGGAGAGTTGCTGGAGGCGCTGAGCAATGGCGTAACCATGGGACTGCTCCAAAGCGACGATCTTTAGGATCAACACGTCAAGCGTTCCCTTGAGAAGTTCATTTCCGACTTCATCCATACTAATACCTAGGACTTCGACATATATGCTCAAACTAGCCTCATGTCAAATGGATTTTCGCAAAATAAAAATCGATTAATCCGGCATTCTCAGCTCCAAGTCGCGAATATGGTGAGCGATACGTGAAGTGCAGGTTTTGGGTCGTGAGAGGCACCGGGATTTCCAGAGCGGCGCATCGGTCGGCATGAGCTTGTTTCCAACGGTCGGGAAGGCAAAGCGAGGGGTTCTCACCTTCTTGAACCAGCCGGCAGATGCAGCTATGGGCGTTTATAGAAGCAGGGCGTACTGCGAGGGCGAGAGCTTGAAGAAGATGGTTAAGATAGGTTGAATGATGAACGGCTTAGTAAAGGCGAAATCAAAAATGATTACGGCACACTTAACGTCTATCTCTCACTTCATCCCGATACCGGATTTTGTCCAACTGCTCAACCGAGAGGGCCTGAACAGCATCCGCGGATACTCTACCGAATCCTGTTTCTCGTAGCCGGCTTGCTTGTAATCTGGCTTCTGTTCGGCAATTCCTTCATCGCAAAGGTTAGGTTCAGCACCCACTTTTCCGGTTAGCGGCGTTGGCAAGTGCCAGAGGGTCGGTCAGTTCGAGTTAAAAGCTAAACTGGAAGGGAGTGTCAGTTACAACGGGTTTGCCGTCTTTCACCGCCGCCTTGCATTTCCATTTTTTCAACGTATTTATCACTGACTCATCCAAGCCTAGTCCCGGCCCCCTAAGGACACGGATGTGCGTGAGACTGCCGTCCAACTCAACAATAGCGTCCGCTAGAACGGCACCATGAAATTTTGCCGCCTTTGCTTCCTTTGTTAGGGGAGGGTTCGGCCTGTATGTGCAGACTGGCAAGCTCACGCCGTTCATCCCTGCGGCGACGGGTTTGTCACTAGAGCTACCTTTATCTGGGATAGGACCCGGATGCGTGGAGGGAGTCTGCGTTTGCAAAGGCTCTGCAAGCCACAGAACTATTAGGAAAGCCAGGCAGAGTGCCGGTAATGCGCTGCATAATTGGCGCGGGGCCAATGTTTTGTGGCTAAACTTCTCGTTCATAGAAGCCTCAGTGCCCGGTAAGTCGGATGGTCTCAATGGGGTCGACGCAACACTTTCTTGAAGTTTACTCGCAGGAGTCTGAAAACCTAAAGTCTTTCGTGGGCGTTGATTTAAACGCAGGGCTACTTTGTCCAGATCCGACTGGGTACAGTCGGACAGGTCAGTTTTCTTCGGGAAGTATTGTCGTAATAGCTCATTTGTGTTTTCGTTGGAGCCGAGTTGCCAAGGGCTCTGCGGATCGCAGAAGTAGACTTTCACATCCGTGGCCACGGTAAAGGTCTTGCGTTCGGCCATCTCCAGCCCACGATCCCTTGTTAACGAACGGCGCAGGGCCGCGGGCAGCTTACGAACATGCCGAGTCAGTGCGGCGACGACAAAAGGAAGCCGCACAAGCGGGGCTAGGTTTCGACATTTCGCTAGTAAATCCAATCGATACAAATCTAGTTGCACGAAAAATAGTGGAACGTAGAAGGGTTGCAAAATGTCGCGTAGCTGTTTGATTCTAAATAT
>Ga0193753_10004041_pt1 | contig 10642 bp, 5 predicted proteins | sample H1c2metaG_FD_144925 | JGI IMG/M metagenome (GOLD analysis project Ga0193753, IMG submission 144925) | Soil microbial communities from a riparian zone of the East river system, Colorado, United States - H1c2 | ecosystem: Environmental > Terrestrial > Soil > Riparian zone | place: USA: East River... | reverse complement strand
GACCGCATCGAGGAGCTGCTGTACACCGCGGACCTCGGGCCGGCCGCAGTGGAGCTCGTGACCGCGATCCGCGAGGGCTACCGCAACGGCAGCCTCACGCAGGCCGAGCAGATCGAGCCCTTCGTGCGCGCCCGGCTGCTCGCGCTCATGGGCGGGACGACGGCAAGCGGGACGGCGGCGGGCGGCGCGGCGGGCGGCGCGTCCGCCGCGCTGGCGCACAAGCCGCACGTGATCCTCGTCGTCGGCGTGAACGGCTCGGGCAAGACGACGTCCATCGCCAAGCTGGCGCACCTGTTCCGCGGCGAGGGCCGGCGCGTGATGCTCGCCGCGTGCGACACCTTCCGCGCGGCCGCGGTCGAGCAGCTCACCATCTGGGCGCAGCGCCTGGAGATCCCGATCGTGAAGCGGCCCACGGGCAGCGACCCGTCGGGCCTCGCCTTCGACGCCGCGGACGCCGCCGTGCGCGAGGGCATCGACGTGCTGCTCGTGGACACCGCGGGGCGGCTGCACACGCAGCGCCCGCTCATGGCCGAGCTCGAGAAGATCCGCCGCGTGCTCGGCAAGCGCATCCCCGGCGCGCCGCACGAGGTGCTCCTCATCCTCGATGGCACGACGGGTCAGAACGCGATCGCGCAGGCGCGGACCTTCAAGGAGGTCGTCGCCGTGACCAGCCTGATGGTCACCAAGCTCGACGGCACGGCGCGCGGCGGCGCGGTGGTCTCGATCCACCAGCAGCTCGGGATTCCCGTGCGCTTCGTGGGCCTCGGCGAGTCGCCCGAGGACATCGAGCGCTTCGACCCGCAGGCCTTCGTGGACGCCCTGTTCAAGGCGGCATGAGCCGTCCCGCGCAGGCGCCGCAGGCAGCGGCCGGCTGGCCCACGACGCTGCTGCTCGTCGCGGCGGCGGCCTTCGCGCTGCCCGGGCTGTTCGACATGGACGCGTTCAAGGCGGCCGCCGTCGCGCTGCTCGCGGCCGCCGTGCTGCTGCCGTGGATGGCGCTGGCCGCGCGCTCCGAGCTGCGCGCCTGGCTCGGCTCTGCCGGCGGGTGGCTGCCGCTGCTCGCCGTCGCGCTCGCGGTCCCGGCGGCGCTCGGACGCCCGTGGAGCGCGACCACCGCGGACCGGCTGCTGCTCGTCGCGCTCACGACGCTCGCCGGTGCGCTCGGGCTGCGCGCCGCACGCCTCGCGGCCGCCGCGCACGCCGCGCACGCCGCCGCGGCGCACGCGGGCGCGGCTGATGCGTCCGGGGAGGATGGCGGGCGGCTCGTCGCGGCGCTGCAGTACGCCACGCTCGTCACGGCCGTCGTCGTGCTGCTCCAGGCGCTCGGCATCGAGCACCGCTTCACGCCCGAGACCGGCGACTTCCTGCGGCGCGAGCTCGTCGGCCTCATGGGCAACTCCACGCGCGCCGGCGCGCTGCTGGCGCTGGGCGTGGTGGCGGCCTTCGCCACCGCGACGCACGGCGCGCTGTCCGAGCGCGCCTCGTCCACGCGGCTCGCGCTGGCGGCGCTGATCCTCGGCACCGCGGCGCTCGTGCTGACGCGCGCGCGCGGCGGCTGGGCCGGCGCCGGCCTCGGCATCGCGATGATCGCGGCGGCGGACGCTCGCGCGGTGCTCGCGCGCGCGAAGCTGTGGCTGCCGCGCGTGCTCCTCGGCGCGGCGCTCGCGGCGGTGATCGCCGGCGGTCCCGAGGTCTTCACGGCGCGCAAGCTGCCCGGCGCCGCCGCGCCGCTCTCCGGCGGCGACCTCACCACGCACGTGCGCCTCACCGTGTGGCGCGGCACGCTCGACATGATCGCGCAGCAGCCTCTGCTCGGCTTCGGCCTCGGGAGCTTCCGCGCGGAGTTCCCGCCCTTCCGCGACCCGGCCGAGGCCGCGCTGCCCGGCCTCGCCGGCGCCCCCACGGAGGTGGACCACCCGCACGACGAGTTCCTGCTCGCGGCGGCCGAGGGCGGCGCCGCCGCGGGGCTCGCGCTGCTAGCCTTCGCGGCGCTCACGCTGGCGCACGGCTGGCGGCTCGCGCGCGGCCCGTCGCCGACGCTGCTCGCGCGGCTCGCGCCGGCGACCTTCGCGGCGGGGGCCGTCGCCGCGTGCGTGCAGAACGCATGGATGTCGCCGGGCACCGCGCTGCCGGTGTTCGCCGCGGCGGGCGCCGTGTGGGGCCTGCGCGGCTGGCAGCGCGGCGACTCTGCCGGCGCGGAGCGTCCCGCGCGGCGCGCCGCGACGGTGGCCGGGCTGCTCGCCGCCGTCGCCGCGCTGGCGCTGCTGGCCGTGCCGCGCCTGGAAGCGCAGCTCGGGATGCGCCGCTTCTACCTGAGCGCGGATGCAGAAGGGGTCGGCGCGGACAACCTGCCGCTGCTCGTGGCGGCCGCGGAGGCGGACCCGGGCGACATCAACGCCCAGCGCCTGCTCGTGGCCTACGGCGGCCAGCTCATCGCCGCGCAGCCGTCCGCCGCGCGCGAGTTCTCCGCCCCCATCGCCGCAGCCCGCGCGCGCGTGGCCCTGCTCGCCCCCCACGTGCCGCCACCACCCGAAGCCGCACTCCCCTCGGTCTCGCCCGCCCCCCGCTGAGCGGCCCGCCCCTCACCGCGACGCGGCCATTTGCCCTCTCCCAAGAGCCAGAGCGTTGCCCGGGCGCGTCGAAAGGAGGGGCGCCGTCTCACCCGCACCCAGGCGAACTCCCGACCCCGTGAGGTCAGGGGGCCGCGCCCGGCCGAAAGCGGGGCCGCACTCCGAGCGTTCCCTCAGGGCAGCTTGGTCGGCTTGGCGCCCTTGCCCACTTCGTAGGTGACGGGCGCGCAGTCGTCCGGCACGCCGTCGCTGTCCACGTCCGGGACGTAGTGGAAGAAGATGTCGTAGAGGTCGGGCCGGCCGTTGTGATTGCAGTCGGTCTGCGCGTCGTCCGGGACGCCGTCGTGGTTGCCGTCCCACGCCACGCCCGCGGCGATCTCCGAGCCGTCGTCGATGCCGTCGAGATTGCGGTCGTGGTCCGGGATGAGCCAGTGGCTCACGCTGGCGGAGAGCCCGAAGGCATCGCTCACCGAGTGCACGACCTCGAGGTAGTGCACGTCGCCGTCGCAGCACTCCGTGGCGAGCACGGCCTGCGTCTGGCAGGCGTGCAGCAGCGGCCCGGGGTGCGTGTGGTGCTTGTGGTGGTGGATGACCTGCCACGTGCAGTTGAGGTGCCCGCCCGGCTGCTCGGCGTCGCTCACGGTGCCGGTGAGGTCGCCCACGATGGGCTGCGTCGTGGAGTACAGCGACAGGTCGGCGGGCTCCGTGATCGTCACCGTGGGCGGCGTGTTGTTGAGCGAGATCGCCGTTCCGGTGCTGGTCGAACTGCCGGCCGCATCGGTGACCGTGAGCGTGACCGGCACGCTCGCGGGCGCGGTGATCGGCCCGGGCGGCAGCGCGAGCACGCGCAGCTCGCCGACGGAGACGAACTTGGCGGTCGCGATGCCGCCGGGCTTGCCCTGCATGCGGATGCCGTCGCCGGTGATCGGCGGGAAGCGCATCTCGAACGTCTCGTAGTGCGGCAGGAGCTGGCCGGGATAAGGCGGATTGGAGGTCACGTTGGCCAGCGAGACCCACGTGCCGTTCACGCGCACCTGGATGCGCCACGTGCTCCACCAGCCGCCGCCGCCGTAGTACAGGCCTTCCTCGTAGAGCAGGCCGGTGAAGGTGTGCGGCTGGCTGAAGGTCCAGCCCACGTAGTCGATGCCGCCGTTGTCGCTCTGCCCCTGCGCGTTCAGGTGCATGGTCAGGAACTGGCGCGACTCGTCGAGCGTGCCCTGCGGCGGGTAGTCGCCGTCGCGCATGACCTCCGGATCGTGGTTGCCGGGACCCACGGGTCCGGGCGGCGAGAGGTCGAAGCACTTGGCGTGCACGGTCCCGAGCGCCGTGATGTCCACGGACGGGAAGGTGTGCACCGGCGCCGCGACGTGGCTGACCGGCGTGCCATCGCCGAAGTCCCAGGTGAAGTCCAGCGGCTGCTGCTCGGGATCGGACGACGCGCTCGCGTCGAAGTTCACCACGAGCGGCGCCGGCCCGTACTGCGCGCTCTTGCCCAGCTTCGCGATCGGCGGGAAGTTGCCGGGCACGTAGCGGATGCGGTGCAGGCGCGCGGCGCCGAGGTCCGTGTAGTTGATGTACCAGAGCGTGCCGTCGGAGGGATCCTCGTGCAGGTACACGATGCGCCCGACCGTGCTCGCGAACGGCCGCACCTCCTGCAGCACGTCGCCGGCGGAGAAGACGAGGTTGCGGATCCAGCCCGAGCCATAGTCCGCATGGAAGTAGGTCTGCTGGTACTCCGCCGGAAAGGCGGTGCCCGTGTACCACGTGCCGCCGATCGAGCAGTTGCCGCCGAAGGACTCGCCGGCCACGGGGCAGCCCGCGCTGCCGAGCTGGATGGAGGAGGCCAGGCCCGCGCCGTCGTAGCTCGGCGCGAAGGCCTCGCCGCCGTGCTGCCACGCGATCACCGGACGGGTGTGCGTGAACAGCGGCTCGGTCGTGATCGGCACCGACGCGTTGCAGGGGTTGGTCCACTGCGGCACGTTCAGCGTGTCCTGCTCGAACAGGTCCTGGAAGTGGAAGAAGGGCTGCGTGCAGCCGCCGATCCCGAACAGCGGGTTGGGCGCGTCGAGGTTGTTCAGCAGCGTGTTCGCCAGCAGCGCGTACGGCGCGAGGCCTTCCCACATCGGCCAGCCGAAGTTGCGCCCCGCGCTGCGCACGACGTCCAGCTCCTCCCAGGTCTCCGCCCCGACGTCGCCCACGTAGAAGGTGCCCGGCGACGCGTCCCCGGGTTGCGTGCTGCCGGTGTCGGGGCGCCGCGTGAAGCGGCACGGCTGGCGCAGGCCCAGCGCCCAGACGCGGGAGCGCGGGGCGCGCGGCGCGGACGGGTCGTAGAAAGGGTTGCCCGGCAGGCCGTCGCCGGTGGACGGATCGAGGCGCAGCAGCTTGCCGGAGAGGCTGTCCACGAGCTGGCTGCGGTAGCTGCCCACGTCCTCCTTGGGCTTGATGATGCCGTCGGACAGCGCGGTGAGCGACGTGATGCCGGTGTTGCCGTCGCCGCACGAGGCCATGAGCGTGCCGTCGCTGCCGAACACGAGGCTCCCGGCGCCGTGGGTCGTGCCCGTGATCGGGATGCCCGTGGTGATGCTCTCGCCCAGCAGCACCTTGCGGCTGCCGGGCAGCACGCTGTGGAAGTCATTCAGCGGGTTGGCGGTGAAGCGCGTGATGCGCGCGATCGTGTCCTTGTTGTATTCGTTCGCCTGCGGGTCGTACTGCGCCGTGCCGAACTTGGTCAGGTAGTGATAGTCCACGACGTAGAAGGCGTAGACGAAGCCGTTGCTGGCGAAGTCGGGATCGAGCGCGAAGCTGAGGAAGCCGTAGTCGAACCAGTCGCCGACCTCCTCGCTGATGTCGAGGAAGGGCGTGGACTCCTTCACGCCCTCGTGCAGCAGCCACACGCGGCCCTGCTTCTCCCACACGTACATGTGGCCCGGCTCGCCGAACACGAAGCCCACGGCCTGGTCGAACGGGACGGACTGGGTCTCGTCGAGGAAGCCCTCCGGCAGCCCGATGGTGGCGGGCTCGGTGCCGCCCGGCGACAGCTCGCCCGGCGCCGGCTTCACTCCGCTGTCCAGCACGCAGCCGGCGGGTGCCGTCCGCGCGGGCGACGTCCCGGAGGCGGTCGTCTCCGCGGGGGCTGTTCCCGCGGGTGCTGCCGTCAGCGCCTTCACGGCAGCGGGCGCGGGCGACGCGCGCAGCGGGACCACGGCGCGCGCGCCGGTCTCCGCGGAGCCGCCGGAGGCCGCGGGAAGCCCCGCGGGCGCCTGCCCGGGCGCGGCCTGGTCCGCGCGCGCCGCAGCCTGCGCGTGCAGCGCCGGCGCGAGGCAGAGTCCCAGCACGAGGGATAACCACGACGGCACGCCGCGGGACATGGGCATGGGAGAGATCCCTCGGGGTTCGGGCGCGACGAAGGGTCGGAGCGCCGGCGGTTCATCGCGCCCCCGGAAGCCGGAGGCGGCGGAGTATAACCCTGCCCCGCAGGGGCGGGTGTGAGCCGCGGAGCGCGCGTCTGGCCACGTGTCTGGCCGCGAGTTTCGCCGCAGGTCGAGTGGCCCCGCTCAGCCCCAGCCCAGCGCGGTGCCGATCTGATAGGTCGCGAACGAGAACAGCCACGCCAGCGTGGTCATGTACAGGAAGAGGAAGGCGGGCCAGCCGTAGCTGTGCGTCTCGCGCCTCACGACCGCGAGCGTGCTCATGCACTGCGCCGCGAGCGCGAAGAACACCATGAGCGAGAGGCCCACCAGCGGCGTGTACACCGCCCGGCCGTCGGGCCAGCGCTCCGACTGCAGCCGCTGGCGCAGCGGCACCGAGGACTCGTCGGCCGTGTCGCCCACGCCGTAGACCACGCCCATCGTGCTGACGAAGACCTCGCGCGCGGCGAACGCGCCGATGAGCCCGACGCCGATCTTCCAGTCGAAGCCGAGCGGCGCGATGGCGGGCTCGATGAAGCGCCCCAGCCGCCCGCCCCAGCTGTTGGCCAGCCGCTGCCCCTCCGCCGCCTCCAGGCGCGCGGTCTCCGCAGCCGCGAGCGACTCCGTCTCCCCCGCCTGCACCGCTCCCGCCTGTGTCGCTCTCTGCTGTGTCGCTCCCTGCTGCACCGCACCCGCCTGCGTCACGCCCTCGTGTGCCGGCTGCCCCGGCTTCGCGGTCGCCTGGCCGGGATCCGCTGGCGCGGCGACGGGCGGCGACGAGACGTCCGCCGCGATCGGCGGCGCGACCGGCGCCGTCCGCGGGAAGGTCAGCAGCACCCACAGCAGGATCGTGCACACGAGGATGGCGCCGCCCGCCTCGGTGACGAACAGCTTGCCGCGCTCCCACATCATGCGGAGCACCGAGCGCGGCGCGGGCATGCGGTACGGCGGCAGCTCGAGCAGCAGCGGCACGGACTGTCCGCGGAACACGGTGCGTCCCAGCACGGCCGCCGCGCCCAGCGCCAGCACCGTGCTGAACAGGTACATGCCCACCATGAGCAGCGCCTGCAGCGAGAGGAAGCCGGCGACCCGCCCGCCCGGATCGTGCGGGCTGGGGTACAGCGCGCTGATGATGAGCGTGTAGACCGGCAGGCGCGCCGAGCAGGTCATGATCGGCACGACCATCATGGTGAGCATGCGGTCGCGGCGGCGCTCCATCGTGCGCGTCGCCATGATCGCGGGGATGGCGCAGGCGAAGCCCGAGAGCATCGGCACGAAGGCGCGGCCGGTCAGCCCGATGGCCTTCATGATGCGATCCATCAGGAAGGCGGCGCGCGCCATGTAGCCGCTGTCCTCCATGATGGAGATGAACAGGAACAGCAGCAGGATCTGCGGCAGGAAGACGAGCACCGCGCCGACGCCGGCGACGATCCCGTCCGCGAGGAAGTCGCGGAACAGGCCCTCGGGCAGCGCGTGGCGCAGGCCGTTGCCCAGCACGGCGAAGGCCGCGTTGATGCCGTCGATGAGCGGCGCGCTCCAGGTGAACAGCGACTGGAACAGCAGCGTCATGAGCAGCAGGAAGATCGCGAAACCGAAGACCGGGTGGATGAGCACGCGGTCCACGCGGTCCGTCACGCGCCGCAGCGTGGATGGCATGTCGGCGAGGAAGCGCGGCATGTGCGTGTCGATCCAGCGGTAGCGCGCGCCCACCAGCGCCAGGTCGATGTCGCGGCCGGCGAGCTGCGCGAGGCGCTGGCGCTCCAGCACCGCGGCGCGCAGCGGCGCGGGCACGTCCCACAGCTCGTCGCTCCCGTCGATCGAGAGCAGCGCCCAGGCGGCGAGCGCGCGCCGCCGCTGGCCGTCGCCGCGGACCCAGGCCTCCGGCACCTGCGGGCCGATGGCGGCGAGGTCCGCCGCGACCGGCTCGCCCAGAAAATCGTGCAGCGGCAGGCCGGCCGGCGGGCCCTGCACCTCGAGCAGCGACTCCACCGCGCTGGCCAGCGCGGCCAGCCCCTCGCCGTGCGACGCGGAGATGGACACCACCGGCACGCCGCCCAGCGCGTCGCTCAGCGCGGCGATGTCCACGCGCACGTGGTTGCGGCGCAGCACGTCGTTCATGTTGAGCGCGAGCACCACGCGCAGGCGCAGCTCGAGCAGCTGCAGCACCAGGTAGAGGTTGCGCGCGAGCTGCGTTCCGTCGACGACCACGATGACCGCGTCCGGCTCGGTGTGCGGGGTCAGGCCCGCGACGGCGGTGATCGCCACCTGCTCCTCGCCGCTGCGCGCGGAGAGGCTGTAGGTGCCCGGGATGTCCAGCACGAGCACCTCGCGCCCCGTCGGCAGCTTCAGGCTCCCCTCGCGCCGCTCCACGGTGACGCCGGGGTAGTTGCCGACCTTGGCGTTCGCGCCGGTGAGCGCGTTGAACAGCGTGGTCTTGCCGCTGTTGGGATTGCCCGCGATGGCGACGACCGCGCGGCTCACGGCCGGGGCTTCCCGCGTGCGAACGGTGACACGGGTGCCGCGGACGGTGCCGCGGCACCGGACGGCGAGAGGTCCACCTCGATGCTGCGCGCCTCGCTGAGCCGCAGCGAGACGCGGCTGTGGCGCAGCTCCACCTCGAGGATGTCGCCCACGTCCACGCGGCGCACCATGCGCAGCGGCGTGCCCGGCACGAAGCCCAGCTCCAGCAGGCGGCGGCGGTAGCCGCGCTCGCCGCCGACCTTGAGCAGGATGGCCGTCTGGTCGTTGCGGAGGGCGGACAGGGCGGTGATCAGGGCTGCATCCGTCGCCGGGTGCCGGGCCCGGTCACATGAGACGCGTTCTCAAGCCGCGCAGACTAGCACGCCCGCCACACGCCTCCAAGCCGGGCGGCGACAGCATGGCGCCGCCCGCGCCGCAGGGTGGCGACGGCACGGCGTGTCCCGCCGCTGGATGCCGGCCGCACGCTGACGAGCAACACGACTCGCGCTGCGCGCGGCGCTCCGTGCGGCTCATGGGCCAGTAGAGGCCGTGTCTCTACTGGCCCACGAGCGCGGGTCGGCAGTCCGCGCGGGAACGGTCGCAGCACGAATGCAGGGGACAAGGTTGCGCTTGCGCCCGTGCTGCCGGAGCCGCTGCGCGCGGCGGCCCCGGGCTGCGGCTCAGGCGCCGGCTTGCTCGCTGCGCGATGCCGCGCCGGTGTCGTCGCCGGTGTCGGCGCCGGTGTCCTCGCCGGTCGTGTCCTCGCCGGTCGTGTCCTCGCCGGTCGTGTCGGCGCCGGTCGTGTCGGCGCCGGGCGTGTCGGCGCCGGGCGTGTCGGCGCCGGGCGAGGCCGTGCCTTCGGGGGTCGCGGGCGCGGGGCCTTCGCGGCGCGCGCAGCGGTCGCAGGTGCCGAAGACGTTGAGCCGGTGGCTCTGCGCGTGGAAGCCGTGCTTGCGCACGGCCTCCTCCTGGATCTGCTCGAGCCGGCTGTCGCTGAACTCGATGATGCGCCCGCAGAGCAGGCAGATCATGTGGTCGTGGTGCTCGTGGCCGAGCGTGTGCTCGTAGAGCGCGCCGGTGTCGCGCCCGAGGTCCAGCGCCTGCACGAAGCCGCCTTCCGCGAGCAGCGCCAGCGTGCGGTAGACCGTCGCGCGGCTGATGTCCAGCTCCGCCGCCTGCCCGCCCTTGTGCAGCAGCGCGTAGAGCTGGTCCGCGGAGACGTGCCGGTGCGTGCCGTAGATCGCCTTGAGGATCGCCGCGCGCTGCTTCGTGAAGCGCAGGTTCTTCGTGCGCAGGAACTCCTCGAACTGCGTCGCGACCTGCTTCACGGGGCGCTCGCCAGCTCCTCGCGCCGCGCGCCGGGCAGCTCACGCCAGCCGATGTCCGTGCGGAAGCGCATCCCGTCGAAGCGGATGTCCGCCACCGCGGCATAGGCCCGCTCGCGCGCCGCGGCCAGATCGGGCCCCAGCCCGACGACGCACAGCACGCGCCCGCCCGCGGTCTCGAGGTGTCCGCCGCGCATGCGCGTGGCCATGTGATAGACGTGCACGCCGGGTCTCGACGCGGCCGCGTCCGTGCCGGTGATGCGCTTGCCGGGCGTGACCGGTCCGGGATAGCTGCCGTCCGCGAGCACGACGCCGCAGGCGTGCTCGGGGCTCCAGCGGATGTCCTCGTGCGCCGACAGCCGCCCCGTCGCCGTGGCGAGGAACAGCTCGAGCGGGTCGGAGAGCAGGCGCGGCATCAGGACCTCGATCTCCGGGTCGCCGCCGCGCGCGTTGAACTCCAGCACCATCGGGCCCTCGGCGGTGAGCATGAGGCCCGCGTACAGGATGCCGCGGAAGGGCCGGCCCTCGCGCGCCATCGCGTGCACGACGGGGATGAGGATGCGCTCCTCGATCTGCTCGTAGGTGCGGCGCGTGAGCAGCTTGCTGGGCGAGAAGGCGCCCATGCCGCCGGTGTTGGGGCCGGTGTCGCCGTCGAAGGCATTCTTGTGGTCGCGCGACGGCTCGAGCACCGCGACGGTCTCGCCGTCGACCAGCGCCATGATCGAGAGCTCCTCGCCCTGCAGGAAGTCCTCGAAGACGACGCGCTCCCCCGCCTCGCCGAAGGCGCGGTCCAGCATCATCGAGCGCACCGCGAGCACGGCCTCCCCGTTGCTCTGCGCGATGACGACGCCCTTGCCCGCCGCGAGGCCGTCGGCCTTGA
>Ga0193753_10004039_pt1 | contig 10643 bp, 8 predicted proteins | sample H1c2metaG_FD_144925 | JGI IMG/M metagenome (GOLD analysis project Ga0193753, IMG submission 144925) | Soil microbial communities from a riparian zone of the East river system, Colorado, United States - H1c2 | ecosystem: Environmental > Terrestrial > Soil > Riparian zone | place: USA: East River... | reverse complement strand
AGCTCCACGTCGCCTCCAATCGGTTTGCTATCGAGCTCGTTGAGATAATTGCGTTCGCGATCCACCAGCGACTGGTCGGTCGACGCCGAGAATCGCTTGACGCGAATCTTGCCCGTATCGGGGAAGTACACGACCTTGCGCGGATAGATGTCGCCCAGGTCTTCACCGACGACGTTGAATCCTTCGTCCTTGACGTACTGCCGCACGAACTCGATGTTGCGCGCGCCGATGTCGGTGCTCATGGCCGCGAGCACGCGCCCGCCGCCGGTCAGCTTGATCTCGAGATTCTCACGACGGCCGCCGAGCTTGAGGATGTCGTTGATCAGCCGCTCCATGGCGACGTTGCCGTAGCGCGTGGCGGCGCTCACGGCCGCGCCCCAGGCGCTCGTGCCCTGCGACGCGTCGAGCGGCAACATGAAGTGATTCATGCCGCCGACCCCGATGCGCGTGTCGCGAATGCACGCGGACACGCAGGAACCGAGCACGGTGGCGATCATTTCATGCGTCGTGGTCACGTAGTACTCGCCCGGCAGCAGGCGCGCCGCGAAACACTTGTTCTGGTTGTCCCAATAGCGGCTGATGTGCGAGAACTGCGGCAACGCCGGCGGCGGCGAACTGGCGTCGGGCGCGGTGCGCCCGCGGCGTGCGTGGTGGGGGTGCTTGGCGTGCGGCGTCATGGGGTGCGTCAGAACAGCTCGACGCTGCCACGCAGGCTGTCGTGCGTATTGTCGTGCGCGTTCACGTCCGGGCATGCCTGGGCGCCGATGATGCGGTCGAACTGCAGGCGCTCATCTTCCATGCTGTAGCGGAACCGGATTCCGGCGAGCACCGTCGCCCAGTCGACTTCGGCCGCGGGCGCGCCCGTCAGCGCCTCGTTGAGCTCCGTCAGCGAGTCGCGCACATGGGCCATGCGCTGCACGAGCTGGTCATGGAACTGCATCGCCACCAGCGCGGTCTGCGCCTGTTCGACGATCTTGCGCGCGAGCCCGCCAGGCACGGTGCCCGCGCCGCTCGCCGCCTGCAGCTCCACGCTCAGTGTCACCAGCGCGGCGATCGAGTTCGCCAGCGTTCCCACCTGCGAATCGGTCGTGTGCGCGGCCACTTCGAGCTGGCTCGCGGCCAGCTCGAGCAACGCGGAAACCGGTGTATCGGCGAAGTCGCTCACGAGTCTCAGAGCACCCGGGCAAGCGTTGCCAGCAACTGTGCCGGGTTGAAGGGCTTGACGATCCAGCCCGTGGCGCCGGCCTTCTTGCCTTCCATCTTCTTGTCCATGCTCGACTCGGTGGTGAGCAGCAGCACCGGCGTCAGCCGGTAGCTAGGCAGCGAGCGCAGCTCGCTCACCAGCGTGATGCCGTCCATGCGCGGCATGTTCACGTCGGTGATCACCAGGTCCACCGGGTTTTCGCGCGCGTAGTCGAGCGCTTCCTGCCCGTCGGCCGCTTCGACGACATCGTAGCCCGCTGACAGCAGGGTGGCTTTCACCATCTGCCGCATCGAGGTCGAATCGTCCACCGTCAATACCATTCTTGCCATTTTCTTCTCTCCTGCTAACGGGCCGCGGCAATCGCCGGCGCACCCACTGACTGTGCCAATCGCATTATGTTTTCGGCCACACGGCCGAGCGGCAGCACTTCCTGCGCTCCCCCCAACTTCACCGCGGCGCCGGGCATTCCCCACACCACGCTCGATGCCTCGTCCTGCGCCATGGTGCGTGCACCGGCGTCCAGCATTTCCTTGAGTCCGCGCGCGCCGTCATCGCCCATGCCGGTGAGGATCGCGCCTACGGCATTGGGCCCCACGTTCTGCGCCACGGAGCGGAACAGCACGTCGACGCTCGGGCAGTGACGGTTGACGGGCGGACCGTTGTTGAGGCGGCAGCGATACCGCGCGCCATCGCGTTCCACCAACAAATGCTTGCCGCCCGGCGCGATGTAGACGTGGCCGGCCATGATGTACTGGCCATCGGAGGGCTCCACCACCGACATCGCGGCCAGCGAGTCCATGCGTTTCGTGAACGGCAGGCTGAAGGCCTCGGGAATGTGCTGGGCAATCACGATGGCCGGGCAATCCGCCGGCAGCCCCATGAGAACTTCTCGAATCGCTTCCGTCCCGCCGGTGGACGCACCGATGGCGATGATGCGGTCGGTGGTACGCAGCATCCTGCCGCCGCCATTCGCCGGGATCACGGCATCAGCGGAATACTTGGGCGCAATTTTCGACGCGACGGTGACCGGCGCCCTGCACGCCATCACGCGCGCACCGGCGGCAATGCGGATCTTGGCCAGGATTTCGTCGCCGAAATCCGCGAGTGTTCCCGCCAGGTCGATCTTCGGCTTGGATACGAAGTCGATCGCGCCGAGCTCGAGCGCCTTCAGCGTCGTGTCGGCGCCCTGCTCCGTCAACGACGACACCATGACCACCGGCATCGGCCGCAGGCGCATGAGATTGGCGAGGAAGGTCAGCCCGTCCATGCGCGGCATCTCGACGTCGAGCGTGAGCACGTCCGGGTTGAGCTCCTTGATGCGATCGCGCGCCATGAATGGATCGCTGGCGGTGCCCACGACTTCGACGTCCGGCGCGCCATTCAGAACCTCCATGAGGATCTGGCGCACCAGCGCGGAGTCGTCGACCACCAGCACTCTTATCTTCTTGATTGTCATGGATTCTCCGCGCGGCCCGTCAGGAGGCGTTGCGCCGGTAGATGGTTCGCCCGACCAGCTCGTACTTGTCGCTGACGCGGTACAGGCTCTCCGAGTGCCCGAGGAACAGCATGTCGCCCGGGCGCTGCAGCGCAGCCATGCGCTCGAACAGCACGCGCTGCGTCTCCTTGTCGAAATAGATGATGACGTTGCGGCAGAAGATCGCGTCGAAGGGGCCGCGAAACGGCCACTGGTGCATGAGGTTGAGCTGCTTGAAGGTGATGAGATTGCGCAGCTCGTCGGTCGCGCGAAAATGGCCGGCGTGCTCGCCGCCGCCCTTTCGAAAGTACCGCGAGACGCGCGTGCCGCTCACCGATTTCAACCGCTCGGCGTTGTAGATGCCGGCCGCGCCGGTCGCCAGCACCGCCGAGTCGAGGTCGGTGGCCAGCAGCTTCACGTCGAAGCCGGTCAGAATTTCCTGTGCTTCGCGCAGCACCATGGCGATGGAGTATGGCTCTTCGCCCGTGGACGCCGCGCAGCACCAGATGCGCGCGCGGCGCGCGCCGTTGTCTTTCGCGACGATCTTCGGCAGCACGTCGCTTGCGAGATACTCGAAATGATGCGGCTCGCGGAAGAACGACGTGAGGTTGGTCGTGATCGCGTTGGTGAATTCCTCGAGCTCGTCCGCGCCGGCGCGCTCGATCAGCTCGAGGTATTCGCCGAAGGACTCGAGCTTCAGCGCACGCAGGCGCCGCGCCAGGCGCCCATAGACCAGCTGGCGCTTCGCGTCCGACAGCGAGATGCCGGTGTGCTCGCGCACCAGCTCGCGGATGCGATGGAACTGCGTGTCGGTGAGCACATAGTCGTTGGCGCCGGCGATCGCGATTTCAGAAGTATCTCCGGCGTGCATGGGTCGGTTCGCTTCCGTTTCAGTCCGCGGTCTGCGAGCCGGACAGATCGATGCTCGAGGCGACCAGCCGGTTCATGTCGAGCAGCATCACCATCTTGCCGTCCACCGAGGTGAGGCCACTGACACAGGCGGCGTCAGCGCTCGCGCCCAAGTCCGGCGTCGGCTTCACCGCATCGGCGGCCACGTTGTAGACCTCCGAAACCGCGTCCACCACGATGCCGACCGTCTTCTCGCCCACCGGCGCATCGACGCGTACGACGATGACCACCGTCGAGCTGTCGAAAGGTTTGGATTCGAGGCCGAAGCGCGCGCGCAGGTCGATGACCGGCACGATGACGCCGCGCAGGTTCATGACACCGAGCACGTAAGGCGGCGTGTAGGGCACGCGCGTTACGCCGTCCCAACCCTTGATCTCCTGCACACGCAGGATTTCGACGCCGTATTCGACTCCCGCGCACACGAAGGTCACGTACTGCGAACTGCCCGGGGCGTTCGCCCGCGTGACGGAAGATTCAGCAATGGCTGCTGATTGACTCATCTTTTCATGCTCCTCTGGATCGTTCTCAGGCCGCGTGTCGCTTCGACGGACGCTCATCCGTATCGTCGACCTTGTAGCGGGCGATCATCCCGTTGAGCGCCTGCGCCTGTTCGACGATGGCCTGGCTTGCCGCCGAGGCCTGTTCCACCAGCGCGGCGTTCTGCTGCGTGGTCTGGTCCATCTGCATCACGGCCTTGTTGACCTGCTCGATGCCACTCGATTGTTCACGCGACGCCGCGGCGATCTCCGCCACGATGTCGGTCACCTTCTTGACGGCGCTGACGATGTCTTCGAGCGTCCGGCCGGACTCGTCGACGAGCTTGCTGCCCGCATCGACGCGCGCGACGCTGTCCTGGATGAGTGTCTTGATTTCCTTGGCCGCTGTGGCCGAACGACCCGCGAGATTCCTGACCTCGGTGGCCACCACGGCGAAGCCGCGGCCCTGCTCGCCGGCGCGCGCGGCTTCCACCGCGGCGTTGAGCGCCAGCAAGTTCGTCTGGAACGCGATTTCGTCGATGACGCCGATGATGTCGGCGATCTTCTTGCTGGCGGCGTTGATGCCACCCATCGCCCTGATGGCGGAGCTCACCACCGCGCCACCCTTCTCCGCCTGCTGGCGCGCCGCCATCGCCAGCTGATTCGCCTGCCCGGCGTTGTCGGCGGTCTGGCGCACGGTTGCGGTCATCTCTTCCATCGATGAAGCGGTCTCTTCGAGTGACGACGCCTGCTCTTCGGTGCGCTGCGAGAGATTGAGGTTGCCCCTGGAAATCTCTTCCGCGCCGGTCTGCACTTCCTCGGCCGCACCCTTGACGCGCCGCACGAGCTCCACGGTGTTGTCGAGCATCGCATTGACGCCGCGGCACAACGCCTCGATCTCGCCGGTTTTGCCGCCAATCGGAATACGCGCCGACAGGTCGCCGTCGATGGCCGCTTTCACGGTCAGCTGCGTCTGCTTCACGGCGATTTCGAGCTGGTGCGCCATGAGCATCTGCGTGGTCACGTCGGTGGCATACATGACCACCTTGAACGGACGGCCATTGGCATCGTGAATCGGGTTGTACGAAGCCTGCACCCACACGCGGCTGCCATCGCGCGCCACACGCTTGCAGCGGCTGGAAACCGCCTCGCCGCGCGCCAGGTTCACCCAGAAGGCGCGGTACTCGGGGCCGCTGCTCTCTTCCGGATCCACGAGCGTGCTGTGGTGTTTGCCCTGCACGTCGTCATTGGTGTAGCCGAACATCCTCGAGAAATTGTCGTTGACCGAACGAATCGTGCCGTCGACGTTGAACTCGATGACGGCCTGCGCCTTGCCGATGGCGGCGAGCTGCCCTTCGTAGTCCGCGGTGCGCAGTTTCTGTTCGGTGATGTCGGTGGCGTATTCGACCACCTTGAATAGTTTGCCCTGCGCATCGGAGATCGGGTTGTAGGACGCCTGGATCCAGACTTCCCAGCCGTCCTTGCTCACGCGCCGGTATTGACCGCCGTCGAATTCGCCGCGGGCCAGTTTGTCCCACAGCACGCGGTACTCGGGGCTCGATCTCGCGCTGGCGTCGAGCAACACGCTGTGGTGCTGCCCGCGAATCTCGTCGAGCGTATAGCCCATGACGTTGAGGAAATTCTCGTTGGCATTGAGCACGCGGCCGTCCATGCCGAACTCGGCCACGGTCTGCGATTTGCCGATGGCCGCGATCTGGCCGCGATAGTCGGCGTCACGCTGGTCGCGTTCGCGCAGCGCGACTTGCATCGAATCGAGCGAGCTCAGGAGCTCGCCGGTTTCGTCGCCGCCGGTCACATCGATCTGGTTGTCGAGCTGTCCATCCTTGACGGCCCTGGCCACGGCCACGGCGTTGCGAAGCGGCCCGGTGATGCTGCGCGCCAGCGTGATGGCCAGCAGGATGCCGGCGATCAGCGTGGCGACGCTCGCGGCCACGATGGTGTTGCGCGCGCTCGCGTAAGTCGCGTCGCTGTCGCGGCTGGCTTTCTCGAAGTCCGCGCGCTCACGCTCGGTGAGCTTGCGGAATGGGGTCATGTACTGCTCGAGGATACCGGCGGTCTCGGTGCGGAACAGGCTCAGCGCTTCCGCCTGGGTCCTGGGATCCGCGGCGAGCCTGGTCACGCGTGCGCGCGACTCCACGTAGCGCTCGCGCGCGTCGGCCGCTTCGGCGAGCAGCGTCTTGGCTTCCGGCGCCACGACCAGCTTCTCGAGCTGCTCGAGTGCCGCGGTGTTCAGTTTGGTGTTCACGGCCATTTCTTCCTTGAGCACCTTGACCGCTTCCGTATCGTCGCCGGCCATGAGCACGCGGCCGGTCTTGAAGGCGTTGTCACGCGTGCGGATTTCCATCTCCATGGTGAGCCGGGCTTTCTCCCAGTTCTCCGTGGTGATGCGATTGACCACCGCGTCGAGCTGCGCCAGGCGCAGCCAGGCGATGCCGCCGATCGAGAGGCACGCGATCAGCAGGATGCCGAAGCCCACGCCGAGACGCGTGCCCACCTTCATGTTCGAAACTTTCATTCGCTGGTCCTCGCGACTGACGGTCCTGGCCGATGGTCGCGCTGCGCGACCATCGGCCAGGATTTCTCGTGAGAGAGCTCGAAGCGCAGGCCCACGACCCATGCGTCCCGCAGGGCGAGATCGGCGCCCGGATTGCTGACGAACTGCACCGACGGCACGAGCGCCAGCCAGCCGGTGACCGGTGCGCGATACGTGAGTTCATACGACGTCTCGGCGCTCGCCGCCGGCACACTCGCCAGCGACTGCACGGTGCGATAGAGATCGCCAGTGCGGCCGTAGGCCACGCCAAGACCGAATGCATCGTCGGGCCGGCGCGCGAACGCACGACTGACCACCACCGTGGCACCGACACATTCGTCGATGGGATTGAAGCGCGCATCGGCCAACCCGACACGCAGCGAGCCATCGATGCGCGCAGCGCCCACGTTGCCGAGCGGCAGGTCGACGAGCGCATAGACGCCCCGGTTGCCATGCTGCGGCTGCGGATCCGTCGTCAGACCGGATTCGAGCCGGTCGAAGGACGCGGTATACGACCACAGCCCCAGGGAAATCTTGTTGACGCGATCGCTCAGGTATTCCATTTCGCCGATGAGCAGGCTGCCCTCGCCGCGCGCCACGTCGAATGCCGCGAAGCTGGTTTCATCATCGTCGCCGGGTGTGCCTTCGAACGCGCCGACGCGCCAGCGAAGCGCCTCGCCGAGCTCTCCGGCCACACGAAGACCGAGACCGGTCACGGGCCACACCGAGGGGCCATTGCCACCGGTCTGGCTGAACTCCGTGCCGATGCCATGCGGCGAGCCGACGAACAGCGACGAGGTCACCGGCGTGTCGAAGTCGGCATTGATGTCGAGCAGGCCCATGCGCAACGAGGTATTCGCGCTCCCACCGAAGCTCATCTCGGTCCAGAACTCGTAGAGATGCCAGGCATCCGGCGCCTCTATGTTGCTGACGCCGTGCAAGTCACCGACGAAGTCGCCGCTGATGTCGTCGCCACCCACGTGCATCACGGAGAGGTTGGTCGTCAGGTGCGCATCGGAGAACAGGTTGTTGGTCGTCCACGTGGCGCCGAGGTCGAGCAGATCCAGGTACGCATTGCCGACCTCGAGTCCGCCGGTGGTGTTGCGGCGAATCTCGCCGGTGTAGCCGATGCTCACGGCCAGACCCGTCTGGGATTCCCCGCCATCGCCGGCGCGCGCCGCGCGGCCCAGCGCCGCGAGTGCGAGCAGCGACACTGCCATCACGACGCGGCGACAATTGCGGCGCTCTTCGACCGACCAGTTCATTCCTAGAATTCCTTCCACTCGGCATCTTCACCGCCGGAAGCCTTGCGGCCCGGTGTGGCTACGGCCGCCTTGCCGGTGCTCGCGGCCGGCGCGGCGCGGCCCACCCACGGACGCGCAGCCGAACGGCGCTCGGCGCTGGCCGATGCCGCTTTCGCGGCCGGCTTGCCGGCGCTTTCGCCGCCCACGTTGTAGCGGGAGATCATTCCGTTGAGTGCCTGCGCCTGCTCGACGATCGCCTGGCTCGCGGCCGACGCCTCTTCCACCAGCGCGGCGTTCTGCTGCGTGGTCTGGTCCATCTGCATGACGGCCTTGTTGACCTGCTCGATGCCCGAGGACTGCTCACGGCTCGCCGCGGCAATTTCCGCGACGATGTCGGTGACTTTCTTCACCGCGTTCACGATCTCTTCGAGCGTGCGCCCGGACTCGTCGACGAGCTTGCTGCCTTCGTCGACCTTCGCGACGCTGTCCTGGATGAGCGCCTTGATTTCCTTCGCGGCGGTCGCGGAGCGGCCGGCGAGGTTGCGCACTTCGGTGGCGACCACGGCGAAGCCGCGGCCCTGCTCACCGGCGCGCGCGGCCTCCACCGCGGCGTTGAGCGCCAGCAAGTTCGTCTGGAACGCGATCTCGTCGATGACGCCGATGATGTCGGCGATCTTCTTGCTGGCCGCGTTGATGCCACCCATGGCGCTGACCGCCGAGCTCACCACCGCGCCACCCTTCTCCGCCTGCTGGCGTGCCGCCATCGCAAGCTGGTTGGCCTGGCCGGCGTTGTCGGCGGTCTGCTTGACCGTCGACGTCATTTCTTCCATCGACGAAGCCGTTTCTTCGAGGCTCGCAGCCTGCTGCTCGGTACGCTGCGAGAGATTCAGGTTGCCCTTGGAAATCTCCTCGGCGCCGGCCTGCACTTCCGCGGAAGCCGTCTTCACGCGCGTGACCAGTTCGGCCGTCGCGTCGAGCATCGAGTTGACGCCCTTGCAGAGCGTCTCGAGTTCACCCGTCTTGCCGGACAGCGGAATGCGCGCCGTCAGGTCGCCTTCGGTGGCGGCGTGCACGGTGATCTGCGTCTGCTTGACGGTCAGCTCGAGCTGCTGCGCCATCTGCATCTGCTCGGTCACGTCGGTCGCGTACTTGACCACTTTGAACGGACGGCCGTTCGTGTCGATGATCGGGTTGTACGAAGCCTGCAGCCAGACCTCGCGTCCGCCCTTGCCGGCACGGCGATAACGCCCGGCGTCTGATTCGCCGCGGCCGAGCTTGGCCCAGAACGCGCGGTACTCCGCAGTGCCGCTGATGGCCGGATCGACCAACATGCTGTGGTGCTTGCCACGCACTTCGCTGTTCGAGTAGCCCATCACCGAGGTGAAATTGTCATTGACCGAACGGACCGTGCCATCGAGATCGAACTCGATGACGGCCTGCGACCGGCTGATGGCGGCGAGCTGGCCTTCGAAATCGGCCGCGCGCACCTTCTGCTCGGTGATGTCGGTGGCGTACTCGACGACCTTGATCGGCTTGCCGTTCAGATCCGGGATCGGGTTGTAAGACGCCTGGATCCACACTTCGCGACCGCCCTTGGCGACGCGCTTGTAGCTGTTGATGTCGGGCTCGCCACGGTTGAGCTTTTCCCAGAACGACCGGTAGTCAGGGCTGCCCGCGTACGTGCTCTCGACCAGCAGGCTGTGGTGTTTGCCCACGATCTCGGCGCGTGAATAACCCATGACGCGCGCGAAATTGTCGTTCACATCGAGCACGATGCCGGTCATGTCGAATTCAATGACGGCCTGGGAGCGGCCGATGGCCGCGATCTGGCCGCGCGAATCGGCGTCCTTCTCATCGCGGGCGCGCAACGCGCTCTGCATGCCATCGAGCGAATCGAGCAACTGGCCGGTTTCGTCCTGGCCACCCGTGTCGATCGAATTGTTGAGCTTGCCGTCGCGAATCGCCGCGGCCACGGACATGGCGTCATTGAGCGGCCGCACGATGCCGCGCGCCAGGTACGTCGCCAGGCCCAGGCCGAGCAGCAGCGCGCCGCCCAGGACTCCAAAAATCAGCTTCTTCGCGCTGGCGTAGCGCGCGCGCGTTTCTTCGGCCGAATCCATCACGTCGCCGGTGTGGGTCTCGACCAGTCCCACCGCCGCCTCGAAGGCCTGCTCGACCAGCGGGCGCGTTTCCACGAGGTAAATCGTCCTGGCGTCCGCGCTCGACTTCGAGTCCGTGGCGCCTGCCAGCACTTTGTCCACCGACGCCTTCAGTGCCGCGTAGGTCTCGCGCATCTTCTGCAGGCGGCTCTGGGCTTCCTTGTCTTCCATGTCAAGTCCGGACATCTTTTCAATGGTCTGTTCGACGTCGCCGCGAGCCTGGTCGAGTTCCGCGCGCACGCCGGGACGATCCGCCGCATCGGCGAGCAGGAATTCGGAAGTGTGTTCGGACACGCTGCGCATGTCGGTGCGCAGGCCGTTCGCCAATGTGATGGTTTCCCAATCTTCGGTCGTGAGCTGCTTCACCGTCTCGTTGAGATGGCTCAGCTCCCGCTGCGAAAACACCGCGATGACGACCGCGATCAACAGCAGGGCGAAGAACCCCGCAAACAACCGGGTGCGCACTTTCATATCCGAGATCTTCATTGTCCTGCCAGCTCCTAATGAATCGCTTTGTCGACCAGGCCCATGTCGGCGCCGGCCATGAGTTTTTCCACATCCATGAGGATCCGCATGCGCTCGTCGAGCGTGCCGAAACCGATGATGTGGCGCGTATCCGAACC
>Ga0193753_10004038_pt1 | contig 10643 bp, 6 predicted proteins | sample H1c2metaG_FD_144925 | JGI IMG/M metagenome (GOLD analysis project Ga0193753, IMG submission 144925) | Soil microbial communities from a riparian zone of the East river system, Colorado, United States - H1c2 | ecosystem: Environmental > Terrestrial > Soil > Riparian zone | place: USA: East River... | reverse complement strand
GGCTTCCCGTGAGCGCAGGCCAGCATGCCGATCCATTCCTCCGTCCTCGAACTGATCGCCGATACGCCGATCGTCAAGGCCCAGCGCCTCGATGCCGGCATCTGCGAGCTGTACTTCAAGCTCGAAAACCAGAACCCGGGCGGCTCGATCAAGGACCGCATCGGCATGAGCATGATCGAGGCGGCGGAAAAGCGCGGCGACATCAAGCCGGGCGACACCCTGGTCGAGGGTACCGCCGGCAACACCGGCATCGGCCTGGCGCTGGTCGCGCAGCAGAAGGGCTACCGACTGATCCTGGTCGTTCCGGACAAGATGAGCCGCGAGAAGATCTTCAACCTCAAGGCGATGGGCGCGGAAGTGGTATTGACGCGCTCCGACGTGGCCAAGGGCCATCCCGACTATTACCAGGACCTGGCCGAACGGATCGCCCGCGAAACGCCCGGTGCGTACTTCATCAACCAGTTCGGCAATCCCGACAATCCGGCCGCGCACGAGCACGGCACCGGCCCGGAAATCCTGCGGCAGATGGCGGATGTCGGCGGACTCGACGCGATCGTGTTCGGCTGCGGCAGCTCCGGCACCATGACCGGCCTGTCGCGCTGCTTTGCCGCGAAGGCGCCCGGCATCGAGATGATCCTCGCCGATCCGGTCGGTTCGATCCTCGCCGAATACATCAACGAGGGCACGCTGAGCGACAAGTCGGCGAGCTGGATGGTCGAAGGCATCGGCGAGGATTTCCTGCCGACGATCTCCGACTTCTCGCGGGTGAAGAAGGCCTATGCGATCAGCGACAAGGAAAGCTTCCTCGCCGCGCGCGCGCTGCTGCGGACCGAGGGCATCCTCGGCGGATCTTCGACCGGCACCCTGCTGGCGGCGGCGCTGAAGTACTGCAAGGAACAGACTTCGCCGAAGAAGGTCCTGGTGTTCGTCTGCGACACCGGCAACAAGTACCTGTCCAAGCTCTACAACGACTACTGGATGCTCGATAACGGCTTCATCGAGCGCGAGCAGCAGGGCGACCTGCGCGACCTGATCCTGCGTCCGTATTCGCAGCGCGACACCGTCGTGGTCGGACCCAACGACCTGCTGGTCACCGCCTACCAGCGCATGAAGTTGTACGAGATCTCGCAGTTGCCGGTGATGGAAGGCGACCAGATCGTCGGCATCCTCGACGAGAGCGATGCGCTGCTGCACGTCTACGGCGACGAAGCCCGTTTCCGCGATCCGGTGTCGACCGCGATGGTCAGCAAGCTGGACTTCATGGACGTGAAATCGCCGATCGAAGCGCTGCTGCCGGTCTTCGATCGCGGACAGGTTGCCATCGTGGTCGACGGCGAGCGGTTCCTGGGCCTGATCACCCGGATCGACTTGCTGAACTACCTGCGCCGACGCGTTCAGTAACGGGCGGCCGCCGCCTAGCCCAATGCTAGAATTTGCGGTCGGATTTACGGGATCAACGGGCATGAACAACGACCACGGTGCGGCTTCGGCCGGCTCCGGACACTGGGGCTTGGGCACCAAGGCCATCCACGCCGGCCAGTCGCCGGATCCCAGCACCGGCGCGGTGATGCCGCCGATCTATGCCACGTCGACCTATGCCCAGGCCAGCCCGGGTGTGCACCAGGGCTTCGAGTATTCGCGTACCCACAATCCCACTCGTTTCGCCTATGAGCGCTGCGTGGCCGGGCTGGAAGGCGGTATGCGCGGTTTCGCCTTCGCTTCGGGCATGGCGGCGACCTCGACCCTGCTGGAACTGCTGGACAGCGGCGACCATGTCGTCGCCATGGATGACCTCTATGGCGGCACCTACCGGTTGTTCGAGCGCGTGCGCCGGCGCAGTGCCGGGCTGGATTTCAGCTTCGTCGACCTGACCGATCCGGCCGCCTTCGAGGCCGCGATCCGGCCGGCCACGAAACTGGTCTGGGTCGAGACCCCGACCAACCCGATGCTCAAGGTCGTCGACCTGCAGGCCATTTCCGCCATCGCGAAGAAGCACGGCCTGCTGATCGTGGTCGACAACACCTTCGCCTCGCCGATCCTGCAGCGCCCGCTCGAGCACGGCGCCGACATCGTCATGCATTCGGCGACGAAATACCTCAACGGCCACTCCGACATGGTCGGCGGCATGCTGGTGGTCGGCGACAATGCCGAGTTGGGCGAACAGCTTGCGTTCCTGCAGAACTCCATCGGTGCGGTGCAGGGGCCGTTCGACAGCTTCCTCGCACTGCGCGGCCTGAAGACCCTGCACCTGCGCATGAAGGCGCATTGCGACAATGCGCAGGTGTTGGCCGAATTTCTCGAAACGCATCCGGCGATCGAGAAGGTGATCTATCCCGGCTTGAAGTCGCATCCGCACCATGCGCTGGCCGCCCGCCAGATGGACGGCTTCGGCGGCATGCTTTCAATCTGTCTCAAGGGTGGTTTCGAAGCGGCTAAACGCTTCTGCGAACGCACCGAATTGTTCACCCTGGCCGAATCACTCGGTGGCGTCGAAAGCCTGGTCAACCACCCCGCGGTGATGACGCATGCGTCGGTGCCTGTGGAGAATCGTGCGCGCCTTGGGATCGCCGATAATTTGGTTCGGCTGAGCGTAGGAGTGGAGGCGGTGGGTGATCTGCGCGATGACTTGAACAGCGCGTTGACATCTATCTGATGGCACCACGGATCCTCGATGAACTTTACCTCCATATGAATGGAGCAATGCTGTGATGCTATTGCTGCACGATATGCGCGCCAGCTTGAAGGAGCGTGCGTTCTGGGCGTATGCGACCTGGCTCGAAATGATCACGCGCTACCGGCGCACCAGGCTCGGTGTGCTTTGGATGATCATGCCGCCTGTCGCTTACGTACTGGGCCTTGGATACCTTTACGCACATATGATGAGCAAGAGCGCGGCGGAATTCATCCCGCATCTTGGAATCGGGTACGTGCTTTGGCGATTTGCCATTCAAACGATTATCGAGTCCGGCGACGTGTTTACCTTGCACCAGGCCTTCATCATGGATGGGCGCACGCGTTTCACGGACTATGTATTGAGAACTTTCGCCAGATCGTTCCTGTATCTGATTTTCGGACTCTTGGTGGTCGTGGGCGTATTGCTGTTCGATCCACTGGTCAAGAATGTATCGATCTCCACCTTGTTCATTACGATGCCCATTTTCGTAGCGAACGTTCTTTGGATGGCGACAGTCGTTGCGCTGCTCGGCGCGCGCATCCGGGACACCAAGGAAGTCATCACAACCGGCCTTATTTTCGGTTTTCTGCTTACTCCGATTCTATGGGATGCGTCTGTTGTCCCGGTGGACACCGTTCGCGGCATCTTGATGCGCTTTAACCCATTCTTCCACCTGATCGAGTTCGTTCGTGCCCCGGCGCTCGGCGCCATGCCGGAGATCTCCACGTTCTGGGCTGTTGCCGGCATGACCGTGGGGGGGTGGGCGTTCGCAGCGTTTCTCTACAATCGTTATGCACGGTACGTACCGCTATGGATCTGAGCGAGTCTGACAAGCCAATGCCCGTTCATCTTCGTGCGCACCAGATCACGTTGAGTGTTCCGCATTACGTGCAGCAGGGGCGAGGCAACGACACATGGCTGGCCGCAATAATGGGCGCGTCGTCATCGAGGCCGAAACGCGTTTTCCGCACTATCTTGCAGGATGTCAGCCTGAATGCAGAAGATGGTGACCGCATCGCGTTGATCGGCCGTAATGGCGCTGGAAAGAGCAGCCTGCTGCGTGTCCTGACCGGGGCCTATCCGCCATCGCAAGGATGGGTCGAAGTCGCAGGAAAACGCCAGGCATTGCTGAATGTCTCGCTGGGTTTCAATGGCGAGGCAACGGTCGAAGAAAACATCCTGCTCCGTGGCACTGCGATGGGCATGCACATCGACCAGATCCGCGACCATGCATCGGAGATCCTCGAGTTCGCGGGCTTGGAAGATGCTGCGCAACACCGCCTCCGTACGTTGTCTGCCGGACAGAGGATGCGTCTCGGTTTTGCGATCTCGACGACCTCGGAACAGGACATTCTCCTTCTTGACGAATGGCTGGGCGCGGGCGACATCCAGTTCATCCGCAAGGCGCGCGCACGCATGAACAATCGCGTTGGTGGCAGCAGGATCGTGATTCTCGCCACGCACAATCTGGAGATCGCAAGGCGGGTGTGCAACAAGGGGATCGTGCTCGACCAAGGCAGAACGGTGTACTCGGGTGGCGTGATTGACGCCATCCTGGAGTATCGAGAACTGTGCCGCGGCTCGTCATGATGGACTTTCCGCTGCGCCAGGGCATGGATGAGTCATGCAGATCCTCCTGATCGCGCACGACTTCCCGCCTATTCCGTCGCCGCAGTCATTGCGCTGGACCTACCTGGTCCGTGAGCTGTCCCGACTCGGGCACAAGGTGGATGTCCTTGCGCCTGATCATCCTGGATACGGGCCACCGGGTGGATTGCCGGAAATTCCGGAGCAAGTGAAAGTACACAGGACGTTTCCGGGACTTTTTGCATGGTCGCTTGGGGCGCAACGGCGCATCCGGCGGCGGATCGTCACGCATGGGGATGGCCAGGGCCCTGGTCCCGAGGCATCCACCAGGACTTTGCAATCTGCCGCACCTGTCGCACTGAACTGGAAAGGGCGCCTGGTCGAAAGGATTCGTACGGCCTATGCCTCCATGCTTTACCCCGATGTGCGTGCGGAATGGAATCCATGGGCCCGGCGCGCGCTTTTTCCGCTGTTGCGAGATCTGTGTCCTGATGTCGTCATCGCATCGCATGAACCGGCGAGCACGCTGCTGCTCGCGCTTGCGGCGAAGCGCAAGGGTTATTTCGTTGTGGCCGATCTGGGCGATCCGGTGTGTGCGCCCTATACGCCGGGACGATGGCGTAACCGCGCGCTTCGACTCGAGGGCCGCGTTTGTGCTTCATGCGACCTGGTGCTGGTCACAAGCCAGGCGACCCGGAACCTGCTGCTGAGCAGGCACTCGATGCCCCAGAATCGGATTCACGTGGTGCCCCAAGGATTCAACGACGCGCCGAATCGGGATGGAGGCGTACCCCTGGAAAGGCATCGTTCCGAGATTCTGGAGCTTCTGTATACCGGCAGTTTCTACGATTTCCGCAGTCCGGATGCGCTCATCAAGGCAGTCGTGGCGGCGCCGGGAATCCGGCTTTCGATTGCATCGTCTCAGGTGCCGCACACTATCGAAGAGGCGGCCAACAAATACCCGGATTCGATACGCCTGCTTGGCTTCCTACCGCACCTGCAAGTGCTCGCATTGCAGCGGCAAGCGGACGTGTTGGTGAATCTTGCCAATGCGGACGCAACACAGGTGCCGGGAAAAATCTATGAATACCTGGGTGCGGGGCGGCCCATCCTGCACATCGGCGATGACCCTTCGGATGAGGCGGCCGGGCTGGTGAACGAGGCGGCAGCGGGCTGGACGTGCCGCAACTCGCTTCCGGAGCTAAGCCAACTACTCAGCACCCTCTCGACGAGGGTTGTCGAGATCCGCGGACCGGGTTCACCTCGCGATCCGGGTCTGATAGGAAAATATTCATGGTCCATGCGTGCGCGAGACATCGTTGATCGAATCTTCGCCCTACGGATCCACCTTTCTTCTGAGAATCATGGAGCAATCAATGCAGAATGAAAACCCGACGACCGAGGCCCAGTTCGGCACGCTTTCGGTTATTGGCCTTGGGTATATCGGACTCCCCACTGCAGCCATGTTCGCGTCGACTGGCCTCACCACCGTTGGCGTGGATGTGAGTAGGCGCGCGGTCGATGCGATCAATAGCGGGCACGCGCACATCGAGGAAGGGAATCTTGATGAGCTGGTGGAGCGCTGCGTTGAATCTGGACACCTCCGTGCAGTCATGGAAGTGGTGGCTGCGGATGCGTTCATCATCGCCGTGCCGACTCCGGTCAGCCATGATGATGCGCATGTCCCGGACGTGTCTTACGTGCAGGCTGCCGGTCGGTCTATCGCACCGGTGCTCAAGAAAGGCGACCTGATCATCCTGGAATCGACTTCGCCCGTGGGCACGACCGGCTTGCTTGCTTCCTTGCTCGCGGAGCTGCGACCGGACCTCAGTTTTCCACAGAACGCGGGCGAACGGGCCGATGTTTGCTTGGCCTACTGCCCTGAACGCATCATTCCTGGCCACATGCTCAGGGAGCTTGTCGAGAACGATCGCATCATTGGCGGCATGACGCCGCGTTGTGCGCAGAAAGCCGCGGTTCTCTACAAGCGTTTTGTACGGGGCGTGTGTCATATCACCACCGATCGAACTGCAGAGATGGTCAAGCTGACCGAGAACTCCTTCCGTGATGTCAACATCGCGTTCGCCAACGAATTATCGATGATCTGCGACGATCTCGATATTGACGTATGGAAGGTCATCGAATTCGCCAACCGGCATCCGCGTGTGGCGATCCTCAAGCCAGGGGCGGGCGTAGGGGGCCACTGCATTGCAGTCGATCCATGGTTCATTGTCGCCAGCGCACCTGAAAGGGCACGCATCATCCGGACCGCGCGCGAGATCAATGACCTGAAGCCGAGATTCGTGGTGGACAAGGTTGATGCAGTGCTTGCATCCAATCCGGAAGCGACCGTGGCATGCCTGGGCCTGACCTATAAGCCAGACGTAGATGATTTTCGCGAGAGTCCTTCACTGGATATTGCGACGATGCTCTCGCGCAAGTATGCCGGACGAGTATTCAGCTGCGACCCCTTCTCTGAAGCGTTGGCGGAGGCGGAAATTCGCGAAAGGGGGCTTGTCTTCATGGAAACGGAACAAGCCTTGCGAAAAGCCGACGTCATCGTCGTCCTGGTGCCTCATAGCGCATTCCATGGTTTCCCGAAACCGCATGGCAAGGCGATTGTTGATCCAGTGGGTTTCTGGGTTTGATCTGATTCGCAGGCGATCGTGTCCATTTGAAATATTGATGTAGGCAGAAAGATAATGTCTGGAAACGGGCAAGAAGTAGATACCCATGCGGATTCACCTTCGCTGCATGCCGGCGTTCCAGCTGACAGCAGACTGCCACAACAACTGGAATGGGCGCACCGCCGCATCCAGCACTTGGCTGATGAATCTCGCCGTCAAGAGTCGGACAATCGAAATTTGCGTGAACGGGCCAAGCTCCTGGAACAGGAGCAGCACCGGTTATCGGCACTGCTAAGGCACGCCCAACAGCTGCTATTGGCAATGGAAAGCGGAATTCAGACTCTCCGCCAATCCATTTCATTGCAATTGGGTTACCTGCTCGTCAACTCGTCTCGTTCGGTGGGAGGAATGCTTGCGTTACCCGTGCGAATATGGCGGTTGATCCATGCAGCACGACGTCGCGCTAGACAGGAAGGCGAGACTGGCCACCCATTGGTTTCCGTGCCGCTTCCCTACGATCTGTTCCCGCCGAAACTCAGGCAGGAGCTGGAAGCATTCCACCTTGATGTTGCAAGCGACGACCCGGGAGCGTTGAGACAATCCCAGTCGAGCACGGTGAAATCGTCTTTGCGCCTCAGGGGGATGCCTACGCAGCTGAGCGAAATTCGTATCGCTGCCGTGATGGACCAATTCACTTTCAGCGCCTATCGCGCTTGTTGCGAGGTCAGCCAACTGAGCCCGGAAAGTTGGCGTGCCGAGATCGATGCCCTCAAACCGCATCTGCTGTTTATCGAGTCGGCCTGGGATGGCAAGGATTCGGCATGGCTGCGGAAAGTGTCCGGAACTTCCGGGGAGTTGCGAAATCTGGCGGCATATTGCCGGAAGGCGGGCATACCGGTGATCTTCTGGAGCAAGGAAGATCCGGTTCACTTCAAGACTTTTCTCAATACGGCGCGGTTGGCCGACGTTGTGTTCACGACGGACATCGATTGCGTCAAGCATTACAAGACTGAGCTTGGCCACGACAGCGTGTTTCTGTTGCCATTTGCGGCACAGCCATTGACGCATAATCCGCTGGAACAGTACGAGCGAAGACCGGGTTTCTGTTTCGCTGGCTCATATTACGTGCGCTATCCGACCAGGCAGCGTGATTTCGCCAGCCTGATCCAGGCAGTTTCAAGCGTTGGGCCTGTTGATATCTATGACCGGAACCATGGCAAGGAGCATCCGAATTATATTTTCCCGGATGATTACCGGCGCTACATCATCGGTAGCTTGCCATTCGACCAGATAGACCTGGCATACAAGGGTTACGAGTTTGGCATCAACATCAATACTGTCAAGAATTCGCAGAGCATGTTCGCACGCCGTGTCTTTGACTTGCTGGCCTGCAACACCACGACTGTAAGTAATTATTCGCGCGGCATGCGCTTGATGTTCGGAGATCTGATCGTCAGCAGTGACGATGCAAATCAACTATTACGCAACCTTCGGCCCATCACCGAAGATGAACTGTACCGGCGGAAGCATCGCTTGGCCGGACTTCGAAAGGTGATGCGTGAGCATACCTATCAACACCGGCTGAGTTACATGCTCGGCAAGGTTTACGCTGAGGCGCCGCAACCTGCCGGGCCGGAGATGGTGGTATTGGCCAGCGTCAAGTCGGACGAAGAGCTTTGCAGGGTGCTGGCAAATTTTGACCGACAGTCATGGAAGCGGAAACGCCTGGTGTTGTGTTACGGCGCAGGATTTCGCCCTGTGAGATCGCCGATGGCTAGGGGGATACAAGTGCTATCGAAGACACAGGCGGCTTCCAGGCCCGTGGCGGCACTGGTGGGGTCGGGGTATCTCGCCGGGTTTCACGCCGATGATTATTATGGCCAGAACTATCTCACCGACCTTGCGCTTGCGGTGAGCTACGGCCAGGCATCGGCAATTGGCAAGGCTAGCCACTATAAATTGCACGAAGGAATGCCAGTACTTCAAGGCGACGGTTCACAGTATCGAATGGGTGTTGCCATTGCACGGCGCCGTGGAATCGCCTTGGCTGACCAATTCGAGGGCGAGGCGATCGCAAGTTGGATCGACCAGATAGATGATGGATTGCTTGGTTCTGACACGCTCGCGATAGACGAGTTCAATTATTGCGCGGATGCAGTTGTAATGACTGATTCGGCGATTGTTGATGATCTTGCAGGTCTTGACCACGGCATTCCGATAGGAAAGCTGTTGGCGCTCGCGGAACGGATTCACGCGGATCCACTCGTCGGAGCGGGGCCGCAGCGCGATGAATCGGCAGGATTGCCCGGCTTGAATGCGAACGACCTGTTCAAGGGGCTGGACAAGCCTGCGAGCACCTATCTTTTATTCGAACTGGACAATGATTGTGTGCTGCTGCGTTCACAATTGCCGGTTGGAAAGCATGCATACGTCTACCTATCAGATGCCTTGACCCCCAAACAGTTGAACTTCACCGATATTGCAAGGTTGCAGCTTGTATGTGATCGCCATGATGGTTTGGAACTTGTATTGCTATACAAGGACGAGCGTGGCGAGAAGATTTCCCATTCAATCCTGAAAGCCGGGGCCAATGCGACCGTAACAGTGCCAAGAGAGGTCAGAACCGTACAAATAGGTTTGCGAGTCTCCAAGCCAGGCGAGTTCCGGATACGCCGGCTGGTCTTCGACCATGTTCCGCTGGAAGTGGATGCGATGGTGACGCGTTCGCGATACCTCCTCGTCGCCAAGAACTATCCATCCTATGGCGATCTATACAAGCATGCTTTTGTGCATCGAAGGGTAGCTCAGTACCGCCGTGCCGGAATTGACGTGGATGTATTCAGGATCGGAGCGAATGGCCTGGGCTTCTATGAGTTCGACGGCGTGGATGTCGTCTATGGCCAAGCGGATCATCTGCGCGCGATGCTGCGCTCTGGCTCATACGAAGCAGTGTTGGCCCACGTGCTGGACGAACGGACGTGGGGAGTGCTGCAGGAGTTTGTGGAGAGCACGCAAGTATATGTCTGGGCGCATGGATCCGAGATCCAATCGGCGAGCCGACGTGAATGTGAAAATTTAGATCGAGAAACCCGCGTTCGAGCGACCGCACTCGGCGAGAAACGCATGCGATTCTGGCGGCGTATCTTTGAAGAACGGCATCCGAACCTGAAGCTGGTCTTCGTCTCGAACTGGTCCGCGAATGATGTGATGGAGGACGTTGGTGCCCGATTGCCGGATTCTGGCTATCGCGTCATACATAATTTTATCGATGGCGATTTATTCAGATATGAACAGAAAAGCATCGAGCAGCGTAAAAGGATCCTTTCGATCCGTCCATTTGCGGCCCACGTGTATGCCAATGATTTGAGCGTGCAAGCCATCCTGAAGCTCTCGCTCCGACCCTTTTTCAAGGATCTCGAGTTTCACATCATTGGAGATGGTCCGCTTTTTGACGAGACGGTCGAACCATTGCGGGTCTTTGAAAACGTCATTCTTGAGAAGCGTTTCCTGCGCCCGCGGGAGATCGCCGAGCTGCATCGAGACTATGGCGTGTTCCTTGTTCCGAGCCGGATGGATAGTCATGGGGTTTCCCGAGATGAGGCCATGGCTTCGGGACTCGTCCCCGTGAGTACTCGCGTCGCTGCCATCCCGGAGTTCGTTGATGACTCATGCGGGCTATTGGCGGATCCCGAGGATGCCGCTGGCCTCGCCGCCGGCATAGAACGGCTTTACCACGACCCCGATTTATTCCTGAG
>Ga0193753_10004037_pt1 | contig 10644 bp, 6 predicted proteins | sample H1c2metaG_FD_144925 | JGI IMG/M metagenome (GOLD analysis project Ga0193753, IMG submission 144925) | Soil microbial communities from a riparian zone of the East river system, Colorado, United States - H1c2 | ecosystem: Environmental > Terrestrial > Soil > Riparian zone | place: USA: East River... | reverse complement strand
ACGTGTCGTATCGGGTCGTGGCCGAGCTCGGCGGGCCAGGGATCGTCGCGCACGGCGTCGCGCTGAAACCCGGTAAGCCGATCTGCCTCGCGGCGACTGGAGGCCGGGCCGTTGTCGTGCTCCCCGGCTTCCCGACGTCCGCGATCTTCACGTTTCACGAGTTCGTCGCGCCGGTGATTCGGTTGCTGTCGGGGCGCGGCGCGGCAGAACGGACGGTGGTACCAGCCACCCTCGCCGTCAAGGTCAATAGCGAAATCGGCCGGACAGAGTACCTGCTGGTCGGATTGGTCGAGACGACCCAGGCCGGAGCGGGAGCGTCGCTGGCGGCCTACCCCATGGGACAAGGGTCGGGTAGCGTCACCACGTTCAGCCGTGCCGACGGCTTTGCCACGATCGACCGGCATCAGGAAATCGTTCAGGCCGGAACGATCGTCGAGGTTCAGCTCCTCGGGCGCGACCTCCAGCTGGCCGACCTCGTCGTCATCGGCAGCCACTGCATCGGCCTCGACTATCTGCTGGGCGAGCTGCAGCGACAGGGCGTGCGCTCGAAGTTCCTCGCCGTCGGCAGCACGGCGGGGCTGGATGCCGCGAAACGGGGCGAGTGCGACGTCGCCGGCATCCATCTGCTCGATCCACAGACGGGCGAGTACAACCGTCCGTTCCTGACCCCAGCTCTCGCCCTGGTCCCCGGCTACCGGCGCCTGCAGGGCATCGTCTTTCGCCGCGGGGACACGCGCTTCGAAGACCGCACAGCGCAGGAGGCGATCGAACATGCGATCCGGGACCCGGCGTGCATCATGGTCAATCGCAACCAGGGCAGCGGCACGCGCGTGCTGATCGATCGGCTGCTCGGCGGCGCCAAGCCGCACGGCTACGCCGTGCAGCCGCGGAATCACAACGCCGTGGCGGCCGCGGTCGTGCAGGGACGCGCTGATTGGGGGATGACCCTCGACACCGTCGCACGGGCCGCGGGACTCGGATTCGCGCCCGTGCAGACCGAACAGTACGACTTCGTCGTGCCGCGGTCGCGCGCGGATCGACGCGGCGTGGTCGCGTTCATCGCGCTCTTGCGCGATGCGACCACACGAGAAGGGCTGATACGCATGGGGATGACGCCGTGACGGCTGGAGGCATCGTGCTGTGCGGCGGCAAGTCCTCGAGGATGGGCGTGCCCAAGGCGACGCTGCCCTTCGGACCTGAGACGATGCTGCAACGAGTGGTGCGGCTGCTCGGCCAGACCGTCTCACCGATTGCGGTGGTCGCGGCACGGGAGCAGGTGCTGCCCGACTTGCCGGCTGACGCCATCGTCACCTGGGACGAGCGCGAAGCGCGGGGGCCGCTCGAAGGCTTGCGCGCCGGGCTGAAGGCCCTGCCCGCCTCGGTCGAGGCCGCCTATGTCACGAGCTGCGACGTGCCACTGCTGATACCTGGCTTCGTGGAGCGGATGCTCGAATTGCTGGGGGACTTCGACATTGCCGTCATGGAAATCGACGGCTTTCCCCATCCGCTCTCCGCCGTCTACCGACGCGACACGCTGCCGCAAGTGGAATCGCTGCTCGCCCAGGATCGCCTGCGGCCGGTGTTTCTCTTCGACTCCGTACGAACCCGGCGGGTACGGCCCGAGGAGATGCGCACCGTCGATCCGCAGCTCGACACGCTACGGAATCTCAACACGCCGGAGGACTACGAAGCCGCGCTGGTCGACGCCGGGTTCTAGGTCGGACGCACGTGGGGTACCGTAGAGGCGGGGCTTTAGCCCCGCCTTCAGGCGGACCTGAAGGTCCGCCTCTACGAGGTCAGGGGGCAGGCGGACCTAAAGGTCCGCCTCTACGAGGACAGCTTCACCACCCGCGCTGGCGGTGATACTCCGTCACGAGGGCGTCCAGCCGATCGCGGCTGAGCGACGCCTCGGGATCGTTGGGCAGCGGCGTACTAAGGAACCGATCGGGCAGGGTGTCTTCGGCCTGCGTCCATCCGGCCAGCAGGTTGAACTGGCGCTTCGCGGCGACGATGCCCTTCGCGGTTTCTCGGAGCTCGTCAGCGGTCACGTCCCAGCCCGTGACCGCGCGCAGCATCCCGGCCGACTCGGCGTAGAAGTCTTCGAAGACGCCGCGCAGGAACTTGCAGAGGATCAAGGAGTCCATCAGCGCGGCCTTGTCCTCGGTGTCGATCGCGTGGCGGACTGCGTCCAGCGTGATATTCCGGCGATCGACCTTGTCCGAGAAATCGACCTCGTACGCCCCGCTGCGGTTGTGATCGGCCCCGCGGGCTCCGACGGCGAAACCGAGCGCCATCGTCTGCAGCGCTCGCGGCTCGTAGCCGGGAATCTCCAGCCCTTTGACCTGCGGCGCAATCGCAATGCTGTCGTGGCCAATCGCGGCGGCCGCGCGGCGGCTGCCCTCCGCCAGCATGTCGCCGAGGCCCTGACGCGATCCGATCAGATCGATCGCCCGCAGGAGCGCGTCGCCGCTGCCGAACGTCAGCCACGGCGCATCGAGCCATCCCCGATCGACGCACTCCATCGCGAACGCGATGGTGCCGCCGGCACTGATGGTGTCGAGACCCAGCTCGTCGCAACGCCGGGACGCGCGCAACACGGCGTCGCCGTCGCTCACGCCGCAAAGCGAGCCCAGCGCGAACAGGCTCTCGTACTCGACGCGGACGCCGACCTTCCCGTTGGCGTAGATGTGCTCGCAGCCGATCGTGCAGGCCACGCAGCTGGCGCGCGTCTTCTCGCGGGTCGCGCTCAGCCCTTCCGGTGAGATGCTCGCGGCGCCTTCGAACGTTCCGCTCTGAAAATTGCGCGTGGGCAGGGCGCCGAAGCGGTTGAACGTGAGCAGGTTCGTCGCAGTGCCGAGCTCGCGGTACTTGGCGGTGGCCGGACCGAACGAGCGTTTTGAGAGATCGCGGCTCAGGGCGGTGAGCTGCGCGGGCTCTGCCCACTCGACCCGGAGGGCGCCGCGGACCGCGATGGCCTTGATCCCCTTGGCGCCCAACACCGCACCGCTCCCGCCGCGGCCGGCGTGACGGCCGTCGTGCGAAATGGTGGCGTAGCGGACCCGGTTCTCGCCGGCCGGTCCAATCGATGCGACGCGGAATCCCGCCCCGAGCCTGGCGCGCAGCGCCGCCTCGGTGTCCTGGCATGTCGCGCCTCGATGCTCACCGGCCGGTTCGAGCCGCACCGCCGGCAGGCCGTCCTCGCCAGCCGCCGTGGCGTCGATCACCAGGACCGACAGCTCGGGCGCGCGGCCAACGATGACCAGCGCGTCGCCGCCGCACGCCTTGCCGGTCACCGCGAATCCGCTGCTGGCCAGCGAATCGTTGATCCGGTTGGTCAGCGGGCTCTTGCTCACGACGGCGAACTTCGCCGAAGTGGTCAGCGGGCTGCCGACGAGCGGGCTGAAGGCGAAGACGAGCGGAGCCTCGGGCGCAAGGGGATCAGTGGCAGCCGTCCCCGCGTCCAGCAGCACGCGGACGCCGAGACCGCTGCCGCCCAGCGACGCGCGCAGCACGGCGTCGGACAGCGGCACGCGCTCGGCACGTCCCGTCGACACGTCGATGCGCAGGTAGCTGCCGTGGTAACCGAAGGGCATGGAGACGTCAGCCGCCGGCGTCGGCGGACAGGATCAGGATGCAGTCGTCCTTGCCGAGCGGTGTCGCCGGATCGCTCACGAAGCGGTCGCCGTTCAGGTTCGCGACGAAGGCGGGGTGAAGGCGATCGGCCTGGATGATGGGGCCGAGCGCCGGCAGTTGCATGGCGAGTGTGCCGAGCAGCTGACCCAGCGTCACCGCCTGCACGTCGAGCTCGGAGACACCGGCACGCTCGCGCGGAACGCCGAGGAACTCTACATGCATGGTGGGTGGTATCGCACTGGCCGCGCCGACCAATCCAGAGGCCAATCCCGAGGCCGCAGGCACGGACGAAATGAGGGCAAAACCCTCGGAAATACTTGGAAATGATAGCATGTCTGCTGCGCGCCGTCGCCGCGCCCACGACCCCTGACGGGCCGGATCCACGTGATTCCGGCACGATCCGCACGTTCCCGGACGGAGACCGATGAGCCAGCCCGTTTCGACCTCGACCCCGGACGCCAGGACCGCCAAAAAGCCGCAGGGCAAGCGCGGCCGCGTCCGCTCAACACCGAAAGGGCGCAGGGTCGACCCGGGCGCGCTGCGGGATGTCCTGGAACTGCTCGGCGATGCACCGCGTCGGCGCGATCTCTTGATCGAGCATCTCCACAAGATTCAGGACCGCTACGGCTGCCTGTCCGCGCCGCATCTGGTCGCCCTTGCCTCCGAAATGAAGATGGCGATGCCCGAGGTCTACGAAGTGGCGACGTTCTACCACCACTTCGACGTGGTCAAAGAAGGCGACCCTCGGCCGCCGGCGATCACGGTCCGCGTCTGCGACTCGATCGCCTGCGAGCTGGCCGGCTCGCACGAGCTGCTCGATCGACTGCCGGCACTGCTCGGCACCGGCGTCCGCGTGTTGCACGCGCCCTGTGTCGGCCGATGCGAGACCGCCCCAGTCGCGGTCGTCGGCCAGCATCCGGTTCCATACGCCAGCGCCGAAACCGTGGCGAAGATCGTTCACGCGGGCCACGTGGCGCACCCCACGTCCGGCGATGCCAGGATGCATCCGCATGCCGACGTCGTAACCCCAGGCCACATCGGCTATGCCGCCTACCGCGCGACAGGCGGATACGCGCTCGCGGCGTCTTGCATCAGCGGCGAGCAGAAGGCGGGAGCCGCGGTGTTCGCGATTGAAGACGTCGTCGCGGCAATGGGCGACTCGGGGTTGCGGGGACTCGGGGGCGCGGGGTTTCCAGCTGGCCGCAAGTGGCAACTGGTGGCGGCCGAGCCTGCGCCGCGCCTGATGGCCATCAATATCGACGAGGGCGAGCCGGGCACGTTCAAGGACCGCTACTACCTGGAGCGCGATCCGCATCGCTTTCTCGAAGGCGCGCTCATCGCCGCCTGGGCGGTCGGCATCTCCGAGATCTATATCTATCTCCGCGACGAGTACCACGGCTGCCGCGCGATTCTGGAGAGCGAAATTCGGGCGCTGCAAGCGGATCCACCGTGCACCATTCCGCCCATCCACCTCCGCCGTGGCGCGGGTGCGTACATCTGCGGCGAAGAGTCCGCGATGATCGAGTCGATTGAAGGCAAGCGCGGTGAGCCGCGCCTGCGCCCGCCCTACGTGGCCCAGGTGGGCCTGTTTGGCCGGCCGACGCTCGAGCACAACATGGAAACGCTGCACTGGGTGCGCGACATTCTCGAAAAAGGGCCGGGCTGGTTTTCCAGCCACGGCCGCCGCGGCCGGAAGGGGCTGCGTTCGTTTTCGGTGAGCGGTCGCGTGAAGAAGACTGGCGTGCATCTGGCGCCCGCTGGCATCACCGCGCGGGAGCTCATCGACGAGTATTGCGGCGGCATGCTCGACGGCCACGAGTTCTACGCGTATCTGCCAGGCGGCGCGTCGGGTGGCATCCTGCCGGCCTCAATGGCCGATGTGCCGCTCGACTTCGACACCCTGAACGAGCATGGCTGCTTCATCGGATCGGCCGCGATCGTGATCCTGTCCAATCACGACACCGCGTCGGGCGCCGCGCGCAACGTGATGAAGTTTTTTTCCGAAGAGTCCTGCGGCCAGTGCACGCCCTGCCGCGTCGGCACCGTCAAGGCGCTTCAGCTGATGGCACCGAAGCGGTGGGACGCTCCCCTGCTGCAGGAGCTGTCGCAAGCCATGATGGATGCGTCCATCTGCGGGCTGGGCCAGGCCGCACCCAATCCGGTCCTCACGGTCCTGAAGTACTTTCCCAGGGAAGTCCAGTAATGCATCAGCAGAACACGGCGCTCGCGGCGGAGGTTCCGGTCTCGTTCACCTTGAACGGGAAAACGGTGGTCGGCCGCACGGACGAAAGCATTCTGGAGATCGCCCAGCGGCAAGGGGTCGAGATTCCACGCCTCTGCTACATGGAGGGCATGCGGCCCGACGGCAACTGCCGCACCTGCATGGTGGAAATCAAGGGCGAGCGCGTGCTGGCGCCCTCCTGCTGCCGCTATCCCAAGCAAGGGATGGAGGTCACGACCAACAGCGCGCGGGCCGTCACCAGCCAGAAGATGTCGATCGAGCTGCTGCTCTCCGACGTTCCCGAGACCGCCTACACGCTCAACTCGGAGCTCGACCTCTGGGCGAAGAAGCTGTCGATCGGCAAACCGCGCTTCGCCGCGCGCGAGCAGCCGGCTGCAGACCTGTCGCATCCGGCAATGTCCGTGAACCTCGACGCGTGCATTCAGTGCAACCGCTGCGTGCGCGCGTGCCGTGAAGAACAGGTCAACGACGTCATCGGCTATGCCTTCCGCGGCGGGCAGTCGAAGATCGTGTTCGACTTCGACGACCCGATGGGCGACTCGACGTGCGTGGCGTGCGGCGAATGCGTGCAGGCGTGCCCGACCGGCGCGCTGATGCCGGCCCGCGATGTTGCCAAGACGGTTCCCGACACGCAGGTGGACTCGGTGTGTCCGTACTGCGGCGTCGGCTGCCAGCTCACCTACAACGTCAAGAACAACGTCATCTTGTACGTCCAGGGCAAGGATGGCCCGGCCAACTCGAGTCGGCTGTGCGTGAAAGGCCGCTACGGCTTCGACTACGTGCAGCACCCGCACCGCCTCACCAAGCCCCTGATTCGGAAGCCCGGCGTCCCCAAGCACAAGGACTTCGTGGTCGATCCCGACAACTGGCGGGAGATATTCCGCGAGGCCACCTGGGAAGAGGCGCTCGACGTGGCTGCCAAGGGCCTGGTGCAAGCCCGCGACACCTACGGCAAGCGGTCGCTCGCCGGCTTTGGATCGGCCAAGGGCACCAACGAGGAGGCGTATCTCTTCCAGAAGCTGGTGCGCACCGGCTTCGGTTCCAATAACGTCGATCACTGCACCCGCCTCTGCCACGCTTCGAGCGTGGCGGCGCTGATGGAAGGCATCAACTCCGCCGCCGTGTCGAACCAGGTGCGCGACGTCGCCAATGCGGAAGTGATCTTCCTGATCGGCGCGAATCCCACGGTGAACCACCCGGTCGCCGCCACGTGGATCAAGAACGCCGTAAAGGCCGGCACGAAGCTCATCATCGCCGACCCCCGCCGCAGCGATCTCGCCCGGCACGCCACCTACTACCTCCAGTTCAACGCGGACACGGACGTGGCGCTGCTCAACGCCATGCTGCACGTCATCGTCGAGGAGGGCCTCGTGGACGAAGCCTTCATCCGCGACCGCACCTCGGGCTACGACGCGCTCGCCGAGAACGTGAAGCAGTTCTCGCCGGAGCTGATGGCGCCGATCTGCGGGATCGACGCCACGACGATCCGCGAAGTGGCCCGGCTGTACGCCACCTCCAAGGGCTCGATGATCCTCTGGGGCATGGGCATCTCGCAGCACGTGCACGGCACCGACAACGCGCGGTGTCTGATCGCGCTGTCCCTCTCCACAGGGCAGATCGGCAAGCCCGGCTCGGGGCTCCACCCGCTGCGCGGACAGAACAACGTGCAGGGGGCGTCCGACTCGGGGCTCATCCCGATGTTCTATCCCGACTATCAGCGGGTGGGCACGCCCGAAGCGCGCCAGCGGTTCGAGACCTTGTGGCACACCACGCTCGATCCCGATCCGGGCCTCACGGTGGTCGAAATCATCAACGCGGCCAAGAGACATGAGATTCGCGGCATGTTCGTGATGGGCGAGAACCCGGCGATGTCCGATCCGGACGTCGATCACGCGCGGGAAGCGCTCGCCGCCCTCGATCACCTCGTCGTGCAGGACATCTTCCTCACCGAGACCGCCTACCTAGCCGACGTGGTCCTGGCTGCCACCGCATGGCCCGAGAAGGTGGGTACGGTCACGAACACCGACCGGATGGTGCAGCTGGGACGGAAAGCGATCGAGCCCCCGGGCGAGGCGAAGGAAGACTTCTGGATCCTCAACGAATTGGCGCGACGCATGGGGGTCGATTGGTACTACGACCATCCACGCGACGTGTTCAACGAGATGCGCACGTGCATGGACTCGATCGCCGGCATCACCTGGGAACGCCTGGAGCGCGAGTCGTCGGTGACCTATCCGTGCGTGAAGGAGGGCGACCCGGGAGACCCCGTCGTGTTCCTCGAGGACTTCCCGACCAAGTCAGGACGCGCCGCCTTCGTGCCTGCCGATCTGATTACCGCGGCGGAGCGCCCGGACGCGGAGTACCCCATCGTGCTCATCACGGGCCGCCAGCTCGAACACTGGCACACCGGGTCGATGACCCGCCGCGCGTCGAACCTCGACTACATCGAGCCGGAGCCAGTGGTCTCCGTGCACCCGCTCGATCTCGAAGCGTGGCGCATCGAGCCGGGCGCCACCCTCACGATCGAGTCCCGGCGTGGGCAGATTTCCCTCTACGCCCGCGCTGATGACGGCACCCCGCGAGGGGTGATCTTTGTGCCGTTCTGCTTCTACGAGGCGGCGGCGAACATGCTGACGAACCCGGTGCTCGATCCCTTCGGGAAGATTCCTGAGTTCAAGTACTGCGCCGTGAAAGTGACTCCCGGTGGCCCGCCCCCCGAGCGTATGAGCTTCGGAGGCGGGGTGCTGCTGCCCGATCAGCAGCCGGCGAACGTCCAGTAGAGGGAGCCGAGGGGCGCGTCCATCCGCACGAGCGAGGCCTGGCGGACGATGAACGACACCACACGCGTGCTCCTTCGCCTCTACCTGAATCACGAGCAGCCGCTCGGTCCCGGGAAGATTCAGGTCCTGGAATTGATCCGCGATGGCGGGTCGATCAGCGAAGCCGCTCGCACCATGAAGATGTCGTATCGCTCCGCGTGGCTGCTCGTGGACAGCATGAATGCGCTCTTCCGAAAACCTGTCGTGAGCACCACGCTCGGCGGCCGCGGCGGCGGCGCGGCCACACTCACCGCATTCGGCGAAGACGTCATCCGCCGCTACCGGGCGATGGAGCGGGCAACCCAGCGGGCTATCGCCAAGGACCTCGGCGTCCTCGAGCGAAGCCTGCGCCGTGCGCCGAAGAAGGCGCACTAGATCCTCACCCAGCTCGTCCAGCGCAACGCCCTCAACCCTGAACACGCGCCGCCTGCGCTGATGGGGCGCTGTATCACCAGTAATATAGCGATCGATGAAGCTACGAGCGATCGTATTGATGTATCCGGTTGTGTTCCAACGGACGGGAGCGGCGCTGACACGCGCATCGTGGTGTGCCATCTGGGCACTCGTTCTGGCGCAGCCGGCGATCGCACAGTCGCAGGCGCTCAGCGGCGTCGTGCGAGATCCGCAGCAGGCGGTCGTCGCCGGCGTCCGCGTCGACGTGGTCGCAGCGGCAGGAACAGTCGCCGCGACGACCGTGACCGATGGCGCAGGCCGATATCGGGTTGCGGCGCCGCCGCCAGGACGGTACGTCATCGTGGTGCGCGCCGCTGGATTCCAGGTGATTCGTGACGACATCACCGTACCGGCTGGACAGGATGCGACGCGGGATTTCGTGCTCGTACTCGCAGGTACGGCCGAAGCGGTCACCGTCACGGCCAGCGGCGGGGTCGATCGCGGATACCGTGTCGACACGATCGCGGCGCTGGGGCCCCTGGGCAACGCGGCACTGATCGACACTCCGTACACGGTCAGCGTGCTGCCGAGCGAGTTGATGCAGAACGGACAGGTGAAGAACTTCAAAGAAGCCTCGAAGTTCCTGCCGCTGGTCCAGTTCCAGGAAATGCAGGGGTCGGAGATCCTGCGACCCGCCACCCGAGGCATGCAGGGCTCGAACATGCAGAACGCCCGCATGGATGGCATGGGCATCGTGGTCACCGGCGCCAACAGCATCGAGACGCTGCAGCAGATCGAGGTGCTCAACGGGCTCGGCGGCGCGCTCTACGGGCCCGCCAACCCGTCGGGCATGTTCAACTTCGTGCCCAAGCGGCCGACGGCGCAGCCCTTCCGCCAGATCACGCTCGGCTACGACAATCAGGCCATCGGGACCATTCACGCCGACGTCGGCGGCCGCGCGGGACGAGGCGGGATGTTTGGCTACCGCGCCAACGCCCTCTTCGGTGGCGGCGACGCATTCGTCAAGGACAGCCACCTCGATCGTCGCATGTCGAGCCTGGCGGCCGACGTGCGGCCGTTCACGCGCACCACGATCGAAGGATTCTTCAGCTACTACACCGCCGAACAGCGGGGCTTCCCAGGTTGGTTCACCTACGGGCGTGCGAACAACCGGAGCCCGTTCATCCTGCTGCCGGAAGACGCGCCAGACCCGGCGCGCCAGGGGTATGGACAGTCCTCAGCGGGCCTCGACCTCACGTCGCGCGTCGCCCAGTTCCGCGTGAAGCAGGACATCAATGCCACCTGGCGCGTCACCGCCGGCGCCCTGCGGCAGGGGACCGACCGCGACATCAGCACCCAGGTGAACGCCTTGACGAGCAGCACGGGTGCCTACACCTCGTCGCTGGCGATCGGCTTCGCGCCCCAATTCGGCGTGACGAGCGACGTCGTCTACGCGAACGGCAGGTTCAACACGGGCGCCATCAGGCACGACGTGGCGATCGGCAGCTCGGGCTATACGCTCGATTCCTTCTCGGACTTCGCCAATCCGCCCGCCTC
>Ga0193753_10004036_pt1 | contig 10645 bp, 9 predicted proteins | sample H1c2metaG_FD_144925 | JGI IMG/M metagenome (GOLD analysis project Ga0193753, IMG submission 144925) | Soil microbial communities from a riparian zone of the East river system, Colorado, United States - H1c2 | ecosystem: Environmental > Terrestrial > Soil > Riparian zone | place: USA: East River... | reverse complement strand
ATACAGAACGCCTAGAACCGCCAGGACGGCGAACCCTTGCCGCCAGCCGATGTGATCGCCAGCCCAGCCGCCGTACCATCCGCCCAGCGTGATGCCGGTATATTGAGCGAAGCCGTGAATCGAGAGTGCGCGGGATCGCGTCGGCCCTGGGTGGGCTTGCGCGATCAATCCGATCGCCGCTGGAACGTAAAGAGATTCGCATAGGCCCATGGCAATCCGGCTCGCGAAAAACAAGCCGATGCTCGTGCTCAATCCGGTGGCGAGCGTGGCCAGGCTCCACAACATCAGCGCGGCGGTCACTAATTTGCCGCGCGGAAAGATATCCGCGAGCCGGCCGCTGAAAGGCATGGCGAGCGAATAAGTCCACGTGAACAGCGTTCCCGCCGCACCAAGTTGAGCGTCCGAAAAGCCCAGGTCGCGCCGCAAGAGCGGGAAGATCGAGAAGACGACCTGGCGGTCTACGTAGTTGAGCACGAATGCGCCGGCGAGAAACGCGACGATTCGCCAAGGGTGCTTGAACGGGGGCAAGCTATGCCGATATGCCGAGCAAAGTGAGCGAGTCGCGGTGGAACATTTTTTCCATCTGGTCCATGTCGAGCCGCGGCAGAGCCGTTCCTTCCAGCATGTTGTTGAGCTTGCGCATACCGGCGAGACTGGCCGTTACCGTCGTGAACGGATAGTCGCTTCCGAACAGAAGTTTGTGCCAGACGCCGTATTCCTGCAACAGCATCAGCGAATGGTAAAGCTGAAATGGGCGGTAATGAAGCGCGGAACAATCGGCATACACGTTATCGTGCTTGCGAATCGTCGCGATACACTCGCCTTCGTACGGGTGCCCGAGATGCGCCATGACGATTTTCACATCGGGAAAGCGGATGGCCACGTCGTCGACAAGCCTGGGTAAAGTACACTCGAGCGGTGCGTCGTTGACGAACGTCGTTCCGGTGTGTAGGAGCACCGGCAGGCCGTGTTTGGTGGCGTAGCGCCAGAGATCGTCCAACTCCGGATCATTCGGTTTGAATCCGGCATACATGGGCAGAAGCTTGATGCCTTTCAGGCGCAGGTCGCGATGGCCTTCTTCCATTTCGTGGCGCCAATTCTTCTGTGTGGGATCGAGCGCCATGAAGCCTACGAGGCGGTCCGGATTTTGCGCCACGTAGTCGGCTACCGCGCGATCCGGCACCCATTGTCCGGAGAGCTTGGCTTTCGCTCCGAAGACAATTGTCTTGCTGCATTCTTCGGCGGAAGCGCGATATTCCTCCCAGCGGACCGTGAGATCGATCTCCACGCCGTTGCGCGATCGTAGCGATTGCTTTTTGAACTCTTCGGTGAAGTAATCGGGATAGCGGAAATAATGACTGTGAACGTCAGTGATCATAAAATTCAGGCTGCCGACTTAGGAGACTTCGAGGACATCGTCAGACCGCCAAACTCCGCGGGCCATGGAAGCGCGGCGCTTTGCGTCTCTTCGAGGCCACCTACATGCTGAGCTATTTCGCTCGCGGTCGCAACGAGCTGGCGGGCAAGCTGTTCTACATTTCCGTCGTGAACCTGCGTCGTGGTGCCTACCAGGCTGATGGCGGCGATCGCCTGGCCTTTCTCATCCAGGATGGGCGCTCCGAGGCAGCGCACGTTGATTTCTTCTTCTTCGTCGTCGAGCGCATAGCCGCGTTGACGGATGATGGCGAGTTCGCGTTTGAGCCGGTGCGGCGAGCAGATGGTGTTGTCGTTGTGGCGCAGTAGACCCTGCTCGCGAATCAATGCGTCCAGTTGCTCTTCGGGCAGATACGCAGCCAGTGCCTTGCCGACGGCCGTACAGTGGAGGCTTAGGTGTTTGCCGGTCCAGGTCGCGATCCGCGCGACTTCGGGAGGCGACACTTTTTCGATCAGGATGCAGGAGCCCTGCTCCATGACGGCGAGATGGACTGTCATGTGTATGGCCTTAGCAAGATTTTGCAGATAGGGTTTGGCTTGCTCGCGCAACCCGATACCGTTTAGCGCCATTTGCGCGAGGGCGCACACGCGCAGACTGACGCGATATTTCGCGCTGTCCGCGTCGCGGTACACGTAGCCGGCGTCCTGCAGCGTGTGGAGCAGGCAGTGCACGGAACTCTTCGGCAGCGCCAAGTAGCGTGTCAGTTGCGAGAGCGTCAGCCCGCCACGCGATTTTGGCAGCAATTCCAATATGCGAAGGCCACGTTCCAGAGCGGGCACTCTACTTCTTGCGATCCCCATAACGATGTTTTAATCATATTTCGGGCGTTTCGGGCGTCCCAAACCGCTGTGGCGTCCAGCCGGCTGAACACAGCAGCGGACGGCTGGGTCGTCCGGCCCGCGAATCAGCTTAGAATCGACTGAAGTGAGGGCGGGCGATTGGGCGATTCTCAGTATCTATTGCGTGGCGATCCTCGCGATTGGCTTGTATTTTCGAGCGCGAGCCAGCCGCGGAGTGGAGGATTTCTTCATCGCCGATCGCAAGCTGCCGTGGTGGGTCATCGGCTTTGCCGACGTTGCCGGATATACCGGCGGCGGCCAGGGCTTCATCATGGTGTTCTTCTTGTCGGGCTTCGCCGGCTTGTGGCTGATGGCCTGGGTGAGCTGGGTCATCTGGATGCCACTAGTCGCGATTCTTTGGGCGCGCTGGTGGCGGCGGCTCGGAGTTGTCACCACCGGCGAATTTATTGAGCGCCGCTATGGCGGGCGGCGGGCCCTCGTCTATCGCAATGTCTATGCCCTGTATGCCTGCTTCGTTTGGGGGTTGACATCGCTCGGCTACGGCGCGGCCTGGATGGCGGCGACCATCGCACCGATTCTGGGCTGGTCGTCGATACGCGTGCTGCTGGTGTTCGGCACGCTCACCATCGTTTACAGCCTGCTCTCCGGACTCTTCGCTGTCGCGTACAACGATGTGTTCCAGTTTTTTCTCCTGATGGCCGGCAATACGATCTTTGCCGTGTTGCTGCTGAACCAGGCGGGCGGCATCGAGCGGGTTTGGCAACGCATCGATGTGATGCGTGGGCACGATTTTTTGCAGCCGCTGCCCTGGGGCGGCGTGCTTACGCCGATTTCACTGGTCGCGCTCTGCATTCAAGGTTTGTTTTTCGCGGGGTCGCCGTTTGCGGGCGAAGGCTGGACGGCGCAGCGCTACATGGCCGCGCGCAGCGAGTTTCATGCAATTCTCGGGCAGATGTTCAATGGCGTGCTGGCGCTTATTGTCCGGCTGATTCCTTTTATTCTGATTGGTCTTGCCGCCGCAGCCACGCTTCCGGTCGACAAGGTGCCGGTGCCCGCGGAGATGTGGTCCACGCTGGTTCGTGAGCGAGCGCCGACGGGTCTTTTCGGCCTGCTGCTTGTAAGTTGTCTGGCGGGTTACATGGCGGCGATCTCCTCTATCGGTAACTGGGCAGCCAGTTACTTAATGAACGATATTTACCGCCGTTCTTTGCGGCCTCGCGCCGAGAACCGGGAACTCATGCTGATGAGCCGGGTCTTCTCTGGCGTGCTATTGGCGCTCGCATTTGCGTGCGGCGCGTTGATTGATGCCAAGCAACTCGAGAAGTGGGTGCTGTTCATCAATTCTTCGCTAGTTGTGTTCTCGCTGCCGCTGGCCTGGTTGAAGTGGTTCTGGTGGCGGTTGAATGCGGTCGGCGACATGGTCGGTATTCTCGGAGGCTTTCCAGCCGGATATATTGTTTGGTTCGGCTCGGATGCTGTTTTGCCGGAAGCGCTGCGCACGCGGCTGCATTTGAACGGCTTGATACCCGCTTTTAGCAATCTGGAACGATTTCCGTTCTGGATGGGATTTGCGGTCCTGTTTGTACTCGGGTGGGTTGTGATTCTGTTTGCGACGCTGATTACTCGTCCGGAATCGCCTGAGGTGCTGCGTAAGTTCTATCTGTCAGCCAAGCCCATAGGATGGTGGGGACCGATACGGCGTGCGTTAAGTGAAGAAGAGAGCAACGCTGTCAAGCGCGAAACGCGGCGAGACATTTGGGCCTGCGGATGGGGCGTTGCTTTCTATTTTGTCTTAACTGTCGCACTGTTTGGATTGATAGGAGGGCACTTGCGAATCGGCGCTCTTGCCGCGGGCCTCGCCATTGTCTCTGGCTGGATGTTTGTTAGGAAGGCTCTATGGTCTTAAGTGGAAAAACGGCCGTCGTCACGGGCGGCGCTGCCGGTATTGGGCAGGAGATTGTACGGCGTTTGGCCGCGGAGGGCGCGCGTGTCATCAGCATGGATTGGGCAGAATCTTCGGGGGAACCGAGTGCGGTCTGCGAGTCGGTTCGTGGCGACGTTTCTTCCGCCTCCGATGTGAAGCGCGTGTTCGACGCCGCTGGTCCCGTCGACATCCTGGTGAACAATGCCGCGTTCTCTAAAGGAGACGGCTTCCTGCTGGATCTCTCTGAAGAAGTCTGGGACAGGACGCTATCGATCTGCCTGAAAAGCGTTTTTCTCTGCTCTCAGGCGGCGCTTTCAACAATGGTCGAGCGCCGTTCCGGAGCCATTGTCAACATAAGCTCAGTCAATGCATTGACCGGTATTCACCTCGCTGCGTATACCGCGGCCAAGGGCGGAATGATTTCGTTGACTCGCGTACTGGCGGCCCAGTATGGACGCCACGGCGTGCGAATCAATACCATTTGTCCGGGCACCATCTTGAGCGAGAGCTCGCGTATCCATTACGACGCTAACCCCGAGATCACCGCGGATCTCAAGTCGCTCTATCCGGCGGGCGCATTTGGAAGCACGTCCGATATTGCTTCGGCGGTTTTGTTTCTCGTCTCCGATCAGGCTTCCTTTATCAACGGCGCCACGCTCGCGATAGATGGCGGACTATCCGCCGTCCATCAACTGCCGGCCGTCTTCCAATCATGAAACTTCTTGCTTACGTCTCCGACGAGAATTACCTTGCTCTTACGGATGTAAGAGCTGAATTCAAGAACCACGACTCAGTTACGATTCTTGGCTCGTCTCCTAGCGGCGCGTTCTATGGCGATTTGCCAGATGGCGCGTATCGCGTTACGCTCGCCAAAGACGGATACGGCTCCAAATGGGTTGATTGTGAGATTCGCTCCGGCAAGCCCCGCCAGTTCCGGTTACTAAGTGATTCGTTGTTGGGCTTCATGTGGCCGAAATGGGTGCGGTCAGGAGAGCGTTCCGAAATTCGCGGGCATGCGCCGGAGCAGTATCAGCTCACGTTGTGGCGGTATGGTCTCAAAAAGGAATTTGTAGGAATGCTCGGCTGGTTCGATGAACACGGCGCACGCGCGACTGTGCAGATCACGCCGGATGGCGACTATTCTCAAACCGGAGTCGACTGGAATCGCCACGGTTATCCGTCGCCGCATATTCAGCAGTTCGTCACGGCTCCCGCACGCTCGGGGCTCTACTATCTGTGGGCGCGCACGCCATCCGGGGACACGTTCTCGTTTCCGTGGGTGGTTGCCCCGGCGCAGCCGCGGACGAAACTCGCCGTTCTGGCATCGAGTAACACTTGGAACGCCTATAACAATTTCGGCGGACGCTCGAATTACATCAATCCGGGCGGTCTTCCCGAAACACCTACGGTGAATGCGCGGCTGGATTTAAGCCGTTATACGACGGCGGGAAGCGTCTGGTCAATTCCTGACGGTGATTTTAAGCCGCTAGCGTTCGAACGGCCTGAGCCAGGTAATCACATGTTCGACAATTCGCCTTGGAGCGACGCCAGCATCTCCGATCCCATTCAGGGACGAATGCAATGCGGCTTAGCGCCGGGCGAATGGCGTCTGCTCGGCTGGCTGGAGCGCGAAGGTTTCGAATATGACTACTACGCGGAAGCGCAGCTTCACGATGGAACGCTTCCGCTCGAGTCATACGAAGTTTTGATCTTGTCCGTTCATCCTGAGTATTGGACGCGCGAGATGTTTCGTAAAGTCAAGCAGTGGGTCCAGGCGGGCGGCCGCCTCATGTACCTGGGCGGAAACGGCATGAATTGCGAAGTGACTATAGAGCCAAATGGAATCATGCGCTGCCTTTCGCATGACGATACGGACGACCAAGACGGGCACGAATCGCGCATGCATCGCACTTACGAATCGGAAGCGGGCTTGGCTGGCGTAGCGTTCACCGATCCGGGCGCGATGACCTCCGCTCCCTATCGCGTGATCGATGAGAGTCACTGGGTTTTCGAAGGGACTAAATTACGCAAAGGCGACCTGTTCGGAGAGAAGAGCTTGCACGAGCGCGTACCAGGTGGCGCGTCAGGTCATGAAACGGACAAGATTACGCCCAGTTCACCGGCGAATGTTGAGCTTCTAGGCAAAGGAACGAATCCCAATAACGGCGGCGCCGATCTGGTGCATTTCAAATCCGGGTCCGGAGCGGTCTTTTCGGCCGGGTCCATCACTTGGGTCTCAGCGCTATTTCCGGACGCTCATGTATCGCGAATCACGCGGAATGTGCTCGAGCGATTTCTTCAGAGGTCGACGCGGTAGCGCTTGAGACTCGCTTCGTCTAACTCGACGCCCAGGCCCGGGCCTTGCGGAGCGCGGGCCTCGGCGCCCGATACCGGCAACGGCTGGGTGAGCAAATTCGTGTCGTAGAACAAGTGGCTCAGAATATCGCAGGGGATGGTTTCGGCGTCGATGGCCGGAGTCGAAACCGCCAGATGAATCATGGCAGCCGTCGCTACTCCCAGCTCCATGTTGCTTCCGATTGTGCAGATCAGGCCGGCCGCTTCCGCCACCGCCGCGATCTTGCGCGCCGACGTCAAACCCGACTTTCCGACATAGATCGAAAACATATCAGCGGCGCCAGAACGCGCGAGCGCCATCGCATCCTGCAATGAATAGAGGCTTTCGTCGGCCATCACGGGCAACTCGGTTTGCCGGCGCACATCCGCCATCCACTGCACGTCGAGAGGCGGAACCGGCTGCTCCGCGAAATAAATTCTATACGGCATCATCTGCCGCAAAACTTGCACCGCTTCGCGCGCGGACCATCCGCCATTGGCATCCACGCCGAGCCGAATCTCGTCGCCAATCGCTTCGCGCACGGCCCGCACACGCGCTACGTCGTCGGGGCCCATCGCGACTTTCACTTTCATCGTCTTGAAGCCGCGCTCGACGGCCCAGCGCCCAAGCTCCGCGGCTTTTGCGGGACTCGCGCCCGAAATCGAAAACTTCAGCGGCACCACTTCGCGGACGGCGCCGCCCAATAACCGATACAAAGGTAGATTGGCCGCCTTGCCGAGGAGGTCCCACAACGCCAGTTCCACACCGGCCTTGGTGAATGGATTGGCAGCGAGGGCGCGGCCCATCTTCCGGACGGCGGCTTCGATGTTGAGCGCATCCGCGCCTACTAAAGCCGGGGCCAGATACTCGCGGATGACGCGCTGCGCGGTAGCGTGATCCTCGCCGCTCCAGCGCGCGGTCGAAGAAACCTCACCGAGGCCGATCAAGCCTTCGTCGGTATGAACCTTCAAGATTAGAAAAGGAGAATGAGTATGCGAGCCGAGGCTGCTGGTAATAGCGACGTCCGGGCGAATCGGAACGCTAACCGGGATCGTTTCGATCTGTCTGATTTTCACTAGAGCTCGCTACAGCACGCCATATTTGTTATAGACGTCGCGCAGATACGCGCCTCTCGATAGCTCAGCTCTCGAATGGTTCTCGCGCGTTACTTTGTCGGCGGCCAGGCGCAACACATCGAGCACCCGATCGCGCGGGACGACGACTACGCCATCATAATCCGCGAACACGAAGTCGCCCGGTTGCACCAGCACTTCGCCACATTCCACTGGAACATTGTACGCAGTCACCATACCGCGCCCCATTGAATCGACTGGCTTGATGCCCGCCGCCAGAACCGGAAACTTCGCATCTTCGATTTTCTTCACGTCGCGGACCAAGCCGTCGATTACCGCGCCTCGAGCGCCTCGTGCCTTGGCCGCCGTGGAGAGAAGCTCTCCCCACGGCGCATTGCGAATGGAGCGTCCGGTCGAGACCACGACGACCTCTCCGGCCAAGACACTATCGAGCGCTTCGATCTCCAAATCGTATGGGGCCTCGGGAATGTGGTATACATCCGCGCACGCGACGGTGCGCGCCCAGCCGGCAAACTTGCAAGATGGGAAAAGCGGCCGCAGGTATTCTCTCATTGCCTGCTGACGCAAGCCGAGCTGGTCGAGCGAATCCGAGACGACCGCCGTATACAGATGCTCCTCGGCGAACACCGAGATATCGAGGTCTCCCGCTTCGAGACCAGTAAACTGGTCAGCTAACGTTGCTGTTTCTGAACGCGCCATGCGTTTCCAGGCTAAGCCCGCTACACAATCCGGTCAACAGAATAGAATGGAATTCGTTCGGCATGTTGAACGAGGCCGCTACCAAGCCGTCCAGCCGCCGTCGACGCACAGTTGGTGGCAGTTAACCATACGGGCCTCGTTGCTTGCCAGGTAGGCGACGGCGGCCGCCACGTCTTCGACTTTGGCCAGCTCGCCGGCGGGAATTTTATTCAATACAAAGCGAAGGAACTCGGGCCGGTGCAGCCGTTCGCGTGTCAGGTCCGTCTCGACGAACGTCGGCGCGACCGAGTTCACCGTAATGCCAAATTTTGCCCATTCGACGCCCAACGTGCGGACCAGTTGTACGACTGCGCCTTTGCTCGAACAATAGGCTGGCTGGCCGGGAACGCCGACCAGACCGGCTTGGCTCGAAATCCAAATCATCCGGCCCCAGCGGCGCTCGATCATCTGCGGGACAAGCTTCTGTGCAAGAAAAAAACCGCCGCGAGCATTCGTATCGAAATGATCGTCCCACTCGGGCTCGGTCAGCTCCAAGCCAGGCGCGGGCCGATTGATTCCGGCGTTGTTCACCAGGATCTCGACTGGGCCCAGTTCGTTGCGGACGGCTTTCGCTCCGGCGGTTAGTTGTGTTCCATCGCGCACGTCCATAGCAAACGAGAAAACCCGATGGCCATAGGTTTGTAACTGTTCCGCTGTTTCATTCAAAGCTACGCCGGGCCGGTCGGAAATGGCGACATCCGCGCCCTGCCTGGCGAGCATCACGGCGATGCCCGCGCCCAGGCCGGTGGCCGCGCCGGTAACAAGCGCAACTCTGCCATCGAGGCGGAAGGCCTCAGGCATGACGCGTTCCATAGCGATCGATCCGCACTCTCGCGCTGATAGCGTGCGCCTGCATGCCTTCCAGGAGGCACTGCCGATTCGTAACTTCGGCAGTCTCGACGCTCGCGGCGGGTGTCATATGTTGATACGTGCAGGTCTTCAAAAATTTGCCCACCCATACTCCGCCTGTGTAACGCGCCGAACGGCTAGTAGGCAAAATGTGATTCGTTCCGATGGTTTTGTCGCCATAGGCTACCGTCGTTTCCTCGCCGATGAACAACGATCCGTAGTTTTGCAAATTCTCAACGAAGTAGTCCCGGTCGGAGACGTGCAGCTCGAGATGCTCCGGCGCATAGTCGTCACTCAGGCGCACCGCCTCCGCCGCATCTTCGGCCAAGTAGACGATTCCGTGATCGCGCCAGGATAAACTTGCGATATCGCGAGTGGGAAGCGTTTGTAACTGCCTTTCGACTTCGGCAATTGCACGTCGTCCAAAATCTTCGCTGAAGCAAATAAGACATCCTCCGCTATTCGGGTCGTGTTCCGCTTGCCCGAGCAGATCGCAGGCGACCAGGGCGGCGTCGGCACGGTCGTCGGCGATGATAAGAATCTCGGTCGGACCTGCCAATAGGTCGATTCCGCAGCGTCCGAATAATTGCCGCTTGCCTTCCGCCACGAAGCGATTCCCTGCCCCGCAGATCATGTCGACTGCAGGCGCGCCATCGAGCCCAAAGGCCATGAGCGCCAGCGCCGGAACACCGCCAAGGATGTAGATGGAATCGGCGCCGGCTTTCCGGATGGCATTGATTGTGGCTGGATACGCGCCTTTTCCTTTGGAAGGCGGCGTACATGCCACGATCTGTTTCACACCGGCCACCTTTGCGGGAATAATGCTCATTTGCGCGGAGCCGAACATCGGATAACGACCGCCGGGAATATACGATCCAACGGCGCCGACCGGAATGTGCCGGTGACCAAGAATCACGCCAGGGCGAGTCTCGATTTCCAGATCTCGCATAGTCTCGCGCTGAGCCTGGGCGAAGGCGCGGACGTTCGCCTGGCAATAATCGGTGTCCTGAATCGCCTGTGCAGACACCTCGCCGATAGATTTCTCGATTTCGGCGGGGCTCATCTGAAAGCTCGTGGGCGCCCAGTCATCGAATTGCTTGCTGTATCTGCGAACGGCGTCCATACCGTTCTTTTCCAGATCGATCAACATTTCCGAAACGATCTTGGCGGTCTCGAAGTCGTGCTCAAACAAACGGTGTTTGCCGGGTTTTAAGATTTTCATTCTGTCGTCTAACTTCCAGCTTCTGACGTCTTGTTCTTAACGTCCAACGGAGCGAATTCGGTTGTGTTCAGCATACGGAACAAATCCATTACGGACTCATTGACCGTAGTAACACGGCATTCAACAATACCGTGAAAGGCCTTCACGATGCGATCCAAAACCCTCGCTTTACTAGCTGTTCTTTTCGTCCCGTTGGCGATGTTCTCACAGATTGGCACGGAGGGCTCCTTCTTTGGCACCGTGACGGA
>Ga0193753_10004035_pt1 | contig 10646 bp, 14 predicted proteins | sample H1c2metaG_FD_144925 | JGI IMG/M metagenome (GOLD analysis project Ga0193753, IMG submission 144925) | Soil microbial communities from a riparian zone of the East river system, Colorado, United States - H1c2 | ecosystem: Environmental > Terrestrial > Soil > Riparian zone | place: USA: East... | reverse complement strand
AGGGCCAGGCTGGCGCGCGGCTGAAAAAGGTGAACAGCAGATCCGGATCATATTCGACGAGCCGGTATCGCTGCGGCGCATTCAACTCCGTTTCCGTGAGCCTCACTCTGAACGATTGCAAGAGTTTGTCGTTCGATGGTCGTCTGTCACGGGCGGACAGCCGCAGGAAATCGTCCGCCAACAATGGAATTTCAGCCCCACAGGGTCAACGGCGGAGATTGAAGACTATATGGTCGAGCTCGCGGCCGTCTCAGCACTGGAACTCACGATTCAGCCCGATCTAAGCAAACACGAAGCGGTTGCGACCCTTACCTCATGCCGTCTAGCCTGACGCCAGTAATCGTCGCGGCGTAGCGATAACTGAATATCGATAACGAGAAATCCAGGCGGACTATCGACAACTTAGCGTCCGCGCTGGCGGACTGCCAGGCAACGGCAAGCGTTGCTCCCTTACCCACTGTAGTAGCTGAACCCACACACATAATACAGTTATTCCAGAACCTGATTAGCAATGCGCTGAAGTATCGTGCGAAAGAACGGCGCCCGCAAATCGATGTCTCCGCCGAGCGGCGCGACGATGGCTGGGTCTTTTCGGTAAAAGACAATGGCATCGGGATTGCACCCGAATATCACGACCAGATCTTTGGCGTGTTCAAACGTCTGCACGGTCGAGATATACCTGGTACGGGCATCGGCCTAGCCATTTGCAAGCGCATCGTGGACCATTACGGTGGTCGCTTGTGGTTGGAATCCGAGGTAGGGCAGGGTTCGACCTTCCATTTTTCGTTCCCTATCGAGGATGATCTCGATCTAAATGGGCTTCCCACAGCAACTCACGATAATGATCGTGGAGGACAACCGCGCCGACGTGTTCCTTCTGAAAAAAGCCCTGCACAAGGCTGACATTTGTTTCACGGCTATAGTCTTCGAGGACGGTGAGAGCGCCTTCCGGTATATCGACGGAGAACCGTGCCTTGAAACCAAGCCGGGGCTGGATCTGGCGATCCTGGATCTGAATGTCCCAAAGCGTGACGGATCCGAAGTCCTCGCCCATATTCGGGGCAATCGCAAATGTCAGCACATTCCCGTGGTTGTCTTAAGCTCGTCACCAAGACAGCTCATGCGCGACCGCGCGGCACAAGCCGATTGCTACATTACGAAACCTAGCCAATTGGATGAGTTTCTACAGATCGGTGAACAGATCCGCGACTGCGTCGAAGCTGTACGCGCAACCGCCGACGTCCGCAGCCGACCTGGAGCTTGGAAGGTCTGAGTCTTCAGATCGGGTGGTCTTGACCGTCAAATCTGCGGACGCTGCGGTGCTTCGCGGATGAGTACTGTTGGGTTGGATGTCGCTGACTGCCACGACTTAGACGGGAAACGCGTGGGGCTTACCTCAAATGTTGAGCCGTCTAAGTTGGTAATTTGTCATGGAGTGATCACGGACATTCATGATAAGTCTTTGTCAAGGGAGACGGAGGTCCCCCCTTGAAGCCGCTCGCGGCTTCTGGTTTGGCACTCTCCAGCCTTCTGTCCGGCAACGCTCGCAGGTACTGCATCTCTTCCGCCAACCGTTGCCGGCGCCCCGCGTTCAACTGCGCCAGCAGAGTCCGCAGGAAGGTTTCGTATTGGGCGACGCTCGCGAAGTCCGGGCTGTCTCGCAGAAGCAGCGCCTGTTCCACCGCCTTCTTCAAGCGATAGTGCCGTTGCTCCACATCGCCGTTTTCGTTTGCCTTGCCGGTTTGGATTTTTCGCTTTTCCAGCCGGTAATGCCGTAACAGGGCCTCGTAGCGAGCGGTGAACTCGCGCTCGTCGCTCATATTGTTTACCGCCGTCGACATCCGGTCGGTTTGGTGCTGCGCCGGTACACCGCCCAGTTCCCAGAGCGCATTTTGCAATCCGTTGCTCAGGCTTTCGAAGCTCTCCGAATAGCAGATGGACGCGGCTTCCCAGTTCGAGTACGCCAGCACGAAGTGATACAGCAAGTGCGGAAACCTCTGCCCGTCAATCGTGATTCCCAGCGACGTCATATGCGTGAAGTCGGATTGGCTCAACCGGCCAGGTACATGCTTCTGCGAAAAAAATACCTCCTTGCTCGGTCCTTCCATTCCTCGCCAATGCTTCAGCCGCCTTTGCAAGGTTCGTAACTGGCCCTCGGCATATTGGCCGGGATGCTGCCCAGTCCGCGATCGGGCGAAGTCCGGCAGATCGCGTGCACTACATCGACTTCGTTTGCCTGTCCTACGCTTGATCTGAAATAGGCATTTCGTGGGCGGGTTCGAAGTTTCGTTTGCTCCGATCCACCGCTAAAAGGTAGGCCACGATTTTTCTCGCAACGGCTAAGGTGCCGCGGTTACGATTTGCTTTCTGTTTCTCGCGTTCGTAAAGGAGGGCGAGTTCAGGGTGCCAACGAGTTGCCACCTTGGCCGCCTCAATGAGGGTAGTTTGCAAGTGTTTGTTGCGCTGTTTAGAAATTGGGCTCCGCTGTGTTTTACCCCCTGAGCTCTGCTCGGCTCCGCACAAACCGCAATAGCTGATCGCATCCTTGACTGAGCGAAATCGAGTGATGTCACCCATTTCCAAAGCCCAGGTGAGGGACAGCACTTGACCGACACCTGGAATCGTCATGAGCCGTTGCACCCTGTCCGCTAGCACTTGATCGGTATGCAGGGCTTGTAAAAGCTGTTTATTCATCAGTCCCAATCCGTCGATCGTCAGCCGACTCAGCCGCAGCAACTCAGGCATAGAGTTGGGCATCGCGTTTGCCTGATCTCTCAGGAGCTGGCTGAAATATCGCCGCTGATGGAGCTTCTGTTTGTTATAGAGTATGCCGGTCTCCATCAACATGGATCCGACCCGGTTTTTCATCTGAACGCTCTGTCGAACGATCAGATTGCGATATCGCAAGACTCGTCTTCGGTCGCGAATCTCGCGCGAAGCTACGTGACACTCCGGAAAGTAATTGCACCGCAGCAGGTCGGATATCTTTTGGGCATCCACGCGATCATTCTTTTTCTTACCGGCCGAGATCGCTTTTAGCATTGCTGGATGAGCCACCTTCAGCTGACCCGAATACTGCAGCAAGTGATCGTAAACCCAGCCGGTAAACATCGTCGCTTCCATGCCGGCGATCCATGGCTGAGGTATCCGAGGAAGCCATTCGTCCAACGTCTGGCAATTTGCAGCAACTGTGCCTTCCTGCAGAATCGTGCCGTCCGATTGACGAACACAAAAGCTGATTGTCTTCTTGTGGATGTCTAAACCTACATAGTGGGTAGTGAGCATATAAGTCTCCTCGGGGTCATTCTCTTGTGATCAACCGATCACAAGGGACTTATACATTCAAACAATTAGAATTCGGAACGGGAAAAATACTTGACTCTGATCAATGGAGATTTATTCCCGTAAGGTAAAAAAACTCGAACATGCTGAAAGCAAAGAAAGTATGATGGTGCGTTCCCATGAGGACCACGCAAGTGGCGCGCCTGTTAGCGTACGTGACCGGAATGATGAATCAGCAGCTTCTGCGGCAGAACGAATATCTGCTGGCGGAGAACAGAATCCTTCGGGCCCATCTGCCATCCCATCTTCTGTTGACCGATCCGGAACGCTCCACCCTAGCTGTCATCGGCAAACAGCTCGGACGTCGAGGACTCGAAGCGATAGCGACGGCTGCCAAGCCCGACACAATCCTGGCCTGGTTTCGCAAGCTGGTCGCTCACAAGTTCGACGGCTCCCAGCACCGCCTCTATCCGGGTTCGACCGCCCATCGGACGTAAGATCGCTGAACTCGTTGTCCGCATGGCTCGTGAAAATAGCGGCTGGGGATACGATCGCATCTCCGCTGCACTCGAGAATCTTGGTACCATGTCTCCGATCAAACTGTGGGCAATATCCTACGCCGCTTTGGTATTCCTCCTGCTCCCAAGCGTCGGCAGCAGATGAGCTGGTCAGATTTCCTCCTCTCCCATATGGCGGTCCTGGCAGGCGTCGATTTTTTCACCGTCGAGGTGCTCACTTGGCGCGGGCTGGCAACCTATTATGTGCTGTTCTTTCTGCACTTGGAGACACGGCGCGTCACTCTGGCTGGAATCACCCCACATCCGACCGAGGAATGGATGGTGCAGATGGCTCGCCGGGCCGTCGATGACTTCCGCGACACGCTTCGTTCGGCTAGCGTTCAACCTCTCAGCCTGACGGCTCGCAGTCCTAATTTGAATGCTTTCGCGGAACGTTGGGTACGCTCCATCAAAAGTGAATTCTATCGAAGTTGATCCTCTTTGGTGAACTCTCCTTGCGCCGAGCAGTCACTCAATTCATCGAGCATTATCATCTCGAACGCCCTCATCAAGGCAAGGGTAATCAGCTGCTCTTCCCTTCTCCCGTTTGGCCACCATCACGACCTGCTGGCCGCATCCAATGCCATGAGCGACTCGGCGGACTGCTCAAGTTCTATCAACGCGCCGCATGAATATTTTGACCCTACGACCAGCGGCAGTTCAGCGCCAGCCGAGGGAGTGCATTCCTACCGCGAAGTATTTCAACCCTTGCAGGCTGATGAAACCCCGGTACGGGTGCAGATGCACGACAAGCGTGGCGAAATCATCAGGCGTGGCTTACGTTAACCGCACCAGACCACAAAGTCGCCCCGATCACTCTTCACGTTGAGATCGATTCAGGGCGTGTGTCAGCCGATTCAACAAAGGGCAGATATTTTTGAAACAGCCGTCCCAGATCGCCTCGCTTAAAGGGCTTAGACAAGTAGTCGTTCATCCCGGCCTGGAGGCAGCGTTCGCGGTCGCCAGGCAGGGAATTGGCTGTCAAGGCGATAATCACAGACTGGGCTCCGATCGCCGATCGAATCAACCGGGTAGCCTCGAAGCCATCCATTTCCGGCATCTGACAGTCCATCAGGATGATGGAGAAGAATTGTTGTCTGGCCATTTCCACAGCCTCCCGACCGTTCTGAGCGAGAGTTACCTTGCACCCAAGGCGCTTCAACATTTCGATAGCCAACTTCTGATTAACACGGTTGTCTTCGGCCAACAGAACATTTGCGTCAAAGAGACGATCTGTTGTGACGTATTCTGTGACTCTGTCCCACTCAGACCCGGGTACGGCCGGTGGCAGCTTCACAAGGAAAGTGAAAATGGAACCCTGGCCTAGTTTGCTTTCAACAGAAATTGATCCACCCATTATCGTCGCCAGGCGCTGACAAATGGCCAGCCCAAGCCCACTGCCGGCGAATCGCCTGCTTGCTGCCGCGTCGATTTGAACGAAATCTTGGAACAAGAGCGGAATGCGGTCCTGCGGAATTCCAGTGCCGCTATCGCGAACGGAGATATGCAGATGCGACAGTCCGTTGGCCTGCTGTCCGCCGACTTCGATGGCCACATGTCCTTCCGTTGTGAACTTCACAGCGTTTCCAGCCAGATTGAAGACAATTTGCCGCACGCGGTTCTCGTCGCCTTGGAAATATTCCGGCAGGTCTCGGCTATAGGAATGCGAAAGTACGATTCCTTTTATCGTCGCCTGCGCCTGCAGTAGCCGCGTCACCTCAACAACCGTTCGGCGAAGGGAGAACGACTGCACATGCAGTTCCATCCGTCCGGCTTCCATCTTGGAGAGATCCAGGATATCGTTCAATAACGCCAGGAGAGAATTGCTTGACGTCCGCGCAGTAGTCAGGTAGTCGCTCTGCTGTGCGCTCAAACCGGTTTCCGACAACAACTCCAAAGTTCCGAGAACACCATGCATTGGCGTTCGGATTTCGTGGCTCATGGTGGTTAGGAAATCTGCTTTTGTTCGGGCGGCATGCTCCGCCAGGTGCATGGCATCCGACAGTTCAGTCGTCCGCTGTTCGACGCGGCGCTCCAATTTCACTTTCTCGCAGCGGAGTAAGTTAGTTCGCCAATAATAGATTCCGCCGATTCCTGATCCGATAAGCAGCGCCATCACTAATCGAAACCACCACGTCTGATAATACCGGGGCAAAACTACTATTCCAATAGTAGTTCCCTTCGCATTCCACACTCCATCATTGTTCGCCGCGCTGACCGAAAACATATAGTGTCCCGGTGACACGCGCGAGTAAGTGGCAGATCGAGATCGAGTAGTGTGCCACGTAGCATCGAGGGGTTCGAGCCGGTACCGAATCTGCACCCGGCTGCGGGCTACCAAAGTCGGAACCGAAAACGTGAACCGGAGGATCGCCACGCCTGCAGGGATCGATACCGTTGCGCCAAGCGGGAGTGCACGTTCATCGGCTGAAACTTCCTGCATGTGAACCGGGGGGATCATCAGATTGACGGGGACGTTCCGCGGGTCGATCCGGACCACCCCCATAAGGCTGGGGAACCACAACACACTTGTCGGTTCCATCGAAGCGACGGTTCGATTCGCTCCCCCGAAGTTGAAACTGCGTAGGCCATCGGCAATATCGTAGTAGCTCTCTTTCGGTTCGCTTCCTTTGCCGTCCATGAAAGCATTTAGATCCACCTTCTTGACCCGAACCAGGCCAGAGCGCAAGCCCAACCAGAAGTACCCTTCCATGTCTTCTGCAAAGTAGTAGACAAAATTGTGAGGCTGGCCGATTCCCTGCCCGTAGCGAGCCAGCTTTCCATTTCTCCACCGCGCCAGACCTCCGCCATCCAATCCGAACCAAAAGTCGTTATTGGTGTCTACATAAAAGGTGTAAATCCGCCTGAGTTCCGGGTCCGCCCCGAGGGAGACAGCAACAGCTTTTCCGTCGCGCAGCTCGAACAGTCCCGCTTTGTTCAAAGATAGCCATAAGCGGCCATCCCGTGACTGTCGAACGTCCGTTCGAGACACGATCGAAGGAAAATCGGCGACGGGGACTCGTTTGACCCGGCCGTTCTCCCCCACGAACAGGCCGCTATCGGCAACAATCCACATGCGTCCCTCACGGTCGCAACTGATGCTGCGCAACTTTCCCGCGCCTGTGGGTCGCGCCACCTCTCGAATGCTTCCTCGGCCTGGGTCCAAAACGAACACCTTGTCCGCAGTGAGAACCCAAATCCGGCCAGCCGCGTCGGCCTCGAGGAACACCACGTGTTGTTGTCCAAGCGAAATCCGCTTCAGCTTCCCCTCTTTAAGACGAAATATGTCGCATCCTTGAGCGATCCAGGTCGCGCTGCCACTTTGTACCACAGCCGTCGGCCGCTCCGGCAGCAGACCTTCCGGAACCCCCCAGTTCAGGAACTTGGGCTTACGCAATTGATACAAATTCATTGAGGTAAAAGTGATCCAGACATTGTTCTCACGGTCCTCGAAGAGAGACTCCACCTGGCTCGAGGGAAGCGTCGAAATGATTGCGAAACGGCCATTGCGGTCAACGGCTACTCCTTTTGTGGTGCCGACCCACAGTGACTTGTCCCGGCCCAGGGTGAGACGGCGGATGTTGTCTGACGGCAATCCATCCCGCTTAGTGAACAGCTTGACCCGCCCGTCTTCAACGAGTGCCAAACCTTGTTCCGTGCCTACCCAGAGTCTGTTAGGTCCTGCGGCAACAATAGAATTGACAGGTCCAGACGGCATGCCTTGCTTCGGGCCGTACATGATTTGTGGATTTCCATGCTTTCCCGGCTGTGCCAGTCCGCCTCGAGTCGATCCGATCCACAAACGGCCAGCCTCGTCGCGTGCGGCCGACTGGATGGCATTCACAGGTCCGCTCAGAGACTTCGCCAGCTCGTCCACGCGTTCATTAACGATGCGCAAGACCCTTTCGTTGCAGGTGATGAGAGTTCCGTCTCCGTCTTCTTGGATCTGTGTTACATTGCACGGCGCAGGATATTTCGGAGCACGCCGGAAGACGCCGGCGCGGAAGCGCACCAGTCCATAGGCCTGTGAATAAACCCAAACGCTGTTGTCCGGTCCCCGGCCCACTCGCGTAATCTCTTGTTTTACCTCGCCACCCAAATCGTTCCTTGGCTGATAACTCTGGAAAGAACTCCCGTCATAGCGAACTAGGCCATTGGCGTCAGCAAGCCATAGGTAGCCGTCTGGCGTCTGTGTTGTGGAAGTGATGGCCTCTTCGGGCAGACCTGTCGTGGTGTCCCATGAATTCATTACAAACTGGGTTGCCAATGGCGTCACAGCATGCGCATAGCTAAGCACGAACATCGGTGCCAGCCAACGCGGGATTCGCATGCTTAACATATCGTCCCTATCCCATGGATAGTTAACGCCGGATGCCGAACAAGGAGCGCAGTAGTGGCTTGTGGGACCTCTGCCCAATACAGAAAACTGCTTGACACCAGCATTTATCCTTCCCCAGCGCAATGAACTTGCCGTGTCGTAGATGATCATCAGCGGTCCATTCCACGAACTCGAACTGCCCGACCAGTTGCGGTTTTAACCACGGGCATTCTGTCATCTTTGCCGCCGTGAGACCAGCACCCACCGGCCCGCTTTCTTCTCCGGCAGATTCGCGAACGGGCATTCTTTAATTTCCAGCGGTTTGACCTTCTTGAACAACTCCGCCCGCGATGCTGGCGTAAACCCGTTCCGCGTGCACGCGGCGTACATCAGCTTGTCTCCATCGTAGTAGCCGATCACGAGTGCATCGAAGTTCTTCGGGGGCGGGTGTGTATCCAGCGATCACGAACTCCTGCCCCTGATTCACGCGCATTTTCTGCCACGCGCCGGAGCGGAGGCCGGGTTCATACTTGCTGTCCCGTCTCTTTGCCACCAGCCCTTCAAAGCCCTGTTCCTTACCGACTCGATGAGATCTTTGAGACTCGCCTTCAGGACGGGCGAATACCGAATCGGCTCTCACAGCTTCGGCAGGAGAGGCTCCTCTAATAGCCTTCGCCGTGTTTCCAGCGCTTCCTTTGTCACGTTACGGCCCTCCAGAACGAGCAGATCGAAGACGTAGAAGTGCAGCGGCGCACCCGCCGAGCCATAATTCTGGAGCGTATTGAATGATGGCCTGCCGTCGGCATCGAGCGCCACTACTTCGCCGTCGATCAGAGTATTGTTAGCCAGCGGTGTAAGCGCCTCTACGATGCTGGCATAGCGCGCCTTGAAGTCATTATCGTTCCGGGAGCGGAGATGGACCTTGCCTGCTATAGCGCGATAGAGGTCGAGCTTGATTTCGTATGTCCACTTCGACCCCTCCAGCAGCCTTCCCGTGCGCAGAAGAAGCATCGGCTTGATGAAACTTGCCGTCAACAAAGAGGCGACCGCCGTTTGTTGTTTCTTGTCATGGGTGAAAGATAAAGCTAGATCGTACAATTTTCGGACAGCAGGAATGGCGTGAGTAAACGAGTCGCATGACTGAACTGCGCTCGTCACTTTAGGGGGACCGGCGGCAGATTCTATATAGAGTCGAAAGTGTGGGCCCTTCCCAGCCGATAAGAAGGGCGTGAGCTACGAAAAATACAAGACTGCGACGACGACGCTCGGTCCCGTCGCTATCGAACTAGGGCAAACTGATATTCACGCACCAGAACATGGCACATGGGGCGTGGTCACTTGCGATGCTTGCGGCAGGCAGTTCCGTATCGGTCCTAACTGGATCTACGGCTCCCGAACTAGCGAAAGGGAATCGGTGGAGCAATTCGAGCAAGTCTTAGCCGAGAATCACCGCCAGAAGCAAGCCCATAAAAACTGCTACGAGCTTTCGGATCACCCGATTGCCCTTCCAATCGCCAGTCTCGCCGTGTGATTCGGTGTCACCCTTACCCAACTCCGGAGAAAAATAGTCACGCCTGTTTGCACTCGGAACCTGAAAACGAAAGCAGCGGTTTTTGCGCCGAAAGTCCGGCATCGGCTTTCAAGCGCATCATTGCCGGAAGATCGCGTTCAGCAATCCACAGGCACTTTTCTGGTGCGCCTCGTGTGACTCTACACAGCCCGGCAGATAAGCGCTCATCATAAGCCGAAGCCAGTGGCTCGAGATTCCAAGCATTCTGAGGGAGCGTGGAATTGCTGGCTCTAAGGCCGCTCAGCTCTTTCCAAATTTCTTTCTGCCGTTTATTCGCCGTTCGATGGCAAATCCTACAGCGTAATTGCTACTGATGCCGGTGAGCCGTTTTGAATAGATTTCGCCCGAAAGATCACTTGGGAGGGTTCGCAGTTCAACAACTTCGTACGTTTGAAATAGCATTGGTCTCCCTTTTGCAACTGTTCATTGCGGCCGTGCCAGCTTTGTAGCGCCGTATCCGTTTCCGTTTTCGGGTGAAGAGCTCGATTTCCGGCCTTTGCTCGAAAGCGTTCTCGCGGATTGTCTACGCGGACGCAATGTGTCCGAAATAGCGCGAGCTTTTCAGCGTGGCATCGCGCAAGGGCTGTGCAGCGCGCTTGAGGCTCTATGTGAGGCCAAGGCGGCCGCCACCGTTGTCCCGTAGGCCCGAATAAGGAGATCCGGTTTCTTAGCAAGTCGGGTATGGAAGGAGATTGGAACACGCGGCTTGACTTCTGAGGTATTCACAGTTCTTCGTGTTCCAAAAACATCGTCGCAAAGATCCACAATCATAGAGTGAAAGCTAAACTCAAACCAGCGCTGGAATGTTGATTTCGGTATTTTGGACTGAACCCCTTAGCTGAGACAGATCGCAATGAACACACTTGCCATTCGATTATTTCTTCTTCCTTGAAATCCTGCCACATTTTAGGATGAGTGA
>Ga0193753_10004034_pt1 | contig 10649 bp, 7 predicted proteins | sample H1c2metaG_FD_144925 | JGI IMG/M metagenome (GOLD analysis project Ga0193753, IMG submission 144925) | Soil microbial communities from a riparian zone of the East river system, Colorado, United States - H1c2 | ecosystem: Environmental > Terrestrial > Soil > Riparian zone | place: USA: East River... | reverse complement strand
TGGTTGCGGGAGTAGTCGATTCAATTAAAATCGATACGACAGTATGGCACTCAACACCTTATCACAATACTTTATACCAGGCCAAAAATGATACGGCAAGGGCAGACATTACCGCCGCGCTCCTTGCTCGCACTATTCTTATTAATGGAAAAGAGGGATCGATTACCGCAACAACATCGGCTGATTATTATAGGGGCGACAAAACATTTCAGCCGCTCAACAAAGCAGCTGTAGGACTCGGAAGTGTGGTAAATACCGACACGACCAGATCAGACTATCAGGCCGCAATAAATCTGCGTTTAAAGATCGCTGATACGGCCGCTATGTTCGTTGCTCATCCGGGCGGAGTGTTTGATACGACTTCAAAGTTCACCGCATACCAGAACGCTATTAATCTTTTGCGTTCTCAGTCTTTGAAATATACCGACTCGGCTACAATGCTGACTCCTTACCAGACGGCTTTGCTCGCCCGATTGCTGAAGAGCGATACCAGTACTTTCCTTTCGACTTATGCCAATGCGATCAACGCCAGGGCACCTATTAACAGCCCGGCATTTACCGGAACACCTGCGGCACCGACAGCAACACCGGGAACCAATACTACGCAGGTAGCGACCACGGCTTTTGTAAACACAACGCCTATTTCAGATTGGGACTTAATACGCCCGGCTTTGGGCAGTACAACACTGTGGGAAACACCGTGGAAATTCGATCAGATCACCCAGACAACGAATCTATCAGATGGATTTGCTTATTACTACGCCATTTATATCCGGAACACAACGACCATCACAGGGGTGAAATTCTTTTTAGCAACCCAGGGAGCCTTTACCGGAGACAATTATAACGGTGTGGGCTTGTTCTCTTATTCGGGTGGTACGCTGACTTTGGTAGCATCCAGCACAGACGACGGGGGTGCTTTATGGAAACAGACAGGTGGAGCCGTTCAGCTTAAAGCGTTTTCATCCACTTATTCCGCAGCACCAGGGATTTATTATGTCTCCTTTGTTTATAACCAATCTTCAGCAACAACAGCACCCTCACTTTCGGGAGCTACTAATATGGTTGCCCTCGGTGTATCTGCTATGGACTTTACAAACAGCGCAGGAATAGGCATGGTGAAAGGACCAACAACGGCTTTCCCAGCAACAATAGCAGCCTCGGCAATGGGTGGTAAATCACAAAACAGATTCTGGTTAGCACTATACTAATGATAATGGCTTTCATCATATTATTAATCATCTGCAACGAAATAAAACACGCTCCGCTCATGCCGGAGGATTTTGAATGAAAAAACTACTTACGATATTATTTTTGATTTCCACTGCTTACGGTCAGACGACGTATTATATTGATACGACGGGTAGTGACTCGAACAACGGAACGTCGACAGGAACACCTTGGAAAACGATAGCGAAGGTAAACGGCAGCACCTTCTCAGCAGGAGATCGAATACTGTTTAAAAGAGGTCAAACTTGGCGGGAAACCTTAACACCACCATCGAGCGGAGCTTATGGGAATCATATTTACTTCGACGCTTATGGAACAGGAGTCAAGCCTAAAATATTTGCAACCGAAACGGTAGGCACATGGACTTCTGAAAATATCGGAGGCACTGACTTCTTGACTACCAACACTCCGATGTCTTACTGGCATTTTGAAGATGCTGCCAGTACTTCGCTTGATGAAACGGCGAGCAATAATGACCTTACCTGGAGTGGCAACGCCGCCAGGACGACCACACACAAAGTAGACACATATGCTTTCAACCCGGGTTCTATTACAGGTGGGGGATCATTAGCCTTTGCCAGCGTATCGGCAACATTCCCCGGAAAGGGCGCGACAACAGATTTTACCGTAGGGTTCTGGTGCAAGCTGAAAACATCATGGGGAATTTATACCAATCTCTTCGGACTCAGTAACAACTCTTCTCAAGGATGGTATTTCTCTACCAACTTCGACAATAAATTACGCTTCAGAGTTTATGGATCTTCAGACAGAACACTAACCTCCGACGCCACTATGTTAGATGGCAACTGGCACCACGTAGTTGGCAGGTGGAAGGGATCGACAGATGATAATGTCTCCCTTTGGGTTGATGGAATAAAACAAGGCGGTGAGCTGCCTATAACTTCCCTGGATTTGGTAACAGCAAGCCCTTTGGCTATTGCGCGTGGCGATATGGACGCAATAGATGAGGCTTTTGTTTATAACACTGCTCTGTCCGATGCCGATATAAAGTCCATTTTTAAACATGGACTAGCCGGAAACCTTGACAGCACTACGGTTTACTATAACGGGGAGTCAATCAATGCAAACAATCCTTTTACGGTTATCCGGGACACTTCCCTTCTAAATAATGTTGACGGTCTGGGATCGCTCGAAGCAAACTGTTGGTGGTATGATTCGACCAATGACAGGTCTTATGTTTTCGATAACCCTTCCGGTCACACAATAGAGATCGGCAAAAGGAACAGTGCAATAACCACCAACTCCAAAAATTACTTAACGTTCAACAACTTCCAACTTGAAGGTGGCAACAGCAGATCGGGAACAATCCGGATCGTTTCATCCCATCACATATCAATTGATTCTAATGAAATCAGAAATTGCTACACCGGTATAAACAATGCCAGCGGTGGCGATACGGTGATCATTGGAGCGCACAATCACATTCACCGGGGGTATGCGTTCGGGTACGTAAGCTTTAATCTTACGGCAGCCAAAGGAGGAAGGATTCAAGGAGAGTATGACGATTGGGGGAATCTACTGGCAGCGCAGGTCATAGGAACGGATAACTCCTGCGCGATATTCGCCTATCAACATCAACCGATCATTGAGAACTTCTACATCCACAACATAGCCATCAACTACTATGTGCTAAAGCAGGGCATTTATTTATCTCACAGCCCTCATACGATTATAAGAAATGGATTCGTAAAAGACTGTGGTCACTCGGCTGTAAAAATATCTTCCGGGTCAGACAGCACAGACGTTTACAATGTGGTCAGCTATCACTGTTCTCTCGGAATAAACGTAGTCGGGTCGAAAGGGGTGAGGGTCTATAACAGCGTCTTCACCGGAGCAGACAATCTCAGCAGGGTAGGGTTCAACGGGTACGGAATATCGGTATGGCAGGACGAATCCGATCCAACGCATGAGAGTTCCATCACTTACCTAAAGAATAACATCATTCATAACAACTACTGGACAGGCGCACCGATTCGGCAAATTTTTGTCGTTGATGCGGCGGTATGTTCTATTTCAGGGTCGGATTATAATATTATCTGGTCGGACCTGTTGAACTCTGGGGTGCAGGTCGAATACAAAGATGTTGGCTACACTTACGCTCAATGGGTGGCACTCGGACAAGACACGCACTCGCAGAATGTCAATCCTTTGATGAAAAGCAATACTTCCGATTGGACGCTTCAATATAATTCACCGGCTATTGATGCAGGGGTAAACGTGGGATTGCAGTATAATTCTACTGCTCCGGACATTGGATACAACGAGTTTCTAAGGACCAAGGATTACATCTTTAAAAGAATAAAATTTTATTAACCCCATGACTACAACAACATAACAATATGACAACGGCCGACCGGCCAAAAGGGTCAAAGGGTTTCCGGGATAAATACCTGGCACCCGTAATGATCCTGATGGCTCTCTTCTTAATGGTGAGCGCAAGGGCGCAGACGGGAACGATACAGGACACGACGCAGCCTATTCAGAGCGTAAATGCTTATGGATATAGCCAACGCAATCTTGAGGTGCGCGGGTACCTCAAACTTCCCAATGACACGCTCAAACTGCGCTATTCCGATTCAGGAGCTATCGCATACAAGAGCGCAAGATTGTGGAAATGGTCTGGTCTGTCATGGGGAGCGATCATCGGAGATGTATCAAAAATAAATGACAGTACAATTCTCATCGGCACTGACACTGTTTTTCTAAAAGGTGGTGGTAGTAATATCAAGGCAGGAAAGAATCTTGTCAAAATAGGCGACTCCCTCCACTTAAAAGACTCCATCACTATCAGCAAATTCGTAGTCTCATCTCCATCCGGCGAAGACCATTACATCGACATATCCGTAAAGGGAGAGAACGATTACCTGACAAAGCTCAATGTGCAGAACATGCTGGCTGAATTTCAGTCACCGGCATTCATTCTGATGATAGATTCGACATTGAAGTGGGACTCTTCGGGGCTTTCGCCCATTCTGGGTGTGAATCGGACCTGGACCTACTCGAAGTATCAAAGCGATTCCCTTCATGCCATACGTGACCAGAGATTGATAGACTCCGTGAAACGGGTTGGGGATTCCATTCAATACACTAGGTTAAACGGTCAAAGCTGGAAGATCAAAGACTCAACAGGCGGCATCGCCCCGTATTTCGTTGATCCTGGTCCAACATTAAGCTCTAATCCACTTGCACTCGCTCGATCTGTTCTTATTCAGGCAGCGATAGATGCCATAACTGTCGGTGGTTCTACTGGCGACTTTGTGCGCACGTCCATTGCGGGCCTTGACGTTAATGATAGCTTCCCTACCAATAAAGTGTACTGGATTACGGACTCACTAAAACAGGGTCCATTTGTGTGGACGGGTAAACGGTCGGACGGACAGGCTACCGATAACGGGGCTACGATAATAGTCACGGCTGATTCAAATCAGTTTTCCAGGGTCAGGAAAGGAATAGACATTCAATGGTTCGGCGCCATGCAGGGGGGCTCAGGTAATGCTGCAACAAATACAGCAGCCGTTCGCGCTGCCTTAATTGTCGCGGGCGATCAGGAAGAAGTGTATGTCGGGCAGACCGGGACATACTACATGAGCGATAGTATACAACTTATTACCACCACTGGCTCCAAACGCTATAACATAAACTTCAAGGGCTCTAAATTTATCTGGACCAGCTCAACAAACGGTGGTTGGATATTCCGCGGCCGTGGAACGTTTGATGTTCATGTCGGCACAGTAATCGGATCAAATCCGGGAATATTCACAGCGGATTCTGTCGGGTATGCCGCTTATGTGGGAACAGGAATTTATACAGCGAATCTGTATAATTCAAACATTCGCTTCGGCGAAGTACTTGGATGGCGATTTGGTGTTGAAGAAACCGGGGACGCAAATGGAGTTCCCGGAAGTGTTCAAGGCGAAGCACCGGATGGCTCACAGATGGTCAGATTTGAAGGAGATTGGGTATATAGAAACTGGACTCAAATACGGATCACTACAAAAAATACTCCAAACCCTGCGCTAGATGGCAACTACGCAAATGAATCTGAATGGAGTATTCCACAGATTGGCCGAGGTTCACCTGCCGGCGCTGGTGGTTGGTATGGATTGGTCACTGACAGAGAAAGTGGGACTGCTCCGACTTATGCTGTGTCGGGACACTTATTCAAGGGCTTCAACTTTGAAGGTCTGAAGCATGCTATCCTGATGCGGTATGCCGACTACAATACTTTTCAGGGCGGATCGGTGGAGTCTGCTTTGAATGTATACCATATCCGAATAAACGATACTACTTGTAACGGTAACAAATTTATAGGCGTGTCGGCTCTACTGGACACCTACTTTAATCCGGGATGGATGGGCAAAGACACCAGGATTGAGGGAACACCGATTTTTTCGGCTTCTGGTTCTTCGCAAGATTTTCTGGGCATGTCTGCATCTACCGTTGTAACGACAGGCCGAGACAGCAGACTTCAGGTTGAAATGAGCCAGTACAAGGGATTTACCCCAATGAATCTTAGGCCAAGAACGGATAAGATTGTAAACAGGGCTCAGTTCAACACTGTGTATGCCGGAGAAACATTCTATGATACCGTACGCAGGAGAATTGCTTACGCTCCGCAGTATGGACTAGTCGATGATGCCTTTGTAGACGGAGACACATTGGACGCCGTAATCGGATTCATCCGGTCAACAAACACAATCAATAAAACTGTTGACGTTGATTCCAGGGATCTAATACTTGGTTACTTACCACATGAAATATTTATAGAAAAAACCGGATCGGGAAACTTAAGCCTGGTGCGTTCTGATAACGGAGCCTCCATATTCACTATTCTGGGATCAGCAGGGTCGGTCAAATACTCGCTCAGGTACAGAAGCAGCGGATGGGTAGCTATTCAGCTCGGCGGAGCGGGTACGGGATCAGGCATTACTTCCATGTTCTATGATGTAAGCGATCCGGTAAGTTATTCTTCGACTCCTGATGGAGTTTTTGTTTCCGGATCTACAGCGGAATTAGGATTTGCTAATGGAACAGATCCCGGAGGCATCGGACCCTATCCTCAACACTGGCCGGGGTATAAATTTATGGACACTGCGGGTGTGCGGGGATTCGTGCTTAATGATAGCCTAACCCGGATTCGGTATTCCGTTAAGATCAGAAAGTATAGAGCAGGGGTATCAATGGGTGATCCAAATGGAATACCGAATCCGTCCAATGACGGGCAATTTACGTGGAACTTCTCCAGCATCAGATCCAGCACGAACATAATCATAGGATTGGGAAAAGCGTTGTCGAATTTCACCTGGCTGGGAAACAACGGTCAGTCGATGATCACGGGTAATGAGAAGTCGACAGGGTTAATTTTCGACTGGCGAATGGGTACGCCATATAATGTACTGTCCACAGGATCGGGAACATCTATAATGCAGTTGTCCAGTGCCGGCGCGCCCAAATGGCCGTTAATGGCGGGAGCCTCCACACGTATGGCCGTTGTGCTCAATGATGGAACTCTCGGCACGCAGGCGCTTCCCTCTGGAGGCACGGGTGGAACCGCCTATCCATGGCAGAAGACTCCAGACAGCACAGGCGCAAATAGTACCGTTCCTATCAGGATTGGTACATATGCAAACCCTGGTGCTTATTTCGATCTGCGCGGATCGAGTACAGTACTTGCCGCCATGCGACTTCTCGGCGGGCTGACAAATACCGCCCTTGCGTTTTCTCTTGAGATGAGCCTACTCGGTGAATTACATGTGACTGATGCAACCAATACCCGTCGCAAGGTTATGATGGTCCCCAATCCGTGCTCGCCTGGCCAGTATGTTCAGCTCGCCCCCGATGGAATTGAATGGCAGTGCGGAACACCAGGAGGAGCAAGCAATTGGGGCGCAGGAACGCCGACCCTTACGATCGGACCCGGCGGAGTGGTAGGATCGGGTGCCTCTGTATCGCTTGAAGCGGGCAGCACCAATGAAGCCGGTCGAATTACGCTAAACACAGGAACGAGCGGAACAGGATTTTTATTAACCGGGCAACTGTTTCAGATAAACTTCTCAACAACGGGCGGTTCATCCTCCGGACCAAAGCTATTGTTTTTCCCGGCTGAATTAAATGCGGCTGCACTGTTTTCGATCTCCCAGGTGTACGCTTCAAAAAGCACAAACATCGGAGCGCTAAATGTGAACGGTAGCGGCGCGGCGCTGTCCACTACTTACACCTTTAATTACTCTGCTTTTAAATGATGAGGATACTGACCATATTATTAATCAGTGCGGTTAAGTACATAAAAACTAACCAATGCCGGTAACCACGGGCACCATAACAATATCAAGTGGGGAACTACGCGGCTTTATGCTGTACACGCCGCCGCCTGGTGCTGGAAAGTCGGGAACGATTCAGCCCACAGATAACAAGCCTGCCATATTTATTTATCAACATGGTATTGATCACGCCTTGAACTATCCTGTTGCGAATGCTGCTCAGGATTTCAATTTGTCAACTATTGTAGCCGCACTTACCAATAAGTCAATGCCTTTTTTATGTCGTCCAGGTGTAGACATGCCGCTCATGCAGGTGCCCGGAACAGTTGGTAGTGCAGGACAAGAGCGGGTTGGAATGATTGCGGTTCAGTGCAAGTATGACGAGGCCTGGGACGCCAGCTATACCGTGGCAACGATCAATTACATTATCAACAACCTATCTGGCAGCTTCGATGTTAACCGGATTTACTTTTTCGGATACTCTTACGGAGGTATGGGCGGCTGGAAAGGACTGGCAAATACCTTTTGCCGAGACAATATTCCTTATTGGTTTATTCTTTCACCGGGTCCTTACCCGGCTGGTTTCCCGTACGCCGCGGTTGCCGCCTCAGGTGTGCAGATCGACGTGTGCCAGCATAAAAGCGATACCGTGGCGACACAGGGATGGGGCGAGGACCCGATCGCTCCATTGAATCAAAACAGTCCTGTATCGCCCGTGCAATATTGGAAGATGGCCGATTTAACGCCGACGTGGTATTCAGACGCTTTAACGGGGACGAACAATAATTATCATGCAACGTGGAAGCTGATAAATGATTTCACGATGGCACACAACCCGACACTAAGCACAGGTGATGTTTGGATTCGCAACGAGATTATACCGTTTCAGCGAGCGCTGAGATTCAACAAGAACCATATGCACCGCTAACCCTATGAAAACTAACCCCCGGACCCATGCCTGAATTATTAAACATTGAAAGCATGGAAGAAATTGAATTAGAACATCCCGTTGAAGTCGGCATATTAGACGACGACTACGGTGACCTGGAACTGATTGAGCGAGAATTGAAAAGAATAGGCGTCATCGATTACTATGTACGGGCAGAGAGCCCGGAGTTTTTGAAACGAATGAATGAACATACAAAACTCGTTGCCATAGACTATAGGCTTACTGACGAGACCGCGACGGATGCCCTTGTGAAGATCCGGGAGAAAAACCCCGGCGTGAAAGTGATCTTAATGTCGGGACAACTACCACAAGATAGACATAGCCGCGACAGTGTGCTAAGGAATTTTATCAACTCGGACGGCGGCATTGTGGGGTATGTTGAAAAATTTGGAATGGAATATATCAAAGAGATAGGAGCGCTCATCGTAAGGGAATTGAACAAGGCCAAGCAAGTGGCTATCGAAGACCTTATCAGAAAGCGACGCATTGAAAGACTCGAAGCAATTGCCGCGAGCCTGGCAGAAAAATACAATTTAACGACCTAAGAAAGTGACCAATATCCAGTATGAGGCATTGTTAAGCCTTATTAAGTTTATCTCGGCGGTATGGGGTGCCTACTGTGCCTTTTACGGTGCGGTGTGGGTGATTGCCAAGGTCGTTCGGGAAATAAGGCTGGCTGAAATCGCGGCGAGTATCACAACCGCCAGAGAACGGTCCGAGGGAGATGTAATGATGAGGGAACACGATGATCGTATCCTACAATTGGAAAAACGGCAGCGTGAACTAGCACAGGCCCAACTCGATCAACTGATTGAGGTGATGGGTGAATTGAGGAAGTAAAAAATGCTTAAATAAAATATTAAACTCTAAAAACTAAACACATGGCACAAGAACAGAAAACAATAGTTGCTTCAAAACGATGGAATATTGATTGGCGCGACTGGCTAAATGGCGCTATCATGGCGGTTTACGGCGCTGTCGGAACGCAAATCATTGCAATCGTTATGGAGTGGGTAAGCAATCCCGGATGGTCGGTCAACCTCGCTTCGCTTCAAACCACGCTCAAGGGGGCTACCGCTGCAATTGGGGCATACCTATTCAAAAAATTCACTGAGCGATCAAAAATCATCCTCACCTCGCCACCACAACAGCTTGTTGCTGCCGTCAAATCGGGCGATACTGATGTAAAGGTAGTCGCCTCGATACCGACAGAAGACGGAACTATAAAAATGGAGACTCAATTCCCACCAAAAACAAACCCATAATATATGCCAATCCACTTAAAAAAATGGCTAACCTATGCCATCATCAAACCGATAAGAGACCTGTTCGCTAAGTTTCCCGAAGAACTGAAGAAAGCCGTTCATGTGGGCGTGGTCATCACTGAGAACTTAAAAAAGTTCGTTGACTCCGGCGTTGCCGATGTGATCACCGCCATTATTCCGGGTGATTGGGATGATGATCTGAAGATCAAACTCAGACAGCAGTTGCCGATCATCCTGGTCAATCTGAAACTCGCTGACGCCTGCGCGGATGAAACGGATCCGGATAAGATTGTCGCCTGTGCAATTAAGACATTGCAATCCATTGAAGGGAATTTTAATAGTGCGTTCCTGCATAGTTTGTCGATACTGATTGCAGACATAGCAGCAGACGGAAAATTGTCATGGAGTGACGGTGTGTACGTTTTACAGTACTACTATGATCACGTTCACGAAAACAAATTACCAGACCTCCCTGAAACCCACTGATATGAACACCCCAACCCTATACACCCTTGGATCGAAAGAACCGGTACCAGTAAAATTGGTGAGACCGCCTGCGATATATGGGAATCTGCCAACTTATTTCGGTATTGGCGATCAGCTTCACGGCAAAATATTGGACCCTTATAAAAGAGGTCGCGGTATCAATACCGACTACAACTTTAAATGAACGCCTATGTACTGGATCATACTTGCAATACTGATCGTACTGATGATGACACTGGTCATGTTCTTTATTCTTAATCATAAAATCTCACAAATCATGGGAAATCAAGCAGAAGCCGCAGCAGAGTTGGCACAAATCAAAACGCAACTCACTAAAGCAGTGACGGAGATTCAGGCAAAAATTCAGGCGCTCGAAGACGCGGTGAATAATCCTAGCCAGGACGTAACACCGGAGCTTCAGGCTGCAGTAGACGATCT
>Ga0193753_10004033_pt1 | contig 10649 bp, 8 predicted proteins | sample H1c2metaG_FD_144925 | JGI IMG/M metagenome (GOLD analysis project Ga0193753, IMG submission 144925) | Soil microbial communities from a riparian zone of the East river system, Colorado, United States - H1c2 | ecosystem: Environmental > Terrestrial > Soil > Riparian zone | place: USA: East River... | reverse complement strand
AACTTTTGCTACTGCGTTTCCATCAAATAATACAATAAGAAATCAAAAAATTAATAGTGATTTGGCAGGCAAACAGGGAGATCGCTTTGGCTGGCGGTAGACCCAATAAATGGTATAACAACGTAATTGTAAATTAGTTGCACAAAAAATACCGTACACAGTAGTACATAGAGAGGGGGAAAACAAAACAGGTGACCGCTTTTGAAAGCAGCCACCTATTTTGGGATGGGCTTTTTAAAAGCCAACCAGGTTATTTATTTATCAAGCCCTTTTTTCTTGTTGCTGTCTATGCCGTTACTGATAATTTTTTCCATCTCTGGGTTTGCATTCAGCGTGCTTCCCTTGTACTGGCCCTCCAGCATCGTTAACATTTGTATCATTTGCTGGGTGCCCTGTGCTTCTGATTTCATGGCCTCCTGTTTAGCTTCCGGCAGGGTCTGGTAATACTTCATTTGCTGTTCCAGATCTTTATGCAGCGCTTTTGATACATGATCAGACAGCTGCTTATAATCAGCTTTGTAACAGGCTTCCAGAAACCGGAGCGTGAAATAATCATGCTGGTTATTATGGCTTACCATGGCATAAGGCATATTCTCTTCCAGGATGTGTTTGTCTGCCATATCCAGTAATTTCTTTGCCTCTTCTTTCTTGCCAATATCTGCCATGCCCGCCGCGCCATCTGCATATGCCCCGCGTATGCTGTTGAGGTGTACACGGTTTTGCTCATCAAAATAAACAGCTTTCTTATCGGCACTGCCAAAACCAAATTTGTGCAATAGTTTATCAACCACCCAATCTATATTGATGCCGCTGTTATTTTTTACAGGTACAAGGCGGTAGGTAAGTCCGTCTTTGCGCAGGTAATTAGACAATCCCAGTTCCTGGCCAGTATAAGGTGCAGTAAAATAAATAGGCCGTTTCCATTTATTGGCTGCAATAATATTAATGATAGCGAGATCATTTTTAAAGAGTACGGTTTTATTTTTTTGAAGCTCAAAATCAACCTCAGTTGCCACTGTGTCTGTGGGGTTTACAGTCTGGTTGGCACGCACCGCATTTTCATCTACTGAAAGTTTTAGCCTGCGCGTGGGAAGATAATTCAATGCTTCACCACCTTCCGTAGTAACTTTTTTATCAGGATCATCGCTGCCAACAAAATCTTTCATGATAGTGTATACATCATAATAAGACTCCTGGCTAAGATCCTGTCTTGGGTTGATGTAGACATAATTGCGGTTATTACCCTGAATTTTTTCGGCATCCCAGATGACGTCTATCGGGTCGCTGCTGTTTACTTTGTACCGGAGCTGGTTAATATACCAGTCAATACCCAGCAAACTATTATTGATAACACGTATGTCTGGCCGGATACCTTCTACTTCCTGGGCATACCAGAGCGGGTAGGTATCATTATCGCCATAGGTAAATAAGATAGCATTGGGGGCGCAGCTTTCCAGGTAATCTTTTGCCAGATCCCTTGCCAGCACCTTTCTGCTCCTGTCATGATCATCCCATTCCTGCTGGCCCATCAGCACAGGCACTGCCAGCATACAGGCGCCAAATGCGATAGCGCTGGAAACACTGGCGCTGAGCTTGTTTTGCAGCCATTCTTTTATTTGCAATACACCCAGGCCAATCCAGATGGCAAAGGCATAAAACGATCCTACATAAGCATAGTCACGTTCCCTGGGCTGGTTGCCGGCCTGGTTAAGGTAAAACACAATAGCCAGTCCTGTAAAGAAGAATAGCAGGCCCGAAACAAGGAAATCTTTCCTGTTTTTGAAATAATGGAAAACCATTCCTATTAAACCCAGTATAAATGGCAAACCATATAATTTATTATTTGCTTTATTATGTTTGATGCTGTCGGGTAAATTGTCCTGGTCGCCCAGTCCAAGTACTTTAGAATCAAAAAAAGGAATACCTGTAAGCCAGTTGCCATCTCTGGGATTGCCTGCGGCAAATCCCTGAATATCGTTTTGTTTGCCTGCAAAATTCCACCCGAAATAACGTCCATACATCCATGCCAGCTGGTAATTTAAAAAGAATGAAATGTTATTTCCAAAACTTGGTTTTTCGCCTTCGGCCAGGCCTAAATAGTCTTTGTAAAAAGTAGCATGCCCCTGGTCATTGCTGGCATCCCATACACGCGGCAAAATCATCATGTCGTCTGCTGCATAAACCGGTTTCTGATCATAACCAATTTCAATATACTTGTCTTTGCCCTTGGTATATTTCATGTCGGTTTCTGTGTACGATTCTGGCCGGGCCGTAAAAACCTGCCCGTATATAAGCGGGAAATCACCATATTGATCGCGGCCGAGATAGCCAACCAGTGAATTGGGATTATCTACATTGTACATATCCACGGCAGGATTGGCGTTGGAGCGTATCATGGTGGTTACGTAAGTAGAATAACCCAGCAGCATGAATGCAAAGCACCAGATACCCAATTTTAATTTGTTTAACCCTTCAGATTTAAGCAAATAACCTGCCCCGGCAGCAATGCTTCCTATCAGTATAATTTTCAACAATCTTAGTCCAACTGCCGGTGATGAGGTCATAAAAGGATAAAGCAACAGCAGGAAAAATAAAACAAGGAATATGATAATCTTTGTTTTACTGATGTTTGTTTCCCTGAAGTTTAATGCCCATATAAATAAAGCGGCCAGTGCTGCAAAGTAAAAAATGAAACCGGAGAAAAAAGGCATGTTTAAACCGTTCACAAACCAGATATCAAATTTGCCTGCGCCGGCTACAGTAAACTGAATAACAAATTTTTGTACAAAACCGGTAATAACGCATCCAATCACAAATGCCCAGATAGTGCCCCAGGTGGTTGTTTTAAACCGCTTGAAATAATAGATCATTACAATTGCCGGGATAGTTAACAGACCCAGTAAGTGTACACCGATAGAAAGTCCCATGAGGAAGAAAATGAAAATGATCCATTTATCGGCACCGGGATTATCTGCATTGTGTTCCCATTTCAGCATAGCCCAAAAAACCAATGCGGTAAACAGGGAAGACATACCATATACCTCACCTTCAACAGCGCTGAACCAGAAAGAATCGCTGAAAGTATAGGCAAGTGCGCCAACTATACCAGCCGCCATAATAGAAAAAAGCTGGTCTTTGGTAGGGTCAACACTGTTATTTGTAATAACAATTTTTCTTGCAAAGTGGGTGATGCTCCAGAATAAGAAAAGAATGGTAAACCCACTGGCCAAAGCCGTCATAAGGTTTACAGAGCGGGCGGCGCTTTCGGGGCCGCTGCCAAATAAACCCTGGAATGCTACAATAAATAAACGGCCAAGCATTACAAACAGGGGGGCACCGGGCGGGTGGGGTACCTGCATTTTAAACGTGCTCGATATAAATTCTCCGCAATCCCAGAAGCTGCCGGTTGCTTCCATGGTCATAATATACACGGTACAGGCGATGGCGCACACTATCCAGCCTGTAATGTTGTTCACTCGCTTAAAATTCATAATGCATTGGTTTTGAAAAAGTGGGGCAAATATAACGGTCTAAGTGTAAAGAATAGTACGGTGTTCGTTTTTTAACGGAAGATTTTTAGGGAGCTGTTAGCTATTAGCTGTAAGCTGTTAGCCGGAAATCCGGGTTTTCGTTCATTTGGACTGCTAACAGCTAAAGGCTTATAGCTAAGGGCTATTCAAAATAGATCTTCACTATATTATAAAAAAGCCGGTTTTGCAGGTAAGCGTTCGCGGGTTCTTCTTTATAACCCATGAGGCCAAACAGCAGGCCGGCGGCATTGCCTTTGTTAATGGCAATTTCCAGGTAACCCGCTGAATTAAATAACGCCAGTTTTTCGCCCTCTTGTACATCTGCATAGGTTTCACTAAGTGTTTCTATATGATCATTTCGCCGTGTTTCAATACGAAAACGGCGGTTGGCCCTTTGTGCTTCAAACTGTTCTTTGGTGATGTTAACAATCACGTTTTCAAAATTATCTATAAAAATGATCTGGCCTTCCATGCTGTCGGGCGATATAAAAGGGCGCAGGTGATTTTTCTCTGTTATTTCAACATCGGGTTCCCCGATATCCTGTAGACGCCCACCTTCTGTTATGGCTTGTATGGCCCGGCCCATTACTTCAATACAATAGAGGGTGTTTTTAATTTTTGTTTTATCTGCCTTTAACCGTACAATTATTTCTGGTTTGGCTTCTGCTATCATGGTCAGCAGCCCGTTGTCGGCGCATAATATATATTGATCCTGGTAAAATGCCAGCAGCAGGTTTTCTGTTTTGTGTTCAAAGAGGTTAACCAATATAATATGAAAGGTATAGGGTGGAAAATTTTTGATGGCGTTCCGGCAGATATAGGCAGATTGTGTATAATTAAAAGGGGGCAGCAGGTGGGTAATATCAGCAAAGGTAAATGCCGGATTTATCTGTAATAAACGTCCTTTGGCAGCCCCCACCAGGTAATCCTGAAAACCGATATCTGATGTGAGGGTGACTAGAGGCATTTTGAGATGTAGTTTTATCGTGAGGCGGTATACGTCAGTGGTGAGTAGTGAGTGGTCAGGCCTTCGCGTTGCCAACTCACCGCTCACGATTCACCACTCACGGCTATTTTATAAGTTTACCGTCTTTAAAGAAAAATTTATAGGTGAATTTATCTGCGAGGCCGGGAAAGAATTTATTCATAAACACCGTGCGTTTACCAGTGAAGGTAAGTACCAGTGTGCGTTTCTTTTTTTCAATTGCTTCCACTATATGATGTGCACATTCAGCAGCACTCATCATTTTATCTTCATCCATAGGAGATTCACCCTGTGATTTACCTTCTTCATTCAGGGCTGCATGGCGGATATTGGATGTAGTAAATCCGGGGCATACCCACATTACATGCACTTCTTTTTCCAGCAATTCTGTTCTCAATGATTCCAGCCAGCCCTGCAAGGCAAATTTCGATGCAGAATAACCACTGCGACCGGGCAGGCCCCTGTAACCTGCAATAGAAGAAACACCCACCACGATGCCTTTTCTTTCAAGCAAAGATGGCAGTGCAAACTTGGTGCAATACACACTTCCATAAAAGTTGATGTCCATCACTTTACGGATTACATCTACATCCGTATCATTTACCAGTGCATGCATAGACACGCCGGCATTATTAATTAATATATCAATGCCACCGAATGTTTCAATAGTAGATTCAATAAAACGCCTGCAATCCTGTTCTTTGCTGACATCACATACCATGGCGTGCAGTAATACATTGGTATATTCAAGCTGAAGGTTATATATTTTATCGTGGTTGCGGGCACAGGTGGCCACCCTGGCGCCGGCTTTTATCATGGCGTCAACCAGGGCTTTGCCGATTCCGTCCGTTCCGCCTGTAATGGCCACTACCTTATCGTTAAAAAAAGAAGACATAAGGATTTGTGATATTTTGGCAAACCTAATCTAAATAAGCGTTATCTCAAAAGCCCGTTGAAGCGGCTGTTTCAGGCTATTATAAACATGTGTGGATACTGAATGAATAAAATAAGTTATAAAATTTGGTGCGGAAGCCAGAATCCTTATTTTTGCACTCCCAAAAAAGGGATGATTCCGTAGCTCAGTTGGTAGAGCAATACACTTTTAATGTATGGGTCCTGGGTCCGAGTCCCAGCGGGATCACAATCATGGACTAAAAGTTAGCAAAAGCCTTTAAATAACGTATTTAAAGGCTTTTTTGTGTCCCGACCAATCTCAATTCCACTGACTCATGCAAAAGATTTGGTAAAATTAATAAAGCCACCAAATAACTGTTGAAGCACCCATAACATCGGGTAGTATCCTGCAATCTTGAAATAATTTATAATCATAGCGGATAGGTACAACCTGATAGCTTCGAAAACAGCTTTTACATAATTCATTTGGCGAAACATAGCACAATGGGTATTGTGTCTTTGGGGTTTGGTGTAACTCTAATTTGGGAAATCCTGGTTACCAGAATACAAAAATAATTCCGCCCTCAAATTTTTTACTGGATTTGTCAGGAATACATCTATTACCAGGGGGAATCCAATAAGCACAGTCTTGCAGCCATTTGCGCATCCCCGAAATTATTTCACCGGCCCGAGATATTTATCAAACCAGACCAGTGTTTCTTTAACAAAATCTGTTCGTGGCACCTGATGGCCTGATTTAAAAATCAAGATTTTTTTATCTAACGGTGGAGCGAGATGGTTTGAATATCTTTTTGATTCTTGATATTATCATGCACTTTAGCTGAAATAAAAATGCTTCCCGGAACTGCCAGCGATTCAAGCCTTGAAGCAATGTTGACAGCATCACCATGAACATCTGCTTCTTCAAAAATCACATCTGCCTGATGAATGCCAACCCGGAGCGGGACTTTGATTTCTTCCTGCATAGATAATTGCACTGCAAGCGCAGCCCTTATCGATTCGCCGGCGCTGTCAAAACTGCAAAGTGCGCCATCTCCGCTGAATTTAATGATCCTGCCTTTGTGGAGACCAACTTCAGATTCCAATTTCTTTTTGAACTTATCACGCAGTTTCATCGCCAATACTTCATCATCTTCCATTATGGCAGTGAAACCCATAATGTCTGCGAACACGATGGCAGCGAGTTGGCGTGTTTGGGGCATTGGGGTTATGAATAGCAGAGGAAGTTAATCATTTTTCCCGATTTCCCCGTTTTGCTAAACTTCGGGGGTGCATTTCAAATTTTCACCTTCAAAGCAAGCTCGTCATTGCGAGCGCAGCGCAGCAATCTGTGCTTGCATAGTTATTAAGAAATAATAAGGTTGTTATACCTGTGAGGATTTTACCCGTTTAATATTTTTTATAATTTCATCAGCGTGATTGTTCGGTTCACAGATTGCTTCGTTTCACTCGCAATGACGAAAATTTGGAATGCACCCAACTTCGGGTAGTGTATCAGTTTGAAAATTTACGTGGTTTCATATCTGTTTTTTTTAATGTAAAAGTGGACATGCCCTCAAATTCTATGTTGGTTCCATCGTCGTTTACGAATTCAACTTCATATGTGTCAGCGTCCCATATTTCGAGTATTACACCTTCCATCCCTTTTCTTAATTTAGGATTTATATCCACTATTAATTCTATAACCTGATATTGCTGCATTTGTAGCATCGATTTATAAAAATGTTTGTATTAAAAATATAAAAAACCGCTTATTCAGCGGTTGATTTCTTTTTATATGAGCCCCTTTTTTGAGCAAACGGCTCAGGAACCAAGTTAACAATATCTTCTATAGACATAAACCCTTTCATTAACCCTGCCGCCATTGCTGGGGTAATGCGTAATGATTTATGAATCTTGTCGAAGTTGTAAAAAACAAAATGTAAGGCAATTGCATATCCATGGTTTTCGATCTTCTTGCTGAAAGCATTAGTTAAACCTGTGAATCTGTGCATGTGCATGCTCATAGTCGGGTTTTGATTCAACCAAACTTAGGGGCTAATTAATATTTTGAGGTGCTAAGCGTAGCACTGCGCTAAATTTCTTTTTGGTCACCATTATAATAAGTTTTGAAAATGTAAGGGAATCATCATTATGACGCCCGCAAAGATGGCGGCAATGCCAATGAGACGCGCCGTTATTTCAGGTCGCGGAAGAAGCTTTTCCGCAGCAATGACAATCGCAACCACTATCATCACGAGTGGATTCATGATTCCAAGAACGAGTTCAATTGTCATCAGCCCGGAACAGCAAACGCAACATGCCATACCTTGTTGGCAGCCAAGCCGAAAACCTGTTTCATGTTGGGGGCATGAAATGGCACATCCAAATGATGAGCGGCAATGCAACAAGTGTGTCATTTTCCAGCGTGTGAATTGAATTAGTCCAGCGGCGATTAACGATGCCCCCGAAAGCAAGGGAACGGCACGACTTAACAATTCTGACCTCATCGTAAACATCGCAAATGCCACTCCAAGCACATAAATTCCAACACCAGCCAGGAGCCAAATAGCAAAGTATCCAAACAGCATGTAACAAAGGGATACCAATTGCCGCCGTGTATGTAGAAACATGGGCAGCGCAGACGGCATCATCATGGCCACCATCATTGCCAGCCACATGAGCAGGAAACTTAGCATCCACGTGAGCCAGGTTTGCCCAGGCATTCTCATCCACATCATTGACATTGTCCAGCCGCCGGGCATTTCCATTTCACCGGACATCGAGCGACAGAAATAAGCTGTTGCTGAGATGCCGGCGACGAACGCAACGACACAAATCGCAATAAATTTAACCGCTAGCGTGGCTTCATCGCGACCGGTTAGATTTTTATGTTGCGGTTGATTGGCCATATGATATTGCAGTTGGTGAACTATATATTTGTCCAGCAGTTTTTTGAGGCGCTTTTGAATTATGACTACCGGTCGTACTCATCATGGCGGCGAATCCAAAAGCCTGCTTCGTTGCGACCGTGGGGCGTACGGTCGAGCCACTGGTACAAGCCCCAGAGTCCGTCCAGCCCGCGTGCGTAGGCCGAGTAGGTATGATATACAACGCCATCCTCAAGTGCGAACACGCTCATTCCGGGAGTCTCCCGGATATATGTTGGCCAGTCCGTGCCGACGCTTGCCGCGATCTTCCTTCCAGCTTCAGGTGCCGTCTCGGTCGCGATGTCGATCGTTTGAGAACTGACTCCGCTCTTACGGTAGTTGTACTCGATATCCCCAGCGCGCTGTTGCTCTTCCGTGTACGATACGTTGAAGTCGAGGTTAAAGTCGCTGCCCAGCGAGGATGCCCAGGGAAAGGTCCATCCCATTCGCTGTTTGTACGCATTTAGCTTCTCAAGCGGTGCCCGTGACACTGCCCCAAGCATTACGTCGTGGTTTGCGAGATGAACCCAGCATCCATTAAAGCCGTCGGCGATCGCCGAGCAGTTCGGACACCCCGCCGTATAATCGGGCCCGAACATGAAGTGGTAGATGAGGAGCTGTGAGCGTCCTCTGAAAAGATCAGCGAGTGACGCTTTTCCTTCATCTGTGTCGAATTGATACGCTTTGTCAGTTTTAACCCAAGGCAGCTCCTGTCGTTTCTGCGCAAGTTCGTCGCTAACCCGCGTTAATTCTTTTTCGGCCTTAAGCAGCTCCAGCCGGGCCGCAAGCCATTCTTTTTGCGAAACCACTTTACGGTTTTCGATTCCGTGTACAGTTTTTATTTTCGGCATAATGTTCTCCTTTGTTTTATGATTTTTGCAATGTTAATTTATACAGCAAAACTATTGCCTAAGTGTTGCCTGGCCGGGGAGCGATATGGACTTTGTAGCAGGTGGATTTGGAATAGCAAATGTCTATAGCCAGGCAATGGTTTTTATAAAATCATTGAACCACTGTGTTTTTTATATATCCACTGATATTATCGTTATTAACATGTAGCACTTCATTTGCAATAATCTGAATTGCCAGTCAAGAATCAGGTAAGAATTCAGTCAGTATTTATTTTTTTGAAGACAGTAGTAATATGATCTCAACCAAATCTAAAAAGGGAATAGCCATCATTGGGGCCGGACCAAGTGGACTTTTCCTTTACAAAAGACTGATAGAAGCCGGTCATGAAAATTTTACGGTTGATATTTTTGAGGCAAAAATGGATACGGGTAGCGGTATGCCTTATAGCCACGAAGGTGCAAATTGTGAACATATCACAAATGTTTCGGGTAATGAAATACCCAAAATTGTAACACCGGTAATAGACTGGCTGGCAACACTGCCAGGAGATGAGCTGAAAAAATATGGGATTGAGCTGGATAGTTTTAATAGTTACAAGGTTCTTCCGCGCCTGTTATTTGGAGAATATTTGAACGCTCAATTTAACCTGCTATTGCAAAAAGGCGAACAAGCTGGCATTATTACACGCCTTCATCCTGGGTGCATGGTTACTGACATTACAGATCTTCCGGGCAAAAATAAAATGATTGTTGAGGTGAATGGAAAGGATGCATATGAATTTGATCACGTGATTATTTGTACTGGTCATAAATGGCCCTTAACCTATGAAGGAAAAATTGACGGCTTTTTTGATTCGCCTTATCCCCCTGCAAAACTGGCGGTGCGTTTTAATCATCCAATTGCATTAAAAGGCAGTTCGCTCACAGCTATAGATGCCATTCGTACTCTTGCCCGCCAGCATGGTAGTTTTATAGAGGAAACGCCACACAAACTTATTTTTGTTCCGGATAAAAAAGCACGCAAATTTAAAATCGTAATGTATTCCCTTGATGGATTGTTACCTGGTATCCGCTTCCACCTGGATGATCCGCGCCTGTCAAATGAATCAGTGCTGTCAAAGGAAGATATATCAAAGCACATGGCGGAGAACGGTGGATTTCTCTCCCTCGACTTTATTTTCGAAAAAGATTTTAAAAACCTTTTGCAGGAAAAAGACCCGGCGCTCTACAAGCGGATTAAAAATATGAGCATGGAAGAATTTGTAGGGGAAATGATGAGCATGCGCGAACGGATCGATGCTTTCGTGTTGTTTAAAAGAGAATATGCCGAAGCGGAAAAATCGATCACGCGGAAAGAATCAGTACACTGGAAAGAATTGCTGGCAGTGCTTAGTTTCGCTATGAACTACCCGGCCAAACATATGTCTGCTGAAGACATGCTGCGGCTTAAAAAGGTGCT
>Ga0193753_10004032_pt1 | contig 10651 bp, 9 predicted proteins | sample H1c2metaG_FD_144925 | JGI IMG/M metagenome (GOLD analysis project Ga0193753, IMG submission 144925) | Soil microbial communities from a riparian zone of the East river system, Colorado, United States - H1c2 | ecosystem: Environmental > Terrestrial > Soil > Riparian zone | place: USA: East River... | reverse complement strand
GCCCTTGTTTTCCATGGCGCCGAAATTGAACGCGGAAACCGCGACGATCATGAAAATGTCGAGGTCATATTCGCGGCCATAGGTTTCCTCGTCCCAGCGCATGGAACGCTTGAGCGAATCCATCGCATATTCGGCGCGTTCCTCGTTACCGTGCTCGACATAGACATAGAGATCGATCGGCCGTCCGGAGAGCGTGGTGTAGAGGTCCCGAATATGGCCGAGGTCGCCCGCGACCAGCGCGAACAGATAGCTCGGCTTGGGAAATGGATCGCGCCAGCGCGCCGACAAGAAGACCGCGCCCGTGTCGCCGGATTCCACCAGATTGCCGTTGGACAGCAGCACGGGCGCGGTCTTCTTGTCGGCTTCGATGCGCGTCTCGAATTTCGCCAGATTATCGGGGCGGTCGAGGAAATAGGTGATGGTGCGAAAGCCTTCGGGCTCGCATTGGGTGCAGTAGATGCCGTTCGACATGTACAGCCCTTCGAGCGCGGTGTTCTCGGCCGGCGCGATCTCGGTCACGATTTGCAGGGTGAAATTCGCCGGAGGAGAGGCGAGCGTCAGGGACTCGGCGGTGGCGGTATAGGCCGAAGCATTCAGCGTCCTGCCATCCACGGCCACGGAAATGAGCTTCAGTCCGCTTCCATCCAGCACCAGCGGCTCGGCGGACGCGACGCGGCGTTCCACCTTCATCGTGGCCGTGACCCGCGTCGCCTTGCCGTCGAGGAGAAAATCCAGCGCGACCTCGGGGATGCGATAGGGCGGCGGCGTGTAATCTTTGAGGTGTATGGCGCGTGGTTCGGCGGTTTTCATGAGAGAGAATTCCCTGGGGCGAGACAAGCATATAGCGATCGGAACGCGCCGGTAAAAGTTCCGGCTACCCGCGCTTGTTTGCTTTCAGGGAGGAGGAGAGGACTATTCCGCGCCGTTGTCGAGATAGGCGGCGGCTTCACGGCATTCGCGCACCGTTTCGGTGAGCGAGGCCGGAGCGTTTTCGGTGTCTGCCCATGCGGCGAGTTTTTTCACGAGTGCGCTCAGCCGCGGCAAACTCGCAATCATGCGGGCTTGGCTTTCGACGCGGTCCGGAGAGAGCGCATATTCCGCGCCCGGTACGCGCCATCCGCCCCATTCCGCTTCACCGGTGACCACGACGGGATGCGTTCCGGGATAGGGATGGTTTGCGGTTTCGGTCGGCGATTGCCATTTGTTGGGCGCGCGGACCACCCGCCATTGTTCTCCGTCATCGCCCGCCGGCGCCGTGGAGGATTCGGATTGCAGCTCGTCCGCGCCGAAATCGCGGCCCAGGCCCACATCGTAAAAGATGCGGATCGGCTCTTCGAGGCCCTTGGTCCATTGCGGAACCACGCGCTCGATCAGCGCCCAGGTGCCGACAGGCCGCACATAGACCCGCTGGTTCTTATGAAATTGGGCCCGCGCCATGCTCGGTTTGTTTCCGCAAATCCTGCGGACCCTAGTCGCCTTGCGCCTAAACCTTCGTTAATCAGCCCGCATCGCTCAACCGCTCGCGGCCCAGAGGATCGGCATCGAGCAGGCGGCCCGAAAGCGCGCCCAGCCAATCCAGACCCGCGGCAAGCCGCACATTCTCCCCGATGACGAGGATCGCCGGCGTATCCGCAACCGCCGCGGCATCGCCCAGCGCGGCAAGCCGCGTCACCACGGTGGCCTGCTCCTTCAGCGAGGCGTTGCTGATGATGGCGGCCGGTTCATTCACGTCGCGTCCTGCGGCGATCAAAGCGCTTGCGATTTTGCCGGCATGCTTGCGCGCCATATAGAGCACGATGGTGGGGGACCCTTTGGCTATCGCCGCCCAGTCGAGTTCGGGTGCGGCCCCGTTGGCGCCGCTGCCCGTGATGAAGGTGACCGCTTGGTTCGTATCGCGGTGGGTGACGGGAATCCCGGCATAGGCGAGGCCGCCTATTCCCGCGGTGACGCCGGGAACCACGCGGAACGGGATTCCGGCCCGCGCCAGTGCCAGCGCTTCCTCGGCGCCGCGGCCGAAAACGAAAGGATCGCCGCCCTTCAGCCGCAGCACGCGGAGACCTTTGCGCGCATAGGCGATCAGCCGGCGCGAAATCGTTTCCTGCGCGGCGGACGGTTTGCCGCCGCGTTTGCCGGCGTCCACCAGCTGCGCATCGGTCCGGGCGAGCTGGAGCAACGCCTTGTTGGCGAGGGCATCGGTCAGGATCACGTCCGCCTCGGCAATGGCATGGAGCGTGTGGAGGGAGGCGAGCCCCGGATCGCCGGGTCCGGCGCCGGCCAGCCACACCCAACCCGGCTCAAGCCGCGGCAGGCCGAGGGTTTCGGCCAAACGACGCAGGGCCGCCCGATTGTCGGTGCCCAGTGCTAGAACGGAATTGGACATTTTACAATCCATGTATGTGATTATCAGAATATCACACATCTACGGTGTTTAAAAGAGAACCGCTTCATTGGGTCGCGATAACGAAAAGCGCGGTTTTATGCTTAGGTGGCCGCGTAACGATTTTTCGGAGATGGACGATGCGGGCTATCGGTGTGATCGGAGCGGCGGTTCTTTTCGCAAGTACAACCCTGGCGGCCGAGGGCGGCTGGCAGGTGTTCTCCTATCCGGAAGCCGGGTTCGCCGCGCAATACCCCGCGGAGCCCAAATTGGAACTGCAGGATTATAAGACCGCCCAAGCGCCCAGCGGCGCGGTAAAGGAGCGGGTCTATTCCGCCAATTCCGGCGGCGTCATCTACGCCATCTCGATCGCCGATTTTACCCAGACGCCTGCGGAAAAGGAAAAGACGATCGAGGAAGCCGTCCAGAGCATGGCCGGGCTCGGCAAAGTGACCCATGATGAATCCGGCGCCCGCATTGACTGGAACTACGGCCGGGAAGTGCGCATCGAGGACGCCAACGGCACCAGCTATACAAATGCGATCTTCTTCATCGACAAAAAGCTGTATCAGCTCAAAGTGACCTATCCCGCGACGAACACCGATCCCAACGGCTCGTCGGGCATTCATTTCTTCCAGCAGGCATTCTATCTGCTCCACTAATGTCGCTTAGGCGCGCGAAACTAGCTCGCCACGCGGATCACGACATAGATGAAGACCGCGCCGAGAACGGTGACTGCCGTCGTCAGAAATTTCGGATGCGCGTGGTGGCTTTCGGGCAGAAGGTCGCTGGCGCCGATATAAAGAAAAAACCCTGCGAACAGCGCCAAGGTCAACGCCAGCACGTCGCTGCTCGGTAATAGGAGCAGGCTCGCCGCCGCACCCAACACGGGCGCCAGGGCGTCCGTCAGAAGCCAGACGAAAGCCTGGCGCCGGGAGCCGCCGTTTTTCAGCACCAGATTGACCGTGTTCATACCGTCCGAGCAATCATGGGCGAGCACCGCGACCGCGACGACGCCGCCCGCCGCCAATGACACCTTGAAGGCCATCCCGATGGCGAGCCCGTCCAGCAGGCTGTGGCCGGAGAGGCTCCCGGCTCCCAGCCAGCCGCGCGTCATATTGCCGTGGACGTGCACGGCATCATGCTCATCGTCCGTATGGGTGTGCAGCATGACCATCCGGTCGAGCACGGCATAGGCGAAAAAGCCGATACCGGCGATGCCCAGCACGGTGGATGGCGCGTAGGTATCCGCGGCGAGTTCCAGTGCTTCGGGCAGCAGATCGAAAAACGCGACCGCGATCACCGCGCCCGCGCTGAAGCCGAGCAGAAGATGCAATTTGTCGCGAAAGCGCAACGCCAGAGCACCCCCGGCCAGCGTGGCCGCACAGGCGGCGCTGGCGATCGCCATGACAAGGGCTGCGCCGGTCATGGCGAGGCGTTCCTTCCGATCTTTGCGAGACCTGCATTAGCCGCCAATGCGCGGCGCTTCAAGCGGGCAGCGCCGCGATGAAATTCTTGACGCGCGGCAAATACGGCGCGAAGACTATTCGCGATGAGTCTCGTTCTTGAGCCTCATCAATGCGCGCCGGTGCCCGCAAGGGCTCCACGGGAACACAAGCCAAGGGCCGAAAGGCCCCGGAGCTGGGCTGTCCCTGCAACTGTAAGCGGCGAGCGCATGCACCACGCGGCCCCGTAAAACGGGTCGCAGCCACTGGGAGAAATCCTGGGAAGGCGGGGCATGACGCGTTGACCCGCGAAGCCAGTAGACCGGCCGGTGCGCGTCGCTCATGCCCTGAACCAGGTGAGTTCAGTGCACGGACAATCCCCGTCGAGCGACAGGGCGGCCAGGAGCCGCACGGAGCGTTGGGACCCGTGGGCTTTGCCCCTCGCGTTTCGCGCCCCGCCTACGAGCCGTCGGACATGTTCCGGCGGATCGATCAGTCGTGAACGCTAACGGGACTTTGTCCGAGGGGGCATTATGAATTTCCAATATGGTTCGTTGAATTCCATCTATGTCGGTGTGGGGGTCGCGATTCTCGCGGCGCCTGATATTGCGCAGGCGCAAGCCGTTCCGGAACGCGTCGTCATCAGCGCGTCCTTGCTGGGTTCGGTGCCGAGCGATCTTTTGACGTCTTCGGCGAGTGTGCTTACGCCGCTCGATCTGCAGCTGCGTCAAACCGAGATTGTTTCGGACATTTTGCGCGATGTGCCCGGTGTTGCGGTCAATCGGGGCGGGGCGGTCGGCGCCTTCACGCAAGTGCGTATTCGCGGTGCGGAAAGCAATCACACATTGGTGCTGATCGACGGCATCAAAGCGAGCGATCCGTTTTTCGGCGAGTTCGATTTCGCCACCCTGATCGCCGATGATGTGGCGCGCGTGGAAGTGCTGCGCGGCGAACAGAGTGCGCTCTATGGTTCCGATGCTATCGGCGGTGTCATCCAATACATCACCGCGACCGGCGCCGAAGCGCCGGGCTTGCGTGCACGTGCGGAAGGCGGTTCGTTCAACACGTTCGATGGTACCGCGCGATTTGCGGGCGTTTCCGGAAAAGTGGATTACGCGATCAGCGGCGCCTATCACCGCACGGATGGAACGCCCGACTCGCATTTCGGAACGCGCGATCTCGGATCGGAGAATGACGCGGTCTCGGGAAAGTTCATTTATGCGATTGCCGAGAATTTCCGCCTCAAAGCCGTCGGCCGTTACAGTGCCACAAACGCCGACGTCAATGAGCAGGATTTCAATTTCCCGCCGGGGCCGACCTATGGTTTCGTCCTCGATGGCAATGGCTCATTCAAGAACACCGCTCTCTACGGTTTGCTGAGCGCCGAATTCGAAGGCGTGGCCGGCCATTGGCGAAATGCGCTGACCCTGCAAGGCGTCGATGCCGAGCGCAAAGGGTATGGCAACAATTTCGCAGCCGACGATGTGCGAACCTCGGGCGACAAAGGGATGCGCGAGAAGGCGAGCTATGTCACCTCGTACGATTTCGGCACGCCGATGCTCGCCCACAAGCTGACGGGTTCTGTCGATTGGGAACGGGAATTCTACCAAAACACCGATCCGACAGGATTTGCCGACACCACGAAGCGGCATATCGATAATATCGGTTATGTCGGCCAGTATGATCTGGTCCTCAACAATCGCATCGCCTTCAACGTGTCGGGCCGCTACGACCAAAATTACCGTTTCGAGAACACCTTCACCTATCATCTCGGCGGCAGCTATTTGTTCGACAATGGGTTTCGTGTGCATGCCGCGGCCGGCACGGGGACAAAGGCGCCGCTCATCTATCAATTATACGGCTTTACGCCCGGCCCCGGCGGCTTTGTCAGCAACCCCGATCTGAAGCCGGAGAAATCGCAGGGCTGGGAAGCCGGCGTCGAGCAGGGTTTTCTCGGCGGCATGGGCATTGCCAGCGTGACCTATTTCCACAGTACGCTGAAAGACGAGATCGAGACGATTTTCCTTCCGCCGAATTTCGATGCGACGCCCGTGAACCTAGGCACCGAGTCCCAGCGCGAAGGTGTCGAAACCGCACTGTCATTGCGGCTGGGCCGGCAGTGGCGGATCGACGGCACCTATACCTATTTGCATTCGCGCGAAGACGGCCTGCCAGAAGTAAGACGGCCGGAAAACATCGCCAGCCTGAACATTTCCTGGCGCGCGATGGACGACAAATATGGCGCCAACCTGACCGTCCGCTTCAATGGCGATCAAAAGGATTTCCAGTTCACGCCTATCGGTTCGACGCGGGTGGATTTGGCGGCATACACACTCGTCAATCTGGGCGCCGATTATAGAATCGACGATATGTGGCAGATCTACGGGCGGATGGAAAACCTGTTCGATGCCGATTACGAAGAGCAGTTCAGCTTCCGCTCTCCGGGCCGCGCCTTCTATGCCGGCATCCGCGCCACATTCCAATGAAGAGGGTCGTCGCCCTGCCGCCGGCTGTCAGCTCCGCGGCGGGCGGCGATCCACCAATCGCGCACGGAACCACCGCTCCAGCATGGCCTTTTCATAGGGGAGCGTTTGGCCGGAAATATGCGTGCTCGGAAAATCGAGATAGCCGGGATCGGACAGCGTTTCCTCGCCGCGCAGCGGAGGCGCGTTGGCGCTGTCCAATTCATAGCGCAGTTTCATCGTCGGCCAGGTTATGTCGCGCATATATCGCACGTCATAGCTGTTGAAATGCCAGGGCTCGAGCCGCCCGGCCAAATCGACATCCAGAACGTCAATGGTCAGCGTTTGATCGGCCGCGAGGTACCGGTCGGCCAGTTTTTGGAACGTGCGCTCGATCTCTTCGAGACTGCGGGCACGATCCTTCCCCCGATAGGCGCCGGCATCGATATAATGATCCGGATTGACGAAATTCACCTTCACCGCGGCTTCGGCATCGGCCGCCCACATGCCAATCGCGATTGCCGAGGTCAGGCCGATAAGGTTTCGCATCTCGTTTCTCCCAAATATGGGCGCCGTGTTCCGGTAACGGCCCGGGATTGGCTATATTCGGACGCGTTGGGTAAACCTGCGCTCTGGACATCTGGAAAATATAGGTCAAGTTTTTGAACAACCAAGGTGGAATTTTTGCCGTCGCGCCGATGATGGAGTGGACGGACCGGCATTGCCGCGTCCTGCATCGCCTTCTCAGCCGCCATGCGCGGCTTTACACCGAAATGGTGACAGCCGATGCGGTTCTGCGCGGCAAGCGCGAGCAGCTGATCGGGTTTTCCGAGGTCGAGCATCCGGTTGCGCTCCAGCTTGGCGGCGCGGAACCTGTGAAATTGGCGCAAGCTGCGCGTATCGGCGCTGAGCGCGGCTATGACGAGATCAATCTCAATGTCGGCTGCCCGTCCGATCGTGTGCAGTCGGGCTGTTTCGGTGCGGCCTTGATGAAGGAGCCTGCGTTGGTCGGCGAATGCGTCGCGGGCATGCGCGCGGTTGTGGAAATTCCCGTCACGGTGAAATGCCGCATCGGCGTGGACGATCAGGACCCGCAAACCGCGCTGCCCGCGCTCGTGGACGCGTGCACGCAGGCCGGTGTGACGGTTTTCGCGGTGCATGCACGCAAAGCCTGGCTCAGCGGTCTTTCGCCGAAGGAAAATCGTGAAGTGCCGCCGCTCGATTACGCACTTGTCTATGCGCTGAAAGCCGCGCGGCCCGATCTCACCATCATCGTCAATGGCGGCATTTCAACGCTGGACGAAGCGGCGGCGCATCTTGCGCATGTAGACGGCGTGATGCTGGGCCGCGCCGCCTATCAGAATCCCGCGATCCTTGCCGATGTGGACCGGCGCTTTTTCGGCAGCACCGCACGCGACGTGAACGATGCGGTCGAAGCCTATGTCGACTATGCCGAGGGCCAGCTTTCACGAGGCGTGCCGCTCAATGCGCTGACCAAACACATGCTGGGACTGTTCCATGGCCAGCCCGGCGCGCGCCTCTTTCGCCGTCATTTGAGCGAGAACGCCACGAAGAAAGGCGCCGGGATTTCGGTGCTCCGCGACGCGCTTGGCTTTATCGGCAATCCGCGCGCCGAAGCTGCTTAGATCTTCTGATCGTATTCGCCGATTTCGGGAAATTTCGACAGGCGCGCATCGATATCGGCGAACATGGCGCGCATCTGCGCATCCGACACCGGGCTCTCGCACACCACCACCAGGGACGGCTTGTTCGACGAGGCGCGCACCAGGCCCCAGGTGCCGTCTTCCAGCGTCACGCGCACGCCGTTCACCGTGACCAGCCGTACGATCTTCTGGCCCAAGATCGTTTCGCCCTGCTCAAACATGCGCGAATAATTCTTCACCACCGCATCCACGACATCGTATTTGCGCTCGTCGGGACAGAAGGGCGCCATGGTGGGCGAGCCCCAGGTCTTGGGCAGGCCGCGCACCAGCGCGGAAATCTTCTTCCCGGCGCGGTCCAGCATTTCCAGAACTGCAATCGCCGCGACGATGGAATCGTCATAACCGCGCCCGATCGGAGGATTGAAGAAATAATGGCCGCTCTTCTCGAAACCGGCGACCGCGCCAAGCTCGCTTGTCCGCCGCTTGATGTAGGAATGGCCGGTCTTCCAATAATCCGTGACCACGCCGTTGGCGCGCAACACCGGATCGATTTCGTAGATGCCGGTCGATTTCACGTCGACGACGAATTTGGCGTGTTTGATCCGCGTCGATAAATCGCGCGCGAGCAAGACGCCAACCTTGTCGGCAAAAATCTCATGGCCTTCATCGTCCACCACGCCGCAGCGGTCGCCGTCGCCGTCGAAACCGAGCGCGATTTCGGCGCCCGAAGAAGCCACGGCCTCTCCCATCGCGTGCAGCATGTGCATGTCTTCGGGGTTGGGATTGTATTTGGGGAAATTCCAATCGAGTTCCGCGTCCATCGGCACCACATCGGCGCCGATGCGGCGCAGCGCCTCTGGGGCAAAAGCCCCTGCCGTGCCGTTGCCGCAGGCGGCCACCACGCGGATGGGGCGGGAGAGACGCTTATCCTTCGTCACCGCAGCGAGATAGGTCCCGCGCATGTCTTCGATGCGCGTATAGCCGCCGCCGGCGCGGGGACGCCCCTCGCCGGAGAGCGCAATCGCCTTCAGCCGAAGCATTTCCTCCGGGCCGAAGGTGAGCGGCCGCTGCGCGCCCATTTTGACGCCCGTCCAGCCATTCTCGTTATGGCTCGCGGTCACCATGGCGACCGCCGCCGCATCCAGGGCGAATTGCGCGAAATAGGCCACCGGCGACAAAGCGAGCCCAATGTCGTGCACCTGGCAGCCCGCCGCCATCAGACCAAGCGTCAATGCCTGTTTTATGGAGAGCGAATAGGACCGGAAATCATGGCCCACCACCACTTTGGGTTCGATGCCGCGCTCATGGAAATAGGTGCCGAGCGCCAGACCCAATGCCTGCATGCCGACGAGATTGATTTCCTTGGGGTACAGCCAGCGCGCATCATATTCGCGAAAACCGTTGGCCGTGATCAGCGGTTGATTCTCGAATTCCGCCGTATTGGGTACGAGGTCGCTCTTCGGCGCGCCGAACATGAGATTGCGCTCTTGAATACGCAAACTGATCTAGAGCGGCGGGCGCAAGAACGCCAGCGATTTCAGTCTCGTCCGCCGAAGAAAGCGCGTCCGAACACCTGGAACACCGGCTCCAACGGGGTGCGGTTCGCCGCGTTCCGGGTGAAGGACAAGGATTGCTGAAAGCGGATCGCCTCGCCGGTGGAATCCTCTGCCGTTGGAAGTGCGATACCCTGAATCTGATAGAGCCGTTTCTGATGATAGAATACCGCAATCGAGGCATGGCTGCCGTCGCGGCCCGCGATGCTCAATTGCCGGCCGTAAACCTGGCTGATGCGGTGGGGGATATCGAGCTTGATCTCCCCACCCTGGGACATCGTGCGGATGGCGTGATCGATCACGGCCTTTTCTTCGGTCTGAACGCCCGAGAGATCGACAACGGTCATGGTGAACACGGCATTGGACCGCGTCACCGAATAGACACGCGCTTCGGCGGTTCCACCCTCGGCCGTCTGGTAGTTTTTGGTTTCGACGACGGGTTCGGCAGGGAAGGAAACCGCGAAAGAATATTGCGGGTAGTCGTATTCTTTCCAGCTCTGCGCCGCGGCGGGACCGGTGGCGAGAATCGTCAGAGCGGCGATGAGCGCGAAAATACGCATGCCTTTCCTCACAGTTTGGCGACCACAGTCTGATCGCTCGGCAGTTTCGGGTCATGCGACCCGCAACAATCCATCGAACAATATGACGCCACCCTTCGCCACGCGATCAAAAAGCCCGTCCGGGTGGGGTTTTCGCCCCTAGGGGAATTCATATCCGCGTGAAGAAAGCGCTTGTTCAGGGCACCTCCTAGAGTGCCGGGTCAATCGGGATAGCCGAAACGCAGCATGCCGGTTTTCATGCCGTTCACAGTTCCGTTCTGCAGCCATTCGAGCGAGGCCTGGAAGAGCAGCTTGTGATTGCGCTCCCACATCGCGTTATGGGACGAGCAGGCCAGATCGATGAAGATCTTCTGCGACGAACCGAGATCGGCATACATGTCCTTCACGCGCTGCTGATCCACCTGTTTGTCGTGCGCGCCCGAAACCATCAAAATCGGCAGTGTGGTCTTCTTCACCATTTCCGAGGTCCAACCCCAACTCGTCGTCACGGGCGCGCGGCGCACGCCCGGCCCCCAGGTCGCGCCGACCGGATCGGACGCCAGCATGCTGGTCCAGACCGATTGCGACGCGGCCGGATCATATTGATTGGG
>Ga0193753_10004031_pt1 | contig 10654 bp, 9 predicted proteins | sample H1c2metaG_FD_144925 | JGI IMG/M metagenome (GOLD analysis project Ga0193753, IMG submission 144925) | Soil microbial communities from a riparian zone of the East river system, Colorado, United States - H1c2 | ecosystem: Environmental > Terrestrial > Soil > Riparian zone | place: USA: East River... | reverse complement strand
GCGAGCCTGGTAGGAGGGGCGAGGCCGCCAGCTGCCACGTACGGCGACTTCCTCGTGCCGCTCGACCTGGCCTACGAGGTCGACGTGTGGGGCCGCGTCCGGCGCGAGCTTCAAGCCGCGAACGCGCAGGCCGCGGCGTCGCTCGATGACGAAGCCGTGATCCGGCTGGGAGTGCAGACCGATGTCGCGCAGCTCTATTACTCTGTGAGGCTACTCGACGCGCAGCTTGAGATCCTGGGCCGGACCATCACTGCGTATCGGAGGCAGGTAGAGCTCCTGAGCGTGCAAGTACGCACCGGCCTAACAAGTCCGATCGTGCTGAGCCAGGCGCAAACCCTGCTGAACTCGACCCTCGCGCAGCAGCAAGATGTCTACCGCCAGCGAGCCAATGCGGAGCACGCACTCGCAGTCTTGAGCACGCACTCGCAGTCTTGTGTGGTCGCCCGGCACCCACTTTTGGTTTGGCGTCCAATCCATTGCATCCACAGTCGCCGCCCGCGGTGCCACCCGGATTACCGGCGTCGGTGCTCCGGCGTCGTCCGGATGTCGCGCTCGCAGAGCACAACGTGATGGCTGCGAACGCGCAAGTCGGGGTGGCCACCGCCCAACTGTATCCGCAGTTGACGTTGACCGGCGCGGTCGGCTTCGAGAGTGAATCGATCGAGTCACTCTTCGATTGGCAGAGCCGACTGGCATCGTTCGTCGCGGGTCTCACCGCGCCCTTGTTCGAGGGTGGCCGACTTCGGGCGAACCTCCGCGCGGCGCGCGCGCGGCTGGCACAGGCCGCGTCCGCTTACGCAAACCAGGTGCTGATCGCATACAGCGATGTCGAAGATGCACTCAGCGATCTGCGGACGCTGACAGCCCAAGGCGGCTACCTCGAAAAAGCCGTCCGCACATCCGAAGACTACCTTCAGCAGGCCGACGTCCAGTACTCGCACGGGCTCGTAGACTACCTGACCGTCATCGACGCACAGCGGACAGTGCTCTCCAATCAACTCGCGCTCGTCCAGTCGACGAGCTCCCAGATGAACGCGAGCATCCAACTCATCAAAGCACTCGGTGGAGGCTGGCAGTATCCGGAGAGCCCGGAGCAGACCAAGCCACGCTGAAGCCGGAGAGTCAGCTGGGTTATTTACGCCCTGTCACCGGCTACGGCTCTGGCCGCTGACTTCGCTCGCGGCCACGGCAGGAGCATTCCCACATGCTGTCGGTATTGCTCGTAACGTTGTCCGAACTGCGCGATCAGGTCCCTCTCCTCGAACCAGATGCCGAGAAGGATGTACCCCGTCGTCGCCGCCGCAAACACCACGTGGCCGATCGTCATGACCGGCGTTGCCCAGAACGCCAGGATGAAACCCAGATAAATCGGATGCCTGACGTAGCGATACAAACCGGGTGACTTGAACTCCAATTCCGGCAACGAACGACCGCGGATACTTGCAAGGACTTGGCTGAGACCAAACAACTCGAAGTGGTTGATCAGGAATGTGCTCACGAGAACGAAGTGGTTGATCAGGAATGTGCTCACGAGAACGAGCAGCCATCCGATCGCGAAGATCGCCGAACAGATCGCAACCGTAGTCGGGTCTGTCGTACTCCAGACCGTGTGCGTGATCGGCCGCCACTGCCAGTACAACAAGAACAGAACTGAGCTTGCGATGAGGACGAACGTGCTCCGCTCGAGCGCGCGCGGCACCACGCGAGTCCACACGCGCTTGAATCCCTTTCTCGCCATCACGCTGTGTTGCACCGCAAAGAGCGCGAGCAACAAGACGTTGACGATCAACGACTCCGCCAGCGGTGCTTGCGCGCCGCTGTCGATCGATTTGGGCACACCGACGTTTGCAGTGAAGCCGATCGCGTAGACGAAAGCCCCCAGAAACGTCACATAGGCAAACAGGCCGTACACCATCTTTAGCAACCAAGTCATCTGACACATCCTTTCTGTTTGAACGACGATGAAGGCGTCGGCGGGGGCCACCGCCGACGCCGCTCGAGTCACGCCTTCGGCGCGGGTGTTGGATCGGGACGAACCGTCACGGTCGTCGCCACCGGGTAGAACTCTTCCCCGGGCATCCCGACGCGACGCGCGTGTTCGCGGATCGCCTCGCCGTTCTCAGCCTCGTAGATGCAGAACGTACCGACTCGGCCGTCCGGCTCGTTCACGACGTAACTACGAATCCAGCGAACCTTGTCGGGCATCTCCTCGTTCCCGATCCGGGCCGACTTGGCGCCGGCGATCTCCAATTCCGCCAGGGATTTCCACGCGCTCGGACGACGAATGACATAAAGCTCCATGACCAGGTCTCCTCTCGACGCGGCTTGATTGCCGCGAGTTGGGTGATCCTTAGCTGGGCGCCTGGCTGGCTTACGGTCCTTACCGCGGACTGACCGATCGCTTATGCTTGGCCGCGCCTGCGTTTGTTGATCTGCATGGCTTACCGGTTCGGAGAATTCGAGCTCGACGAGTCAGCCCGCTCCCTGGCGCTGCGCGGACAAGGGCTCAGCCTGCAACCGAAGGTCTTCGACCTCCTCGCCTACCTCGTGCGCCACGCCGGTCGGGTCGTCTCCAAACAGGAGCTCATGGAGCATCTGTGGCCCGACGTGCACGTCTCCGAAGCTTCGCTGCAAAGAGCCGTCAGCCTGCTGCGGCGGACACTACGCGAGGGCAGTTTCGAATCTGCCCTGAAGAGTTTCACAGGGCACGGCTATCGGTTCTCATTGGATCAGCCCGATCTGAACGAGCTGCTACCGGCGGCAAGCGCCGAAGCCTCGACGCACGCGGCCGAGGCCCGAACGGCGGCGGCTGCGCGCGACTGGGCGACGGTGGTAGAGCGGCTCGGCGCCTGCACGGATCACGAGCTCAGCGCAGAGGACTACGCGCTCTGGGCTTTCGCGTTCGAGTGCTTGGGAAGACCTGGCGATGCGTCACCGATGCTTCGCAATGCCGTGGAGCGTTATGAAGCGGCAGGCAACCAGGCTGTCGCCGCGCAGTGCGCCGTGACGTTGGCCAAGATTCATCTCGAGCGCGGCGAGCCGGCCGTGACTCGCGGTTGGCTGGCGCGCGCTTCTTCGCTTCTCAAGAGCGACGACCCCAGTGATGCTCTCGCCTATCTCCTGTGGATGCAGGCGAGGTTCGCGGCTTTCGAAGGGCGGCCCGAAGCCGCTCTCGAGCTAGCAGAGCAGGCGTTCGCGGCGGCCGAAGCGGGTGGCTCCGTCGCACTGCGAGCGCTGACGCTGGGCTACGTCGGCTTCTTCAATATCTCTCTAGGCCGCACGCGGCTCGGACTCGAGCATCAAGATCACGCCGCGGCACTCGCGATGTCGAGTGCGGTCGATCCGGTCACGGGCAGCTTGATCTACTGCAATATCTTGTGGTCATGCCGATGCTTTGCGGACTGGGCGCGCGGCAATCAGTGGGCCGATGGTTTCGAAGCCTGGTGCAAAGCCAATTTCGCGGGCACGACGGGATCGTGCGAGCTCCATCGAGCCGAGGTTCTTGGAGCCAAGGCTTCGCTCGCGGAGGCGCTGATCGCGGTCAATACTGCACTCTCGAAGCTTCCGAGCTCTGAGCCGTGGGCGCTCGGCGACGCGTATCGCGTGCGCGGTGACATCAGCGCGGCGATCGGCGACCTGGATGCCGCGAAGGAAGACTATCGCAGCGCGTATGCGGCCGGCTGGGACGCCGAGCCTGGGAACGCCGTGCTTCTGGCGGAAGAGGGTGATGTGAATGGCGCGCTCTCTGCGCTCGACCGCGTGCTCGCGAGCAGTGGCTGGTTCGGCTTACAGCGTCGGGGCTGGATCTTGTCGCATAAGGCGTTGATCAGCGCGCGCGCAGGGCGGCTCGACGAGGCGCGGGCTTGCATCCAGCTCTTGACGTCAGCCTTCGATGGTTGGCCGAGCTCCGCGATCCATGCGCTCGTCACGGAGGCGTTGCATCCAGCTCTTGACGTCAGCCTTCGATGGTTGGCCGAGCTCCGCGATCCATGCGCTCGTCACGGAGGCGAAGGCGTTCCTCACACCGCCCGACGGCGCCGACCGGCCGAGCGCGATCCAGTTTCTGACGCTGGCGCGCCAGCTCTGGACGAGCATCGGCGTCGAACATCAAGCAGCACGCGTGCGGCTCGAGCTGGCGAAGCTCCTGCTCACGAAAAACGATCAAGCCGGCGCGCTCGTCGAGCTCGCGTGCGCTGAAGATAGCGCCAAGCGCGTCGGCGCAAGAGCGTTGCAACAGCAAGCGTCGACACTCTCTACGAGTGTGAAAGCTGCCCGTGTGTGACCAGACCGCGCAGGTATTTTCAGGACTTTGCGGCCGGACGCGCGCGATGGCCGCGCGCGACCATTTCTTTGAAGACCTGATTTGGCGGAACGATGTGTCGGGAACGTATTGGATAGTACCCGCAGTGGTGATCTCGTTCCTCGTTGGCGTGGCCCGTGTGTGGGTCATGCTGGTGGAGGTTCAGGGCTGAAGACCGTGCGTACCAGGTCGGTGTCGACCGCACCCGCGAGCCGCTGTCGCCTAACGCCTAACAGCCGCTGATCGCGAATCGCGAGCTGCTCCTCGGTTCTCGCTGACCTTCCCGTGACGCGCGCTGGAATTCAGCCCAGCCCTGCCAAGTGACAACGACGTCAGTTGACCAAAAGTCGCATGAAATCCCGCCAAGCCGGGTAGAATGCAGAAATGAAAGGCGCCGTCGCGTTTCCTGGATACCAGGCCAAAGCGCCCGCTGAACAGCGGCGCTTCGATTCACTTCGCAAGGCTTATTTCACTGCGCAAGGTTTATTGCTTCGTCAGGTCGTACGTCTACGACGTCGGGCTGTATCCGTATGGGCGGTACCGGCATCATGAGCTGCTTCGCAGTAGCGACCGGCTCTCGACGCATACGTGGACCTGCTTCTATCGAGCGCCAGCACAGCTACGCGCGCTCAGCGGGCCGGTGCTCGACTTCCTCGGCAACCCGCAGCGAAGCGGCGAGCGCTTAGAAATCCTGCTGCTCGCGTGCTCGAGTGGTGCCGAGGTCTACACGATCGCATCCTGGCTGATGCAACAACTGCCGGGGCTGGACTTCCACATCCACGCATCGGACTTGCACGAAGAGCTGGTCCAATACGCCCGCGCCGGCAAGTACACGCCCGATGAGGTGTTGCACAGCGAGTACATCGGCCAGCCTTTCATCGACGCGACCTTCGAGCAGGTCGATGGCGCCTACGTCGTGCGCCCTGAGATCCGCAAGCGGACTTCCTTCCGGCAGGCCAATCTTCTGGATGGAGACGGGCTCCGGAAGCAGTTCGAGAAGGCGCCCCTGGTGATTGCACAGAATGTGCTTTTTCATCTGTCGCCCCCTGGTGATTGCACAGAATGTGCTTTTTCATCTGTCGCCAGCGCACGCGACGACGGCCTTCGAAAACCTGGTCAGCTTGATGACGCCGCGCGCGGTCTTGCTGTTGGAAGGCATGGATCTCGACCTGCGGTCGGAGTTGACCGCCGGTCACGGCCTACGCCCGCTGCCGACGGACGGGCGTCAGATCTATGAAGAGACTCGGGTTCACACGCCCCGGGACTGGTGGAACTACTACTGGGGTATGGAGCCATACACACGCTTCCATCCCGATCGCGAGCGCCGCTACGCGACGATCTATCTGCGTCCGTAGGATCGCGACCAAGCTTTTGCGTCCCGCTTAAATGGGAATGTCATGCGCGACATGCCGTTCAACGTGCCTTCACCGATTGCCGTCGTAGGTATTGGATGTCGTTTTCCTGGTGCACGCTCGTCCGCCGAGTTCTGGGAAAACCTCGTGCAGGCGCGCGAAACGGTCGAAACCCTCGACGAACAGACGCTGCGGGCAAACGAGCTCGACTACGAAGCGATTCGGGGTGACGTCGACTTCGTTGCTCGTGCAGGCGTGCTCGAAGGAGTCGAGGATTGGGATCACGGGTTTTTCGGCGTCACGCCGCGCCAAGCGTCGCTGATGGATCCGCAGCATCGACTCTGGTTGGAGTGTGCATGGGATGCGATGGAAGACGGGTGCCTGGACCCGAGCCGCTTTGCGGGCAACGTCGGCGTCTTCATGGGCATCGGCAATCGCGGCAACTACCTGATGGCCAACATCGTGCCCGATCGCGGTTATCTGGATGTCTACGTTCGCAACGGCGACGTCGATGTCTACGAGACTCAACTTCTCAACGACCGCGACTACGTCGCTACGCGCACGGCACAGACCTTCGGGTTGCGCGGCCCCGCCATCACGCTGCAGGCAGCTTGTGCAACGTCCCTGGTCGCCATCTCGCAGGGCTGCCGGAGCTTGTGGTCCGGTGAGTCGGACGCGGTGCTCGCCGGGGGCAGTTCGGTGCAACTGCCGCAGAAGCGGGGTTACCGCTACCAAGCCGGTGGCATCTTATCGAGGGATGGTTCGACGCGTGCATTCGACCGCGAGGGCACGGGGACGGTGTTCACGTGCGGCGTGGGCGCAGTTGTCCTGCAACGCCTCGAGGATGCGCTCGCCGACCGCCGACCCATTTATGCGCTGATCCGCGGAGTCGCGATCAACAACGATGGCGGCACCGGATCGAGCTACATCGCTCCCAGCGTCGCGGGACAAGAGCGCGTCATTGCTGCAGCACAAGCGATGTGCGGCGTGGACGCGCGCAGCATCTCGTACATCGAGGCGCATGGCACCGCCACGCAACTCGGTGACCCGGTCGAGGTGCACGCACTTACGGCTGCGTTCCGGAAGCACACCGCGGACAAGGAGTTTTGTGCGCTGGGCTCGGTGAAGACCAACATCGGACACACGTCGGCGGCTGCTGGCGTTGCGGGCGTCATCAAGACGAGCCTCGCGCTCCGTGAGCGCACGCTGCCAGCGTCGCTGCACTTCAAGGAGCCCAATCCCTTGTTGGAGCTCCGTTCTAGCCCCTTCTACGTCGTCGACTCGGCGCGCCCCTGGAAAGGAAACGGAGAGCGGCCGCTGCGTGCCGGCGTGAGCGCCTTCGGCGTTGGAGGGGCCAACGCGCACATCATCATGGAAGAGTTTCGATGAGCGAGTTGCTGCAGCCGCCGAGTGAAGACTCGACCGCGCCCGTCCGAGATCGCAGCCCCGAGATCTCGCCGGAGAGCCGCTTGCTGTTCGCTTCCGCGCACGATTCGGAAGCCTTGCAAGGTCGCGTCGACGACATCCTTGCCCACGTGGCTTCCGGTCAGCATCGGCTCGACGACGTGGCCTACACACTCGTTGCCGGGCGGCAAGCCATGGAAATGCGCGCAGCTGTCGTTCTCGCGCAAGAGGACTCTCCGCCGGAGGCTTGGGACAACCGCACTGGCGTCCACGTCGGTCGCGGCAAGTTGCCCCCCGGCAAACCTTCGATCGGCTTCATGTTTCCGGGCCAGGGCGCTCAGTTCGTGGGCATGGGCTGGCAGCTCTACGATCGTCAGGCACGCTTTCGCGCGCTCTTCGACCGTTGCGACACTCTGCTCGAACCGCTGATCGGAACTCGTCTGCGCGCGCTCCTGTTCGCGGCAAATGGTGGCTTGGACCGCGAGGCTCAGCAGGCACTCACGCAGACGGCCATCGCCCAACCTGCGCTCTTTGTCATCGAGTACGCGCTCGCCGATCTGCTGCTCCACTACGGCGTACAGCCGCGCGTGTTGTTGGGCCACAGCATCGGCGAGTTCGTCGCGGCGTGTTTGGCTGGAGTCTTCGAGCTCGAAGCTGCGCTGCAGCTAGTGGCCGAGCGCGGGCGCCTGATGCAATCGCTGCCGCCCGGTTCGATGCTCACCGTCAAGGCGGAGTTGGAGCAGGTCGAACCTTTGTGCAGCGACGGGATCGATTTGGCGGCCCACAATGCACCGGGCCTGATCGTCGTTTCGGGTGCGACCGAGCGCATCGAGCAATTCGCAAGCGAGCTGCAGGCGCGCGGAATCGACACGCGGAGGCTGCACACGTCGCATGCCTTCCACTCGGCCGCGATGGACCCAATTCTCGAGCCCTTTTCGCGAGCAGTCGAAAAGGCGAAACCGCGTTCACCGAACATTCCGATCGTCTCGACGATGACCGGCAAGCAGCTGAGCAACGAGGAAGCGCGCTCGAGCACGTACTGGGCAAACCAGTTGCGCAATCCCGTTCGGTTCGTGGATGCGGTGGCTTCAGCCTGCGAGACGAAGGAGTCTGTGCTCGTCGAGGTCGGGCCAGGAGTCGCGTTGAGCACTTTCGCGGCCCGGCAACGCGAAGGTGTCGCGCGGCCCCGCAAGGTGATCGCAACGCTCGGCCATCCGGAGGCCGCTGTGCCAGCGTTGGACGCGACACTTCGCTGCGTAGGCCAGCTCTGGATTCAGGGGCTCGACGTGAACTGGGAGGTCTTGTACGGGGCGCCGGCGCGGCGGCTGGTGCGGCTCCCAACCTATCGCTACACGCGTCGCAGGCATTGGATCGAACCGCCGCTCATCGCAGCTGCGGGTGCAGCGCATCCAGTGCGTTCGGAGACTGCCGGTGTCGAAGCCGACGGCGTGCAAACACCAGAGTCGCAACTGCGGCAGCGCCTGCTGAGGTTGCTCGGCTCGCGCCTCGGCACGCAACTCTCCGCGGATGATCTCGAGTCCACATTTCTCGAGCTTGGTTTCGATTCCCTGGCCCTGAGCCAGTTGGCCGGCAAGCTGCGCCAGGAGTTTGGCGTGCGTGTTCCGATCCGCCGGCTGTTTGAAGATCTCAACACCGCAAGTCTGATCGCCGACCACCTGCTCGCAGAAGGGGCTTCCGTATCGGTCGCGCCGGCCGCGCCACGTCCGCCGTCGATCCCGCTCGCGTCCGAGAACCGTGCGCTTGCCCAGATCCTCGACCGTCTTGAGCGCATCGAGCAGCGCCTCGAGAGCGGTCCGGTCGCTTCGTCGCAAAAGGCTGCGCTGAGCGCGCGCGGATCGGCACCTCCCGCCATCGCAACCGCCCATGCCCATGCCCGCGAAGGAGTTCCCCTCACGGCTTCGCAGCGGGAGATTTGGGTCGCCACGAGAGTGGGCGGGCCCACTGCTTCCGTCGCGTACAACGAGTGCCGCGCGTTCGGATTTCGTGGGCTGCTCGACCTCGTCGCGCTCACCAAGAGCCTCGAAGAAATCTCGCATCGGCACGAGGCGCTGCGCCAGACCTTTTCCGACGATGGGGAGCGCTGCATCACGCACGCATCCATGCCAATCCCGCTGTCCAACTCGGACCTGCGGAAGGAAGACCCATCGACGTGCACTGCGCGACTGCTCGATCTGATGCGCGAGCAAGTCTCGGTCCCGTTCGATCTCTCGACTGGGCCGTTGTGTCGCGCGCGATTGGTGTGGAAGACCGATGACGAGGCGCAGCTCATCATGTGCGCGCATCACATCGTGGTCGACGGCTCTTCTTGGGAGATCCTGATTCGCGAGCTGTCGGAGCTGTACTCCGCCCGAGTCGAAGGACGGCCTGCCAGCCTGCCGCGCGCGGCCTCTTTCGCAGAGTACGCCGCCGCAGAGTTTGCTCACACGAACACCGCCGAAGCGCGCGAGAGTGAGCGCTTCTGGCTCGACCATCTGCGTGGCCAGACCGACGACCTCGATCTCCCGCTCGATGAAGCACGGCCAGCTCAGCGCTCTTTTAGGTCGACCCGCAGCGACCAGCAGCTGTCTGCATCCGTCATCGAGCGAGTGCGCGCAGCCGCCATGCAGGCATCCTGCACTGCAAATACACTGTTGTTGGGCGCCTTCCAGCTTCTGCTGTACCGCTTGAGTCGACAGACCGATCTGATCGTGGGGATCCCGACATCGGGGCAAGCGGCGGCAGGGTTCGAGTCGCTCGTGGGCCATTGCGTGCACGTCCTGCCGCTGCGCACGTTGATCGACCCGGACAAGCGCGTGTCGCAGTACCTGACCGAGCTGCACGACGCGATGCTCGACGGGCTCGACCACCAGCAAGGCAGCTTCACCGAGTTGCTCCCCAAGCTGAAGCGTCCGCGAGATCCGAGCCGCCCCGCGCTGATCCAGGTGGCGTTTGGAATGGGCCGCTCGCCGAAGCGACCGGTGTTTGCCGGCCTCGACACCTGGGTCCACGTGGTGCCGCGAGTCAGTGAGACCTTCGAACTCTACGTGTACGCGACCCTTCGAACTCTACGTGTACGCGACTGACATCGGCGGAGCCTTCGAAGTCTCCTGGTCGTACAGCACCGATCTCTTTTCCGAAGCGACGATCGGCGTGTGGCAGCGCTGCTTCGCAACGATCATCGAGGAGCTCATCGGCGCGCCGGATGCGCGAACGTTGGCTGAGATCTCGATCGTAGCGAAGACGGATCGGGATCGCCTGCTGGAGCTCGCGTTGGGTGCGAGCATCGCGCATTCGCCACACGTTCCTGTGCATCGCATGATCGCCGAGCAGGCCGCGACACGACCGAACAAGGAAGCGATTCATGACATTCTGGGCGCGCACAGCTACCGGGAGTTGGATCAGCGGGCCAATCGGATCGCGCGTTGGCTGCTCAGCAACGGATTGGCTCCCAACTCTCTAGTGGGAGTCTGCCTCGATCGCAGCTTCGATCTCATTGCGGTGCTGATCGGAGTCTGGAAAGCAGGCCTCGGCTACGTACCGCTCGATCCCACGTATCCGGCACACCACCTCGAGATCATCATCGAGGACTCGGCTTGCG
>Ga0193753_10004030_pt1 | contig 10656 bp, 7 predicted proteins | sample H1c2metaG_FD_144925 | JGI IMG/M metagenome (GOLD analysis project Ga0193753, IMG submission 144925) | Soil microbial communities from a riparian zone of the East river system, Colorado, United States - H1c2 | ecosystem: Environmental > Terrestrial > Soil > Riparian zone | place: USA: East River... | reverse complement strand
GAGGCGCAGACGAGTGCCCCCAGCAGCGCCGCCGCGATGCGCACTCGTCTGCGCCTCACTTCTGGTACGAGATGCGCCAGACGCGGCCCTTCTGCGAATCGGAAACATACAGCGAACCGTCCGGTCCGACCGCGAGGCCAACCGGGCGGTAACGCGCGTTGTTAGGGCTGTTGTCCGGCATGTCACCGGCGAAACCGTCGGCGAAGACTTCGTACGCGCCGCTGGGCTTGCCGCCCTTCAGGGGCTGGAACACCACCTTGTAGCCGGCCTGCGGTTCGGGCGCGCGGTTCCAGCTGCCGTGGAAGGCGATGAACGCGCCGTCCTGGTACTTCGCCGGGAAATTCTTGCCGGCATAGAACAGCAGGTCGTTCGGCGCCCAATGCGCGGGATAGGCGACGAGCGGATCCGGGTACTTGCCGGCTTCCGGCACCTTCTTGGCATCGCCGCCGTATTCGGGAGCGACCACGCGATGGCCCAGTTTCGTGTCGAAGAACGTGTACGGCCAGCCGTAATTGCCGCCGTCGACGATCTGGTGGAATTCCTCGGCCTGCCGCGTCGCGTTGTCCTGCGCGTTGTAAAGCGACGGAAACAGGGTGTCGATGGAATCGCGGCCGTGAATCACCGCATACAACGCCTTCTGGCCCGCGTTGTACTCGATGGCCACCGCGTTGCGCATGCCGGTGGCGAACCGCCGGCCGTTCGCCGGCGTCTGGTTGAGCTTCGTACCGTCGAACACCCAGACGCCGCCGTATTTCTCGAGGATCGGGCAGGGATTCCGGCCCTGCGAACCTTCCTGCCGGTCCTTCTCCTGGCAGGAGTTGGACGGCGCGCCGACGTTCACGTAGAGCGTGCCTTTCGGATCCAGCGCGAAGGTCTTGTCCGAATGCTGACGCTCCTTCGGGAATTCCGCGACGACGACTTCTCGTGCGCCGCTCGGCACGAGCTCGCCTTTCTTGAGCGGGAAGCGATACACACCGACGTCGTCGGAGGCATACAGCCAGTCGCCGAAGATGCGCACTTCGGTTCCCTGCACGTCGCCGAAGGGCGTGGCCTCGACGGCCTTGCCGGACTTGTCGACGCGCATGGCCGTCAGGCCCTTGCGGCCGGCGAGATAGATATCGCCGTTGGCGGCAACCGCGAGATGGCGGCCCGTGCCGAGACCTTCCTGGACCACTGTGGCGGAAAAACCGGCCGGCAGCTTGATGCCATCGTCGGCCGCCAGGGCCACGCCCGCGATCATCGCGGCGCAGCCGAAACTAACTACTCGAGCGGACAGGTACTTGCGCATGATGGTTCCTTGGTTTCGAATACTGGCGCATGCGCCGGTTGGGGCTGGCATGACGCATCCGGGCGAACGGGACCGCAGCCGTGGCCGTCGCAGGCCGGCTAAACCGCCGTGCCGCTCTCGCCCCCGCAGGTTCCGCAACACCTGCCGGCCGTTCCGCCGGACGCAGGATAGTGCGTGCGAACGTGCGGCAACGCAACGGCTGAGGCTGCCCGGGCGGGCGCGCCGGCCGCGCATGACGGAACGCGGCGCGTCGTCCGTCTTGCGATCCGGCGCGCGCAGTTGTCGGACCTTTCCTGCGGCGCGCCGATACCACGCGCCCGCCGCAAATGCCAGCGCCGGCCGACACTGCCGGCGCGGCCGATGATACAAACCCCGGCGCAGCGCACGCACATTCGTTCGAGTCGCCTAGCAAGCCGGCATGCGTGCTGCGGTTCGGAACTTAAGGGTCGCGGGGACTCGCCAACGGTTTCGCAACCGGGCACTATTTCGCCGCGCGCGCAGGCGCGCGCACAACACTCGAAGAAAGACCGGCCTGCGGGCCCGGACGTGGTGAACAATGTCGCTCGTCGATCCTGTCATTGAACGCGTACTCGCCGATTTCGAACGCCGCGCCGAGGAAGAACAGCGGCGCACCATCACGCCCGGCACCAATCTCGACGAACTGCTGCTGTCGGTGGGCCGCGATGTCGGCATGCTGCTCTATCTACTTTCCACGGGCGCGCAGTCGCGCCGCATCCTCGAGCTCGGCACCTCGTACGGCTATTCCACCGTCTGGCTGGCCGCGGCCGCCCGCGCCACCGGCGGCAAGGTGACCTCGCTCGAGCTCAAGGACTTCAAGATCGAACAGGCTCGCCAGGCGCTCACGCGCGCCGGCCTCTCGACCCGGGTCGAATTCCACGCCGGCGACTGCCTCGACACGTTGCAGACGCTGACCGGGCCGTTCGACTTCGTGCTGCTCGACGTGTGGAAGGACCTCTATCTACCGTGCTTCGAGCTGGTCCATCCCAAACTCGCGCCCGGCGGGGTCATCATCGCGGACAACATGCTGCTGCCGGAGGTGGTGCGGCCGCAGGCCGAGGCCTATCGCGCCCGGGTGCGGAAAGCCGGCGACATGGATTCGGTGCTGCTCGATATCGGCAATGGCATCGAGGTCAGCCGCAAGCGCTGATCGAGCCGGGAACGAACTGCGCGCAAAACTTGGCTACACTCGGCGGCATGAAAACCGCCATCGCCGCCTGCATCACATTGCTCGCCACCGCCGCGGTCGCCGCGCCCGCGCTGCAGAACATCAACGCCCGCGCCGGGCTCACGCTGAACGGCAAGTGGCACGTGATCGTCGATCCGTACGAGAACGGCTTCTATAACTATCGGCGCGACGCCTTCGACGCCGTGCCGAAGCCGACCGGCGGCTACTTCCTCGATCACAAGCCGGCCGACCGCAGCGAGCTGGTCGAATACGATTTCGATTCCAGCCCGACGTTGATGGTCCCCGGCGACTGGAATTCGCAGGACGACAAGCTGTTCTGGTACGAAGGCACCGTCTGGTATCGCACCACCTTCGACTACGCCGCGAAGGCCGCGTCGCGGCAGTTCCTGCACTTCGGCGGCGCTAACTACCAGGCGGACGTCTACCTGAACGGCGCCAAGCTCGGCCGCCACGTCGGCGGCTTCACGCCGTTCGAATTCGAGGTCACAGGCAGACTCAAGGCGGCCGGCAACTCGCTCGTGGTCAAGGTCGACAATGTGCGCCACGCGGATGCGGTGCCGACGGTCAACACGGACTGGTGGAATTACGGCGGCATCACGCGTGACGTCACGCTGGTGGAAACATCCGCGCTGCTGATCCGCGACTATCAGGTTCATCTGAAGAAGGGCTCGACGGACCGCATACAGGCCAGCGTGCAACTCGACGGCGCGCAGCAACGCATCGGCGTCGAGCTCTCCATCCCCGCGGCTGGCATAGAGGCCCGGTCGCTGACCGGCTCCGATGGCCTGGTGACCTTCGATCTGCCGGCGCGCGGCCTCAAGCTCTGGTCGCCCGAACAGCCACGTCTGTACGAGGTGCGCATCGCGATCTTGGGTGGCGGCGACGCCGTGACCGATCACATCGGGTTTCGAAGCGTCGCGGTGCGCGGCGCCGACATCCTCTTGAATGGCAAGCCGGTGTTCCTGCGTGGAATTTCGCTGCACGAGGAGAATCCGCTGCGCGGCGGGCGCGCGTATTCGGTGGACGACGCGCGCCAGTTGCTGGGCTGGGCGAAGGAGCTGGGTTGCAATTTCGTGCGCCTCGCGCACTACCCGCACAACGAATACATGGCGCGCGTCGCCGACGAGATGGGTCTCATGTTGTGGGAGGAGGTCCCGGTGTACTGGACGATCCAGTGGCAGAACCCGGAGACACTCGCCAATGCCACGAACCAGCTCACCGAGCTCGTCACGCGGGATCGCAACCGCGCCAGCGTCATCGTCTGGTCGGTCGCGAACGAAACGCCGGTCAGCGAACCGCGCACCCGGTTCCTGAAGTCGCTGGTCGACAGCGCGCGCGCGCTCGATGACTCACGGCTGGTGTCCGCCGCGATGGAAGTCCACGCCGATCCCGCGGATGCCAATCACCGCATCGTCGACGATCCGTTCGGGGCCTACACCGACCTGCTGAGTTTCAACCAGTACATCGGCTGGTACGACGGCCTGCCCGACAAGCTGCCGGACATCCGCTGGACTTTCGGCTACGACAAGCCGGTGGTGATCAGCGAGTTCGGCGCCGATGCGCTGCAGGGCAAACACGGCGACCGGCTGACGCGTTTCAGCGAGGAGTACCAGGAAGACCTCTACCGCCAGACGTTGACGATGCTCGGCCGGATCCCGCAATGGCGCGGCACTACGCCGTGGATCCTGGTCGATTTCCGCTCGCCGCGCCGCCCGCTGCCCAACATCCAGGACGGCTGGAACCGCAAGGGCCTGATCGGCGAGAACGGCGTGAAGAAGAAGGCCTTCTTCGTGCTGCAGGATTTTTACCGGAAGAAACAATGATCGAGTTCCAGGAACTGACCCGCACCTACGGCGACTTCACCGCCGTCAAGCCGCTGTCGCTCAGCGTGCAGCGCGGCGAAGTGTTCGGTTTCCTCGGCCGGAACGGCGCCGGCAAGACCACCACCATCCGCATGATGATGGGCATCCTGGTGCCGAGCGCCGGGCGCGCGCTCATCAGCGGCCTCGACTGCCACGCGCAACGCGCCGAGGTGCAGCGCCATGTCGGCTATCTACCCGACAATCCCATCTACTACGACTTCCTGCGCGGCCGCGAGATCCTGCAGTTCGTGGCGGAGATGCACGGCCTGGCGCGGCCCGAGGCGGAACGACGCGCGCGCCGGCTGCTGTCGGAATTCGGGCTCGAAGACGTGGTCGACGAATTCGCGGTCAACTATTCCATGGGCATGAAGAAGAAGCTCGGTCTCGCCTGCGCGCTGATCCACGACCCCGAGGTGTTGATCCTCGACGAACCCATCAACGGACTCGATCCGCGCGCGGCCCGCGACGTGCAGGATCGCCTCAAGCTCGCGGCGGCCGACGGCAAGACGATCTTCATGTCGACGCACCTGCTCGACATGGCGGAAAAAATCTGCAGCCGCGTCGGCATCATCCATCGCGGCGAACTGGTGGCGACCGGCACGCTGGCCGAGCTGCGCGTGAGCGAGGACGCCTCGCTCGAAGAAGTATTCCTCAAGGTCACCGACGAAGAGGCCGCGCAGGCCGCGGCGCCGTGAGCGGCGCGGCCGGCGCGAAGACGGGCCCCGCGCCGCTGCTGCGCAGCACGTGGCTGCTGATCCGCCTGCGGCTGCAGCGGTTGCGCCACCAGATGACCGCGATGCGCCGGCCGTCGGCAGCCGCGGCCGGCAAGAAGCGCAGCGGAAATCCCGGCAAGAAAGGCAGCAACGTCGTGTTGTACCTGGCCTGGCCGCTGATGATGTTCGGCTTCGGCTCGCTGATGATCGGCGCCCTGGTCAACCTGCACGCGGCGCTCGATCCGCCCGACACGTTCTGGCGCACGGTCGAATTCAGTCCCGCGCTGGTGCTCGGCGCGGCCTTCCTGATCGCCGTGTTGTGGTTCGCGTCGCTGTTGATGACCGTCGGCGGCGGCGAGCTCGCGAAGTCGGACTGGGACCTCGAGTGGCTGGTCACGCTGCCGATCCGCTCGGAAACCCTGTTATGGGCGCGCATCCTGGAGCGCAGCATCGTCAATCCATCGGGAATCCTCGCGCTGTTGCCGGTCTGCACGGTCATCGCGTGGTATTCGGGATTCCGGCTGACGGCGCCGCTCGTCGGCATCCTCGCGACCTGGCCGCTGTTGCTGCTCGCGGCCCTGGGACGCACGCTGCTCGACACCGGCCTGCGCCTGTCCATGCGCGCGAGCCAGCTGCGCAATCTCAACGCGGCCATCTCGGTCCTGTCGATCATCACGCTGTATCTCGCCATCTCGATGGGATTGCCGGAGAAATCCGGATTCATGACGGGGCTCGCCGCCGCAACACCCTCGTGGTTCGCCTGGACCCCGCCGGGCCTCGTGGTCCGCGCGCTCAACGAGCGTGATGCCGGCGGCGCGCTGTGGCTGACCCTCGAACTACTCGCGCAGGTGGCCGCCATCCTGTGGTGTGGTGTGCTGCTGCTGCGCCGCCAGCTGCGCCACGGCGTGGTGGCCGGCGGCTCGCGCGAGACCGCGCGCACCGTGACGCCGTCCGCGGCGATCGCAGCCCCTGCGCGTCCCGCGCTCATCCGGATGACGGCCGTGCAGCGCCGCGAGCTCACGCTGCTCGGACGTGACCGCAATTTCCTGGTGCAGAGCCTGGTGCTGCCGCTGCTGATCGTCGGCGGGCAACTGTTGCTGGGACGTTCGGGCGTCGCGACCAGCATGTGGCACGACCCGAACGTGCTCGCATCCGTCGCCTTCGGTCTCGCCGCGTATTCACTCAGCATGTCGGCGTTCCAGACAATCAACACCGAGGGCCACGCGCTCTGGCTGCTCTACACGTTTCCGGTCTCGATCGAACACGTGCTCAAGGACAAGGCGAAGTTATGGGGCGTCCTGACGCTCGCCTATCCCACCGTGTTGTTTGCGATCGGCATGTTCGTCGCGCCGACGCTCGAGTGGAAATTCCTCGGCGCGATGCTGACCGCCTGCCTCGGCATTCCCATCTACGCCTTCATCGCGGTGGCGATCGGCGTCTATGGCAGCAATCCGCTCGAGCAGCACCAGAGCCACAAGGTGAAGCCCGGCTATCTCTACATGTACATGACGCTCGCGGGCCTCTACATCTACGCCATCCTCACGCCCCATCCCTACCAGCGCCTGGTCTTCATCGTGCTGACGCTGCTGTTGTCGTTCGCGTTGTGGCAGAAGGCGCGCGATCAGCTGCCCTATCTGCTCGATCCGGATGCCTCGCCGCCGGCCCGGGTTTCCACCTCGGATGGCCTGATCGCCGCGATGTTGTTCTTCGTGATCCAGGGGATTGCGATGGCCGCCGCGGGCGGGCGCGTCACCGGCGCGACCGTGTTGATCGCATTCACGATCGCCGGCGGTCTCACCTACGCGCTGATGCGTTCGGTGTTCGCGAAAGCGAAGACGCTGGACGTACCGCGCGTCGTCGGCGAACTCGGCATGCGGCCGCTGCCCGGCATCGTCGCGGGAATCGGCGCGGCGATCTTCGGAGTCGCCTATCTGCTGGCGCTCAAATGGAGCGGCACTCTCGAAACGGTGCTGCGGGAAAGCGAATAACAGTCACTTGCATCCGCCGATATCCGTCCTGCCGGTATTCGTCCTCGGCGCCGCGGCGGCATTCTCCTACGAACGCACGCGCGGGCTGCTCGCCCCGATGCTCGCGCACGCGGTTTACAACCTCTGTGTCATCGGCGCGCAGACTTTTCTGCTGTGACTTTCCCGTGCATGGCCGTGGTCCGTATCCGACGTACCCGATCACCGACCCGCAAGTGACTGTTTGTAGTTAGGTTGAGCGGTGCTGTCGCGGATCGCCGTCGCGCGGTGGCGCGATTGTCGGGCCACGGCGACCGGAAAAACGCAGATTCCTCGTGCAGCGGCCGCGCTGGGCGATTTCGGGCTGGCACAGGGTTTGCAATCTCCAGGCTGTGGCGAGACGGCGGAAAAAACTTTCGCGCGACGAAGCCACTACCTTCCAACGCGAGGAATCACCATGAAATCCAGATCACTCATTACTCTTGCCGTCGCAGCGCTCATCCCGCTGGGCGCGGCAGTCGCCGGCGACAAGTCCGGCAAGGCGGCGTCGTTCGATGCGCTCGACGCGAACAGCGACGGCCGTATTTCGCAGACCGAAGCCGCGGTGGATTCGAAGATCGTGTTTTCGAGCGCCGATGCGAATGGCGACGGCTATCTCGACAAGGCCGAGTGGAAAGCGAGCCTGAAGGGCAGCGCGGCGCCGGCCCCGGCTCCGCAGTCCGAGCCCGTGTCGCCGACGGACCCGAGCATGCCGCAGGCAACCGAGCCTGCGAGCACACCTCAGTCCGATACTGAAACTCCGCGGCAATAACCGCGTACAGGTCGGACAACCCGCGCGGCCTCGGGGGCCGCGCGGGCTTCTCGAACCTGCCGGGTATCACCCCATGCGCGAGAAGCCGCCGCCCCCGCTGGATCCGCCGTTCCCACCGCCACCGCCGGAGCGCGCGCCGCGCGCGAATCCGCTTTGACCACCACGACTACCGCCACGTGGGCCGCCGCCCGAACGACCGCCGTGCGGCTTGCCGCCCGGATGACCACCCGGTTTTCCACCCTGCCCCTGGCGTTGACCGCCACTGCGCTGTTCACCGGCGCGGTGTGGGTGCTGCGGGCGCTGGCCGTCGTTGCGACGATGTTCGTGGCGCTGCGCATCGCCTCCTGGCTGGCCTGAGGCATTCTGGAGAGGCGCCGCGCCACTCGTGCCGCCGGCGGGTAGATAGGCATCGTGACTCGCGCGGCCAGGCGCAGACCGGCCTCCGCCGCCGCCGCCACCGCGTCGACCACCCGGGCGTTGTCCACCACCACCGCCACCCGAGCGGCGATGTTCCGGCCGGCGGCGCGGATCCTGGTGCGGCTGATGCTCGCCCGAGACCGCGTTGCGCGGCTCGTGGGTACCTTCCTTGATCTCGAACTGCGGCGCCTCGACGAAATCGATCTTCCGCTTGAGCAGCTTCTCGATGTCGCGCAGGTAGCTGACTTCGTCGGGCGAAACCAGCGAGATCGCAGCTCCCGTCGAACCGGCGCGCGCGGTGCGGCCGATGCGATGGACGTAATCCTCCGGCACGTTCGGCAGCTCGTAGTTGACGACGTGCGGCAGCTCCTTGATGTCGAGTCCGCGCGCCGCGACTTCGGTCGCCACCAGCGCGGTGATGCGGTTCTCCTTGAAATCCTCGAGCGCCTTCACGCGCGCGTTCTGACTCTTGTTGCCATGGATCGCCATGGCGGTGACACCGGAGCGTTCGAGCTGTTGGGTCAGGCGATTCGCGCCGTGTTTCGTGCGCGTGAACACCAGCACCTGGTGCCAGTTGCCTTCCTTGATCAGGTGGGCCAGCAGGTGACGCTTGTGATCCTTGGGCACGCGGTACGCGCTCTGCTCCACCCGGTCGGCGGTGGCGTTGCGCGGCGTGACCTGCAGCGCGGTCGGATTGCGCAGGAAGCCGCCGGCGAGCTGGCGGATGTCGTCCGAGTAGGTGGCCGAGAACATCAGGTTCTGGCGCTGCTGGGGCAGCATCTTGAGGATCCGCTTGATGTCGCGGATGAAGCCCATGTCGAGCATGCGATCGGCTTCGTCGAGGATGAAGATCTGCACTTCGGCGAGCGAGACCGCGCGCTGTTCGCACAGGTCCAGCAAACGCCCCGGCGTCGCGACCAGGATGTCGCAGCCCGCGCGTGCCTTGTCGATCTGCGCCCGTTCGGAGACGCCACCGAAGATGACCTGCGTGCGCAGGTCGACGTACTTGCCGTAGTCGGTGATGCTCTGCGCGACCTGTGCGGCGAGCTCGCGCGTCGGCGTCAGCACCAGCGCGCGCGGGTTCTTGCCGTGGCGGGCGCCTAACTTCTGCAGCAGCGGCAGCGTGAAGCCGGCGGTCTTGCCGGTGCCGGTCTGCGCGCCGGCGAGGACGTCGCCGCCCGCGAGCACGGCCGGAATGGCCTGGAGTTGAATGGGAGTGGGAACCGTATAGCCCTTGTCGGCCACGGCACGGAGCAACTCGGGCTTGAGCCCGAGGGATTCAAATGACATGAATTAACCTTGCGAAAAGATTTCAGAAGACTCGCAGTGCATCGGCCGGAGCCGTGCAGCGGTCATTAGCGAGAGGTGTTTTGCGAATCGTCGCGCCGGATACGAATGGCGCCTTCAGACTTGCGAGCTTTAGGGGGCGATGACCGCGCGACCCTGGATAAGCTGGGCGCGACTATACAGACGGGTGCCGGGTGAGGAAAGCGGGGATGCGCCGAATTCACGTCCGGAGGCCCGGAATGAGAGTTGCTTCACCCCATTGAAGATAATCCGGCGCCCGGAAGGCGCTTCCCGGGGGTCACGTGGCCGGCGGCCGTCCGTAGGGCGCGACGGACACGACTTCGTGGCGTCCGGTTCGAACGGCGCATTCGCGATTACCCGTTCGCCTTTAGGATTTTCTAACTAGCTCGCGTCGCGTGCGCCTACGCGCGTAGGCCGCAGCTGACCATGCACGATACCGCTTTCGCATGCGCGAGAGGGATGCTGTCTGCATTCGCAGACGATGATTCTCCGTAGTCTGACGCCGAACGGATTCATACGAATACCCGAGGGAACCCATGACTACGCTACGTGTTGGTCGCAACCTACTCGCGACTTCGCTCATCTTGTCTGGCCTCAGCGCCTGCGGTGGTGGTGGGGGTGGAGGCAACAACAATCCGCCTCCGGTCAATCCCCCGGTCGTTCCGCCACCCGTTGTAGGGGTCCCCGCGCCTGGCGCCGGAGTGACTTCCGGTGACACCTTCGCGGTCACCAGCACCAGTCGACTGGTTACGTTCGACCGCGCCGATCCGGCGCTCGACACCGCGATCGCAATCTCCGGCCTGCAGGCGGGCGAAACCGTGCTCGGCATCGACATTCGCGCCGGCGGCACGCCCGCGGGCGAGTTGTACGCGCTCGGCAGCACCGGCCGCATCTACACGATCAACACGACCACCGGCGCTGCGACCCAGAAGTCCGCGCTGACCGCGGACGTGGGTGATTCCACCGACCCGTTCACCGCGCTCGCGGGCACGGAGTACGGCATCGACTTCAATCCGGTCGCAGACCGCCTGCGCATCGTCAGCGACACGGGCCAGAACCTGCGCGTCGACGTCGACAGCGGCGCCA
>Ga0193753_10004029_pt1 | contig 10657 bp, 6 predicted proteins | sample H1c2metaG_FD_144925 | JGI IMG/M metagenome (GOLD analysis project Ga0193753, IMG submission 144925) | Soil microbial communities from a riparian zone of the East river system, Colorado, United States - H1c2 | ecosystem: Environmental > Terrestrial > Soil > Riparian zone | place: USA: East River... | reverse complement strand
TGAGCCGGCAGGTGAACGACCCTCGGATCATCCAATTTTCCGTGCGGTTGGAGTTTTGACCAGAAACGGGCTTGCGCAAGCGACCGCCAAGCGCGCGAGAATGGCTCTTTGCGATCTTCTGCGTTCTTCTTCTTGTTGATCGTCACCGCGGAGGCTGGCCGCTCGCCCGCGCCTTCAGCAGCATTGCCAACTGCCATTTTCAAGCCGTATCGCTTTGACGATGAATTCAAACCTCCGCCGGGAGCGCGTGCGGACGCTGAGGTTTCCACCGCGCTGATAGCGGACCCTATGGTCTGGCATAACTTCTTGTCGGAAGACGACATTACCTGGAGTCTCTTGCGAGGGCGAATCGGCTACCGCAAAGGGGATCTGATCGTGAAAGGCGACGGCAGCACGCCGGTCATCGTCTCGCCCACTGCGCAGCCAATCGACTGGAACCTATACGAAGCTGTCGAGATTCGCATGCTCGCCGAAGGTGGTCACGAAGTCAAGATCAAAATCGGTGAAGCGGAGTTTCGACAGCCGATTGGATCGCTGGGCGAGTATCACGACTACCGTTTCGCTGTTAACGCCGGAGGACCGAAGGGCAGCCGGCCCTTGGCTATCATGCCGACGGACGGCCTGACCGATCTCGTTGCGATTCGATCCATCGCGCTGATTCCGCGGAAGGCCACTTTGCCAGGAACAGCGGGAAAGCTTTATATCGGGAAGAACGAAGATTACCGGAATGTGATTTATGCGCGGGCGCCGTCGTCTTTGGCGTTCGAGGTACCCGTTCCCCGCGAGGCTCGATTGCATTTCGGCATGGGCGTCATGGCGAGCGGTTCCCCAGTGACTTTTCGTGTTCTCGAGCAGGCGTCATCGAAGGAACTCTATTCGAAAATCGTTTCCACCACCGAGGCTTGGGAAGACGGAGATGCGGACCTCTCTGCTTATAGCGGCAAAAATCTGAAGCTCGTGTTTCGTACCGAGGCGAGCAATGCAGGCACCGTGGGCATGTGGGCGAATCCTCTGGTTACCACGCACGCTCCCAAATCAAGACCAAATGTCCTTGTCTATATGATCGATACGTTGCGCGCGGACCACTCCAGCCTCTACGGCTACGCTCGCGACACGACACCGTTTCTGAAGAAACTCGGCGCCACGGGCGTAGTCTTTGACGACTGCCAGGCCCAGGCCACCTGGACAAAACCGTCAACAGCTTCCCTCCTTACATCTCTCTATTCGTATACCCACGGCATCTTCCGCGATGACGACACGATTCCGAAGGGCGCGGCCACCTTAGCCGAGCAGCTTCGGAAATCTGGATATGTTACAGCAGCGGTAACTGCAAGTCCCTGGACCGGCAAAATCACTGGTCTTCAGCGCGGCTTCGATTACGAGATGGAGTTTCCCGTGATACAGCGCCACCGAACCGATGCGGCCGACCGTGCAACCGATTCGGCAGCGTTGAACAAAGTGCTGTTTCCGTGGCTCGAGCGCCATCACGATGAGCCATTCTTCCTTTATGCACACGCGACTGATCCGCATGCGCCCTACCGCCCTCCTCCCGGTTTTGAGGAGAAGTTTGCCAATCCGGCGGAGACCCCTGAATTCGACCGGGACTACATCAAACTTCGGGACAAGGACCAGTATGGCGGCGGTGCGGTGATCAACCGCGCCGGTTGCCGGCAGAATGGCGTCGACCCCGACAAATTCATCCAGAGATCAATCGATCGCTACGATGGCGAAATCCTGCACAATGACAAGAGTTTGGATTTGCTTGCCGCAAAGCTGAAGCAACTCGGAATCTTAGACAACACGCTGATCATCGTGCTCTCCGATCACGGCGAAGAGTTCTGGGAGCATGGGTGGACCGCGCATGGCCAATCGCTGTACCAAGAACTTACGCACTCTGTCTTTCTGATGTGGAACCCGAAGCTGCTGCCAGTTTCGCGGCGGGTCACGGAACCTGTGCAGTTGATAGACGTGATGCCGACGATCCTCGAATTGCTGAACCTGAAGCCTCCGGACGTGCTGCAGGGTCAGAGCCTCGTGCCGCTGGCCACCGGCCTTCCCTTCCGCCGCCGTACTCCGGTGATGACTTCGCGATTCGCGCATCCGGGCGCGAAACCCGGCGGGTTTGTGCCGGAAAACAGGATTAACACCTTCGCTATGATTGATGCGAACTGGAAGCTCATCTATCGCGAAAAGGGGAAAGAAGTAGGCCTCGATAGAGTTGAGCTCTACGATCGGCGCACCGATCGCGCTGAGAGGAAGAATGTTGCCGCTGCCCATCCCGCGGAGGTGGAACGAATGATGACCGAAATTGGCAAGTGGTTGGCCGCGCAGAAACAGATCCGGACCGTGGTCGGGAAAGGAGCAAGATCGACTTTGGACCAACAAACACTAGATCAATTGCGCAGCCTCGGATACATCGGCGGCAAGCAGTGACCGCGCCGAAGGCTAAATCCCGACAACCTCGAAACAACTACATCCTCATCGTTCTCGATAGTTGCCGTCACGACGCCTTCATCAAAGCGCGCCCAAAAGTCATGCGAAAATTTGGAAGAGTAGAGAAGCGCTGGTCGTACGCTTCCTGGACGGCACCGTCGCACTTCAATTTGCTCATGGGGTTAATGCCTCACACCAGCCCCCGCAACGTCTACGCATCAGAGTATTATCAGCGCGAGTTCTTCCACTTCAACGAGCGGCTCGGGGGCAGCGGAATCGAGTTCAAGTCTTTTGTTCCGCGTTTGTATCTGCCGGTTCTGTTGCGCAGTTTGGGGTATCGCACGCATGCTATGGTCTCGCTGCCTGTGTTGAATCCCGCTACCCTGCTGAACAGCGGCTTTGATAGCTACCTCCTCATGGAGAAGCACAACGATATGCGGGCCATGCTTCCGCGAATGACGTTTTCGGAAGAACAACCTTCGTTCTATCTCCTGAACGTCGGCGAGACGCACTACCCCTACGCGCTTCCCACGGAGCCGCCCGATGAATGGCCCCGAATCAGCGGGGTTCATGGCGTATTCAAGCATCTCGACGATCATATTGTTGGCGGAAAACTTCGCAAAAACCGCGAAAAGGCTTTCGACAATCGCAAGCTCGCGGTACTACGACAGCGGCAAATCGATGCAGTGAAATATTTGGACTCTGTGGTCGAGGAACTTTTCGATCTGGTGCCGAAGAACACTTACGTGACACTCACGTCCGATCACGGAGAACTTTTCGGCGAAGACGGCTATTTCGGACATGGGCCGATCCAGCATGAGAAGGTACTCGAGGTGCCGTTCGTAGAAGGAAAGATCCGATGAACGTGTACCTCGCCTATATCGGCCCCGGTGCGGGCTTTGCCTTCTTCGGCTCCTTCCTCGCGCTCGCCATCTCTCTGCTATTGAGCCTCTTTTCATTACTGACGTGGCCGCTGCGAGTAGTTTGGGTTCAATTACGCAAGAGGAGAGGGCTAGAAAAGGCCCGGGTCAGGAAACTCATCTTCCTGGGACTGGATGGTCTTGACCCGGAGTTGACAGAGCGCTTCATGGCCGAAGGCAAACTGCCCAACCTGCGCCGTCTGAAGGAGCAGGGCTCGTACCGCCGCCTGCGCACCACATTTCCCGCTCTTTCGCCGGTGGCATGGTCGACCTTCGCAACCGGGGTGAACCCCGCCAAGCACAATATCTTTGACTTCCTCAATCGCGATCTGCGGTCGTATGTTCCTGAACTCTCCTCGTCCAAGGTTCGCCCGCCAGAACGTATTTGGAAACTCGGCAAGTTCCGTATCCCGTTATCGCGTCCCTCCATACAGATGAATCGGAAGAGCGTGCCTTTCTGGAACATTCTCGGGGAACACTCTATCGGTTGTACGATATTGCGCGTTCCCATCACATTTCCGCCCGATCAATTCAACGGACTCCAACTCTCCGCGATGTCGACGCCCGACCTGCGCGGCACTCAGGGCAGCTTCTCCTGGTTCACAACCAGCGCCGACGCCCTTAGCTACACGGGAGGAAGCCGCTACTGTCTGAATCGCGTGGGCGATGCTCTGGAGGGAATGATCGACGGCCCTGAGAACACGCTCCGCGAGCGGCCGGAAACCATGCGGCTGCCTTTCCGCCTCACAAACGCCGGATCGTCGAAGGAAGCGTCACTGGAAATTGACGGCCAAACTTATCCTCTGAAACGCGGCGAATACACGCCATGGATCAAACTCCGCTTCCGCGGTGGGCCAGGGCTCTCCACGCGCGGCATCGCCAGGTTTTTGCTTACGGAATCCGAGCCGGACGTTTCCCTCTACGTAACACCTATTCAGATCGATCCGGAGCACCCCGCTCTCCCCATTAGTCACCCCTCCTATTACGCACCTTATCTGGCGAAGCTGATTGGTTCTTTTGCGACGCTCGGCATGGCCGAGGATACCTGGGCGTTGAATGAAGGCGCGATCGACGAAGATGCGTTTCTCCGACAAGCGGAATCCATCCAGAAGGAACGCGAAGCGATGTTCTTTAGCGCTCTCGAACGGGCACGGCAAGGTGTGGTCGCCTGCGTGTTTGACACCACAGATCGCGTTCAGCATATGTTCTATCGCCACCTCGACAAAGGTGCGAGCAGCCAATACCACGACGTTATTGAGCGGCTTTATGTGGATATGGACCGGCTGATAGGCGAAACCCTGAAATATGTTGATCCCCAAACTGCGTTCTTCGTTCTCTCCGATCACGGCTTCCGCTCTTTTCGCCGTGGTGTCAACCTAAATGCATGGCTGCATCAAAACGGTTATCTTGCGCTCAAAGGCGACGCAACGGAAAGCGGCGACTACTTTGAAGGCGTTGATTGGAGCCGCACGCGCGCCTATGCTCTCGGCCTCAGCGGGCTATACGTCAACGTGAAGGGCCGCGAGGCTGTCGGCACTGTGGCCCGCGAGGAAGTGGAATCGGTCAAGCAGGAGTTAATCGGAAGATTGAGGGGCCTGGTGGATCACGAAACGCAGGAGATCGCCATTCGGAACGTATACTCCGCCGGATCTGTGTATAAAGGTCCCTATCTCGATGCCGCTCCTGACCTCATCATCGGCTACTCGGCTGGTTACCGGACGTCGTGGGGAGCCGCAATTGGCAAGATATCCGCGCATGTCTTCGAGGACAATAGCAAAGCGTGGAGCGGCGATCACTGTGTCGATCCCCCCCTAGTTCCCGGTGTCCTCTTCTCTAATCGCAAGGTGGACGCAGAAGATCCGGGTATCGAGGACATGGCGCCTACGGCCCTGAAGCTTTTTGGAATCCAGCCTCCGGGTTGGATGGAAGGCCGTTCCGTTTTCCATTTCGCTTGAGTCAATAGTGTCTTCGGCATCGGCTTCCCTCCTCGCGCTCATTCTCTTTTTCGGCGTGACGTGTTCCTGCAGTCATTCGGCTACGCACGCCCGGAAAGTCATTGTCCTCGGTGTTGACGGCATGGATCCCAGCTTTCTCGAACGGCACTGGAGCGATCTGCCCAATCTCGACCGCCTTCGCCAGCACGGCGACTTCAAGCGCCTCGGAACGACTACGCCTCCGCAAAGCCCCGTGGCTTGGTCCACATTCATTACGGGCACGGACCCATCCGGGCACGGAATTTTCGACTTTGTTCACCGCGATCCCAAAACACTCCGGCCCTTTTCCTCAATGAGCAAAACGGAGCAGCCGCGTTTCACAGTTCCTTTGGGACCATACGTGTTTCCGCTGTCACGTGCACGTGTCCGGACGTTGCGCAAGGGTCAGGCATTCTGGGAGATCCTTTCCCATCGGCAGATCCGGGTCACGGTCATTCATATGCCTACGAACTTTCCTCCTATCCAAGCGGGCGAAGCTATCTCCGGAATGGGAACGCCGGATTTGCGCGGAACACTCGGCACGTTCGCGTATTACACCGATGATCCTGAAGAACTCACTCGCTCGGTCTCCGGCGGCCGCATCGTGAAAGTGCGCTCTGAAAGCGGACATTTCGTTCTGCCGGTGGAAGGGCCGCCCAACACTCTTCGCAAGCAGCAGCGCTATGCAACGACGGATCTGGTGGTGGACGTCGATCCCGGCGAGAACGTGGCTCGTATCTCCGTTGACGGCGAGCTTGCGATTGTGAAGCAAGGCGAGTGGTCGGACTGGCTGCACACGGATTTCTCCCTAATTCGTGGGCTTGCCAGCTCCACTGGTATGTTTCGGGTCTACGCCAAGCAGCTTCATCCGCGACTCGGAATCTATGTCACACCAGTAAACATTGACCCGCGTTCGCCGGAGTTACCTATCTCTAGTCCATCGTCGTACAGCCGCGAAGTAGCTCGGCAGATTGGGCCGTTCTACACACAGGGAATCGCCGAAGACACGTCCGCTTTCCGGCAGGGCGTTTTCGATATCCACGAGTTCTTGCGGCAGAGCAGACTGGTTCGGGACGACGAACGCAAACTCTTGCGTTATTCGCTCACCCACTTTAACGACGGACTGCTCTTTTTTTATTTCTCCTCGATCGACCAGGATTCGCATATGCTCTGGGGAAAGCACGAAACTGAGTTGCTTGAGACTTATCGATCCATTGACGGCGCCATCGGTGAAGTCATGAATGAACATAGGGACGCCCGCATCATCGTTATGTCCGATCATGGTTTCAACTCATTCGATCGCGCTGTAAACCTTAACACTTGGCTGTGGCAACATGGCTTTCTTGGACTGCAAGGACAGCCAGCTGGTGACGAAGAACCTCTCGCCAACGTGGACTGGTCGAAGACGCAGGCCTATGCGCTCGGTCTGAATGCCCTTTACTTGAACATCACCGGACGCGAGAGGAACGGTATCGTGAATCCTGGTTCGGAAAGCGACGCACTAATACGCAAGATCGGTGAAGAGCTGGTCCAATTCCGCGATCCGGCGAACGGGCGACAGGTTGTCGAGGCGGTCGCGATGCCTCATGCGGAATCTGCTCCCGACATGATCGTCGGCTACGGCCGAGGCTATCGCGCATCCTGGCAGACTGCGCTCGGCGCGGTGCCTGAATCTATTCTGGAGGACAACACCGATGCCTGGATCGGCGACCACTGTATCAATGCTGCCGACGTTCCAGGCGTGTTGTTGAGTAACCGAAAAATTCAGATCGAGAACCCGGAACTGAAGGACCTCACAGTGACCCTACTTAATCTATTTGGCGCCCAGGCTGGTCCAGGGATGAACGGAAGAGTCATATTCTAATTAGGCGATCTCAAATGACATCGATCGATCTCGGCTGGCCGGCCTTTTGCAGTCTATTGCTCATCAGCGTGCTCTGCGGCATCGCCATACTGATCGTGTTTCGCCGCTGGTCCGATCAGCGCGCAATCCAACGATCGAAAAGTCTTATCATTGCGTATCTACTCGAGTTCCGGTTGTTCATCAATGAACCCAGCCTTGTGCTGCGCGCGCAGCGCAACCTAGTCCGCGAAAATCTTCGCCTGATCCGGCTGCTTCTTCGGCCAGCTCTGATCGTCACGATTCCGATGCTAATCCTTTTTGAACCCCTGGACGCTCTCTACAGGTATGCGCCCATTCGCGTGGGAGAGTCGGCGATTGTGACAATTCAGTCGAATCGAGCTGACGATCCGCACCTGCACTCTCCTGATGAAATTCTTGTGGAAACGCCGCCCGTTCATATTCCCAGAGAGCATCAGTTGAGCTGGCGTATTCGTGCATTGCGCCCGGTGGCCGCCCGCGTCGAAATCGTCTGGCGGGATCGGATTTTGCAGAAGCGTGTTGTAGCAGGTGCGGGCGGTATACACTTTCTTTTCACGCGTTCCCGATTCTTGTTTGACAACGACGTCAACTGGTTTGAGATTCGGTATCCGGCGGCCACTGTTCTGCGCCTGCATTGGCTAGTGTGGTTTTCTGTTCTGTCGACAAGCACCGTGCTGTTGCTCAATACTTGTACCAATCGATTCGGAAGGGAGTAAAAAGCAGTGGGAAGTTCGAAATCGCAGGTTTTTCGTATTTTGCCCCAGTGGGGGATTGCGCTGGCACTGATTTCAACTAGTGCGCCGCCGGGCCGCGCGGCAACATTGTCGCCGTTGTTCGCCCGCGGTTACACGGTGATTCCCACGCCGCAAAGGGTGACTCTCGGCACCAGTAACTTCGAGGTAACGCCGGCTTGGCGGCTCGAGTTAGGACCAGGGATAAAGCCTGACGATATCGCAATCCAAAGCCTGAAGGAAGGATTGCGGGACCGCTTCGGCCTGACGCTCGGTGGATCGCGAGATGCGGTGGGCGTCGTGCGGTTGGCCATAGCTCCCAACCAGGTGATAGTCGGGGCAACGATAGATAGAGACAAGCCGGCCATTGCGGAACAAGCCTATCACTTGGAACTTGCTTCAAATCGGGTCACGATTACCGGGAACACCGCAACCGGTCTGTTCTATGGAGCGCAAACATTCGTGCAACTGCTCAAGGCCAATCGCGGAAAGCTGTGGCTACCGGAAGGTACGATCCAGGACTGGCCAGACCTGCCATTGAGAGTGATCTACTGGGACGACGCGCATCACGTGGAGCATCTGGACGTATTGAAGGCGGCGCTGCGGCAGGCCTCGTTTTACAAGATCAACGGATTCTCGTTAAAACTGGAAGGCCATTTCCAATATAAGCACGCGCAGCCAATAGTCGAGCCCTATGCATTAACGCCGGCCGAGTTACAGGAATTGACCGATTATGGGTTGAAATACCACGTGCAGTTGATTCCTTATCTCGATGCTCCAGCGCATGTCGCTTTCATACTGAAACATCCGGAGTACGCAGGATTACGAGAGTATCCGGAAAGCAACTACGAGTTTTGCGCGACAAATCCCGAGACCCACGAACTGCTCAAAGGAATGTTCGACGATCTGCTGGAGGCTAACAAGGGCGGGAAGTATTTTGTGCTCTCGACGGACGAGCCGTACTACGTTGGCCTTGCAGACAACCAGCAGTGTCGTGAAGCACAACGCACAAAGGAATTGGGCAGCGTAGGAAAGGTGCTGGCGGAGTTCGTAACCAAGACAGCGGATTATCTGCATGAGCGTGGCCGGACGGTGATCTTCTGGGGTGAATATCCGCTGAAGCCGGACGATATTAGCGCTCTCCCAACTCATCTCGTCAATGGCGAGGTATACGGCCCTCAGTTCGACCCGGTCTTTCGGACGCATGGAATCCGGCAAATGGTCTATACGTCAACCGAAGGCGAAGAGCAATTGTTTCCGCAATATTACATCTTGCCATCGTCTCGGCGATTGCATCGCGGGCCAACGGGTCCAGGCAGGGTGCAGGAGATGTTCGAACGCGCGTCGTTCAGCTCACTCGACAGCCTCTCTTCGACACGCCCGGACTCTGCCCAAGCCAACCAGACAGATCTGATGGGGATTTTCATAGCCGGGTGGGCAGACCCGGGACTTCATCCGGAAACGTTCTGGCTTGGATACGCAACCGGGCCGGCCGGGGCATGGCATCGATCGCCATCGAGTTCGCAGGAGCTGGTGAGTTCTTTCTACCCGCTGTTCTATGGACCAGGCGCCATCGACATGGGCGCGCTCTATCAACTCATGAGCGAACAGGCCCAATTTTGGGAGGACAGTTGGGAAACGGGGCCGTCCGCCGCACGAACACCGATTTTTGGGAACTCCTACGGCGTCTTTAATCCTCCCCGGCCCGCTCACGACCAATATCTGCCGTCCCTTCCGGTTCCGTCCGCCGAGGTTCTGCATTTGGGCCGCGACTGGCGCCTTGAAAACGAGAAGCGCCTGGAATTAGCTGGTAATTTCCTGGCTCAAAATGACCGATTGCTGGATCTGCTTCACATGAATGTCCAGCGCGTGCAGTTCAATCGGTACAACCTGGAGGTTTACGTCTCTATTGCTGGCCTTTATCGTCAGAACTTACTCATGCTTCAGGATCTGGGCCGCATCTCGGATGATTTGAAAGCAGCCGAAGCGTCTGCGGGCCGGGCTGGGGCGGAACAGGCGGTAGAATCGCTGGACCGGGCAATCAACGCCGCCGAAAATATCCGCCGGCATCGCAACAAAGCTCTACAAGACACGACGGCAACCTGGTACAAGAGCTGGTTTCCTCGTGTTTCGGAAGCGAATGGCCGCAAATACTTCGACCAGGTCGATGATGTGAAGGATCATCAGCCGGTTCGCACGGTTGACATGAACTATCTCATCTTTCGCGAACTGCTTTATCCGCTCGGAGACTGGGCGGACAAGGTTATCGCGGTGCGAAATGAATACGCGATTGCGCACCACCTGCCCGTGCGCGACTACAAATTCAGTTGGAAGGAAATTTCGTCTGCTACAACGGACGCGCGCACAACGGATAATTAGCAAATCTTCAGTAAGATCAGATGATTTCTACTTTTCATCTACCGGGCTCCTCAGCCGTGCAGCATTTGGTCGTTTCTTTGTTCGTGACTTTCTCGACACTTCCCGCTTTCGCTGCGCAGACGAAAAATGTGCCTCCGAATAGATCTGAGACGGTTCGGTTCAACAGCGACATTGCGCCCGTTTTTCAGCAGTCCTGCGCTAAGTGCCACAGCGGCAATATCGCGATGGGCAAGTTGCAGCTTGATTCGGAGGCCGCCATCTTGCGCGGTGGTGTTTCAGGTCCGGCAATCGTGCCCGGCAAAAGTGGCGCCAGCCTTCTCGTCAAGCGCATTCTCGGGT
>Ga0193753_10004028_pt1 | contig 10664 bp, 10 predicted proteins | sample H1c2metaG_FD_144925 | JGI IMG/M metagenome (GOLD analysis project Ga0193753, IMG submission 144925) | Soil microbial communities from a riparian zone of the East river system, Colorado, United States - H1c2 | ecosystem: Environmental > Terrestrial > Soil > Riparian zone | place: USA: East... | reverse complement strand
ATTCCATGATGTCGCGGCCGACCAACGCCTCTTGGGGCTGACCCATCAACTCGGACATCGAACGGTTGGTGTCCACGATGCGCCCACCCTTGTGCATGAGGATGCCTTCGAAGGTCGCATCGGTCAGTTGGCGGAAGCGCGTCTCGCTGGCGGCGAGGCGTTCCGCCTCTTTCGCCGAGCGGCTGACCAGATGCTCGTCGAGAATGGAGCCGGCGAGGCTGAAGCAGAGCACCATCAGCGTGATAGCGGTGACCGCGATGGCGAGAGCGATCGGCGAGATCGCCTGATCCGGTACCACAACGGTCGGATCCGGCATGATCGAAGCGCCGGCCATGCCGGTGAAATGCAGGCCGCAGATGGCGAGCGTCAGCAGGATCGCGGCGGTCAGCCGATGCGTCCCGTCGAACTTGGCGAGGCCGACCACCGCGGCGATGCCGCCGCCGATGATGCCGATCAGCAGCGCGGCGACCACATAGGTCGCGTCGTATTGGACGATGCCGGGCACCACCACTGCGGACATGCCGATGTAGTGCATGGCGCCGATGCCCGCGCCGATGATGGCACCGCCCAGCAATGGCATGCCGATCTTGCGCATCATGGACACCGCAAGACCGAGCCCGGAAATCAGAATGGCGACCAGGATGGAGAGCAGGGTCGGGCCGAACAGATAGCCGACGGGCAGATTGGGCTGGAAGGCGATCATGGCGATGAAATGCGTCGCCCAGACACCGCTGCCGGTGGCGAAGGCGCCCGCGCCGATCCACCAGATCCGCGCCTTGGGACCGGCCTCGACGGCACGGCCGATCAGGCTGAACGCCGTATAGGCCGCCAGGAAGCAGATGAACCCGGCAACGATGACCAACCGGAGGTCGTGCTGTTGGGTGATGCAGTTATAGACTTGGAGCATGTGCGGCCGGTCCCTCCGCCGACTCCTCTCGGCCATGACGCTGGCGGGTCACGGGACTAAAATCCTTCCCCTTCAACCCGATAGCTGGAATTCCCTCTGTTCTAGGGCCCCAAGTATTATAGGTTGGTTAACTTGCCCGACCTAGCGCGTGATTGACTCACACGCGGCGTGACGCTCGCTGCTGAGGCGCGCCGCTTCAGGATGCGAATCTCATCAGATACCGCGGTTCCCACCAGAGCCGGACCGCGTCGCCCTGGACCGGCTCGAAATGGGCGTCGCGATTCTGCAGCAGCACGGTCAACTCGCCGCCGCCATCCAACGCCACCAGGTATCGGGTGTTCGCACCGAGGTAGAGGATGCTGGAAATCGCTCCGGTGACGGTCTGACCGTCGGCCGGGGGCGCGACACGACCGGGTTCGAGATGAATCTTCTCCGGCCGCACCGAGACCGGTTGCGCCGAGCCGGTGAGCCGTTCCGCGAGGGCGCCGTCGATCAGATTGGAGATCCCGACGAAGCCGGCGACGAAGGCGGTCTTCGGGCGCTCGTAGAGCTCGGCCGGCGATGCCATCTGCTCGATCCCGCCGTGATTGAAGACGGCGACCCGGTCGCTCATGGAGAGCGCTTCGCCCTGATCGTGGGTGACGTAGATGAAGGTGATGCCGACCCGGCGCTGGATCGCCTTCAGCTCGACCTGCATCTGCTCGCGGAGCTTCAGGTCGAGCGCACCCAAAGGCTCGTCGAGCAGCAGCACGCTCGGCCGGTTGACCAGGGCGCGCGCGAGGGCCACACGCTGGCGCTGGCCGCCGGACAGCTGCGATGGCTTGCGGCCGCCGAAGCCGGACAGCGCCACCATGCTCAGCATCTCTTCGGCGCGCTGGTGGCGTTCCGTCTTCGGCACTTTGCGGATCATCAGTCCGTAGGCGACGTTCTCCAGCACCGTCATGTGTGGGAACAGCGCGTAGTCCTGGAACACGGTGTTGACGTCGCGGTCATAGGGCGGAATGCCGGTAACATCCTGGCCGTGGATCGCGACGGCGCCGGAAGTCGGCTGCTCGAAGCCGGCGATCAGGCGCAGGCAGGTGGTCTTGCCGGAGCCGCTCGGCCCCAGCATGGCGAAGAACTCGCCGTCCTGGATCTCGAAGCTGACGTCATCGACCGCCTTCACCGCACCGTAATGGCGCGAGACGTTGCGGAACGAGACCGCGACCACGCCTTCCCGCTTGGATTCCCCATTGGCCATGATCGATTCAGATCCCCGAAACAGGACGGGCGGGCCCAGCCGAATGATGGACCCGCCCGCGCAGCATCATCAGACTATTGGCCGCTCTGGATTCCGTTGAAGGCTTCGGTCCAGGTCTTGTAATCGACGCAGGTCTTGCCGGCGCCGCAATCCTTGATCGGCGTCTTCCAGAAATGGATCTTGTCGAACAGATCGTAACCGTTGGCCGCGCAGCCGCCGTCACCGAGCAGCTCCTGGCCCTTGCACGCCGCGGGCACCGCCGGAACGCTGCCGAACCAGGCGACGTCCGCCTGCGTCTTCGGCGCCAGCGAATGCTCGAGCCACAGGTAAGCGCAATTCGGATGCGGGGCATTGGACGCCATCATCGTGGTGTCCGCCCAGCCGGTGGCGCCTTCCTCGGGCACCGTGCCCGCGACCTTGATCTTCGCATCCTTGTCGGCCGAGAGCAGGTTGACCTGCAACGGCCAGGAGGTCGAGGCGACGATGCCTTCGTTCTTGAACTCGTCCATCTGCGCCGTGTAGTCGGTCCAGTACTTGGCGACCAGCTGGCGCTGACCTTTCAGAAGATCGACCGCCGCCGCGAACTGCTTCTCATCGAGATAGTAGGGATCGGTGATGCCGAGCTCCGGATTGTGCTTCGCCAGATAGAGTGCCGCGTCGGCGATGTAGATCGGTCCGCCATAGGCCTCGATCCGGCCTTTGTTCGACTTGCCGTCGCCCAAGGTCATCTCCTTGAACACGACGTCCCAGGATTTCGGTGCTTCCTTGAAGACCTCGGTGTTGTACATCAGCACGTTCGGGCCCCATTGCCATGAGGCGCCGTAATGCTTGCCGTCGACCGTATGCCAGGGCGCGTTCTGCAGCCGCGGGTCGATGGTCGAATAGCTGGGGATCAGCGCGGTGTTGATCTCCTGCACCGTGCCGCCGCGAATGAGGCGCATGGTGGCGTCGCCCGACGCGGTCAAGAGGTCATAGCCGCCGGCGTTCAGCAGCGTGACCATCTCATCCGAGGTGCTGGCGATCTTGACCGTAACTTTGCAGCCGGTCTGCTTCTCGAAACCGCTGACCCAATCGTAGGCCTTGTCGCTGCCGCCGTTCTCGATGTAGCCCGGCCAGGCGACGATCGCGACCTCGCCTTCGCCCGCGCCGACTTTCTGCAGCATATCCGCCTGTGCACTGTAAGACTGTGCAAAGGCCGCGCCGACTGCAATGCCGGCGGCGGTCATGAGTGCAAGCCTGGTGATACGCGTCATTTCCCTCTCCCCGTCCGATTTCAACGTTATGGGCGCCTATGCCGGCGCCGGGATAGAAGCCGCCGCGACGTTCTCACTGCGTTCGCGTGCGGCGCTCCGGGCAAACGGTAGCCCGGCAGCAGGGGTTTTGAAACCCCCTTTGCGGGCGCGCAACTTAGGTGGCTTTGGGTACGAAGAAGCTGCGGAACGAGGTTTCGATGGTCTCGCGCGCGATGTCTCGTGTGATGAACACGATGCGCGAATGCCGGTCCGCATCGGGCCATGCGGGCAGGGCGATCGGCGGATGGAAGAGGTGCTGCACGCCATGGATGGCGATCGGCGATTCCTCGCCGGCGACATTCAGGATGCCCTTGAGGCGCAGCAGATTCTCGCCATGGCCGGTGATCAGCATGTCGATCCACTCGACGAACACCGCCCAGTCCAGCGGCTGAGCCCAATCCAGCGCAAAGGAGGAAATCCGCGAATCGTGGCGATTGACGTCGTGCGGACTCTGATCGTCATGCCCATGATCATGGGGGTGATCATGGCGGTGCCCATGGTTGTGGTCGTGCTCCGAATAGGCTTCGGCCTTCAGCCAGCGGCGCACATCCAGGCTCTTGGTGTCCGGATTGTAGAGGCCGGCATTCAATAGCTCCCCGGCATCGATCTGGCCATCGCGGATGAGGTGGATCGGTGCCGCGGGGTTGAGCTTCCGCAAACGCTTTGACGCCTCGACGAGGTCGCTCTTGGTCAGCAGCAGCCGGTCGGCGACCGCCGCCTGCTTCACCGATTCCATCTGCCGGTCGAGCTGGTCCATGCCGTTGACCGCATCGACCGTGGTGATCACGCCGTCGAGGCGATAGCATTCGGAGACGAGCGGATCCTGCATCAGCGTGTGGAGCACCGGCGCCGGATCGGCGAGCCCCGTGGTCTCGATCACCACGCGCTTGAACTGCGGGATCGAGCCTTTGCGCCGGCGCAGGAACAGGCTGCGCAACGTATCCACGAGATCGCCGCGAATGGTGCAGCAGAGGCAGCCGCTCGAGAGCACGACGGTATCGTCGCTGGAGTTCTCGACCAGCAGATGGTCGAGCCCAACCTCGCCGAACTCGTTGATGACGACGGCGGTGTCCGCCATGGCCGGCTGCGGCAGCAGATTCTTCAGGAGCGTGGTCTTGCCGGAGCCGAGGAATCCGGTGATGACCGAAACCGGGATCCGCTCGGCTGATGATGCCTCGCTCACGCCGCCGCTCCCACGCGCTTCAAGCCATGCAAGGTGTAGAGCGTCGCGGTCAGCAGGATAACCGCACCAGCTTGATGCGCGACCGCGAGCGGCAAGGGCACCACCAGCATCAATGTGCTGATGCCGAGCGCGACCTGCAGCACCCGGAGCGCGCTTTCACGGCTTCGGGAAGATCGCCGCGCCAGATCCGCGCGACCAGCCAGAGCAGCGTCAGGGTCACCAGGGCGGCGCCGATGCGATGCAGGAATTGGGCGGTCACCGGGTTCTCCGTCACATTCACCCACCAAGGCGACATCGAGAACACATCGGGCGCGATCCAGTCGCCGTTCATCAAGGGAAAATCATTGTAGATGAGGCCGCCATGGAGGCCCGCGACGAGGCCGCCCAAAGCGAGCTCGACCGCGACCAGGGCGAGCAGGAGCAGGGCGTGGCGGCGCAGTGGACGGGCAATCGCGGCATCGCCAAGCAGCGGTCGCGGCCGCAGCAGGTCGAAGGCCGCCCAGAGGATCAGCGCATAGATGACCAGCGCCAAGCCGAGATGCAGCACCAGGCGGTACTGGCTGACCGAATCGCGATCCTCGAAGCCGCTCGCCACCATGTACCAGCCGATCCCGCCCTGCAGCGCGCCGAGGACGAAGATCGCGCCGAGCTTCGGGGCCATACTGGGTCTTCCGGGGGCTTTGCGGAGATAGCCTTTCACCAGGAACCAGAGGAAGGGCAGGAAGAAGACGATGCCGATCAGCCGGCCCCAGAGCCGGTGGCTGTATTCCCACCAGAAGATGCCCTGGAATTCCGACAGGGTCATGCCGTGGTTCACGTTCTTGTACTGCGATATTTCGCGATAGAGCGCGAAGACCCGCTCCCATTCGGCCGTGCTCATGGGCGGCAGGGCGCCCATCAACGGTTTCCATTCCATGATGGAAAGCCCGCTGCCCGAGAGCCGCGTGATGCCGCCCAGCAGCACCATGACGAAGATCATGGCGGCACAGACCAGCAGCCAAGTGGCGACGGCGCGGTCGTGCCCGTCGCGGGGTTTCGCGCTGGACTCAGCCAGCGCGCGAGAGGTGAAAGCCTGGGTCATTGCGGCAGGAAGATAGCCGGATTCCGGCGGAATGCCACCCGCAACCCGGCGCGGCAAAAAGCCCCAAGAGGCTCAGCTCTCGTAGCTCGGGTCGATCCGATGGACCTTGCGGAGCAGGGCGCGGAAGATGTTCTCGCTGACGCTGTTCGGCCCGAAATTGTCGGCGTCTTTCTGGCAGCGCAGCCGGACCTCGTCGGAGACGATGTTGTCGGCGCCGGCCATGGCTTCCGCCGTGATCTGCACCTCGGCGGAGCGCTGGAAGCGCCACATGTTCCAGAAGGCTTCGCCGATGCTCCGGCCGATGGTGAGGACGCCGTGGTTGCGCATGATCAGCACCGTGTTCTTGGCGCCGAGATTGGCAACGATGCGCTCCTTCTCGCCCTCGTAAAGCGAGAGGCCCTCGAAGTCGTGATAGCCGATGCGGCCGACGAACTGCGAGGCATAGATCGAATTGAGGTTGAGGCCGCTCTTCTTCATCGAGACGGCCTGCGCCACGGTCGTGTGCGTGTGGGCGATGCAGATCGCATCGTCGCGCCCGGCATGGACCGCGCTGTGGATCACGAAGCCCGCCGGGTTCACCGGCCAGTCGGAATGGCCGATGATCTTGCCCTGGAGATCGATCTTCACCAGGTTCGAGGCGGTGACCTCGTCATAGGTGAGGCCATAGGGGTTGATCAGGAAGTGGTGCTCCGGCCCCGGCACCCGAACCGTGATGTGATTCATGATCGTCTCGCTCCAGCCGAGATGATCGAAGATCCGGTAGCAGCCGGCGAGATCGACTCGCAGGCGCCATTCCTCGGCGCTGATGCCAGCCTTCTGGGCAGCCGGTGTCTGAACGTTCATGGGGCAGGACCCTCGTCTTCAATTCAAAGAGATTCCCGCATATCCCCCGCCGGGATGCAACTCCCGACACGGCGAGGAAAACTAAGGCTTGCGGCGATACTTGTCCGGCAGGAGCGCCTCCACAGGGCGGCGGTGGAGGCCCTCGCCGCCGTCGAGCAACACGGCGGCGCCGGGCGCGAAGTCGTTCAGCATCTCACGGCAGATCCCGCAGGGCGAGACCAGCTGTGGCTCGCGATGCTGCTCGCGCGGTCGGGGATGGCGCACCGAGACGATGGAGTCGATCTCCTTTTCGCCGGCGCTCATCGCCTGGCCGAGTGCCACGGCCTCGGCGCAGACCGAGGCGCGGCCGACATAGGTGTCGAGGTGGATCCCGGTATAGACCCTGCCGCTCTTGCCCCGCACCGCGGCGGCGATGTGGTGCCGGTTCTCGAGATAGCGGCTCTTGATGAGGTCGGTCGCGATCGCGATCAGCTCGCGATCGGCGGCCAAGACGTCCGGCTTGGTCATGCGGCGCGCAATATCAGGGTTGTCTTCGGTTTCATCCAGGTCATCGTCCGGTCTGGTCCCCGCCAAGTCAAGGCGAAGGACCCTACCACTTCTTGAAGATGAAATAGGCGGCGGCGCAGAGGAAGGCGAAGCCGACCACATGATTCCAGCGGATCGATTCGCCGAGATAGGCCCAGGAGAAGATCGCAAAGACCACCAGGGTGACGATCTCCTGGATCGTCTTCAATTGGGCCGGCGAGTAGATCGCGCTGCCATAGCGGTTGGCGGGGACGGCGAAGCAGTACTCGACGAAGGCGATGCCCCAGCTGACCAGGATCACGATCCAGAGCGGGACTTCCTTGAATTTCAGGTGGCCATACCAGGCGAAGGTCATGAACACGTTGGAGCAGAGCAGCAGCGCGATCGGCATCAGCGGCGCGGGAATGGCAAGGGATGGCATGAGGCGGGATCCAGGCGGGTTGCAACGGAGTACGCGAGATATGGCGATTACCATTTTCTCGACGCGCCCGACAGGGGCGGCATGAACGGGGCACCCATGCTGAAACGCGCTGGAACCCGCCGCCTGGCGCCGCCCGGAGGTGCGGCGCCAGGCGTTTCTTTAGCCGTAGACGACCTCGGTCATCATGCCGGTCGCCATGTGGTAGAGGTTGTGGCAATGAAACAGCCAGCGGCCCGGATTGCCGGCATCGAAGGCGAGCGTCACCGTGCCGTTCATGGGCACCAGCACGGTGTCGCGCATCGCGCCGGCCAGCGGCTTCCCGTTGAGTGCGATGACTTGGAAATGATGGCCGTGCAGATGCATCGGATGCGCCATCATGCTCTGGTTGACGAGTTCGAGCGCGACCCGCTGCCCCGCCTTGACCTCAAGCGGAAGGTGATCCTTCCAGGTCTTTCCGTCGAATGACCACCGATACGGCGCCATGCTGCCGGTCAGGTTGAGCCGATGGGTGACATCAACGGGCTTCGCCGCCAAGGGGGTGAGCGCCCGCATTTGCGCTTCCAACGAATTGTCGATCGCCACGGCGGCTTGCTCCGCCCGGTCGGCGTGCTTCGCGATCGTGGCACCCGGCGTCGCCAGGATGATGCCGGTTCGTGCGGTGTCGCCTTCACGCTGCGCCAGGATCGGAAAGCTGCCGCTCTCCGGAAGCTGAAGGAGCAGATCCACGCGCTGGCCCTGCGCCATCGGGAAGCGCCGGGTGCGGATCGGCTGCACCGGATTGCCGTCGACTGCGATGACGTCGCCGGTGAGTTGGCCGAGATCGATCCAGAACGCGGTCGCCGTCGCGCCGTTGATCAGGCGCAGATGCACCCGGCCGGAGCGTTCGACGGCAATCACCTCCGGATCGCCCAGCGTGCGATCGTTGGCGAGGTAGGCGTCGAAGTCGACATCGTTGAGATCGGCCATGCCCGCCATGCTGTTGCTGCCGTGGTTCATGGCGCCGTGGTCCATGTGACTCATGTCCATGCCCGGCATGTCCGCATGGCCCATATCCATGCCGGCCCCTTGGGTGAGACCGGCCAGCAGCTCGGCCGGATCGCGGAAGCTGAAGTCGTGGAGCAGGACCGTGACCTCCTGGGCATCGCGGCGTCGGTCTTCCTCGGTGCGAACGATGAGCGGCGCCGCCATCAGGGCCTGTTCCTGCAGCCCGTGATGGGAATGCATCCAATGGGTGCCGGTGCGCGGTGCAAAGTCGTAGTCCTGCCGCGTACCGGCCGCGATCGGCGCCACATAGCCGGTATCGGTGACGCCGTCCTGGTCCGGGCTCGGCGTCTGGCCGTGCCAATGGACGATCAGTGCTTGATCGATCTCATTGGCGAGGGTGAAGCGGAACCGCCGGCCGGGATCGAGCGTCAGCCCGGACTTGCCGTCGGGACCGATCAGGCCGAAGACAGAAGCATCCTTGCCGTTGACCACGATGCTGCGCCGGTAGGCCCGGAGCGTCGTGCTGGCTTCGGCCCGCGCCGGCGATCGCGCAAGGTTCAGCGCGCCGGCACCGGCGGCCAGCGTGGCGGTCGAGGCCAGAAAGCGGCGGCGCGAAAAGTTCTGGTTCATGATTCATCCAAACCCAAATGCCAAACCCAAATGCCTGAGAATGCGCGCGCCTTCCGGCGCTCGCTTGATCGAGCGAGAACAGCGGATCAGGCGACGGGTTTCGGCGGATGCGGGATCGGCGCGCTGACGATGCCGGCCGGCGGCGACAGGGTGGCGAGATCGTAGCCCTGGCTCTCCGGAAAAGCCGGCGCCACCAACCCTGACGGCGGTGCGGGCAGCGTCAGGCTCATGGCGCAGACGTTGACCATGCAACAGTCGCCGGCGGGGAGATGCTGCTGCGACGCCGGGTGGTGATGGTCGTCGTGGTCGCAATCCGCCCTGGCTGCAAGCATGGGCTTCGGCTCAGCCGGCGCCGCAAAGCCGGGCATGGCGGCACCGACGAGCCCGGCCAGCAAGGCCAGGAGCGCAACCAACCGGGCGCATTTCCCACGAAAACGTGACATCGACGGCAGATATGTGCGCGAGCGACCGTAAAGGCAAATGAACATCTCCGGCGTGGCACTTCGGCGCAGAAGAATGCGCTAGGCCGCCGGCTCTTCGGGGGTTTCGAGATTGGCGGTGACGACGCGGTTCCGGCCGCTGTTCTTCGCCTGGTAGAGCATGCGGTCGGAGAGATCGAGCAGTTCGTTCGCCCCGACATGGCGCGCCGGCCGGGCCGAGGCCAGACCTACGCTCAGGGAAATGAACTGCCAGCCGCGCGAATGTTCGTGCGGGATGGCGAGCCGGCGCACCGCGAGCAGCAGGCGATCGGCGACCAGCGCCGCTTCGTTGGCGCCGGTATCGGGCAGCAGGATCACGAACTCCTCGCCGCCATAGCGCGCGACCAGGTCCGCCGGGCGCAAGGCGGCGCTGGCCAGCGCTTTCGCCACGCGCCGCAAGGCCTCATCGCCGGCCAAATGGCCATAGGCATCGTTGAACTGCTTGAAATCGTCCACATCGGTCATCAGCAGCGAGAGCGGCGTGTTGCGCCGGATGGCGCTGCGCCATTCTTTCTCCAGCGCCTCGCCGAAGGCACGGCGGTTGGCGAGGCCGGTCAAGCCATCGACCGCGGAAAGACGGCGCAGCTGGTCGCGCTGACGCTTCAAGTCGATGTGGTTGCGGACCCGGGCCCGCAAGATCGGCGGGCTCAATGGTTTGGTGATGTAGTCGATGGCGCCGAGCTCCAGACCCTTCGCTTCCTCGCGCTCCTCGTCCATCGCGGTGACGAAGACGACCGGAATCTCACGGGTGATCGGATCGCCCTTGAGCTGCCGGCAGAGTTGATAGCCATCGACGCCCGGCATGCGGATATCCAACAGGATCAGATCCGGCTCTTCCTGCAGCGCGATCTTCATTCCGGTATTGGCTTCGGAGGCCGTGAGGACGCGGTGCTCGCCGCCCAACATGGTCTTGATCAACTCAAGCGTATTGGCGGTGTCGTCCACCACCAGGACGGTGCTCGACTGTTGCGCGACGATATTCATCAACGGCGTCGACTCGACTGCCCCGCTTGAGTTGTCACGCGAGGCTACCGGATCGGGCCCCCCGGAACAACGCCGAAGCACGTTCCTAACCCGGT
>Ga0193753_10004027_pt1 | contig 10665 bp, 9 predicted proteins | sample H1c2metaG_FD_144925 | JGI IMG/M metagenome (GOLD analysis project Ga0193753, IMG submission 144925) | Soil microbial communities from a riparian zone of the East river system, Colorado, United States - H1c2 | ecosystem: Environmental > Terrestrial > Soil > Riparian zone | place: USA: East River... | reverse complement strand
AGAGATCATGCGAGGAAGATGGTCACCATCTGCCGCGCGATACGTGTTGCAAGAGGCGCCGCGTAAAGGTCCCTCGCTGCGCTCGGGATGACAATTTTATTGTGATCAGCTTTGTGCGCTGACTCGAAGCACCGGACAAAACAATACTGTCATCTCGCGCGGAGTAACCTCCGCGCTGGAGCGAAGCGAGGGACCTTTATCGGATGGCTACTCCGCCGCCGCCTTGTTTCCTTGTTGGCGACGCGCAAGCCACTCCTGCATCGCGGCCTCCATCGTCATGAACACTGCGCCGCTCTCCTGATGATGCTGGATCAGGCGCTCCAGCATCATCATGCGATGGCCGCGGCCGATGACGTGGGGATGGAATGTGTAGGTGAGGATTCCGGTGTCGGTCACCCGCGTCATGTAGGTGAAGTCGTCGACGAAGTTCTCCAGCACGTTGGTGGCGTTCATCAGGCCGGCTTGGATCGAGCCGTTGGGATTGCGCACGTATTCAAAATGCGGGAAATCGTCGAGCGACCAGCTTATCGGCATCTCCACTAGTCTGGTCTCGCGTCCGCGCACGAACGGCTTTTGCAGCTCGACGACGTCTCCCTGACGGGCGAAGTAGCAATCATAGTCATGACCCATCATCGAGCTGTCGTACTGGATGCCGTGCTTCAGCAGCAGGTCGATGGAATGGGGCGAGAGGTCCCAGGCAGGTGAACGGTAACCGCGCGCCAGCCGGCCGCTGACGCGCTTGATCGACTCGTTGCCGCGCACGATTTCCTCTTCCTCCTCCTCGCGCGACAGGGTGACTGGCAGCCGGTGGGTCCAACCGTGGTGCGCCAGCTCATGGCCGGCTTCGACATAGGGCGTTACAGCCTCGGGCGAACTGTCGATCGTGTGGCCGGGTGTGAAGAAGGTGGCCTTGATGTCGTATTTCTTCAGAAGGGCCACGAGCCGTGGAATAACCACGATGTCGTACTCGCCGCGCGATATGGCCGTGGGCGAGGTGAGGCCCCGGGCGATGAAACCCGACAGATGATCATGGTCAAAAGTCAGGCAAACGACATGGCGCGGCATGGTCCACTCCCTCGGCAAGTACCGGGAGCTTAGGCCGATTTGTTGCCTTCGCCCACCGGACCCTGCATGATGCCGGTAATAATATAAGTAAAAGTTCCATGGGAGGAATAATGGCCGGGACGTCCGCCCTGCGCGCTGCCGCGCCAGAGGGCGACAACCAGCTCGTGATCGAGGGCGTGTCGAAGAAATTCGGCGGGGTCGTTGCCGTGCAAGGTGTGTCGCTCGACGTGCCGCGCGGCAGCATCCTGTCGATCATCGGGCCCAATGGCGCCGGCAAGACGTCGCTTCTGAACATGATCTCCGGCTTCTACAAGCCGGACACCGGCCGTGTGCTGTTGGAAGGTCTCGACATTACCCAGAAGAAGCCGAGCGACATCGCCGCTCTCGGCATCGCCCGAACGTTCCAGAACATCGCCTTGTTCAGCGGCCTCACCGTTCTCGACAATCTGATGCTCGGCCGCCACGTGCGCATGAAATCCGGCGTTTTGGCCAGCGTCATCTATTGGGGGTTGGCGCAGAAAGAGGACATCGCCCACCGCGAGGCGGTCGAGGAGATCATCGAGTTCCTGAAGCTGCAGGATCTTCGCAAGCAGCCAACCGCGTCGCTGGCCTATGGTTTGCGCAAGCGTGTCGAGCTTGGCCGTGCCCTGGCGCTGGAGCCCAAAGTGCTGCTGCTCGACGAGCCTATGGGCGGCATGAACCAGGATGAGAAGGAGGATATGGCCCGCTATGTCCTCGACGTGAACCAGGAGCGCGGCGTCACCGTGGTGTTGATCGAGCACGATATGGGCGTGGTCATGGACATCTCCGACCGCGTTGTGGTGCTCGAGCGTGGCCGCTGCATCGCCGCCGGAACACCCGAGGAAGTACAGCGCGACCCCGTGGTGATCGACGCCTACCTCGGCACATCCAAGGGCGGGGGACGGACATGAGCCTCATCGATTCGCCGGTGACCTCGACTCTGCCTAAATTGCTGCAACGCAACGCGGAGATCGATCCGCGTGGCGCCGGCATGCGCGAGAAGACCCGCGGCGTGTGGCAGACCTACGACTGGGAGGCTTATCGCGACCAGGTGCGCGACTTTGCCCTCGGCCTCGCTTCGCTCGGCTTCACGCGCGGCGACAAGCTCACGGTCGTGGGCGACAACCGGCCTCAGCTTTATTTCGCCCAGCTTTCGGCCCAAGCACTCGGTGGTGTGTCGGTCCCCGTCTACCAGGACTCGATAGCTGCGGAATTGATTTACGTCCTGAGCCATGCCGAGACCTCGGTGATCGTGGCCGAGGATCAGGAGCAGGTCGACAAGGCATTGTCGCTCAAGGACCGGCTGCCGGCCCTGCGCTGGATCATCTATGACAATCCGCGCGGCCTGTGGGCTTATGACGATCCGATGTTGCGCTCGTTTGTCGATGTGGTCTTGGCTGGACAGGCCTTCGGCAAGGAACAGCCGCAATACTACGCCGAAGAGATCGCCAAGGGTGGCCCCGAAGATATCGCGATGATCGCTTATACCTCGGGCACGACGGGAAGCCCCAAGGGTGTGATGCTGCGCCAGCGCAACATGATCGCCACAGCGGAATCCTTCATCGCCGTCAACGACGTCAAGCAAGGCGACAATTGGCTATCGTATCTGCCAATGGCCTGGGTGGGCGATACCATGTTCACCCTGGGGCTCGCATTGGTGGCTCGGCTCACTGCCAACTGCCCGGAAAGTCCCGAAACGGTGCAACGCGACCTGCGTGAACTCGGACCCGATGCCATGCTGGCGCCGCCACGGATCTGGGAGAACATGCTGACGACCATGCAGGTCAAGAGCGGCGATGCCTCGCCGCTCAAGCGGGCGATCTTCGGTTATTTCCGCAATCTGGCCGAGAGGTGCGAGGTCAAGCGCTCCGATGGCAAGCCTTTGTTGGCTTTCGAAAGGGCGTCCCTGGCCGTCGGCGAGATCCTGGTCTACGGCCCGGTGCGCGACCAACTCGGACTGCGCAAGGCCCGCTGGTGCTACACCGGCGGCGCGCCGCTGGGGCCCGATACCTACCGTTTCTTTCGCTCCTTCGGGATCAACCTCAAGCAGGTTTATGGCGCCACCGAAGCCTCGGCGTTGATTGCCTGCCAGGATGATGCCGAGGCCAATCCCAACACGGTTGGGCGGCCGTTGCCTGACACCGAGGTCAGGATCGACGACCGCGGCGAGGTCATGTTGCGGGGGCCGGGTGTCTTCTCGGGCTATTTCAAGCAGGAGGATGCGACGCGCGATGCGCTGACCTCCGACGGCTGGCTCAAGACCGGCGATGCCGGCTTCTTCGACAAGCAGGGCCACCTGATTATCATCGACCGCGCGAAGGACGTGGGAAAGTTGGCCGACGGCTCGGCCTTCGCACCGCAATTCATCGAGAACAAGCTGAAATTCAGCCCCTTCATCCGCGAAGCCGTGGCCTTCGGCGACCGGCGGGAGATGGTGGTGGCGATGATCGCCATCGATATGCTGACCGTCGGCACCTGGGCCGAAAAGCGCGGCCTCGCCTATACCAGTTTCATGGACCTGAGCCGCAGGGAAGAAGTGGCGGCGCTGGTTGCCGACGAGATCGCCAAGGCCAATGCGACCTTGCCGGACATCCAGCAGGTCAAACGCTTCCTGCTCCTCAACAAGGAACTCGATGCCGACGACGCCGAGATGACGCGTACGCGCAAGGTGCGACGGAAGTTCGTGGCCGAAAAATACGTCAACGTCATCGATGCCTTCTACGGCGGAAGAGACCAGGCCGACGTCACGCTCGAAGTCACATTCGAGGACGGCCGTAAATCCTCCGTCAGCTCGACCATGCTGATTCACGATCTTGGCGTCCCGACGCCGGCACAGGCACGGCGGGCAGCATGAACGACATGAGCTTGTCGGAGCAACTGGACTTCGCCTGGGCGCTGCTGCTCAACGGTGCTTCCATTGGGCTGATGTATGCATTGATCGCGCTGGGCTTCGTGCTGGTCTACAAGGCGACCGACGCCATCAATTTCGCGCAAGGCGAGTTCGTGATGTTCGCAGGCTTCATCGCCGCGGCCATGTTGGCAGTCGCCGGCATGCCCCTGGTCGCGGCCTTGATAGTGACCCTGGCGGTCATGGTGGCCTTCGGCTTCGGATTGGAGCGCGTGGTGCTGCGGCCGCTCCTGGGACGGCCGGTGGTGGCGGTGATCATGGCTACCATCGGCCTCGCGGCCATCCTGCGCGGCCTGACCCAGGTCTTCTTCGGTGGCGAGACACGCGGCCTCGCTTTGCCGATCGGCGACGACCCGATCTCGATCGGACCCGCGACCCTGCCGCCGATCCAGGTGGTGGGCGCCGTCGTGGCGGTGGTGTTTTTCCTGGGTTTCAGCTGGTTCTTCAAGAAGAGCCGCATGGGCGTGGCGATGCGCGCCGTCGCCGACAATCAGCAGGTGGCGCAAGCCATGGGCATCAATGTCGAGCGCTATTTCGCACTCGCCTGGGCGATGGCGGGTGTCGTCTCGGCGTTGGGCGGCATCGTCTGGGGCAACATGCTGGGCGTCGACGTGCATTTGGCCCTGGTGGGCCTGAAGGTCTTTCCGGTGGTGATCCTGGGCGGGCTCGATTCGATCGGCGGCGCGCTGGTCGGCGGCCTGATCATCGGCATCGTCGAGAACTTCGCCGCCGGCTACCTCGACCCCTATGTCGGCGGCGGCACCAAGGACTTCGCACCCTACGTCGTGATGATCCTGGTTCTCATGATCCGGCCCTACGGCATTTTCGGTAAACGCAAGATCGAGCGTGTGTAGATGTTCCATCGCGAGTCCGGCGTCTTCAAGACCACCTATGCGGCCGATATGGGGCTTTATCCGCTGCCGATCGCGCGCTGGACGGTGGTGGTGCTGCTCGTGCTCTTCGTCGTGATCATTCCACTCTCCGTACAGGACTATTACCTGTCGATCCTGAACCTCATCCTGATCGCCATTGTGGGTGCGCTCGGGCTCAACATCCTGGTGGGCTACACGGGCCAGATCTCGATCGGTCATGGCGCCTTCATGTCGGTCGGCGCCTATACCGCTGCCAATCTCGCGGTCCGGCTCGACATGCCGTTCTGGATCACGCTGCCGGCAGGCGGACTCATGGCCGCCGCGATCGGTGTCGTGGTCGGCATCCCCAGCCTGCGTATCAAGGGCCTCTACCTCGCCATCGCCACCCTGGCCGGACAACTGATCATCGAATGGACGATCAACCACGTGCCGGCGATCTCGGGCGGCGCGCAGGCCTCGATCCCGGTGGCGCGGCCGAGCCTGTTCGGCATCAGCCTGCACACCCAGGGTGATCTCTATTATTTTCTGCTGTTCTTTGCCGTGCTGGCGATCGTGGCGACGCTCAACCTGGTGCGTAGTCGCATCGGCCGCGCCTTCGTGGCGGTACGCGACCAGGACATCGCCGCCGAAATCATCGGCATCAATATCTACCGCTACAAGCTTACGGCGTTCGCCATCTCGTCCTTTTATGCCGGCGTCTGCGGCGTGCTTTATACCTACTATTTCGGCATCGCCAACTACGAGCAGTTCCAGCTCATCACCTCGATCGACTACCTGGCGATGATCATCATCGGCGGTCTGGGCTCGGTGCTGGGATCGATCTTCGGCGCGATCTTCGTCACGCTCCTGCCCATCGTGCTGCGCATCGTGATGGAAGGCGTGGGCTCGCTGTTTTTCACCGACTCGGAGGTCGCCAACGTGATTTCCGGCCTGCGCCTCGCTGCCTTTGGCGGGCTGATCATCTTCTTCCTGGTCGTCGAGCCCGAGGGGCTCAATCGGCTATGGCGAAATATCCGGAGCTATTTCCGGGTCTGGCCCTTCTCCTACTAGAGCGGGGCATTACGGCGAGCGAAGGGAGGAACCCATGACGAGGTTCGTAAAAAGTTGGCTGGGAGCGACGGCGATCGCCGGCGCTCTGACGCTCGGTGGAGGTCAGGCCTTCGCCCAGCAGAAGGAGCTGGTGTTCGGCCTCCAATGTGATCGCACCGGCCCGACCGCGACGGTCGGCGTTAATATGTGTCCAGGTTACCACGATTACATCGCGCTGGTGAACAGCAAGGGCGGCGTCGAGGGCTACAAGATCAAGGTCATCGAAGTCGACAATGAGTACAAGGTACCCCCGGCGATGGAAGCACACGAGCGCTTCAAGAAGGAAGGCGCCGTCATCGAAGGCGTCTTCGGCACACCGCAGACCGCGGCGCTGACTGCCAAGCTGACGGAAGACAAGATGGCTGGCACCGCACCGGGCTTCGGCACGTCGGCCGCGGCAGACGGCAAGCGCTTCCCCTACGTTTTCCCGATCGCCGCCAGCTACTGGTCGCAGACGGGCGGGGCGGTGCAGTTCGCCAAAGACAGGTTGGGTGGAAGCCTGAAGGGCAAGAAGATCGCCTACCTCTACTACGACAATCCGGCCGGCAAGGAGCCGATGCCGATCCTCGAGGACCTGTCCAAATCGGAGGGCTTTGAGCTACGGACCTTCGCGGTACCGGCGCCGGGCGTGGAGATGGGCGCACAAATCCTCGACATCACGGCGCGCTACAAGCCAGATTTCATCATCGCTCATCTATTCGGCCGCGCCCCGTCGGTCGCGATCAAGGAGCTGAAGGGCAAGGGCTATCCGCTCAGCAAGGTCATCGGCCTCGTTTGGGCGAGCGCCGAGGCCGACATCCTGGCGGCCGGCGGCATGGTCGTCGCCGAAGGCTACAATACCGTCCAGTTCGCGGGAGTGGGCAAGGACTTCCCCGTGCTGAAGGAAATCGAGGCCATGTACAAGGCACAGGGCAAGCCGGCGCCGAAGGAGATGGACTCGACCGTCTATTATAATCGTGGCGTCTTCATCGCCGCACTTCACACCGAAGCGGTGCGTCAGGCGATCAAGGCCAAGGGCGGCGGCGTGCCGAGCAGCGAGGACGTAAAGAACGGCATGGAGTCGGTCAAAGACTTCACGCTGGGCGGTCTCGTGCCACCGATGCAGCTTTCACCGACCGATCACGAAGGGGGCGGCTGGGTGCAGATCTGGAGCGTCAAGGGCGGCAAGCTGGTGAAGTCCACCGAGTGGTTCCAGGGCTTTCGCAGTGTGATCCAGAAGCAGCTCGCGGCCGAAGCAGCCAAGTCCTGAGCGCCAACACCTGACCAAACGGAGACCGGGCGGCGTTTGCCGCCGCCCGGCTTTCTTTGCCCAACGAAACGATCGGTAAGGCCAGATGCTGTCGATCAACAACATCGAAGTCGTCTATGACGGGGTGATCCTGGTTCTGAAAGGCGTCTCGGTCCAGGTCGAGGCGGGCAGCATCACCGCGCTGCTGGGCGCCAACGGCGCCGGCAAGACGACCACGCTCAAGGCGATCTCCGGCGTCCTGCATAGCGAGCGTGGCGAAGTTACCAAGGGGGCGATCCGATTCGCCGACCAGCGCATCGACGGGATGCGAGCCCATAACGTGACCCGGCTCGGGCTGGTCCAAGTCTTCGAGGGCCGGCGCGTCTTCGAGCATCTCTCAACCGAGGACAATCTGATCGCCGGCGGCCACGTCGTTGCCTCCGGCGCAGCCGTTCGCCAGGGGATAGACTTGGTCTATTCCTACTTTCCGCGGCTGAAGGAGCGCCGGCATCAGCAATCCGGCTATCTTTCCGGCGGCGAACAGCAAATGCTGGCGATCGGCCGGGCATTGATGAGCAGGCCCAAGCTGATCCTGCTCGACGAGCCGTCTCTCGGCCTCGCACCCATGCTGATCGAGGAGATTTTCGCCATTGTCGGCCGGCTGGTGAAGCAGGAGGCGCTCTCCGTGCTTTTGGTCGAGCAGAATGCTCCGATGGCCCTGGCGGTCGCCGATCACGGCTACGTCATGGAAAACGGTCGAATCGTGCTCGAAGGCAGTGCAGCGGCCTTGCGTGAAAATTCCGATATCAAGGAATTCTATCTTGGCCTCAACGAAGGCGGCCTGCGAAAATCCTACCGTGACACCAAGCACTACAAGCGTCGCAAGCGCTGGCTTTCCTAGGAGGGTGCCGCCGGGCTGCACCGTCCATAATCCCGCCATGCCAACACCCTAGAAGATAGGGTAGTCTGTCGACGGGAGACCAGACCATGGACGAAATCGAGCAGTTGCGGACCATGATCGGCACAGCCAAACGCATCGTGGCTTTCACCGGCGCCGGCATCTCGACCGAATCGGGAATCCCCGATTTTCGCTCTCCAGGTGGCATCTGGACCAAGTACAAACCCATCTATTTCGACGACTTCATGGCGTCCGACGAGATGCGGCGCGAAGCCTGGCGTCGCAAGTTCGCCACCGACGAGACCATGCTGCATGCCGAGCCCAATGCCGGCCACCGCGCGCTCGCGAAGCTGGTCGAGCAGGGGCGCATGAGCGCCATCATCACCCAGAATGTCGATGGCCTTCACCAGCGTTCGGGGGTGCCGGCCACCAAAATCATCGAGCTTCACGGCAATGCCACCTACGCGAGCTGCCTCGATTGCGGCCATCGCCATGAGCTCGATCCGATCCGCAAGGCATTCCTTGGGAAGGGCGAGTTGCCGGTCTGCGTCAAATGCGAGGGCATCGTGAAGACGGCGACCATCTCCTTTGGCCAGGCCATGCCCGAGATTCAGATGGCGCGTGCCCAGGACGAGACCATGAGCAGCGACCTGTTCATTGTCGTGGGCAGCTCTTTGGTCGTCTATCCGGCGGCGGGTTTTCCGCAACTCGCCAAGCGCAAGGGCGCGAAGCTGGTCATCATCAATCGCGAGCCAACCGACCAGGACGGCCAGGCCGACCTGGTGATCAATGCCGAAATCGGCACAACGCTCAGCAAGGCCGTCGGTGTCAATTGAGGGAGGGATCGCCATGATCACACGCAGGGCGGCCATGGTCGGCGCATTGGGGGCCGGCGCATTGGGCGCGGCGGGCATCGGCGCCATATCGGCCCGCGCGCAGGACATCACTTTTTTCCGAATCGGCACCGGCGGCACATCAGGAACGTATTTTCCCATCGGCGGGTTGATCGCCAACGCGATTTCAAACCCGCCAGGCTCCCGGTCGTGCAAAGACGGCGGCTCATGCGGTGTACCCGGCCTGGTGGCGACCGCGGTATCCTCCAACGGCTCGGTGGCCAATGTTGCCGGCATCGCCAGCGGCAGCATGCAGTCGGGCTTCATCCAGTCGGACGTCGCTTATTGGGCAAGTACCGGCACCGGCATCTATGATGGCCGTCCAAAAAACGATGGTCTGCGCGCCATTGCCAATCTTTACCCCGAGAGTTTTCACCTCATCGTGCGCAAAGACTCCGGCATCAAGTCGATGGCCGACCTCAAGGGCAAGCGGGTGTCGCTCGATGAGCCCGGTTCCGGCACCCTGGTCGACGCGCGACTCATTCTCCAGGCCTATGGGCTGACGGAGAAGGACATTGTCGCGCAGTACCTCAAGCCACAGGAGGCATCGGACAAGCTGAAGGACAATGCGATCGATGGATTCTTCAGCGTCGCGGGTTGGCCAGAGGGCGCTGTAGCCGAATTGGCGGCGACCACCGGTATCGATCTCGTGCCGATAGATGGCCCGGAAGCAGAGGCTCTGATCAAGCAATACACATTCTTCGCCAGCGATAACATTCCGGACGGGGCCTACAAAAACGTGGCCGGCGTAAAAACCATTGCCGTCGATGCAGTCTGGGCTACCTCCATCAAGCAGCCAGACGAGCTGATCTACAACATCACGGCGACCTTGTGGAATCAGGGCACCCGCAAGCTGCTCGATTCCGGCCACTTGAAAGGCAAGGCAATCAAGATCGAATCGGCCCTCGATGGGCTCGGTATCCCCCTTCATGCCGGCGCAGAGAAATTCTACAAGGAAAATGGCAATTTAAAGTAGTCAGCGCTTTAGCGCAGCGTGGGGAGAAGAAATGCGTCTCAAGGGGAAGATTTGCGTGGTGACGGCGGCAGGCCAGGGGATCGGAGCGGCCACGGCGCGGGCCTTTGCGCGAGAGGGAGCGACCGTGTGGGCAACCGATCTCGACGAGACCAAGCTGCAGGCACTGACTGCGATGGAGGGTATCAATATCCGCCGGCTCGACATTCTCGACAAATCCGCCATCGGTGGTCTCTCCAAGGAAACCGGTGAGATCGACGCACTGTTCAATTGTGCGGGGTTCGTTCATCACGGCAGCGTGCTCGACGCCACTGACGCTCAATGGGATTTAGCCTTCAACCTTAACGTCCGCAGCATGTTCTGGACGATCCAGGCATTCCTGCCCGGTATGCTGGAGAAGGGGGCGGGTTCGATCGTCAACATGTCGTCGGCGGCCTCCTCGGTCAAAGGCGCGGCATTGCGCTTCGCCTACGGCACGACCAAGGCGGCAGTGATCGGCCTCACCAAATCCATTGCCGTGGATTTCGTGCGCCAGGGCGTCCGCTGCAACGCCATCTGTCCGGGCACTGTCCAGACCCCGTCGCTCGACGAGCGCATCGCCGGTCTCGGCGGCGGAACCGACGCCCGCCAATTCTTCCTGCAGCGCCAACCCACCGGACGGTTCGGCTCGGCCGAGGAGATTGCGGCCTTGGCGGTCTATCTGGCGAGCGCCGAGTCG
>Ga0193753_10004026_pt1 | contig 10668 bp, 6 predicted proteins | sample H1c2metaG_FD_144925 | JGI IMG/M metagenome (GOLD analysis project Ga0193753, IMG submission 144925) | Soil microbial communities from a riparian zone of the East river system, Colorado, United States - H1c2 | ecosystem: Environmental > Terrestrial > Soil > Riparian zone | place: USA: East River... | reverse complement strand
GCTACCAGACGCCCAACGAGTTTGCGGCGCGACACGACGCTTCGCGGCTGCGGTCGGGCTCCGCCCTCCCTCCGTCACGAAGCGTCGCAACAAACAACAACATCAAACCAATGGCAGGTCCAGTTTTGAACTGTCCAGTGTTTGGGGTCAGGTCATGATGATGGCTTGGTTTCGCGCGTTGAGTGCCGCCGATGCTGCGAAGGGGCATAAACACTACAACTGGTCTGACGACCGAGGGCTTTACTTCCCAGCGGACTTTGCGGGGCCCGATGACGGGCGCGAAAGCCGCCCTCGTTACGACATCATTCATCCGATCACCAAAAAACCGTGTGCGAAGCCGTCAACCGGCTGGCGATGGGACGAAGACAGGACCAAAGAGGCTTTGGCAGAGAAGCCGCCAAGAATTCATTTCGGATCAGACGAGACTACGATTCCCAATCGCAAAACCTACCTCAAAGAGGTCACTGAAGAGGCTGCGCCGACGGTCTTCTACAAAGATGGCCGAGCCGCAACGCTCATGGTCGAGCAGATTCTCGGCAAGGACGCGGCGGAGGTTCCGTTCCCGAAAGATTCTGACATCCTTGCCGACCTTCTAGGGTTGGTTGCGGACAAGGATGCAATTGTTCTCGACGCCTTTGCCGGGTCGGGCACAACGGCGCACTCGGTGTTGACGCTCAACCAAGAAGACAACGGGAAGCGCCGATTCGTCCTGATCGAGGAGAAGGAGTATGCAGGGCACATCACTGCCGAGCGCATTCGCCGCGTGATTCGCGGCGTGCCCAAGGCGAAGGATGAGGCGTTGCAGAATGGACTCGGCGGCACATTCACTTACGTCGAGGTCGGGGCCGCGCTACGCCTTGAAACGCTGCTTCAAGGGACGAAGCTTCCCAGCTACGAAGACCTTGCCGCCTACGTCTTCTACACCGCCACGGGCGAGGAGTTTGACGCGCAGGCCATCAAAACGAAGACCGGCTTCATCGGCGAGAGCGCGCGTTACGATGTGTATCTCTTCTACAAGCCGGACTTGGAATTTCTCAAGCACACCGCGCTCACGCTGGACCTCGCGCGCAAACTGCCGCAGGGCAGCGGCAAGCGCCGCCTCGTCTTCGCGCCCACGAAATACGTGGACGCGATCCATCTGGAACAGGAGAAGATCGATTTCTGCCAGTTGCCATTTGAAATCTACAAGGCGCTGAAACCGAAGAAATGAACCGAAAAATGAACCACGGAGACACAGAGGAAGACGTTGAATGAACTGACGGGCAAGGTCATTGGCGCGTGCATTGAGATTCATCGCGAGCTTGGGCCGGGGTTGTTGGAGAGCGCCTATGAAGAATGTCTCGCCTACGAGTTGACCAAGGCCGGGTTGCGGTTCGAACGGCAACGGGCGCTGCCGGCGCGCTACAAGGAAGTGCAGCTTGATTGCGGCTACCGCCTCGACTTCGTGGTCGAGGGCGTGCTGATTTTGGAACTCAAGGCGGTGACGGAGTTGCATCCGATTCACGAGGCTCAGTTGCTCACGTATCTGAAGCTCGACAAGAAATCGCTCGGCCTGCTGATCAATTTCAACGTGGCAGTGTTGAAGCATGGCGTGAAGCGCGTGGCCTGCGGCGACCTGTTCAAAGACGAGGCGAGCGGCCGTGGCTTTGCTTCCCGAGTCTTTTCGCTCCTCTGTGCCTCCGTGCCTCTGTGGTTCAACCCCATGAAGCTCAAAGAATATCAGGAACACGCGTTGCAGGAGGTGAAAATCTACCTGGAGCAACTGGCTTTGTGGCGTGGGAAGATGTTCGTCGGCGGCGAGTGGCTGGGTGACTTCGCGGAAAAGGCGTGGGAGAAGGCCGAAGTGGGCCGCAGCTACGTGAAGCGCAAGGACGGCGCGGGCCGTCCGCTGCCGACCTTCTGCCTGAAAATTCCAACCGGCGGCGGCAAGACATTGCTGGCGGTGAAGACCATCGACCTCATCCAGAACTTCTACCATCAACGGCAGAACGGGCTGGTGGTGTGGATTGTCCCCACGCTGCAAATCTACCGGCAAACGATTTCGCGGTTGAAGGATCGCGATGATCCCTACCGGCAGCATCTGGACATGGTGTCGGCCGGGCGAACCCTGATTCTGGAAAAGTCGGACGCCTTCACGCCGCAGGACGTGGCGGAGCGATTGTGCGTGCTGTTGCTCATGCTGCCGTCGGCATCGCGCGCGAACAAAGAGGCGTTGCGCATGTTCAAGGACGCCGGAGCCTTCGAGGGTTTCTTCCCGACTGAGGAAGATCGCGAGGGCCATGCCGCGCTGCTCAAGCGCATACCGAACCTGGACACGTTCGAGAAAGAGGACGCCTTTTGGGGCCGGCAGGTGAAGACGTCGCTGGGAAACACAATCCGCCTGCTTGAACCGGTAATCATTCTCGACGAAGGGCACAAGGCTTACAGCGAGACGGCGCAGGACACTCTGCGTAAATTGAATCCGAGCCTGATCGTGGAGTTGTCCGCCACACCGCCCAAGGAATCGAACAAGCTGGTGGTGATCAGCGGCGAGGAATTGCACCGCGAGGAAATGATCCGCCTCGATCTCCATGTCGTGAACAAGTCGTCGAACAACTGGCGCGACACGATGCGCGCGGCGATGGAGCGCCGGGACGCACTGGAGGCCAAGGCTCGCGAATACGAGGCGAATACGAATGTTTACATCCGCCCCATCTGTTTGATTCAGGTGGAGCGCACCAGCAAAGACCAGCGTCTGGCCGGACTCATTCATGCGGAGGAAGTGCGCGAATACCTGCACGGCCAGGGCGTGCCGAAGGATTGGGTGGCTGTGAAGTCGTCGGAGACGGATGAGTTGAAGGACCACGATGACACGGGCGGCTTGATGACGCGCGAGTGTCCGATCCGCTACATCATCACGAAGCAGGCATTGCAGGAAGGCTGGGATTGTGCCTTCGCTTACGTGCTGACCATCCTCACGAATCCTCACTCGAAAACGGCCATGACGCAGCTTGTCGGTCGCGTGTTGCGTCAGCCGTACGCACGGCGCACGCACATTCCGGCGCTGGATGAGAGCTACGCGTTTTGTTTCCAGCGGAAGGATTTGCTGGACGAGATTCGGAAAGGATTCAAGCAGGAGGGATTGGAAGAGATGCAGGGCCGTGTGGTGACGGACCCCGACGGGGCCGCCGCGTCTGAGCCGGTGTCCATCCTCCCGCGCAAGAACTTCAGAGACGTGGTTGAGCATCTGGTTATGCCTGCGTTCGTCATCAAGGACGCCGTGGAGGGCTGGCGGCTGGTGAGCTACGAGGCGGACATCCTTTCGCGGGTGAAGTGGGACGAGGCGGACATCAGCCCGGTGTTCAAGCTGCCCTTGAATCTGGAGGAAAAGCGGGACGTGGAGATGCGCACGGGACTCGGCGAGAGTTTGAAGGAACTGGCCAAGCGCGCGGCGGAGGATTTCAGCGGCGGGAAAGGCGAACTCGATTACGCGTCGGCGGCGTCGCACTTGCTCGACGTGGTGCCGAATCCGTGGATTGGCTACGAGTTCGTCGAACGCACCTTCCGCGAGTTGCTCAAGAGTTGGAAGGGCAAGGAAAAAGTCGTAGCTAACAACCTCGTGTTCATCCTCGAAGAATTGCGTCAGCAGTTGGAGAAGGAGCGCGACCGCCTGGCGGAAGTCGTGTTCAACGCCACGCTGGAGGCCGACGAGATGCGCTTCATGGTCATCACCCGCGATCTCGGCATGAACCGCCTGCCGCGCAAGGTGGATATTCCGAAATCAGCGGTGCGAGCAACGCGCCTGGACGGCAGCCAGTTTGAAATGAATTTATTCGAGCCGGTGCCGGCGGATTCCCTCAACAGCCTGGAGCGCGAAGTTGCATCGTTCCTCGACGAACAGAGCAAACTGTATTTCTGGTATCGAAACATTCCGCATCGCGGCTACTACGTGCAAGGTTGGCAGCGCTCGCGCATTTACGCCGACTTCATCTTCACCAGCCACGCCGGGGCGCGGGCGGGCGCGCGCAAGGTGTTCGTACTCGAAACGAAGGGACTGCATCTCAAGAACCCGAACACTGCATACAAAAAATCCGTATTCGACGTGTGCAACCGGCACGCGACGAAGAAAACCTGGAACGAGCTTGTGCCCGCCATGCGTGACAAGAAAATCAGCTGCGAAGTCGTGTTTCAAGATGAGTGGGAGAAGCGGCTGAATGAGTTATTAGCGTGACCGCGACAACGCCAACGGATCTGAAAATTTTTATTGTTTTTCGGAATTACATCCCCCTTCGAAATGCCTTTCGAGTTTCCGAAAGACATTGGAACTAGAGCGTTCGGAGAAACGCATACAAATCCGCCAGCTCTTGGGTGTTCAAGCCATTGAGCAAGCCACTGGGCATCACGGACACGCCGCTGGGTTGGCGCGCTAAAACATCCGCACTGTTCACGCGCACGTTCGCGCCGGCGCCGGTTTGGACGATCCAACCGTCGGCGGACTCATACGCCACGATGCCGGTGTACGATTCGCCGTTGCGCAGGCGAAAGGTCGTCGTGCGATACGGCGGTGCAATGTCGCGGCTCGGGAAGACAATGGCGTTCATCAGGTCTTCCGGGGACATCCGTTGCGCCGCACCGGCGAGATCGGGGCCGAAGGCGCTGGCGCTGCGATGACAGGCCGCGCAAGCACGTTGGGCAAAGATCTGTTCGCCGCGGGTCGCATCGCCGCGCGCCCAGGGCACCGCGCGCCAGGTGGCGTTCCATTTCACCGGATCATCATGGTCCTCGGCGCTCATGGCGCGAATGAGTCCGGGATACTTGGCGCCCACGTAATCGAAGATGGGCCGGTACGCTTTGCGCAAGGCCACGGCGTCCGCGCCCGGCGGCTCCGCGATTTTGAATTCCTGTTTGAGGCTCGAAGCGATGAGCGAGGCGACTTGCGCGCGCAAGGGTTGCTCGGCCGGTTCGGCGAGCGTGCGACTCAACAACTTCAACGGCGCGACGAGGTTTGTGCCGTTGGGATCGGGCGGCAATTTCATCAACGCGTTCAAGCTGACGCGAACCACCGGCGGCTGCGGTGATCCAAGACCAGCGAGAAATTTGTCGCGGTCCACAGTCACGGGTTGTTCGGCCAGGCGCGGCAACAGTTCATCGCGCAAATTGATGTTCACCCATTGGCGACGGAAGAGCGGCACGACGTCATCCGTCGGAAGCTGGGCGAAGAGCGCGATGAGTTCATTGCTCCAGGGGAACATGCTATTGGCGCGCGCCGCGGCGAGGAAGCGCCGAGCAGCTTGGAATCTCTGTTCTGCTGGCAAGGCATTGGCGAGAAACACGTGCGCGGGCGAAATGAATTGCGGATGACGCAGCAACGCGTCGGCAATCGATGGCTCGCGCCGGATGAGTTGCTGCACGACTTCGACGAGGCGCAGGTTCCAGTTTTGTTTGGCGCGCGTTTCTTGTCCGCCGAGTTTTCGATTCAACGCGAGGATGGCGGCTGCGATGCGTGGTGACAGTGCCGGCACACTTGCGCGCACGTGCGCGATGCAGGCGAGGTAATGGAAGTCGGCACTCGCGGCGCTGCTGTCCGTCAGAAAATTCGCGAGAAGCTGCGGTGTTTTTTTGTCGTCGTCTTCCAGCATCGCCAACAGGCGAGCTGCTTCGGTGTCGAGTAGCGCGTTACCGGACGGGATTAGAGCGCGCATCATGCGCCGCAGCGCCACGACGTTGAATTCATTGGCCGGCGTCGTGGGCAATTCATAACCGGTGAAAACTTCCACCGTGGGATTGTTCAAGTGCCAGTCGCCCAGCGCGAGAATGAGCAGGCGCACGACGTCGAGACGAATCGCGTGGTCGGTGGTCAAAGCGAGCAGGTTCGTCAGCGCCGGGACGACTTCGGGATGCACCGCCAAATCCGGTGTTCGCCAAATCTGGGCGATGGCCGCCTGGGGAATGGCGGGCGAATTCTTCGGAATGATCGTGGTGAGGTTAAGCCACGCTGAGTCGGTCATGCGGCCGGCGACGCGCACCGCCGCGAGGCGCACATATTTGTTGGGATGGAGAAGTCCCGACTGCGTGACCGCGACGAGCGCGCCTTCATCGAACAAACCGATTTGATCCGCAATGGCGTCGAGCGCGCATCGCCGAACGGCGCCGTCGCGATCGTTGGCCAGCGCGATCAACAACGCCGCCGCGTTTTCACCCGGCACGCGTCCGAGTGACCACGCCAGGCGCGCGCGCACGATGGCCGAACTGGATTGCGATGCGGCGCGGGCACGGTCCGGCGGCACTCCGCCAAACATTTCCGTGAGCACTTCGATGGCTCGAACGCGAAAAAGATCGGGCCACGCGTCATCCGAGACAAATCTCCCGAACGGTTGCGCGCCGAGGCGAGCGGCGGCGGGCATCCAGATGGCGCGCGACCAGGCATCGAGCGGTTGAGGAGCGAACAGGACGTTGTTCAAGTCCGCATTGGCCAGCGGCGCGATCGTGGGCGGGCTTGGCCGTCCGGTGAATTCGACATGGTAAACAGCGCCGCGCGTTTTCCTTCCGCCGATGGAGATGAACAGCGAACCGTCCGGCGCCACCGCGAGATCCGTAGGCGCGAACCCTTGGGTGCCGATGGGTTCGAGGAAGACATCGGGATCATAAACGGTGTAGCTCGCGCCGTTTGCTTCGAGGGGTAGAAAATAAATTCGCCCGAACGTCCAGTCAGCGAAGAACAAGCCGTCGCGGAAGCGCATGGGGAATTGAAAGTGGCGATACGCCGTCACACCCGTCGGCGAGCCGCGCCCGATGCGCGAAAGAATCGGTACAGTGTCCGTGTAATAATCAGGCCGCGGCCAACTGCGCTTGTAGCCCGTGAGCCGCCAGCCGTGGTGCTGGCCGTAGCCGAGGTGATACACGCGCGTCGGCTCGTACCAGGGCAAAAACGCGTCGCTCTCCACGTCGCTGTCGTAAGTGAAAATATCGCCGTCGGCGTTGAAGTCGAAGTCATAGGCATTGCGCAGGCCGTGGGCGATGATCTCGGATTGACGCGCGTCGGGCGTGAGGCGGAGCAGGGCGCCCGCTTCCGGCTTAATGATCGGCGAGCCATTAAGCGTGGCATGTTTGTCCGCCGTGAAGCCCGTGTCGTTTCCGCCGATGAGATACCACCAGCCGTCCGGACCTTTGCGCATGGCGTGGCCTCCGTGTTCGCCGAAGCCGAGCGGCAGAAGTTTCTCCGGCGCGCCGTCCGCCACGCTGTCGCCATTCAGGTCGTCGTAGCGCGAGAGCCAGCCATCGGCGGCGACGTAAAGCGAATTGCCGTCGAAGCACATGCCCATGACGCCGCGCTCGACATCGGCGAAAGTAATGAAGTCATCCGCCTGTCCATCTCCGTCGTCATCGACCAGCACGCGGATGGATTTTCCGTTGGCCACGACCACGCGCCCGCGGGCATCGAGGGTCATGCACCAGGTGTCGGGCGCTAGATTCTGGTCGGCGAATTCCGTGATGGTGAAACCGCGTTCAATGCGCAGGCCCAGATCGGACACGGGCACCAGATCGGCGGCGTGGGCGCGCAATGAAATGGAAAGGAGGAACGCCATTGAAAGGAGATGTCCGGCTGAGTTCCCAATCGTAATCCTATTCTTATTCGGGAAAGGCGCAGAGTGATTAGGAATAGGATTGAGATTATGATTAAGAGATCGACGGCGAGAGAACGTTCTTGCATCCGTCTCCGCCGTGAGAGGCATTGCGCATCTTGCCGAAATGAATCGCCACATCTTCTTGAGTTGTTGCCGACCAATCTGCACTGCGTGCGCTGATATTTCAGGAATAGTTTCTGACTCTGGCCGGCTTGGCGTTCGTTCAGCACTGCACTATTCCCGCAAGTTCACTTTGTCTCCCGTCGGGAAATCGATGGGAACCTTCTGGGTTACTTTGCCCGTCGCCGCCCATTCGGTGCCGCGTTGCAGTGTCGTAATGAACCCGACGCACTTTAGCGCGGTGAGTTCTTTGCCATTGTTGTGGCCCAGCGCGGTGTGAAAGACGCGGCCTTTGCCGAAACTGATTACCATGAGCAACGGTTCGTGTTCGCCGGAGCCGCCGGTTTGTTTTGCGGACAAGGCGCTGGCGAGAACCGTGACGTTCTCCGCTGGCCCGCGGAGGCGATCGTAAAGCTCGTCTTTGGCGTGCATCCATTGCGCGGGCAGCCCAGCCATGATGGGATGCTGCGGGAGACGAGTATCCATCAAGAACGCGTGCTGCTGGCCGTGATGTCCACCGGCGCCGGGCGTCTGGTCGTGAACGAACTTTCCATCGCGCAATCGAAGATAAGGTCCGGACTTTTCGTTGCGCCCGTCCCAGCCGCCCACGCCGATCATTTGATTGTATTCATTCCAATTCGGAAATGCATTGTCTGCCGCATGGACGCTCACGAACCCACCTCCGTTGCGCACGAATTCCACAAAGGCGTCCTGAGTTTCCTTCGACCACAACTCGCCATTGTAGTTGGAAATGATCACGCGGTAATCGCTGAACTTCGGCTTGAAGCCGCTCATGTCGCTGCCTTTGGGCGGAGTCGTCGCGACTTCGACAGTGAACAGCCCGGTTTCCTCGAGGATCTTTTTCAAATGCGGCGTAGTGGATTTATAATCGTGATTGTTCTGGCCATCGACGATGAGCGCGCGAATCGCGGCAGCGTGCAGGTTCAAGCCAAGCAAGAGAGCGGCAAGGACGCAGGTGAGTTTCATGCCTGCGAACATGGCAACGGGCCTGGACGGCGGCGAGTCGATTTTATGGGATGCCGCGCATGGCGAGTGGGAATACACCTTTGCCGAAGAGGGATATTCCGCGTCGCGTTTCGAATAACCGTGGTTTCCAGCGCGGCGTTGACAGCGGTTTTGGTAACCCCTAGTTTGTCGCGTCGCTGAACCCTTTTTGGAATTAATACATGTTACTGCGAATCTGTTTAGTCTTCGCGATCCTGGCTGGAATCGGAACGATCGTGGTTACGCAAATGCAAGCGCGTAAGCACGTCCAGGCCATCATCACCGAGCGTGAAAATCACAAGCGAGAGGAAGCCAAACAGCTTGCCCGGGCCAATCGCGCGGAAAAAGATCTGACGGCGACACGGCAGACTCTCGTCACCACGAGCAATACGCTGGCGCAAACCGAGGAGGAGTTGAACGGCGCGAAGCAACAACTCGCCACGGCGCAGGAATCACTCAATAAGACCAAGACCGACTTGGCGAATGCGACCGAAGAGAGAAAGAAGGCGCAGGCGGACCTGGCGAAATGGGAATCGCTCGGCCTGCAACCGGAGCAGATCCGCGAGTTGATCGCCGACGTGAAGAAAAAGGGCGACGTCATCGCTGTCCTGGAAGACGAGAAGAAGATTCTCTCCCGCAACGTCAAAGAACTTCAGAACAAGATCGATTTGATTGTCGGCACGGACTACGTCGTGCCTTTGCCGGCCGGCACCAAGGGCAATGTCGTGGCGGTCGATCCCAAGTGGGACTTTGTGATTCTCGATATCGGAGCTGACAAGGAAATGCTGGAAGGCGGCGTGTTGATGGTGCATCGCAACAGCAAACTGGTCGGCAAAGTTCGCATCCGCGAAGTGCTTTCGAACCGTTCGGTCGCCAACGTGTTACCGGGCTGGAGGCTGGGTGACATCGAAGAAGGCGATCAAGTCCTTTACTGATTAAGAATATGAACGCTCTGCGAAATCTTTTGCTGCTCGCCGTCGTGGCGCTGGTTTTCACTGCGTGCAAGAGCACGGAGCCGGAGAACATGTCGGAGCGTCCTTGGAACGCCCAGCAGGGTTGGCAGACCGGCCTGCCCAGCACGATCAATCAGGGCCGCTGATTTCCCTGCGAGTTCTGGCGATCTGGCCACGCTTTTTCCCCAAGGTACGTCAGCGAAACTCCTGCACGAAAACCTCACACGGGGTTCCTTTCGTTCTTCAACGGGCAATTGACAGCGCGCGCGTCGTTTCCGCACTCTAGTTCCATGTCGAAACCCGCTCTCGGTCGTGGACTTGGCGCGCTGCTCGGGACTGCTCCGCGGCCCGCCGCCGCGCTCGCGCCTAATCCCCAGAATGCGGCGGTGGTTGCGCCCGCTTCGCCACCGGATCTGCGTGATCGTGTGCTGCGCGTGAAGCTCGATCAGGTGCGTCCCAGTCCGTTGCAGCCGCGCAAAGATTTTCCGCCCGAAGCCCTGCAAGAACTCGCCTCCTCGATCAAGGAGCAGGGCATCGTGCAGCCGCTCATCGTCCGTGATCAGGGTACGCACTATGAATTGATCGCCGGCGAACGTCGTTGGCGCGCCGCGCAGTTGCTTCACTTGACCGAAGTGCCGGTGATCGTTCGCGAGGCCGACGATCGCTCCGTTCTCGAACTCGCGCTCATCGAAAATTTGCAGCGCGAGAACCTGAATCCGATGGAAGAAGCACTCGGCTATTCTCAGCTCATCGAACAGTTTCAACTGCGCCAGGAAGATGTCGCGACCAAGGTGGGCCGGAGCCGCGTCGCCGTGGCCAATTCCCTTCGGCTCCTCAAGCTCGCGCCGGAAATTCAATCGTATGTGCGGGACGGACGCGTCTCCGTCGGCCACGCCAAAGTCATTCTCGGTCTCACATTGGGCGAACAGCAGAAGCTCGCGGCGGAGCGCGTGCTCAAAGACGGATTGACGGTACGGCAATCGGAG
>Ga0193753_10004025_pt1 | contig 10668 bp, 17 predicted proteins | sample H1c2metaG_FD_144925 | JGI IMG/M metagenome (GOLD analysis project Ga0193753, IMG submission 144925) | Soil microbial communities from a riparian zone of the East river system, Colorado, United States - H1c2 | ecosystem: Environmental > Terrestrial > Soil > Riparian zone | place: USA: East... | reverse complement strand
GGGCAAGGCCGGGTTTGGTTGGGCGTGGCGTGGCAGGCGCGGCTCGGAATGGCTCCGAGCGGTGAGGCATGGCCAGGCGCGGCGGGCACGGATCGGCTTGGCAGGGCTCGGCACGCTCAGGTATGGCCCGGCGGGCGTGGCGAGGTTAGGCACGGAGTGGATCGGTTGGGCACGGCAGGCACGGTTCGGTTTGGAGAGGAGTGGCGTGGTTAGGCAGGTACCGCCTCCGAGGGTTTCGGGGGCCAGGCGCGCGGGTGAGCTGTATGAGCGGGCTCGTCTGGGTCTGGTCCCGGCGGAGGTGTTGTCCAGTGAGGACAGATGGCGGTTGGTGGCGGAGCTTCACCGGGGCGGGTGGGGTGACCGGGCGATCGCGGATCACACGCGAATGACCGAGTACACGGTGGCACGGATTCGGGGCTTGATGGGGCTGCGGCCGAACCCCCAAGGAGGGAGAGGCGGGATGGACTGAATGACTTGGTTCAAGATCGACGACTCGTTTTACAGGAGCGCGAAGGTCCGAAAATTGGGTAACAAACGTGTCTCGGCGGTCGGTTTGTGGACACTTTGCGGCGGTTGGAGTGCCGACAACTTGGCCGATGGATTCGTGCCTTGGGAGGTCATTACCGACTGGGATCCGAGGCGTTTACTGGCCCGTGAGCTGATTCGTGTGGGGCTCTGGGTTGAGACTGAACGCGACGGTGAAGCCGGTTGCCAATTCCATGACTGGACAGACTGGCAACCCACCCGTGACCAGGTAATACAGCGTCGCAAGAGCGATGCGGAACGCCGTGCGAGATGGCGTGACGCAAAGCGGGGTAACGGCGTGAGTCACGGCGTGACATCCGACGACAATGAGCCGGAGTCACGGCGTGAGTCACGGCGTGAGTCACGGCGTGACACCACCCGTGACACCACCCGTGAGTCACAGCGTGAGTCACATAGGGGGTCACGCTTGGGGTCCGCTCTTCCCGACCCGACCCGTATAACTACAACTACAAAGACACCCCCCCCGCTGCGCGGGGCCCCCCCGCCGGCTGCGCCGCCGGGCCCGTCCTCGAACGCCGGCCGAGGTACTCGGATTCCCGACGATTTCGCCCCGACCCCGGAGATGCTGGAATGGGCTCGCGCTCTGGTCCCGGCCATCCCGATCGAGCGGACCACCGAGGACTTCCGGGACTACTGGGCTTCGAAGGCCGGGCAGGCGGCTCGGAAGGTCGATTGGAACCGAACGTGGAAGCGTTGGCTGCGGAAGACCAGCGAAGATATGCCCACCAACCGCAATCGCAACGGTTTCCACCTGGCCACGACTGATCAGCGCGCATTGCAAGCCCAGCAGGTCAAAGCGCATTTGGCCGCAGTGAGAGACAACCCGCCCGAACTTCCGTGGAAAGGCGCGTCATGACCGAAGACGAGATCGCCGATCTGCTCACCATCGCGGCGACTTTCGATCGCCGCACCATCGGAGTCGGGGATGTTCACGCCTGGTTCGACTCAGCTCGTCGTGGCCGTTGGACGTTTGACGAAGCATCCGAGGCGGTCAAGGACTATTACGCACGCACTACGGCTGAACGCCCGTGGATCATGCCCAGTCACATCACACACATGATCCGAGCCGACCGCGAGATCAGGCACATGCGCGCCAAGACGCGTGAACTCGTCCAGCCACCGCCTCGGATGGCGCAGGCTATCGCCGCGACCGCGCACGCCACCGTCATCCCAGCTCAAGAGCCCCGCGAGCCGAAGCAACCCGCGCTTCGTGTCGGATGCCCGCACTGCCACGCACAACGAGGCGAGTCCTGCACCCGCCCACGACCCACAGGCCGCCCCATTCCAACAAAGCCGCACCCGTCCCGCGTCGAAGCCGCGAAACACCACACGGACTCACAATGACCCGCGACCTCGGCGAGCACTACCAACTCGTACTGCCCTACGACCGGCCCCCCGCCGCGCTCTGGGCGAACCAAGCCAGCGGCAAAGGTGGGCATTGGGGCGGCAGGTCGAAAGATTCCCGACAAGTCCGCTCCGACATCGTGTTCCTCGGCCGCCAAGCCCGACTCCCCAAGGCCTCATTCCTGACTGTTCGCCTCACCTGGGCACCCGGAGACAAACGCCGACGCGACGAAGACAACATGTGGCCGTTCCTCAAAGCCTGCTGTGACGGTCTAGCCAGAGGGAAACGCAAGGATTGGGTCGGACTCGAACTCGTCCCAGACGACACCCCGCAATACATGCGGAAACTCGCACCACGCATCCTCGCCCCCGAACAAACCCCACTCGTCGGGATGTGGCTTGACGTCTGGGCCGTCCCCATCCCGGTGGAGGTGTCGTGATTCAACGCCTACTCGTCACCGGCAGCCGAGAATGGCGCAACAACACCACCATTTACGACGCGCTCGACCTGATCCTGCTCCACCCCGGTCACCCGCCGACCCTCGTGCACGGTGATGCGAACGGAGTCGACATCGTCGCGGCCAGCTACTGGACCTCCCTCGGGTTTCCCGTGGAGCCACACCCCGCCGACTGGAAACGATTCGGCCGCAAACGAGCCGGAGTGATCCGCAACGCGCAGATGGTGCAAGCCGGCGCCGACCAGTGCCTCGCGTTCATCCGTAACTACTCACACGGCGCGACCCACTGCTCCCAACTCGCACTCAAAGCACACATTCCGACCACCATCTACAGAGAGAACTGACATGCCACTGTTCAAACAGCTCCCCGTTGACGTCGAGGCGCGCCTCTACGACCCCGAACTCGACGCAGACCACGCAGCAGACGTCGCCGACTGGTGCGGAGGCGTCGATCCTGTGGACGCGCCGGGGGGATTCCCCGCTGAGACCAACCGCATTGGCATCCTCACCGAGTTCGGAATGATGTGGGCCCGGCCCGGGGACTACATCGTGCTGGACCAACTCGGCGACTTCCGCCCGGTCTCGGCCGAGACCTTCCGCGCTTCGTACGAACCCGTCGACCGGCCGCCCACAATCACCAAGCGGATCGGGGACTGGTGGAACAACTCGGTCGCAGGCGCATGAAGTCGATCGAACCCACGCCGTCTCGCGGCTCACGCGGCATGACTCGCCAAGCGGACACGCCTCCACCGGTCACAGAGACCCGCTTCTACATCGCACTGACCTCCGACAAGCGACCCATGACCATGACGTTGGGTCCAGGCAGCCCCGATCAGTTCCTGATCGGCCCACGCGAGCCCATTCAGCTCAGCCCCACGAACTGGGCCTACCCCGTTTCGGAAGAAATCGCGGAGATTTGGATGCTGGACGATGAGTGAACTCCTCAAACACGCCCAACACGAACTGACCCTCATCGGCGCCGGCGAGGATTCCGCCGACTACGACGGCAACCTGAGGAAAGCCGTCCTGGAGATCGTCGATGTGTTCTCCAAGCAAGGCCACAGTGGCCTCAGCGCGAGCATCACCGTCTCCATGGTGGAGAAACTCCTCCGGTTCCTGCCCCTGTCCCCACTCACTGGCGCTGGCGACGAGTGGAATGAGCTTCCAGTCGAACTCAGGTCGGGCAATATCGCGGCACAGAACAAGCGATGCAGCCGAGTGTTCCGCCGCGACGACGGGACCGCGTTCGATGTCGAAGGCAAAGTGTTCCGAGACCCCGACGGCACGACGTATCTCGATCCGAGAGGCGGTGCGGACGTCACATTCCCGTACACACCCGCCACCGAATTCGTCGACATGCTGCCCGCATAGCGAAGAGGGGCGTCGCTCGCACTCCCGGACGAGCGACGCCCCTCAAATCTGCCGGAACTCAGCACTCCACGCAGAGGACCGCCCGTCGAAGGGGCAGATCCACCGATCAGCCTACCGACGGGAAGGGGCCCCACCCGTGAACGCCACCCCCATCTGCCTCGCACCACGATGCGACCTACCAGCCCACAACGGCTACCTGTGCCCGAACTGCCGCACCCTGCTGCGGAAGGACCTGAAGAACATCCCGGGTCTCCTGGTGGATCTCCAGGTCACGATCGCCCGGCTCGACCGGGTCAACGCCGAGCAGCCCGGGGTCCGGGCCTCGGGGGAGGCGCCGCTGCCGTTGCGCATCGGCCCGATGGAAGCCCGGCGGGATCTCGCCGAGACGCTGCGGATCTGGGTGTGGCACACAGCGGCCCGGGTCGGGGTGAACGTCACGACAGCCTGGTTCGAACCCCGAAACCTCGCAGGTTGGTTGGCCATGAGGATCGCCGATGTGGATTCCGACCCCCTGGCTGGCACGCTGAGCGACGAAATCGGCTGTGCGGTAGTCCGGGGCTGGCGAACGGTGGACAGGCCGCTACAGCGCCGCTACGCCGGCCCGTGCGAGACCTGCGAAATGGACCTCTACGCCCAACCCAACGCCGACGAGATCACCTGCGACTGCGGAGCCACCTACCGCATCGAAGCCCGCCGAGACTGGCTCCTCGACCAAGCCGAGGACCACCTGCTCACCGCCACCGAGATGAGCCGCGCCCTCCCCGGGCTACTCCCGCTCGACCGCGACGGACGCCAACCCATCCTCACCGCCGCCATGATCCGAGGCTGGGCCCACCGAGGCCGCCTCACCCAACACCCGCCACACCCAAGCCAGCCCCTCGCGCCCACCTACCGCGTCGGCGACGTCCTCGACCTCGTCGACACCCTCCACCACCCGGCCCTCGCGTCATGAACTTCCGGCGCAAGCGCTACGTCGACGTCGTCTTCAAAGACGGTCGCATCGACCGGTTCACCCTCGACCCACAGCACAAAGTCGGCCGCCTCTGGGTCTACATCGGACTCGACGGATCCCTCAACGTTTCCAACGGCGACCCCGACAAGGAGAAAATCGCCTGGCGATGACCCACAAGGGGTACCCGCTGCGCGCCACCAGCGCGAACGCGGTACATTCCTAACGTCCCACTCGAATGTCCAGGTGGGACATGCTTCGGTCATTTTGGGGAAGGCATCCCGCCAGCGCTGGGGAGCGTGGCAGCGGGAGCACGAAACCCCCCGTGCAAACCCAATCGGGTGGGTGTCTCCATGCGCGGGGGGCTGCTCCAATCCCAGCGGGGTAGTGCAGTTTGGTAGCACGCCAGGCTCATAATCTGGAGGCCGTCGGTTCAAATCCGACCCCCGCTACTTCGAATCGAATCGAATCCACTAGCCCACCTTTCGAAGGAGGGGCGATGTCACTCGGACTAATCCTCGTCATCGTCGCGCTAGTCCTGTTCGCACTCGACATGATCCTGTGGAATGCCGTGCCCGGATACGGGCGGTACGTCCTCACCCCACTCGGCGGCATCCTCCTGTGCATCGCGCTCATCCTCGGCACAGGCGTCATCGCCTGACTTCGTCCCCGGCCACGGATCGCGCCACTGATTGCTCACGCTCAGCACAGCCGAGAGCCCCGCCCTGGCGTGCTCGAACAACGCCTCGGTGTTCGCCCTCGGGTTGGTCCTCGTCCGAGCGTCGGCCTCCCGCCAAGACAGCAGCACGGTGATCATGCGCTCGACGCGTTCCATGGCCCGCTGCTCATCGGTGTCGGCGATGAACCGCTCGAAGCGCAGCTCATCCTTCACCGGCCTTCCGCCCGCCACCTGGCGAACTCCGCCAACGCGAGCACGAACAACTCAGCGTTCGACAGGTGCGGCAGCTGACCGTCCAGCACACGCACCCGCTCCCACGCCACCAACACATCCACCCCCAACGCCTCCGCGACCAGCTCGAAGTCACGGATCTCCCGCAACGCCCGCCGGGCCGTCATGTGCGCCCCGCTGCTCATCGCGGTTCCCGTGGCTGCCGCTGGTCGATCGCCAGCAGGTGTTCCGGGCGCCTTTCGAGTTCGGTTGTGAGCATCTCCAGTCGCCCCTGACCGAACGGGCTCCAGTTGCCCTCCGTGCGGTCCACGAGCAGGGCGTCCCGGTAGGCCACCAGGGTTTCGGTGTCCCACGTGGTGAAGTCGGGAGCTGAGCTGTCGTCCATGGGGAGCTTTCCCTTTCTCGGGGAGTTGCTAGCACGGCTTCCGGGGGGTCGCCGGGGCTAGCACAGTTTCCGGAGGGTCGCCCCCCGGCCGGCTAGCACAGTTTCCGGAGGATGACCCGCTAGCTCAATTTCCGTAGTGGAGTTTCCGGATAGTCGCCGCCGGGCAGCGGGCCGTTACCGGCCATCAGCGGTCGCCGATCCGTAGGCCGCGACGCGCACACCGGAACCGGTGACCCGCTCAGCCTGACGCGGCTACCTGATGCAGCTGCTCGTTGACCTGCGACCATGGGCCGTCGGGCATGGACGAGCCGGGCTTGGCCAGCCACACACCGAGTAGCCGGCGGATCACGTCGGAGCTGTCGGTGCCGTACTGGGCTGCGACAGTCTCCAGTTCAGACTTGAACTCGGGGTCGACCCGGGCCTTGACTGGTTGGGTGCGGGAGCTGTTTGGCATTGTGTCCCTTTCTGGACGGGTGTGTCACACCATACACGAACTGGACCTGCACGGCCGCGCATCGCAAGCACGCGCGCATTTGCATCTGGACGCGGGAGATCGTTGATCTTGAAGTCATGATCAACTTCTCACAAGATCAACAAAATTGTTGATCAAGGTAGGTAAGATCAACATTGTTGATCATGTCCAGAATTGGACATGATCAACAATGGTCACAGAAGGTAACCTTGTTGATCATGTCCAAGATTGGACATGATCGACAAGGTTGATCAACTTGACTGAAGATCATTTTGAGATTCAAGATCGTTTGACTTTTCAAGATCTTTTTTGGGTGAAGATCATTTTGGGCCCGAGACCGATGATCTTGACAGCGGTGATCTTCGACCCGATGTCATCCTCGCCGGCCGGTGATCCACTCGCCCCGGACGGGGGAGCCGCCTGGTGAACGGGGCTCCGGCTGGCACCGTGCGACCGACCACCCGCCACGCTGCCAGCCTCGCCGCTTCGGCCGGTAGTGGGCACTAGCCGAAGCGGCCGAACGGCTTAGCGTGGCGCTCAGGTCATGATCCGCTGGCCACGGGCACGCGAAACGGCCCTCAGTCGGTGACTGAGGGCCGTTGCGGGACGGGGGACTACCGGCGGAGCTACCAGCCGAGGAAAGCGGGCACGCTCAGCCCTAGGTGGTCATACGCGGCGCGCGTGGCGATGCGGCCACGCGGACCACGCCGGATGAGACCCGACCGGACTAGGAACGGCTCGACTACCTCCGTGATCGTGGCTGTGTCCTCGCCGGTGAACGCTGCCAACGGTGCCAGCCCGATCGGGCCCCCCGTGAACTCGACACACACCGCATCGAGCACGCGGACGTCAAGCGGGGTCAGGCCGCGACTGTCGACCTCGGCTAGCTCCATCGCGCCGGTCACTACTTCGACCGTGACCGACGCGGCACCGACGGTCTCCACATAGTCACGCACGCGCCGAAGCCATTTCAGGCTGATACGCGGGGTACCGCGCGACAACTCCGCCAGCCGCTCGGCCGCCGATGGCTCGACAGTGAGGCTCATCCGAGGCGCCGCGGCCAGCAAGATCTGTGCGAGTTCGTCGACCGAATAGAACGTCAACTCGCCGACCCACCCGAAGCGGTCACGCAACGGGCCAGTCATCGAGCCCGCTTTCGTCGTGGCGCCCACAACGGTGAACGGCGGTAGCTCTACCTCTGTCTGCTCCGACTTCGACCGACCCGACGCGGGCATGACAAAACGTCGATCCTCCATTGCCAGACCTAGCAACTCCTCAGCCTCGCCGGACAACCGGTGACACTCGTCGATGAACAACACATCATTCGGGCCGAGCTTTGCCAGGGCCTTACCCATAGCGCCCACCTTCTTAACCGCCGTGGCCGTGGTCTCATGCAACGTCGACCCCATCTCGGTTGCGATGATTTGGGCCAGGCTCGTTTTACCTAGCCCAGGCGGGCCGGACAGAAGACAGTGATCCGGCGGCACGCCACGGTTACGAGCCGAGGTGACCAGTACGCCTAGCTGTAGCCGAAGCGTCTCCTGACCGACGAACGCGCTCAGGTCACGCGGCCGGCCGTTGGCGGGCCGGGCCGTAGTCGGAACGGGAGCCACGGCTAGATGGGGCCGGGGCCGCGGGGTAGGGGCAGGCACGCCTAGCGCGCTAGCGACTGCTGACATGCTCATCTGGGAGTCCTTCGCTGCGTTGTGCATAGTTTTCGAGAGAGAGCCCGACCGTTCGTCGCACGGTCGGTTGCCTGACCAGGCAGCGCGCCGCACCGGGGGACACCCCCCGATGCGGCACGCAACACAGTCAGAACTCAGGCCACTCACCAGCGGCGAATACCTCGGCCACACGCGCGGCCCGCGTGTCATCTAGCGGTGGCACCGTGATCCGGATCCGGGCGCCACGGGCAACGGCATGGTTGAACTCGCGTGCGGTCTCCGCCACGGTGCGACGCTTCGGCGGTGCCAGGCCTACCGGCACGACGTCGCGCGTCATGCTCGGGTGGCACTTGTCAGGGTTCAGTGCGACATGATCGGCCGCCGCTTGCCATGCCAGAGCGGACGTCGCGTGAACCGACTTGTCGAGCGGGTACAACCCGCACGGGCAACTGACGACCACAACGTCGACGAACAATGGACCCTTGCTATCAGACATTGGTCTCAGCTCTCGTTATCGGCGTACGTGATGCCCAGAATCAACTCTGCGGCTTTTTGTGCCTGAGCGGCAGCGTGAATCAAGAGTTTCTTATCGCCACGGAGCGCGCGGATCCACGACTGTAGGTAGGCCGCCGAATTCGGCAGGGTGGCCGCTGAAATGTTCGTCATGCCGGAGAGGAAAGCGGCACCCATCTCGGCCACCAACTCCTCACGCGAGTACGACGCGTCTCCGAAACGGTGCGACTCCAAAAGCTCCTTACGGGCGAGGCGCGACGAGTGGCCCGTTGAATGGGTCAACTCATGAAACAGGGTGCCGTAATATTCTTCAGATCCGACGAACGTCGACAACTCCGGCATCTGAACGTGATCCCTGCTCGGCTGGTAGTACGCCGCGTCGCCACCAATACCGAGCGACGGTCCGGCGGCCAGGTACGCGGCAACCGCCGCGTCACACTCGGCGATCGCTTCGGCCCCCGACACAGTCTCGACACGCTCCGGTAGGCCGAGGTCACCGTCTGCCTGATCGGCATTGAACACGGAGTAGGTGCGAAGCATCGGCAGCATCTTCCGCTTACCGGTGTCCTCGTCGACCAGGACGAGCATTTTCCAGAAAACGATCATGGTGCCTTTCTCACCCTTGCGAACCTGGCCACCCCGACCGGTGATTTGCTTATACGTCCCCCACCACGGCGACGCGTAGCCCTTCACAGCCGCTTGCATGGCCAGGATGAACGGGTTCACACCCCGGTAGGCCTTACCGCTCGACATGGACAACGGCATGCCGGTTTCGGCATTCCACGGCTTACGCCACGGAGCCACACCCGCATCTAGAATCTCGATAACCTGATCGGTGATCAGTTGGAATGCGTCAACTTTCGGCGCGCTCGACTTGCGGCGGGTTACGGTCGGAGCAGACATGATCGTTTTCTCCCTGGGAGTTGGGCCGGACCTAGTGGGCACCGCGCGCGCTGAGACCCGCTCAGCGCCACGGAGAGCACTCGTCAAGCGCGCGCGGTAATCCGGGTGCGGAACTCGCGCTGCGGCACGTCTGCGGCACGCTGAGCGGCTTGCTCACGATGCTGAACGAATCGAGCCGCATCCTCCGACCCGACCTCACGCACTAGCTCCCACGTGCCACGGACGGCGCGCGACTCGACAACCCAGAATGGCGACAGCCCGAACACAGTCGACGCGACGTGCTGGAGCGCGTCGTCGTGGCGCATGTTGGTTGCGCTCGTCGCGGACTCGCACACCCACTCGTTACCCTCAAACGAGTAGTACGCCTCACGGACCGCTTCGGCCTGGTCGGTCGGATCCGGCGCAGTTCTCGTAATCGAAGTCGTCACCGGCGACGTCTTCGATCATCTGGGCGAGATCACCCATCACGTCCGATTCAAGCCACCCGGACCACGCCTCATCCTGCAATTCGGTTTCGTACTCCGACCAAACCTCCTCATCAATGACGGGGTAATCGCACAGCCCTTCGATCAATTCGACGAGCGCAACGAGCCACTCGATACGCGTCGGGATATCGTCGTCACCGTTGTCAGGCAGCGCGCCTAGCGTGATCTCGGCGGAACTCTGCCCGTGATGGCCGCCGGACGTCGACACACCGGGATGCTCGGCCAGCACACGAACGTTCGCCGCGTCATACGACGCACCGCCGTAGTCGCTGAACGCTGCCAGCACAACGATCACCGGGGCGCGGTACTCGTCGGCTGGCGCGCCGTCAGAGTCGACGAGTACGCCTAGGCGCTCGTCGCCGATGCCGATCGGCCACTCGCCGCACCCGTACTCAGACGGCGCGTGCACACGCACCGTGTGGCAGTCGAGCAGTTGGCGCCACAAGCCGAGGACTTGCTCACGCTGGTCGGGCGAGTAGTCGAGCACCATGGGCGCGGCAGGCTCCGGACCGAACGCCTCAGGCTCCAACTCGGCGACCACTGAAGCCAGCCGGTCGGCAGGGAAGAAACTGACGCGGGAACCGCTCGGACGCTGACCCTCGAACACGAAGCGGACGACGTCTAGGCCGCAACGGCACGTGCCACGGTCGACCATCTGGCCGATGCGC
>Ga0193753_10004024_pt1 | contig 10668 bp, 9 predicted proteins | sample H1c2metaG_FD_144925 | JGI IMG/M metagenome (GOLD analysis project Ga0193753, IMG submission 144925) | Soil microbial communities from a riparian zone of the East river system, Colorado, United States - H1c2 | ecosystem: Environmental > Terrestrial > Soil > Riparian zone | place: USA: East River... | reverse complement strand
TTTTGCAAGAATAAAATTCCTGGCTCCGGAAATACTGTAGTAATAGATCATCCTGCCAGTACTCTCCTGCAGAAAACTTTTTGCAACCGCGTTTACACAAATGAACAGCTGAGTCATCCAGAATAATCCATTCCAGACGGCGGGCTCGGGTTGTCCCATCGAGAGATAAAGGACAAAAATGGTGGATGCCACATAAAGGAGAATGCCATAAAAAGCATATTGTTGTCTTACTTCGAGTAACAAGTCTTTCCTGAGCAGTGCGATAATATGTGTGAAGCTATTTACCAATCAATAATAGGAACAAAAATTGTTAACTTTATCCTGAAATACTTTCACCACCATACCATCCATTGATTATGGACCGTTTAGCCGAACTGATCAGCAAATTAAAAGAACAATACGAACAAAAAGCCGATAGTTCAAAACTATTAGGAATAACCCTGCTCATTGAGCGCGAGCTGACGAAACCCCAGCCCGCCAGGGCTGCGGCTGCTGGCAGTTCAAAGGTGTCGGTGTCAATGCCCGTTGCTCGCAATGGATACACCGAATCTGATGAATCAGATGATGAACAGTTGTTCAGCCCTGCTGCTAAAATCGAAGACGATGGTCCGGTAGTGGTCGAGTCGCAAAAGCCTCAGCAAACGACAACTGATGACGAAAACAGCGATTTGCCCCCTGTCAGATATCATAATAATATCCCAATTAAATCAGCAAAAGACAGTCCTCCGCGCGAATTAAGATCGCTCCCTATTGATGAACCCGACGAGGAAGAGATTCCGGTTCCGGAACCGGTTGCTTCCCGCCCCAGACCTGCCAGGCCCGTTGAAATGGTTGAGCCACCCGTGACAAAACAGCCCGTCGCCGAGCAAAAACCAGCAGCAAAACCGGAACAGACAGTACCTGTAGTTCGTAAGGAATCACCTCAAACAGAGCATACGGCACCAGCTCCCCGTAAGGAAGCACCTCAAACAGAACATCCCGCACCGGCTCCTCGTAAGGAAGTGATCGCGGAGGATGAACAGGACGAGATACCATACAAATCGTTGATAAAAGACAAACCAATAGCGAGGGAATCGCCACCTGAGAAAAAACATACCATTCCGGAATTCTCTTTCAATCCATTGATTGAAATACCCACACTCGCTCAGCAGCAATCCATCCAGGAGATCAATGAAATGATCGGCATACGGGATGCTTCCCTGAATGACAAGCTCAAGGTCAACAAAACAGAGATTGGCGAGATTCTGAAAGAGCATCCCATCCGCGACCTGAAAAAAGCGATCGGAGTCAATGACAGGTATGTTTTCATTAATGAACTTTTCCGGGGAGATGAGGTGATGTATGACCGGAGTCTCAAGACCATCAATAGCTTTCGGATCTTCGCCGAAGCCGAATACTGGATAGAAAGGGAATTAAAAGTGAAACTGGGCTGGGAGGAACACAAAGAAACCACCCGCCATTTTTATCAGTTAGTCAGGAGACGGTTTTCCTGAATGAAACGCATGATGTTGCCTGTCGCCCCCGTGTTGTCGTTCACATATTTTTTAGCAGCCGCTCCGCTTTCCTGATACAATTTGGGATTTTCAAGCAATTCATTCAGCCTGGTTTCCAGGTCCAGCGCATTGTCCACAGTAAAGGCCCCACCTTCTTCCAGCAATCCGATAGCCTCACTGAACCTGTTGAATACGGGGCCGAAGATGACGGGCCTGCCATAGACCGCGGCTTCCAGTACATTATGAATGCCATCGTCGCCAAAGCCCCCGCCAACATAAACCACGGTAGCATATTTGTAAAGGCGTGAGAGCATACCAATATTATCAATCAGCAGGATGTGCTTACTGGTATGCTGATCCGGATTGCGGATGTACACCGAATAGCGTATTGAGTTCCTGAATAACTTTTCAATGTCTTTAAGGTGTTGCTCATCCACCTCGTGTGGTGCGATAATGAAACGGATTTCGGTATGCAGGTTCGCGAAGTGATCCAGTTCCTCCTCGTCCGCCTCCCAGGTACTGCCTGCTACAATTGTTTTAAGATCGCCGCAAAATCCCGCAATCCCCGGTAGTTCCGTAAAATTACTAGCGATGTCCACCACGCTGTCAAACCTTGTATCCCCATTCACCGACACATTTTTCCCGAAACCAATTGACTTCAGTCTTTTTTCCGATTCGGGGTTCTGTACAAAGATCCATCGAAAAAATCTGAGCATCTTTTTATACAGGGGGCCATACCATCTGAAGAAAACATAGTCCCGAAGAAAGATAGCCGAGATCAGCAGTACGGGAACATTTTTTTTGTTGAGTTCGCTGAGGAAATAATACCAGTATTCATATTTGATCCAGAGTACAAGTTTCGGATTGACAAGCTCAATGAACTTCCTTGAATTCTCTTTGGTAGGCAGTGGTAAATAGAAGATATGATCGGCTCCGCTGTAATTTTTCATTATCTCGTAACCGGAGGGTGAAAAGAAACTGATAACGATACAACATTCGGGGTAGGTGTTTCGCAGATTCTCCAATAAATAACGGCCCTGTTCAAATTCCCCCAGGGACGCACAATGCATCCAGATCACCGGACGCGTGTTCCCTTTCATTTCCGCATACAGTTTTTCATCAAGATCTGCTCTACCGTCAACCAGCAACTTAGCCTTGGGATTCCACCAGGAAGCTATTCTAACTGCAACACCGTATAAACGAATGGCTATGTTGTAAATCAGCAGAAACACAGGCAAATGTAGTGATTAGATGCAGACGGCAACAGGCCTTTAGCTATCGACAACCTTGTCAGAATCAGTTTTTTAAAGTAGGTTTGTGCGCTTTATTAAAAAGATATCCAGCGTATGCGGCAGATAGAAATGGTCGATCTTAAACAACAGTATTCGAAGATCAAAGAGGAAGTGGATGCCAGCATCCACGAAGTCCTCGACACTGCCGCCTTCATCAATGGCAAGATAGTTAGTGAATTCTCTTCCCACCTTTCCCGCTACCTCGGAGTAAAACATGTGATCCCTTGTGCCAATGGAACCGACGCCCTCCAGATTGCGCTGATGGCGCTCGGGCTGCAGCCGGGCGACGAGGTGATCACCCCATCATTCACATTTATAGCCACCACTGAGGTAATTGCGCTCTTAAAACTCAAGCCTGTTTTTGTTGAAGTGGATCCAAAGACTTTTAACATCGACCCCTCCTCAATAGAAAAAGCAATCACCCCAAAAACAAAAGCCATTGTTCCGGTGCATTTATACGGGCAGTCCGCGGACATGCAATCGATCATGGATATTGCCCGCCGGCACCAACTTTTTGTGATCGAAGACAATGCCCAGGCGATTGGCTCCGACTATTCCTTTCCCGATGGGAAAGGCAGGAAAACAGGCACGATCGGTACCATCGGAACCACCTCATTCTTCCCGAGCAAGAACCTCGGCTGTTATGGCGATGGAGGAGCGATCTTCACCAACAATGATGAGCTCGCGATCCAGGTGCGGATGATTGCCAATCACGGCCAGAGTCGCAAGTACTATCATGACGTAGTGGGTTGTAACAGCAGACTGGATTCGATCCAGGCGGCCGTACTGAATGTTAAACTCAAATATCTCGACAGCTATGCCAGGGCCAGAAACAAGGTTGCGGATTATTATGACCGAGCCTTTGCCAAACACTCGAATATCACTGTGCCCTTCAGGGCCCCTTATTCCTCCCATGTGTTCCATCAGTACACCCTGGTGTTGAATGATGCAGACCGCCAGGGTCTGCATGAATTTCTGGCTACCAAAGAGATTCCTTCCATGATTTATTACCCGGTGCCTGCACATCGCCAGCAGATGTTCGCTTCTTTTAACGCAGCCGCGACAGAATTAAAAACTACCGATTGGCTTACCGAACGAGTTATTTCATTACCAATACATACGGAGATGGACGATGAGCAGTTACATTTTATCACTACCTCGATACTGAAATATTTTGATGGCCACCGACCTGCCTAAATCATAAATAAACAAAGCGAACATGAGAATTACAGTAGTGGGTACCGGATATGTGGGACTGGTGACCGGCACCTGTTTCGCGGAAACGGGCAATGAGGTTGTCTGTGTTGACATCGACAAAACAAAAGTCGATAAATTACTGAACGGGCAGATCACAATATATGAACCGGGACTGGAAAAGTTATTTTTAAGAAACCTCCGGGAAGAGAGACTTCATTTCACTACTTCACTTGAAGAGGGAATCAGGGATTCTGCCATAGTATTTCTTGCCCTTCCCACACCACAGGGTGAGGACGGGTCGGCCGACCTGAAATATGTACTTGGAGTGGCCACCGAACTCGGCAAGATCCTGAATGGCTATAAGATCATTATCGATAAGAGCACCGTCCCTGTAGGCACAGCCGAAAAAGTGCACGCCGAAATCATAAAAAATTATTCCGGTGAATTCGATGTGGTATCCAACCCGGAATTCCTGCGTGAAGGTGTGGCCGTTGACGATTTTATGAAACCCGACAGGGTGGTAATCGGAACATCTTCACCAAGGGCGCGCAAGATTCTCAACGACCTCTATTCCCCTTTTGTACGCCAGGGAAACCCCATCATCTTCATGGACGAACGGTCTGCCGAACTCACAAAATATGCAGCGAACGCATTCCTGGCTACCAAGATATCTTTTATGAATGAGATCGCCCAGCTTTGCGAAAGGGTAGGCGCCGATGTTGACATGGTGCGTAAGGGTATTGGGGGAGATGAGAGGATTGGCCGCAGGTTTTTGTTTCCGGGCATCGGTTACGGAGGAAGCTGCTTTCCCAAAGACGTAAAGGCATTATCGAGGTCGTCCGCTGAAATTGGCTATTCTTTTCGCATACTCGAGGCCGTGATGGCAGTGAATGATAAACAGAAACTGCACCTTCTTCCGAAAATAAAAAAATACTTCAGCAACGACATCAAAGGCAAAAAATTTGCCTTTTGGGGGCTTTCCTTCAAGCCCAATACAGATGATATTCGTGAGGCGCCGGCTTTATACATGATCGATGCGCTGCTGGCCGAAGGCGCCATAGTGCATGCATTTGATCCGGAGGCAATGAATAATGTCAAACAACTGCTTGGAGACAAGATCCAGTATGCCGAAAACCAGTATGAATGCCTGGAAGATGCCGATGCCCTGATTATTTCCACAGAATGGAATGAATTCAGGACGCCAAATTTTCTGAAGATGGTCACAGCGCTTAAACACAAAGCCATTTTTGATGGCAGGAACCTTTTTGACACCGCTGCTGTACGCGAACTCGGTTTTTATTATGAAAGCATCGGAAGAGCACCAGCCGTTCCGATGAAGGGAGAGCAAAAAGGCCAACAACAAAAAACAACCTGAGTATGCCAGAAAAAAGAGTCCTGATCACCGGCGCGGCCGGATTTCTCGGATCTCATCTATGCGACCGATTCATAAAGGAGGGGTATGCTGTGATCGGGATGGACAACCTGGTGACCGGTGATCTCAAGAACATCGAACACCTTTTCAAACTCCAGCAGTTTGAATTTTATCATCATGACGTTTCCAAGTTCATCCATGTTCCCGGTGAGATCGATTATATTTTGCATTTCGCTTCTCCTGCGAGTCCGATAGACTACCTCAAAATACCCATCCAGACCCTCAAGGTCGGCTCACTCGGCACGCACAACTGCCTGGGTCTTGCCAAAAGCAAAAATGCGCGAATGCTTGTTGCTTCAACATCCGAAGTGTACGGCGACCCGCTGGTACATCCCCAACAGGAAGAATATTGGGGCAACGTAAATCCTGTTGGGCCAAGGGGAGTGTATGATGAAGCCAAACGTTTTCAGGAGGCCATCACAATGGCCTACCATAATTTTCACGGTTTGGAAACAAGGATCGTCCGGATCTTCAACACCTATGGTCCGCGGATGCGCCTCAACGATGGACGCGCATTACCGGCCTTCATCGGTCAGGCACTGAGAGGAGAGGACCTCACCGTTTTTGGAGAAGGCAGCCAGACGCGCTCCTTCTGTTATGTTGATGACCTTGTTGAAGGCATATATAGGTTGCTGATGAGCGATTATCACCTGCCGGTAAACATCGGTAACCCCGATGAAATCAGTCTTAAGGACTTTGCATTGGAGATCATTGCCCTTACCGGTACGGCACAAAAAATCGTTTACAAGCCATTGCCAATGGACGATCCCAAACAACGTCAGCCGGACATTACCCGGGCAAGGAAGATCCTGAACTGGGAACCAAAGATCGACAGGAAGGACGGTCTCGCCCGAACCTATGAATATTTCAGATCCCTGCCCGAAGCAGACCTGTATAAACTGCCCAAAGAATTTATCAGCAGGATGTAAAATTCCCGTTGCTTCATGGGTTAATGATTAATTTTACGCCCCCAAGTCTGGAAAACATAAAAAAAACAAAATGTATCAGGAGCTCCTGGATAAAAAAACTAAACTGGCGGTCATTGGATTAGGATATGTAGGCTTGCCCATCGCACTCGAATTTGCCAAAAGAATCCCGGTGATCGGGTTCGACATCAACTCCAAAAGGATCGCGATGATGCGCAACAGCCAGGATCCCAGCAAGGAAGTTCCCGCGGAAGAATTTAAGGGAAGGGACATCGTTTTCACCGACGACCTGGATGTGTTGAAAGAGGCCCGGTTTTTCATAGTGGCGGTGCCAACCCCCGTCGATTTGCACAACGTACCCGATCTCAAACCTTTAGTCGGAGCTTCCACTACTGTTGGGAAAGTACTGAAGAAAGGAGACTATGTAGTGTATGAATCAACTACTTATCCCGGTTGTACTGAAGAAGACTGCCTGCCGATACTGGAAAAACTTTCCGGACTTAAAGTGATCACCGATTTCAAACTGGGATACTCACCCGAAAGGATCAATCCGGGCGACAAGAAAAACACACTCAAAACAGTGGTGAAAGTGGTTTCGGGTTGTGATGAAGAGTCACTTGATCAGATTGCAAAAATCTATGAACTGGTAGTAGACGCTGGAGTGCATCGTGCTACTTCGATAAAAGTGGCCGAAGCCAGCAAAATAGTGGAAAATACCCAGCGTGACCTCAACATCTCGCTGATGAATGAGTTGTCAATGATCTTTGACAGGATGGGGATCAACACTTTCGATGTGATAGAAGCTGCGGGCACCAAATGGAATTTCCTGAAATTCCAGCCAGGACTGGTTGGAGGCCATTGTATTGGTGTAGATCCCTACTACCTGACTTATAAGGCGGCCTCCCTCGGATATGAGTCTAAAGTAATTTCGTCCAGTCGATTTATCAACGATGACATGGCGAAATACGTAGCCCGAAAGATAATTACCCACGTACTTAAAAATTCAAATGAACCAAAAGTACTGGTCAAAGGGGTGACTTTTAAGGAAAATGTGAGCGACATCCGCAATTCAAAGATCGTGGATACGGTTAAAGAATTGTTGCTTTTCAACATCCAGGTGGATGTAGAAGACCCTTATGCCCAGGGAGATGAGGTACACGAAGAATATGGGCTCAAAATTTGTGAGAAGGAGGAAAATAATTACGATGCGGTGATCATCACCGTGCCTCATAAACCCTACCTGGAATTAGATGACGATTACTTTGCCGGAATAACTAAGCCGAAAGCCCTTGTGGCCGACCTTAAGGGAATCTTCAAATCTAAAATTAAAAGCAGGGAGTACTGGAGCTTATGACCGAAAAAAGTAAACGAACCATCCTGGTGACTGGCGGGGCCGGATTTATCGGATCGCATGTCATCAGAAGATTTGTCACCAACTATCCGCAGTATCAGATAGTCAATTTCGACGCCCTTACTTATGCAGGCAACCTTGAGAATCTCAAGGATATCGAATCATCCGCAAATTACCGTTTTGAAAAAGGTGACATCACCGATGAAAAGAAACTCAATGAGGTTTTTAGCGACTATGGTTTTGATGCGGTAATACACCTGGCCGCAGAGAGTCATGTTGACCGTTCTATCATCGACCCTCTTGCCTTTGTAAAGACCAATGTGCTGGGTACAGCCACCCTGCTCAACGCCAGCAGAAAATTCTGGAACAACGACCTGGCAGATAAAGTCTTCTATCATGTTTCAACTGATGAAGTATATGGATCTCTTGGCGAAGACGGCCTCTTTACGGAAACCACGGCCTATGATCCGCGTTCGCCCTATTCGGCTTCCAAGGCCGCCTCAGATCATTTTGTGATGGCGTATTATCACACTTATGGGATACCGGTATTGTTGTCGAACTGTTCCAACAATTATGGCTCCCATCATTTTCCCGAAAAACTGATTCCACTGATGATCCACAACATCAGGAATAATAAACCCCTGCCTGTTTATGGCAAGGGCGAAAACATCCGCGACTGGCTCTGGGTGGAAGACCACGCCAGGGCAATAGACATCATTTTCCACAAAGGCAGAAAAGGCGATAAATACAATATCGGTGGGCTCAACGAGTGGACCAATATTGACCTCGTGCGTCTGATGTGCAGGATCATGGATGAAAAACTGCACAGGGCGAAAGGCAGTTCAGAAAAGCTGATCCATTTTGTCACCGACCGGCCTGGGCATGATCTGCGCTATGCCATCGATGCCACCAAGCTCACCACAGAATTAGGCTGGAAGCCATCTGTAACTTTCGAAACCGGTCTTGATAAAACCATCGACTGGTACCTCAATAATGAAGACTGGGTGAAGAAAGTTACTTCGGGAGATTACCAGCAATATTATGAACAGCAGTATCATAAGAGTAAAAGTGAAAAGTGAAATGCCGGGGTGATCCCCCGTCCTTACTTTCATATTTTTAACTTTTAAGTCAACATCATGCCTTTTACTCCAACCACAATACCCGGCCTTATCGTTATCGAACCGCCAGTCTTTGAAGACAACCGGGGATTTTTCTTCGAATCTTACAATCAGCGCCAGTTTCGCGACAACGGAATCGATATAGAATTTGTCCAGGACAATCAGTCACATTCAAATTATGGAGTGATCAGGGGGCTGCACTTTCAGGCGCCGCCGCATGCACAGACCAAACTGGTCAGAGCGCTTCATGGCACCATCATTGATGTTGCAGTAGACCTCAGGGCGGGATCCCCAACCTTCGGTGAATCCTTTTCAATAGAATTGTCGGCAGCCAACAAAAAACAGTTACTGATTCCAAAGGGTTTCGCTCATGGATTCTCAGTGCTGACAGAAACGGCCGACGTCCTTTATAAGTGCGATGCCTACTACCACAAAGACAGTGAGCGGGGAATTGTTTACAATGACACCGAACTTGGAATCGACTGGAAAATTCCTCTGGAGAAAGCAGTAGTTTCGGACAAGGATAAAATTCTACCGATGTTCAAAGATTATGCAGGAGAATTCCTATTCATCTCATAAAGGCAAGACCGACCTCATCTGCTTATCGCTGTCGAGGTGGGACGCCCCGGTCTCTTCGCCGGCTATTTCGCTTTGCAGGGAACTGGCCAGGACTAACCGTATTTTTTATATTGAACACCCCTTTTCCTGGAAGGACTATATAAAGGAAAACAGGCAGCCGCGTATTCGCTCCAGGAGAAAAGCATTTACCCATCAACGTGAGGCTTATAGCCATCCGCCGGCTTACCCCGACAACTTTGTTACGGTCACGCCACCCCTCGTTTATCCTGTTAATTTTCTTCCTCCTGGTAAAATATATGACGGACTGTCCAAACAAAACGACCGGATCCTTCTGAATACCGTCAGGAAGCTGATCATCGACTACGGCATCCGGGAATTTCTATTCATCAATTTTTATGATCCCTTTTTTCTTCGTTCACTTCCTGGTGACCTTGCTCCCCTTCAATACATCTATCAGTGTATGGACGATATCGCCGAAGAGTCTTATACCGCCAGGCATGGAATAGAATTAGAAAAAGAAATTTTCAGTAAGGCCGACAAGGTGCTCTGTACTTCCACCGAACTGGCGAGATACGCCTCGCAGTATGCCTCAAATGTTTTCCTTCATCCCAATGCCGCGGACACCAGGTTGTTTCAACGAGCGACCGGCAAACAGTTTACAAGACCACCGGATCTTCCCGAAGGCAGACCCATCATTGGATTCATCGGTAACATTGAATACCGGATGGATTTCGACCTCCTCAGGATGGTAGCTAAATATCATGCCGACAAGCTCATTTATATGATAGGTCCTGTGACCGGCGATTATGCCGAGGACGCCGGCATAAGGTTCATTCCCAATATTGTTATTGCGGGTCCTCGGAAAATGGAAGAACTGCCTGCCTACCTACAATATTTCGACTGCTGTATCATTCCTTATAAAAAAAATAAACTCACGCGAAGCATCTATCCTTTAAAGATCAATGAATACCTGTCGGCAGGCAAGCCAGTGGTCTCGACGAATTTTTCTGTTGACATTGATTCTTTCAGTGACAATGCCTACATCGCCGGCTCGAATGAAGACTTTATCCAGATGATCAACCAGGCAATAAAAGAGGATAGTGAACAATTAAGGGCTTCGAGGGTGAAGGCTTCTATGGAGAATAGCTGGGAAAAAAGGGCCGAGCAATTCTGGGAGATAATTGGGTGAACCCCCTACTTTTTTTTACAAAAAAATAAGTTTCCCGCTTTTTTCTTGATAAAAAAGCGGGGCAAAAAATCAAGACTCACATTGGTAAGAC
>Ga0193753_10004023_pt1 | contig 10668 bp, 9 predicted proteins | sample H1c2metaG_FD_144925 | JGI IMG/M metagenome (GOLD analysis project Ga0193753, IMG submission 144925) | Soil microbial communities from a riparian zone of the East river system, Colorado, United States - H1c2 | ecosystem: Environmental > Terrestrial > Soil > Riparian zone | place: USA: East River... | reverse complement strand
CCGCCCGGCGCGGTGCCGGAGCTGGCGGCCGACGGCCAGTACCACCAGGTGGTCCCCGAGGGCGCGGTCCCCGGCCTGGGCGCGATCCGCGCCGCCATCAAGCCGCACGCCCTGGTCGCGGCAGTCGGCGCGCGCGGGTCCGACGCGGCCGAGCGCTCGCTGGGTCGGACCGGCGCCTCGCCGCTCTTCTACGTCGCCTACGACTACGCCAAGATCGTCGAGAAGATCACCAAGGCGACCGGCTCCAGCGCCCTCAGCCCGGGTGAGACGATGATCCTGAACTCGTTCGGCACGATCGGGATGTGGGGCTACCCGACCGACCACGGCTTCGCGATGGCGGTCAGCGTCGACTTCCGCTGACCGGCCGACCGGACCGGCACGGTACCCCGCCACCTTCCCGGTGGTGGGGTACTGAAGTCAGTCGCCTTCGATGATCTCGATCTCGACTTCCGGGTCGTCCGGCTCGGGCGCGTGGAGGAACTCGAAGAACTGGCGTCGGCGCCGGTCGTCCAGGCCCATGAACTCGATCCCGATGCCGACCGGCTGAGCGCTGCGCCGCCGAACCACCGCCGTCATCGGGAAGACCGACTCGGCGTGGGGGTGGCGGATCTCCAGCCGCAGCTCGCTGGCGAGCGCGATCTCGCGCGCGGTGGGCAGGAACATCCCGCCGACCGAGACGTCGCGCGAGTACATGCGGAGCAGGTCGTCCACGTTGCGCGGCCACACCTCGAGCACGATCGGGAAGCGGTGGAAGCGGCGGTTCTCGTGCGTGCCGCTGCCGATCGCGACCCGGAAGGGCAGGGTGCCGCGCGACCGCTGGCGCGGCAACGGTGCCTGCGCGATCGGCTGCGGGAACGGCGGCGGCGGCGGCTGCGTCGATCGCGACCGGGTCGGGGTCCACAGCATCGGGGCCGTGTCCGACCGCGGCCGGGCGCTCTGCGGCTCGGTCGGCGGACGGCTCGGCATCGCGTCGATGCCGCCGTCGCGGCGATCCGGCACCTGCTCCGAGCGCCACTGGATGAACTGGATGAAGCTCTCCCACGCGCGCCGCTCGTCGCCCATCCCGTAGAACTGCACCCCGATGCCGGGGGTGCGACCGTTCGGGTCGTCCTTGCCGACCACGTAGACGACCATGCCGTGGGTGGCGAACGCCGCGTTGTTGGGCGGCAGGATGGCCTCGATGCGGATGAGCTGCCGCTGCGGCGGAGGAGTCTCGGTGCAGAGGAACAGCCCGCGGAAGCTGACGTCCTCGGTGAACAGCGACTGCGGCCGCCCGCCGATCCGCGTGCGGATCGCGAGGCGCGTCTGGTAGCGCTTGTCGCGGCGCTGTGGCTTGGGCGGCTCGCTCACAGAGCCCCCTCCAGGCCAGACCACGTGCTGCTCGCCGCTCGGTCCCGCCCCACCTTGCCCCTCGCCTCCGGCACGCGCACCGCAAACAGCATACCAGAACGTAAGCAAGCGTTCGCGCAGAACTCCTCGAGCTACGGCTCGCAGCCGGGGGCGCGCCGCAAACGCAGTTCCTGCGCACGGATCGCACGCGCCAGCTCTCCCACCTGGGACATCGGGGATGTGGGACAGCCAGCCAATCAGGCACTCCCGGATTCAGGACATCAATCCACGCCGGTCGCCTCCGGAACGCGAAGCCAGGACGACCATGAGCATTCTTTCGCCCCCTGGCGATCAGTCCAGCCGGTAGAGGAACGTGACGATCGAACAGACCGGCACCGCGGCGCCGTTCACCTGGTAGGGCCGGTAGCGCCACGTGCGCATGCGATCGGTCAGCCGTGCGTCGTACTCGGGATAGCCGGTCGAGCGGAGCACGCGGACGCTGCCGACCTCGCCCTCGCGATCGAGGCAGATGCGGACGTCGGCTCTCACCTGCTTCTGCTGGGCGCGCGCCATCTGCGATCGGACCGGGTCGGGCGCGGCGATCTGCGGGTCGCCGGCGATTCGCCGGGCCTCGATCGCTCCCTGGCCGACCACGACCGTTTCGGTCCGGCACGCATCCGAGCAGCCGTCGCCGCCGGCGCGTCCGCCGTCGTCGCACTCCTCGCCGCTCTCGACTCGACCGTTGCCGCACGCGGGCGCCTCCACGTCCTGCAGGATCGACGGGGTGCAGTCCGACCCCGGCGGGCACGCCTCGAACGGGCTGGGCCCGCCCGGCTTCTCGCCGGCCTGGTCGTGGCCATCGCCGGGCTCGTCGCTCTGGTCGGGCGGCGGCGCCTCGCGGTGGCGGTCGGTCGGCTGGCGCGGGGTCTTCACCACGCGGACCTTGTCGCGATCCTTCGCGGGCGGCTTCGGCCTCGGCGCACCCTCCTCCGGCGTCGATACACCGATCGCCCCGGCGAAGGTGATCGGTGAATCGACCGGCGGCAGCTTGTCCAGGCGCCACATCGCGGCGGCGACCAGCGCGCTGACCGCGCCGACGTGGGCGATGACGGAGAGGACGGCGGCGGGGCCCAGCCGGCGGCGGCGCTGGGCGCGGTGTTCGTGGCTGAACTGTTCGAGCATGTCTCATTCGACGTCCGTGCCCGGCCGGCGGCCTGAACGGGTGCCTGACTGCGATTGGCAGCCTGCTGTCCCGGTTCCTCACTTGCGTCGGGACCCGGCCAGTGGATGATGGCAGGCATGCCACTCCTGAAAGAGTTCAAGACGTTTGCAGTGAAGGGGAACGTCATCGACCTCGCGGTCGCGGTGGTGATCGGGGCCGCGTTCAGCAAGATCGTGACCGCGCTGGTCAGCGAGGTCGTGATGCCGCTGGTCGGGAAGGTGATGCCGTCGGGGGACTGGGTGAGCTACACCCTGGGCGGGATCCGCATCGGGGTGGTGTTCGGCTCGATCCTCGACTTCATGGTCGTGTCCTTCGTCCTGTTCATCGTGGTGGTGAAGTTCATGGGGGCGATGCGACGCCGGCTGGAGTCGGGCGAGCCGGTCGAGCCGACCAGCAAGAAGTGCCCCGAGTGCCTGGAGGAGATCCCGCTCGCGGCCCGGCGCTGCCGCGCGTGCGCCTCCGAGCAGCCGGTCTGAAAGGAGACGTCATGATCCGTCGTCCTCGCGGCGCGAGCCTCGCCGCCGCATCGGTCCTCGTCACTCTCGCGGTCTGCCTGGTCGGTCCCGCTGCCGCCGATCCGACTCCGCCCGCCTTCACCTACGGCAGCAAGGAAGAGGCCGAGGCATTGCGCAAGGCGCAGGCGGTCGAGTGGAAGATCTCCGGCCAGAGCGGCCTCATCCTCACCACCGGCAACTCGCGCACGACCACCTTCGCCGCCGGCGTCACCGCCTCGCGCAAGGCCAACCGCAACAAGTTCTCGCTCGAGGCCGGCGCAGCCTACGCCCGATCGCGCATCGCCCTGGCCGATGACGCCGACGGCGACGGCGCCATCGACGAGGACGAGGTGTCGACCCAGTCCCAGACCACCACCCGCTCGTGGATGGCCAAGGGGCGCTACGACCGCTACCTGACCGACGACGACGCGCTCTACGCGGCGGCCGGGATCCTGGCCGACGAGCCGGCCGGCAAGGAGCTGGTCGGCAATGGCCAGGTCGGCTACAGCCGCCAGCTCCTGGTCGCCGGGCCCGACCACCTGCTGCTCGCCGAGGCTGGATACGACCTCACCTACGAGGACCAGATCACCGGCGACGGCGTCGCCATTCACTCGCTGCGCGGCTTCGTCGGCTACACCGGCAAGCTCAGCGCCGACACCGGGCTGGCCGCGTCGGGCGAGATCCTGTCGAACATGAACCAGCTCGACAGCCCGGGCGGCCGGATCGACTCGTTCGAGGACAACCGACTGACCGGCAAGCTGTCGCTGACCACCGCGCTGCGCGGGAACATCAGCTTCCGGTTCGGCTTCGAGGCCCACTACGACAACGCGCCGGCGCCGAGGCCGCCGTTCAGCCTGCCCTACGCCGACGGGTTCGTCCCGCTGGCCGACGAGCTCGACACCAAGACCGAGGCCAGCCTGATCGTCAATTTCCTTTAGGACGGGCCGGCGATGCGCCGGCGGCGCGCGCGTGGTCCTCGACCGCGCGCCACACCCGCAGGAAGTTGCCGCCGCAGATCTTCTCCACGTCCGCCTCGCTCATCCCGCGCTCGAGCAGCACCCGGATGAGGTTGGGATAGCCGGACACGTCCTTGAGCCCGGTCGGCAGACTGTCGCCGACCCCGTCGAAGTCGGAGCCGAGGCCGACGTGATCGACGCCGACCAGCTTGACGATGTGCTCGATGTGGTCGGCGACCTGCTCCACCCTGGCGAACACCGGCGGGTGCTGGGCGGCGTAGGCCGCCTGCAGCTCGTCGCGCTCGAGCTCGCCCGGCGGCGGGTTGCGCCCCTCGGTCTGCTTCTTCACCGCCTCGCGCATCTGGTCGAAGGAGTCGCGCGAGCGCTGATCGATGAACGACGAGCCGAAGTTGACCAGGATGACGCCCCCGGCCGCGGCCAGGACCTTGATCCGCTCGTCGTCGAGGTTGCGCTCGAACCCGGGCGTGAAGTGGCGGGCCGACGAGTGCGACGCGATGACCGGCGCCTTGGTGACCTGGAGCACCTGGTCGAACGCCTGGTCGGAGATGTGCGAGACATCGACCATGATGCCGAGCCGGTTCATCTCGGCCACCACGTTGCGCCCGAACGGGCTCAGCCCCTTCCACGTCCTGGTCGTCGCGTAGGACGAGTCGCAGATGAGGTTGTCCTCGGAGTGGGTCAGCGTGATGTAGCGGACCCCGCGCTTGTGAAAGTGGGCCACGTTGGCCAGGTCGTCCTCGATCGCGGCGCCGTTCTCGATGCCGAGCGGCAGCGAGATGCGCCCGGCCTTGCTGTTCTCCACCACCTGATCGGGCGAGCGGGCGACCCGGAACTGGTCCGGGTGGCTGGCGGCGAGCTTCTCGATCATGTCGATGAGCTGGTCGGCCGTCTTCCTGGCGCCGCCGGTCTTCTGGAAGCTGGACGGCACGTAGATGGACATGAACGGGGCGTCGAGCCCGCCCTCGACCGCGCGCGGAAAGTCGAAGTTGCCGTGCTCGGTGCGTCGGGAGACGTCCTCGGTCGGCTGCCCGTGGGCGTCGAGCCGCAGGCTGAGCCGGTGCGGCACGTCCACGTGTCCGTCCATGATGATGAAGCGCCGGGCCAGCTCGCGCGCCCGCGCGCTCTCGTCGCGTGGCGGCCGGGCCGGCTTGTCGGCGGCCGGCTTGTCGGCGGCGGCCCCGACCGGCTTCTCGGCGGCCCGATCCCGGCGGTCGGGCTTGTCGTCGCCGCCCCGGCACGCGCCGGCCAGGAGCACGAGCGCGATCAGCCGGCCACACCTCGCCACGGTCAGCCTCCCTGGTACATCGCCTCGATCTGATCGGCGAAGTTCTGATTGACCATCTTGCGCTTCACCTTGAGCGTCGGGGTCAGCTCGCCGTGCTCGATCGTGAACGAGCGGGGCAGGATCGTGAACTTCTTGATCCCCTCGACCTGGGCCAGGCGACTGTTGATCTCGTTCACCGCCGACTGGATCTCCTGCCGGATGCTCTCGTTCTGGTGCAGCGGCTGCGAGTCGGTCAGCCCCTTCTCGCGCAGGAAGTTGCCGGCCGCCTCCTCGTCGAGCGCGACCAGCGCGGTCAGGAACTTGCGCCGGTCCCCGATCACCACCGCCTCGGCCACCAGCCGCGTGCTCTTGAGCGCGGCCTCGATGTTCTTGGGCGCGATGTTCTTGCCCCCGGCCGTGATGATGATGTCCTTCTTGCGCCCGGTGATGGACAGAAAGCCCTTGTCGTCGAACTCGCCCAGATCGCCCGAGTGGAGCCATCCGTCGATCAGCGCCTCGCTGGTCGCGGTCGGATCCTTGTAGTAGCCGGCGAACACGTTGCGCCCGCGCACCAGGATCTCGCCGTCGCCGGCGATCTTGACCTCGATGCCGGGGATGAGCACGCCGACCGAGCCGAGCTTGGCCCTGCCGGGCAGGTTGATCGTGGTCGGCCCGGTGTCCTCCGACTGCCCGTACACCTCGAAGACCGCGATATCGAGGGTGGCGAAGAAGTCGAGCACGTCCTTGGCGATCGGCGCCGCGCCGCTCACGCACCAGCGCGCTCGCCCCAGCCCGAGCGCCGGCTTGAGCTTGGAGAGGACCAACCGATCGGCCAGCTTGTGCTGGAGGGACAGCGCCAGGCCCAGCTTCTGCCCGCTGTTCTCGAGCGCCACCTTGCGGGCCGACACACCGCGGACCCAGGTGATGAGCGACTTCTTGAACCCGGTCGCCTGGGCCAGCCTCTCCGCCACGCCGGCGTGGATCTTCTCCCAGATGCGCGGCACCCCGAACAGCACGGTCGGCTGGACCTCCTTGAGGTTCTCCGACACCTTGTCGAGCGACTCGGCGAAGTAGATCGCGCCGCCGCTGAGGACGGGGCCGTGGATGGTCAGCATCTGCTCGGCGATGTGCGACAGGGGCAGGTACGACAGCAGCTGGTCGGTCTCCTTCACCCCCATGAGCTCGTGCATCGCGCCGGCGGTCCAGAACAGGTTGTCGTGGCTCAGCATCACGCCCTTGGGCGGACCGGTGGTGCCGGAGGTGTAGATGAGCGTGGCCAGCCCGCTCGGCTCGAGCGCGTGCAGCCGGGCCAGGAAGTCGGCGTCCGGGATGCCCTTGCCGCGGGCCATGAAGTCCTCCCAGGACAGGACTCCCTCTGCGTCGAGGCCGGCCCCCTTCATCGCCACCACGTGGCGGAGATGCGGCATGTGATCGCGCTGGGAGCGCAGCTTCTCCCACTGGTGACGGTTCTCGACCAGCGCCACCGTCGACTCGGCGTGCTCGACGATGTACTGCACCTCCTCCGCCGAGCAGGTGGTGTAGACACCAGCGGCGGCGCCGCCGATCGTCAGCGCCGCGACGTCCATGATGACCCACTCGGGCCGGTTGAAGCCCAGGATGGCCACCGAGCCGCCTGGCTCGACCCCGAGCGCCATGAGTGCCTTGCCGGCCGCCTTCACCTCGTCGGCATAGACCTGCCAGCTGGTCGGCTGCCACGCGCCATTCACCTTGACGTGATAGGCCGGCGCCGAGCCGCGCCGGCGGGCGGTGTCGAACAGCTTGGCAGGAATCGTGTCGATGTTCGACGTCGTGGTGGTCACGGTCGCCCTCCGGTCAATCGTTCTCGCCGCCGATCCAGGATCGGTACATCCGGGTCACCGCTCGCTCGTCGCCGGGATCACTCGCCGGCCGCCGCCTCCGAGCCCGCGCGACGCTTGCCCTTGCCGCGGCCGCGCCCCTTGCCGCGCCCACTCGCGCGTCCGCCGCCGCCGGCCGGGAAGTAGCGAGTCGCGCGCCGCTGGCCCTCGCTGCGCACGATGCGCTGGGACAGGAGCTTCTTGAGCGGCAGCGTGAGGTCCTTGGTCGCAGCGCCCAGCGTGCGGCCGATCTGCTCGACCCGGAGGCCGGGGTTGGCCTGGATCTCGGCCAGGAGCGCCTGCGAGGCGCGATCGATCTCGTCGGGGGAGCGGCGGTTGCCGGAGCGATCGCGCCCACGTCGACCGCCGCGACTTGCCTGCGCGAGACTGAGTCCCCCGTTCTTGGGGGCCCTGCCGCCGCGTCCGCGGCCCTGGCCGGAGGCCAGGGCGGTCGAGAGCGTCTCGATCGCCTGCTGCCGGGCGAGCTCGGCGATATCGGAGACGAACACCTGGACGCGCTGTGCGATCATCTGTTCGAAATTCGGCACTTGGTAGCCTCTCTCTCTTCCTGCTCTATCCTGATGCGGTCGGGTGGAGGCCAGTTCGGACCGTACAGCCGTTTCTGCCGCCCAGGAACTGTTCCACGAGTCCTTAGCCGGAAATTAAACAAGGTCGTGCCAATACACAACTGCGAATCGCTGTAATTCGCATTGCGAATCGGTCTCCGCAGAAACTTCGAATTTGCGCAAACCGCGCTGAGGCGCCGCTCTGGTGCCGATTCAGCCGTCTAGACCGCCCGGCGGCTCCTCCACAGGGCATGCAGAGAATTCGCGACGAACAGGGCTATCGCCACTGACAGGCAGGCGTCAGCCAGGTTGAACACCGGCCAGGCGTGCTCGTGCCAGCGCCAGAGCACGAAGTCGGTCACCGTCCCGAGCCGCACCCGGTCGATGAGGTTGCCGACCGCCCCACCCGCCATGAGCGCCAGCGCGACCACCAGGCCGCCCTGATCCGCACGCGCGCGGGCGGCCATCCACGTGATCGCACCGACGGCGACCAGGCCGAGCCCGGTCAGCAGCATTCGCCCGCCCGAGGTGCCGGCCATGACGCTGAAGGCCGCCCCGGTGTTGTGGGCCAGGACCAGGTCGAAGAAGTTGTCGACCACCGGCACCCGGATGCCGCGGCCAGCCGCGTCCACCGGAAGCGACTGGCGCGCCCACAGCTTGGTCAGCTGATCCGCGACGACGACGAGGACCGAGATCGAGAGGTAGAGCTTCCAGCGGCGCCGCATGGCGCTCAACCATAGCAGCTGCCCGCGAATGGGCACGCGCCGGGTGCAGGGGACCCGCCGGAGGACCGCCGCGCCGCTCGGCGCTCTACTGGCGCGGTCCGGCCTCGGCGATGCGCGCCGACGCAGCCGACGAGAAGTCGTACTCGGCTCCGAGCGGCGGCGTGCCGTCGGCCCAGTAGTTCTCCGTGAAGTCGGCGGCGGTCACCACGCCGACTGGATCGATGTCGGTGGAGTTGCCCTCGAAGTTGTTGTGCGTGATCTCGGCGCCGTCGATGCCGCCGATCATCATTCCGTACTGGCCGGTGACGATGTTCGAGTAGCGGACCACGAGCGCGTCGGCCTGGCCGATGTGGAGGTTGCAGTGCTCGTACGTGTCGACGGTGCCGCCGATGTTCGAGTACTCGACCAGGAGTCGCCCGCCGCCGGTGACGACGATGTCTCCCTGCGACGTCATGAGCTCGGTGTCGCTCACGGTCAGGTCGCCTCCGGCCTGGACGTAGACCGCGCCGTTGGCCATGTCGACCACTCGCGAGCTGGTCAGGGTGGCTGTGGCGGCGGCGCTGATGATCTTGCCGACGTGCTCGAAGTCGATGGCGTCGACCGCGCATGCGATCGCGCCGGCGTGGCACTCCAGCAGGGTGGCCACGCGAGTTCCGGTCGCGTGGTGGATGATGACCGAGCCGCCCGACTCGGCGCGGATCCCCTTCCACCCGAGCGAGCCCTCCTCGGGCACGATCGACACGGTCTGGCCGGTGGCGCCGGTGACCAGCAGGGTGCCGCTCACGGTCAGGGCGACCCCGTCGGCGGCGACGATCGCGCTGCCGGGCTCGACGTCGATCTCGACCCCGGCGGGGATGGTGGCGTCCGCGGCGATCGAGATGGTGCCGGAGTAGCGGCCGCTCGCGCTGACCTCGCCGCTCAGGGTGACGCCGTCGATCACCTCGCCGCCGAGGCCGTCGTCGCCGCCGGTGCCGTCGCCGCCCGTGCCGTCGCCGTCGTCGGTGACGCCATCGTCGCCGGAGTCGCCCGGCTGATCGGTTCCGCATCCGAGGGCGCTCGCGAGAACGAGCGAAGCCAGCCAGCGTGTCCCAGCGTGCATCGATGGACCTCCCGTGTCCTTGTCATCGATGTGCAGCAACTCGCGTGCCGCCTTCAAGGGGCTGGAACGACACGGCCGGGCCGGCGGCTGGCGGGACCGCTGACCCCACGATCGAGGCGCCGGCCGGCGGGATCAGGGGACGGGGAACAGGAAGCGGAGGAAGCGCCAGCTCCGCTCGCGCCAGGCCAGCTCGTCGTGGGTCGCGCCGACCGCGTGGAAGGTGCACAGCTGGCCCGGCGCGGCCGCGCAACCGGGCGACTGCTCGCGGGTCCAGCCGGCGGCGGTGAGCGCGGCGATGAGGCGCTGGTTGGACGGCAGGTTGTCCGCGCCGTTCGCCTCGGTGCCGCCGTGGTCGAGGTAGAGCGCGAGCGGCAGCAGGCCGGTCTCGCTGACCACCTCGGTCATCGCCACGTCGTCGTCCTCCTCGCCGATGAAGAACGAGCCGGACAGCGACGCGGCGCCGGCATAGACGTCGGGATGGGCGAAGGCCAGTCGGAACGAGATGAGCCCGCCCAGCGACGACCCCGCGGTGTAGACCCGGGCCGGATCGATCCGCCACAGCGCCTCGGCGGCTGGCTGGACGGTGCCGACCTGGAAGTCCATGAACTCGTCGGTGAGCTCGCCGCCGTACTCGGCCAGGCGCTGGGCCCCGCCGTGCTCGGCGGCGACCGCGATGACCTCGGCGGTGGTGCCGTCGTCGATCTCGCGGTCGAGGGTCCGGTTGATCTCCCAGCCGCCGTGACCGAAGCAGCAGGTCGAGTCGTCGAACACGTTCTGCGCGTCGTGCAGGAACACGGTCGGGTAGCGCCGCTCGGCGTTGATCGGCGCGCCGTAGCCGGGCGGCAGGTACGCGATCATCGCGCGGCAGTTGCCGAGCGCGGCCGAGCACAGCGGATCCGGCGGCTGGACCAGGTGGCCGAGGCCGGAGTCGTGGGTGTCGAGCACCGAGTTCCTGCCGTCCGGGTTGCCGGCGAACTCGTCGTAGGCGAAGGCCCAGTTGAATGGATCGAGCTGCCAGCCATCGTCGCCGACCAGCTTGTACTCGTGGCGGCCGGACGGGACGTCGATGACGGCGGTGAAGAGCTCGGTCCCGCACACGGAGTCGGTGGCCTGGTCCGGGCTCCACCCGTTCCAGT
>Ga0193753_10004022_pt1 | contig 10673 bp, 5 predicted proteins | sample H1c2metaG_FD_144925 | JGI IMG/M metagenome (GOLD analysis project Ga0193753, IMG submission 144925) | Soil microbial communities from a riparian zone of the East river system, Colorado, United States - H1c2 | ecosystem: Environmental > Terrestrial > Soil > Riparian zone | place: USA: East River... | reverse complement strand
CGCATCAGACCAAACATGCCCCCGTTGAAAAATGGGCCTAATGCTGGTAAGAGCTACCTGTTGGACCAGGCATTTAAAGATCGGCTGAATGACTCGCGTTACGGCAAAACATTTCAAACGGTGTGGCTATTGAATTCAGGACCGGCTGGCGGTGGGGGACAGGCGATCAACGGTGTCTACAGTGGCTTGAGCCTTACAGGATCCAGAGGTCAGCTGATGGCCGGATCAGATACCGCGGTTTGGTTTTCAGATTTTGAGGTACCCGGCGCGCCTCAGGCATTCGGAGCAAGACCTTTCAAAGGGATCATCGTGACGCCAACTATGCAGTCTCCCAATGTTTATCCTTATATGTATAAGCTGGCTGACCCGTCCCGTGCATCACAGAATGATCCGTCTGCAAGGCCCGTTGTTATCGCGCGCTTTTCCGAGGTCTATCTGATCGCTGCTGAAGCGGCATTCAAATTGAATCAACTGCAAAATGCGGCTGACATGATCAATGTCATCAGGCAAAGGGCCGCGTTCAGATCGGGCCAACCTTACACTGCAGGTGGTGCTTTTGGGTTATCATCGTCCTTGAAGTCAACCATGGTAGGAGACCCATACCCGGCTGGTGTTAGCTACAGCAGTGCCAAGGCGGCACTGACGGCACAGGCGTCAGATATCACGCTAGACTTCATTCTTGATGAACGGACGCGGGAATTTTATGGAGAGTCCATGCGATGGCTGGATCTGGTACGAACCCAATCATTATTAAGCAGGGTGACGGCCTGGAACCCAACGGAAGCCGGAGCCAATATCAAACCAACGCATGTCTTGAGGCCGATTCCGCTGGACGAAATAAATCTGGTTACGTCTGGCGAACCGTATCCTCAAAATCCTGGGTACTGAGTATTGGAATACGTTCATTTTAAGAAACAACCGGGTAGCTACCCGGTTGTTTTTTTTGATGGTTATTGCTACTGCCGCGTGTCACCTCATCCCCGGCCCTTCTCCTGAAGAATAACTCACATAAAAATAATTTCACCAACAATCCTTGAACTTGAAAACACGGTTGCGTACATTTGCATCCATGCTAAATAAAGCAAAATATAGTTTCAACTTCGAACAGCATCGCAATATGCTGTTAGCGCTGCGGATTTTCAGTTGATCACATCCTGATCCTACACTGAAAACCCGGGCTGTGTCCGGGTTTTTTATTTATAACCCGATAGTAAAGATAAAAAAAAGCGGTCGCGTGATCGCCTGGAACGATATTGCCTTGATGTAACATTGCCGCGGAACACAGGCGGCTGATGAGAGATGAGGCACGCAATTAAATACCTCTCTGATAGGAAGGAAAATTATGAAAAGGAAGATACTAAGCGGAAAGGACTTGATCAAGCTGGGCTATCCCGAAGGAAGAGCTGTTGGCGTCGCGATCAATACCGTGCTCAAACATTTCCGCAAAAGCGAAAAGGATGAGATCTATGGCATGCTGAGAAAAGTATTGGCAGCACCTGGCGAGTTCATTAACGATTCCATCTGGAGCAAGGTGGCACTTGAACTCATGCCGCAGGCGAAAAAATCGCTAGTACACGAGCTCAGTAAAAACCGCATGGACTATAGGATATATGGTGCCAGTGAAATTGAAGAAGGTGCCCGCAATCAGATGGAGATCGCCATGAAATTGCCCGTGACAATAGGGGGAGCGTTGATGGCTGATGCCCATCAGGGCTATGGACTGCCCATCGGCGGCGTACTGGCAACAAGCAATGCTGTAATCCCCTATGGTGTCGGCGTTGACATTGGGTGCCGGATGTGTCTCACGGCGTATCCATTGGATGAAGTTTTTCTCCAGCGTCACCGTAGTAATCTTAAACAGATACTGCTTGACAACACTTGCTTTGGGAGGGAAACATTCAAGCGGCCGATGGAACATGAAGTGTTGGACAGCGGTCTCTTTAAAGAGATCACAATACTAAAACGGCTGCAGGGAAGGGCTGCGATGCAGATCGGATCTTCCGGAAGTGGTAATCACTTTGTTGAATTTGGTTTGATGGAGTTGCAAGGGTCAAATGAGTGGAGCCTTGCTGCCGGGAACTATCTGGCGGTGCTGTCACACTCAGGCTCTCGCGGACTTGGTGCTGAGATCGCCAGGCATTACACCAAGGTTGCACGACAAGTTTGCCTGTTGCCGGGTGAGGCCTCTAATCTCGCGTGGCTTGATTTGAATACGGAGGCTGGCCAGGAGTATTGGCATGCCATGAACCTTGCGGGTGATTATGCTTCAGCAAATCATCACCAGATCCATGAGCTTATAGCCTCTGCTTTGGGAGAGAAGGCACTGTTGCGTGTTGAGAACCACCACAACTTTGCCTGGAAGGAAACGCTTAGCGATGGGAAGGAAGCGATCGTGCACAGGAAAGGCGCAACGCCCGCTGGTAAAGGAGTGCTCGGTATTATTCCTGGATCGATGACCGCGCCGGGTTTTGTCGTGAAAGGAAAAGGTAGTTCCGGCTCACTACAGTCCGCGTCACATGGCGCCGGGCGGTTAATGTCGCGCAGTGCGGCGAAGCAAAGCATCACCAGTAAGATGGTGAAGCAGGCGCTGGAGAGGAGCGGAGTGGAATTGATCGGTGGCGGATTGGATGAAGCGCCGATGGCCTACAAAGACATCTTGAAAGTGATGCACTATCAGGATGAACTTGTGGAAGTGCTTGGGACGTTTGTTCCAAAGATTGTGCGGATGTGTGGTGACGAAACACCCGCCGAAGATTGACGTCAGGTTTCGAGGACAACATTCAGGTTGGACGAGACCTGCACCTGAATGATAACTTGAAACGAAGATGAGAATCGAGTGGATGGAAATCCACCTTGCCGAGGCTGAACGCATGATCCTCAACGACCGGATAGGCGAGGGGTTGGATGTATTAAATGACTTGTTGTACGATGAGCCTGGGTATGGAAGGTTACACAACCATCTTGGCTGGGCCTATGCGAACTTCAGTGAAGATGAGGCGCGTGCGGAACTCCACTTAAAGATGGCGGTGCGGTTTGATGAATCTTATGCTCCACCTTATCTGCACCTGGGTGCATTGTACATGCGGCAACGGCGATACAGTGATGCCGTCGCTTATTCAGAAGCGGGTTTGACGAAGAGTAAGTCGAACCGTGTAGGTTTACTTCAAAACCTTGCGGCGGCCTACGAACTCCGCAAAGACTGGCGGCAGGCCATCAAAGCCTATAAGGACGCTTTGATGGAATCGGTCGGTGACTATGAAGTCACCAGCCTGCAGGCTGGTATCAAGCGCTGTCGCAAAAAGAAGATTGTTTTGTTCTTTGGATTGTAAGAAGTTCTCGCCGGTACGGTGAGAACTTCTTTATTCTTAAGGACTCAATAGGGTTTTACCTATATTGAAATTTCAAAAAGAGATGGAAGGATCAGAAGGATTCGCAGGGAAAGTGAGTAAGCAATTGAATCTTCAGCATGTTGATTCTCACCCTAAGGGCTCACCTTCCGGGGAGCATTCACATAGCGACGGACATAATCATGATCAAACAGAAATTTCGGTAGGGGTCACTGGCTGGAAAAGTCATTGGCAATTACTCGTGTCTCTTTCGATACTCGCAGTGATGTTGATTTTGGAATTCGGCTTTAAGTTCAAGTCGCCATTCCCCTGGGATTTGTTAATATTCCTTATTGCTTATGTGCTTGGCGGCTACAATATCTTATTCATCGCGTTTAGAAAAGTAAAGCGGTTTGACTTCTTCAATGAGTTTTTTCTTATGAGCATAGCTACCATCGGGGCGTTCGCAATTGGATCGTACAGCGAAGGGGTAGCTGTGATGATATTCTACTCAATTGGGGAGTGGTTCCAGGATTCTGCTGTAAATAGGGCGAAACGAAGTATAAAAGCGCTACTTGACATTAGACCGGATGAAGTCACCGTCATTAGAAATGGGAATGCTGAAGTAGTTAATTCCCGGGATGTGGCACTAGAGGAAACAATTCAGATTAAGCCTGGTGAAAAGGTTGGCCTGGATGGAGAATTGCTGTCTGAAACAGGCTCGTTCAATACCGCGGCCCTCACTGGTGAAAGCAAGCCTGATACCAAGAAGAAGGGTGAGACGGTATTTGCAGGGATGATTAATCTCAACACTGTCGCCGAAGTTACAGTAAAGTCCGTGTTCACGGATAGTAAGCTCAGCAAGATTCTCGAAATGGTACAGGATGCCACCGCACGAAAATCCCAAACACAGTTATTCATCAGCAAGTTTGCCAAAATTTATACCCCGATTGTTTTCGCTTTGGCTTTGGGAGTATGTTTTCTGCCTTACTTCTTTGCGAGTGACTATACTTTCAATGTTTGGTTTTATCGCGCTCTAGTTTTCCTTGTGATCAGTTGTCCATGTGCCCTGGTGGTCTCGATTCCATTGGGATATTTCGGAGGCATAGGGTTGGCATCGCGCAATGGGATTCTATTTAAAGGTGCTAATTATCTGGACGTTGTAACAAAGGTTAATACCATTGTGATGGACAAGACGGGCACCCTTACTAAAGGAGTGTTCAAAGTGCAAAAGGTCGTTGCAAATGAAACGGATGAAACCGAACTGATCAGAATTGCTTCGGCTATCGAAAGGAACTCTAGCCACCCTATAGCAAAGGCTGTAGTAGAATATGCTGGAGACAAATCCAATGGAAAGGCTGAAAATGTCGAAGAGATATCTGGGCACGGACTAAAGGGAATTGTAGATGGTAAAACTGTGCTTGCGGGAAATGCGAAGCTGTTGAAGAAGTTCAATATTCGGGTTCCTTCAGATATCGAGGCAATTGTTGACACCATTGTCGTGGTGGCCATCAATGAAAAATATGCCGGCTACATAACTATTGCTGATCAGATTAAAGACGATGCAAAGCAAGCAATAGACTCAATGCACAAGCTGGAACTTAAAACCGTTATGCTATCTGGAGACAAACAGAGTGTTGTGAATCAGGTTGCAAAGGCGCTCGGCCTCGACAATGCATTCGGGGATCTGTTACCGGAAGGAAAAGTCGACAAAGTACAGGCATTGAAAAACGAAGGAAGGATAATCGCTTTTGTCGGTGATGGTGTTAATGACGCTCCGGTCGTGGCACTGGCGGATGCCGGCATAGCGATGGGCGGGCTCGGTAGTGACGCAACAATCGAAACAGCGGATATTGTAATCCAGAATGATCAGCCATCAAAAATTGTTTTGGCTATAAAAATTGGCAAGATCACAAGGGGCATAGTTTGGCAGAACATTACGCTTGCCATGGTAGTCAAGGTAATTGTTTTGGTCTTGGGTGCTGGCGGGGTGGCAACTTTATGGGAGGCGGTAGTTGCCGATGTAGGGGTTGCGCTGCTTGCAATCCTGAACGCGGTGAGAATACAGCGGATTAGGCTATGATGCCGTTAATTGGGTTTGCCATGCTTTGACCCGAATGACTATATTTGAATATGTCCTCCCTGCTTCTGGCTTTCGAGTACGACATCTTCATAAGCTATCGTCACAAAGACAACAAGTACGATGGCTGGGTGAGTGAATTTGTCGCTAACCTTAAAAAAGAACTAGAGGCTACCCTCAAAGATGACGTCTCCATCTACTTCGATGAAAACCTGCACGATGGATTATTGGAAACACATCTTGTTGACAAAAGTCTGGAAGGCAAACTGAAGTGTTTGGTTTTTATCCCCATCATTTCCCAAACCTACTGCGACCCCAAAAGTTTTGCCTGGCAACACGAGTTATGTGCGTTTAACAAAATGGCGAGGCAAGATCAGTTTGGGCGAGATATCAAACTGAGAAACGGAAATGTGGCAAGCCGGATCCTTCCAATAAAAATCCATGATATCGATGCAGAGGACAAAGCGCTTTTAGAAAGTGAGTTGGATGGAGTGCTCCGGGCGATTGAGTTTATCTTCAAGTCGGCAGGGGTTAACAGACCCTTGCGTGCGAACGAAGATCATCCACACGACAATCTCAACAAAACTTTCTATCGCGACCAGATCAACAAATTGGCAAATGCTATAAAGGAAATTATTGAATGCCTTATACATCCACAACAAGGTCCGTTAATCAAAGACAATGAAACTTCAATTAAAATCGCAAGTCCTGCTTCTGTTTTTTCGGCCAACCCAACACGTAAAAAGAGATGGTCTCTGATTGTGACGGCTGTGACTGTTGTGATCTTGATTTCCTATTTCATTTTTCAATCAAACTTTCAAAACGGAAATGCACCTTTTGAAGCCCCTGGCAAATCAATCGCCGTGCTTCCGTTCGAAAACTTAAGTGGAGACAAAGGGCAAGAATATTTCAGTGACGGTATTGCTGAAGAAATCCTGAATGCGCTTGCAAAACTTAAAGATCTCAAAGTAGCCGGGCGAAGATCTTCCTTTCGGTTCAAAAGCACGGCGGTTGACCTGCAGGAAGTCGGGGAAAAACTAAAGGTAAGCAACGTACTCGAAGGTACGGTACGCAGGCAGGGGGACCGTGTCAAGATTTCGGTCAGGCTCCTCAACGTGGAAGATGGTTATCAACTTTGGTCCGAACAATTTGAAAGTACACTGAAAGACATGTTTAAAATCCAGGAGGAGATTGCTGTCACAATTTCTCAGCGTCTTAAGATTACGTTATTGCAGAACGAAAGTTTGAAAATAGGGCAAGGACTCACCGAGAATACCGAAGCGTATGATGCCCTGCTCAAGGGCCGGTTCTTTTGGGAAAAAAGATTGTTGAATGAGAGTGAAAAATATTTCAAACAGGCTATTGAACTAGATCCAAATTTTGCAGCAGCATACGTGGGACTTGCCGAAAACTATGTGATCTCTCCTTTTTTCAGGTTCGGTTCTCCAAGGGAAACGATGCCGAAAGCACAGGAAGCGGCAGAGAAAGCTATTCATTTAGACAGTTCACTCACTGGACCTTACTTTGTCATCGCCTTTAAGAAGGCAAATTTTGATTGGAATCGCGAGGAAGCAAAGGCCTATTTTAAAAAAGCTTTTCAAGAAAATTCGGAATATGCTCAAGGCTACTATTGGTATGCCCATTTCCTCTACAACTTTGAAGCGGACTTTGATGGAGCCGTGGCTGAAATGCGCAAGGCGGTGGAAACAGAACCGCTTGGCAATTATGCCAATTTGAATTTGGGCTTTGGTTTAACCTATGCCAAGAAGTTTGAAGAGGCTTTAGAGGTTTTCAAATTCGCTACTCAACTGAACAATTTCAACCCACTCGCTTATCAAATGTCTGGTTTTTGCCACATGGGACTAGGAAAATGGGATGAAGCCCAAAAAGATTTCGAAACTTCGGCCAGTCAAAACAACGACCAGGCTAAGGCCATGCTTGTGCATTTTTATGTGAAAAACGGAAATAAGTTACAAGCGCAAAAGTTATACGATGAACTTACGTCGTCGACGAGAACTGACTATCCGAGCCAGTATATCCTGTCGACAGCAGCAAACTTTTTAGGACAAAAGGACCTCGCTCATGAGCACTTTAAAAAAGCATTTGAGCAACGAGACAATTGGCTTCCTTATTTGATAAACCATCCGATCCTAAATGACCCCAACGGTGTTCCAAACAATCTGCTGTCTGATCCAAGAAACATGGCGTTGATGAAAAAATATTTTCCTTTCATGAAGGAGCGTCGATAATCACCGCGAATCCCGATAAATAGAATTTGTAGCTGGATGGAGAAATTCAGGCTGTTCGAGGCGAGTGTCCTGTGAAATTTACCATTAATGATGGGAGTATTGGATACAAATACAATGGTGCCAAAGAAACCGATGTACTATGGGCTTTTTTCAATGATGGTAAAAATGCATCAATTGTAAATTATAGTATAAAGGATGGAATAGTAAGTGATGGAGAAACCTTTCGGGCTTCGACACCTGTTGCACCAGTATATTTTAATACCTGCTTTGTGGTATTTAGTGATAATCGAAAAAGTCTGGAATTTTGTAACGGTAATGGTCTTGTTGCTCCAGTTAGTTGCATCCCTTTCAATAAAGTGAAATAAGACTTTGTCCGAAAGAGGCCGCAAAAAAACAATGGAATCCTTAGAACTAAGCCGTCTTCGATCTAAGGATTCCATGAATGCAATAGCAATTCTACTCTATGACCACGCGGATGATCTGTGACCCGGTGGGAGTCGTCACTGTGAGGTAATGTATACCCTTCCGGCAACCACTGACATCCATTTGTTCAACGGCTTGTTGGCTGAAAGGCCGCTGCTGAAGGACTTTCCCATTAGCATCCATGAGCGTCATGAAAGCTTGCTCCGTCTTCCCTTCGTGCGAAATGTTGATAACGCCGGTAGCGGGTATGGGATAGACCTTTACGTGCAGCTGTGTCGTCGCATCGTCACCTGATACCGTAAATGTAACGCTAAGGCCTTCTCCTTTGACGCCGCTGATATAAGGTGTAACGGTGAGGCTATACGGTCCAGGCGGCAGTTTTCTGCCATCAAAGTTTCCATTGGTGTCACCAAAAAGTGCGTAAGGTGGTACTTTTTCTGTCTGTTGATGCGTGACAGGACCTTTGAGATCAAATACCACCTGACTTATCTTTTCAGCCCTGGTGTTGGCGCGAATGTTGAGAAATTTACTCGCTATCCCTTTCGGGATCACATCGCCATCGTTGAGCTCTTTAATTTCCTGATCATTATGTGCGTTCATCAACGTGAGGCTCTTGATTGCGTGATCAACTGGTAATTTAAGTCCCACTACCCAGTAGTCATAAGGTCCTCCTTTAGTATTCTGGCTTTTATCTCCGGAAGCCTCAGAATAAGCGCTCCCCGCCAGTAAATAATTGCCACCTGGCGTGGGGATTATACTCACAAGCTGGTCATTACTGTCTCCGCCAATGGTTTTATCCCAGACCTTGTTACCTCGTCTGTCAGTTTTTACAACCCAAAAGTCGGGAAATATTCCTCCTCTGGTATCCTCGCTCTTATCCCCTGAGGCGTTGGACCATGAAAATCCGCCCAAGAGGTAACCTCCATCAGGTGTAGAAGCGGCGCAGTTAAAGCCCTCAACAAGAGATCCTCCCAGGGTCTTATCCCACGCTTTGTTACCGTGCTTGTCAATTTTTACCACCCAATAGTCCATCACACCTTTGCTATTTTCACTTTTGTCGCCGGAGGCGTTTGACGAAGATTGTCCTCCCAGCAGGTATCCACCGTCGGCAGTCGGAGTTGTACTACTATAATTCTCAACATCGCCTCCTCCGATGGTCTTGTCCCATTTCTTATTTCCCTGTTTGTCAATTTTTACAATCCAGAAGTCACTCGAACCTTTGCTGTTTTGACTTTTGTCTCCTGAGGCATTGGAACTTGATTCACCTCCCAGTAGATAACCGTCGGCGTTCGGTGTTATGCTTTTAAGAAGGTCATCCGAACTTCCTCCTATGGTTTTGTCCCAAACCTTGTTACCCAGATTATCGATTCTCAGGATCCAGTAGTCGAATCCGCCCTTGCTATTTGCACTCTTTTCTCCCGACGCATTAGATGCTGAATAACCTGCGAGCAGATAACCTCCCCCGGGAACGGAGATTGCGCTGAAAAGAAAATCTTCTCCAGTTCCTCCATAGGTTCTGTCCCAGACTTTGTTACCGAGGTTATCCACTTTAACAAGCCAACCATCGTGCAGACCCCGGGATGGTTCACTCTTATCTCCTGAAACGGTGGATTCCGACCAACCTGCCAGCAAGTAGCCGCCATCGGGTGTCTGGATCACACTGAAAGGTTCGTCAAAGCGGTCCCCTCCAAAGGTCTTGTCCCATTGCTTGTTGTTTTGTCCATCGATTTTTAAAATCCAATAGTCGCTCCAACCCCGACTGTTCTCGCTTTTATCTCCAAAGGCATAGGATTGCGAGAATCCTGCCAGCAGATAACCGCCATCAGTCGTAGGTATTGCGGTAGTAACCCTGTCATCGAGCGCTCCACCAAAGTCTTTATCCCACAGAATCGTAGGTAGACCGCCACCATCCTGAACCTTAGCCGATATTGCAAGGCTTTGCAACACTGGGGCTGCAACAGATTCGGTTTGGGCAGTACTCGTCGAACCGGACAATGAAACAGTTACGAATAGCGTCAAAAGGAAACTGGCGGACAGCAACATTTTCTTTCCTTCATTCCTTTTTGATTGAAAACAGGGCGGCGAATGCCATTCATACCTGGCGGCCATTTCCAAACGGCCTCCAGAAGGGCGGGACATGATTTTCATCTGAGTAGTTTTTTAAGTTTTGAAAAAAATTGGTTGAAATAATCGCGTAGTTTTTGGCCAATTCATGTTTTATGAGGGACTCATAAAACATCGCGTGGTGCCACCCTGAAGGGCAATATTGAGGTGACTGCGCGTAATGTGGGGTAGCCGCCGTGATATCGAAATCCAGTGCGCGAACCTTCAATTTGACCTAATCGGCATTCTTCGCTATGAATTCCGTAACCATGAAGCAGCTGCGTTTGCCGTCGCACTTCCAACCTGCACAACGTTCCCACCCAAGACCGAACCATGTAGCTGGGTGAGGCGGCAAAAGGCCCTAATGAATTTAATATTTTTCCATTGATAAATTATCGAAAGTATCAAATTCAATTTACGTTAGATTTTAGGGCACAACGAAATTGTACCTCGCTTTTGTAACCGAGATAATATCTCCCTTATAGGCCTTAA
>Ga0193753_10004021_pt1 | contig 10674 bp, 12 predicted proteins | sample H1c2metaG_FD_144925 | JGI IMG/M metagenome (GOLD analysis project Ga0193753, IMG submission 144925) | Soil microbial communities from a riparian zone of the East river system, Colorado, United States - H1c2 | ecosystem: Environmental > Terrestrial > Soil > Riparian zone | place: USA: East... | reverse complement strand
CCGTCCAGGGCATCGACTCCGGCGAACAGGCGGCCGTGGCCGTGCTCGACAAGCTGCGCACATTTTCGGTTCCGCAAGCGGAGTATCTGGCCTGGCAGGTCGAGCAGCGCAAGCCCTACACGCCGCCACCGGCGATTTCGTTCGTTCGCGTCGATACCACGCAGAGTCAAACGTCCGAGTACGTTCGCGATCGTATCACCGCAAAACCCGGCAAGCCGCTCGACCAGGACAAGCTCGAACGCGACATCGGCAGTGCCTACGGCCGCGGCACGTACGAGTCGATCTCATATCGTATGGCCACCGATGATCAGGGAGCGAGCGGAGTGGAGGTCGTTCCGGTCGATGCCGCACTCGGTCGCACGGTGTTTCGCGCCGGCTTACAGATCAACGACGACTTCTCGGGCAACGACGACTATCAGCTCAACATCGAGGCCCGCGTCACCGGCCTGAGCGAGAAAGGAGCGGAATGGCGCACGTTTCTCGGCCTCGGCCGCGTTAGTGCGCTGGCCACGGATCTTTACCTTCCCTTCGGCCGCAACGGCGACTGGTTCGTGTCGCCTGAGGTGAGCTACGATGCACTGAATCAGCCGCTCTTCATACGCAACGATGCCGCTGCACAGTACCGGGTAAAAAGCTGGCTGGGTGCTCTGCGGATTGGCCGGGACTTCGGCGATCGCTTGCGGATTTCTGCCGCCCTGGTGCGCGGCTACGACAAGGCGGAACGTTCGATCGGTCTGCCGACACTGCCCGGCTCGGTACATGCGGACATTGGCGTCATCTAGGGCTCCGTTCTCTGGGACAGCCTCGACAACGTGAGATTTCCGCGGCACGGGCTGCGTTCCGAGGTCAGCTACACCGACTACCAACCCGACCTGGGATCGCAAACCCGAGGCAACCTGCTGCGGATATCGATCGACAAGGCCTTAAGCTTCGGCCGCAATACTTTCCTGATCGGCGGCCGGGCGTCGCTTTCCAAGGACGATCCGGGGGCGATACAAACCGATTCCACGCTGGGCGGCCTGACCTTCCTCTCCGGCCTCGGCGATCGCGAGCTGATAGGCACGCAGATGCTGCTGTTGCGATCCGTCTACTATCGGCGCCTGACGCGTCAGTCGATGCTGTTCGATATGCCGTTGTATCTCGCCGGCAGCATCGAGGGCGGCAACGTCTGGGACAACTACGATGAGGTCTCGCTGAAGGATCTGATCGGTGCGGGCAGCGTGTTCCTCGGAATCGACTTGCCGGTCGGTCCGTTGCAGCTGGGGTACGGTCGTACGTACGACGGCCGCCAATCCATCTACCTGACGTTCGGTTCCCTGGTGTTGCCGAGGTATCGCTGACCCGGCATTCATTGGGTCGCACGTAGCATTTCGCGCGGCATCTAACTACAAACGAAATCTTCACCGGCCAGGGGCCGACAGAAATCGGACCAGGCGAAGGCGCGCCAGTAGTCCACCAGTCCCAGTTCGCGCACGACAGCCTTGAACGCAGGCAACTTGCGCACATCGCGCTGCAAAAACTGCGAGCCTCGCCGTTCTATCTGCCGCTGTTCGAAGCGGCCTTCGGCACACCCGCGATCACCAGCGATCGTATGGCGCGCGCGCTCGCACAGTTCCTGCAGTCATTGATCTCGTATCGAGCGAAGGTCGATCTTGCCCTCAATGCCAGGGCGACAACGGGGCGGGAATACCCTGCGGGTTGTGCCATGACACGCAGAAGCAAAGCAATATCTGGCAGGCCAACAATGGAGCAGGACAGCCGCGACGCCGAGGGCATACCTACGCTGAACGGTGTAATGCGCGACACGCATGGCATGCCGCGAGTCATGAACCTCAGTGAAGCGGACAAAGACGCCCTCGAAGCATTCCTGCGCACATTCACCGACGACGCCTTTCTCAGCGATCCGAAATTTTCGGACCCTCTTCACTGATTGGCTGAAACGATTCAACTGTGGGATGCTTGCGGGAGAACGCTGAGCAGGTCCGTTCACGGATCCTAACTCCCCATGGACAATCACAATAAAAGCCCAGATGGGTCCCCTAATCGCGCGACCGCGGCGTCTGTGAGAGACGGACTGATCGATTTTTCGACCTATTCAACGGCTCAGCTCAACGATCTTCAGCACGGCATCAATCGGGAGACTCATCCGCAGGACTTCCGGAATCTCGTCAAGGAGTTGACGGGACGAGAGTCACGATCCTTAGACTTCACGGCGGACGACCGCGAGTACTCAGTCCGGTTCACTTCGCGCGGAGGAATCCTAGGGTGGCTTCAATCACGCTACCGGCGTTCGTCGCTCTATGGGCCGGGTGTCCTGCGGTTCGAAACAGACGATGTGGTGCTGCGAGGATGGCAACGAACGTGGCTGGGAGTGCCGCTGCAGGCAGAGATCCGCATCGACTCACGTCATATTCGCAATGCGGTTCTAGACGGAAGATGGGTGAGGTTCCAGTCGCGCCCGGACGGGACCCGGCGCAGACAATTCCAATGTGAGGCGGCGGAAGAAGAAACTGCTGGGGTCATCCTTCAACAGCTGCCAACGAACCGCACTGCAGGGTTCGATGCGGAATGGATTCAACTGAGGGACTTCGATCAGGCTCTGCAGTTGGCGTCGCCCCGCGCATGGGCCACTCCGATTCTCATCGCGCTGAACATCCTGGTGTTTCTGGGCTTGGCTTTCTCGGGGGCAGGATTCTGGATTGCCGACCTGCAGGCACTGACCAGATGGGGCTCGAATCTCGGCCTGCTGACGATAGACGGCCAATGGTGGCGATTGCTCAGCGCATTGTTTCTTCACGTCGGCTTCCTGCATCTGGCGCTCAACATGTGGGTGCTGTGGGGCGTGGGAAGGCTGGTGGAGCGGCTTTATGGGACGAGCGTTTTCCTGTTCGTGTACTTCTGCTCAGGCATCCTTGCAAGCCTGAGCAGCGTTGCGTGGGATCCGTCCAAGAACAGCGTCGGTGCATCTGGCGCGATTTTCGGAATCTTCGGTGCCTACCTGGTGTTCCTGATGCGCCGCGGCACGCGAGTACCGGCAAGGATTGCGCTAGCGCAGGGGTTGAGCACGGCTGCTTTCGTACTGTTCAACCTGATCAACGGAATGATGCGCACGAACATCGATAACGCCGCACACGTGGGCGGACTGCTTGGCGGTTGTCTGCTCGGCTGGATCCTCGTACGTCCATTGAATCCTGAAGAGCGCGTGCGATTGACCGCGATGCAGATGACCTTGGCCTGTCTAGTGGCATGCGTGGCGATCGGCGCAGGCTTCTGGCAGATACATGAGCTGCGTGCGAGCCGGTCGGCTCCCGAACGCTATTGGGTTGCTCATCAGTGGTTGCTGACCGGCGAGACAAGGATGCTTCGGGCGCAAGACGAAATGATGCTGCGCAACAACGCGGGGAACCTCAGCGGCAGCGAGCTTACCAATAGGTTTGAGCGCGACGTGCTGCCATTCTGGGAGGATGCGGATGCACGCCTGCTGGATGAACCGGAGTCAAGCGATCCGGAGATGAGCCAGTTCGCGGCAATCGTGGCGGAGTTCGTTCGATTGCACCGCGAAGCTGCGCTGGCATTGATGGATACGATTCACAATCACGATCAGTCCAGGATGATCGACGTTGGGGACTACTCACGGCAGGCCGAGCAGGCAGCGGCAAGGGTCACGCGACTGGAGACGCGCGCACGCGCCAATCGCCGGGATTCGTTGTCTGAAAGCAGGTATGCGAAAGCAGTTCGCAACGTTTTAACGCGATGGCAGTGGGAGTGTTTCATGTACCCGGAGGTTACCGCGCAGGTGCGTGCTGAACCTTCAACGAGCGATGGCAAGAGCGGTCGGATAGCCGCAGGCTGCGCCGCGCAGCGCGCATTCGCAACGGGAGACTACGAATCGCTGGATTCGATGTTGCACCCAGCTAAGGATGGCCTTGCCGATCTGGAGGATGGCGGCTCCCGGCTCAGTGGCGTCGTTGGCGGGCTCGATGACTTTCTTGGCCGTGGGCCGACACTGGACAACGTCTATTCGCGCCTGGCCGACTGGCGGCGGGCGCGTCCGGCTTCGGATGGTCCCGATCTGGTCGAAGCGGTATTGCTTCGCTCTTGGGCCTGGTCGGCGCGCGGGTCAGGTTCGGTGCAGTCAGTGTCGCCGCAGCAATGGGCGTGGTATGCACAACGCATCGAGATGGCAACGGCTGCTCTGGAGGACGCTGAGAAAAAGCAGGAGCCCAGCCCGGTTCGGTACCAGATGGCGCTGCAGCTGGGCGTCGATCAGGGAACTCATCAAAGCGAACTCAGGCCTGTCTTCGATACCGGCATCGCGAAGTTTCCCGGATATGAACCGCTGTATGCAGGCATGCTTCGCGCCCTGCTGCCCCGGTGGGGTGGCTCGTATGGCGATGTCGACAACTTCATCGAATCGATCGTCCGGCAAATACCATCGGCGCAGGGCGCGGAAATGTATGCGCGCCTTTACTCTGCATTCGCGTCCATGGAGGGGGATGAAACGGACGTGTTCAAGGACGCACATGCCAAGTGGCCCACGATCAAGCGCGGTTATGAGGATATGTTGCGGCGCTACCCGAAGAGCGCTTCGATACGCAACGCCTATGCAGCTTTCGCGTGCCGAGCCAAAGACGCCGAAACGTATCGAGCCGCCAGAGCGAGTGTCGCAGCACGCGTTCTCAAGACAGAATGGACTGAGGAGTACTCCCCGCAGAAGTGCGATGAGAGTCTGTTGTGATGCCAGCGCAGAGAAACGCTGGAATCGATGCTGCTCCAGTGCGAACTGACCCAAGGTGTGTCGACGTTCCCGGAGGAACCGGGTCGTGGTGCGTGAGCGTTGTGCTGGGTGACAACTGCAGGAGGTGAAGTATGTCCGAGCCTACACGCACATCGACGAAGACGATCAAGATCCCGGGGCCTGATCATCCCATCACGATCGAGCGCAACCCGAAACGGGTCGTGGTCTCGAGCGGCGGCACGGTGCTGGCCGACAGCCGCAATGCGCTGATTCTCCGCGAGGCGAGCTACCGGGCAGTCCAGTACATCCCGCGCGAGGATGTCGATATGTCGCTGCTCGAGAGGAGCGCTCATGCGACCTACTGCCCCTACAAAGGTGAGTGCGCTTACTTCAGTATTCCGTCAGGCGGGGAGCGCGCCATCAACGCCGTCTGGACCTACGAGGCTCCTTACGATGCGGTGGAGGTCATCAGGAACCACCTGGCTTTCTACCCAGAGAGAGTGGACGCGATCGAGGAGCGTCCCGAAAGCTAGGCACCGGGCGCTTGCCTCCGAAAAGAGGACAACCCCGAAAGGGTCGCCATGAAGGACGCTCGACAATTACCAAGCTAGTCCCGGTATTAGCTTGTGGCGTCTGCGTCGTACTGCTTTCGCGACGCCAGGATCTCGCTCACATGGGCGCGCGCCCACGAACTGAGCGGCTCCACCGCCTCCCACAAAGTGCTGCCGAGCTTCGTCAACTCGTAGTCCACGCGCGGTGGAGTAGTGGGCAACACCGTCCGAGTCACCAGTCCGTCCCGCTCCAATCCCCGCAGCGTGAAGGTGAGCATCCTCTGTGAGATATCGCCGACCATTCGCTTCATCTCGTTGAAACGTTTCGGGCCGTCGCCGAGCAGCACGACGATCAGCACGGTCCACTTGTCGCCCACTCGCGCCAGGATGGAGCTGAGTGCGCGGCAATCCACAGTAAGGATCAAGAGCATGACCGTCATTTCCGTCATTGTTGGAAGCACCCGCGAGGGCCGTTTTTCGGAGAAGCCCGCGCACTGGATTTTGCAGCACCTGAAGAAGCGCGATCGCGTGGAAGCGCGCCTGCTCGATCTGCGCGACTTTCCGATGCCATTCTTTGACCAGCCATTGACGCCGGCGACGCCGGGTCGTCTGGCCTTCAAGAACGAGGTCGTTCAGAAATGGACCGCAGCGATCGCGCAGTCCGACGCCTTCGTCTTCGTCACCGCTGAATACAACTACGGACCCGCGGCAGTGCTCAAGAACGCCATTGACTGGGTTTACCCCGAGTGGAATCGCAAGGCCGTGGCCTTCGTGAGCTATGGCAGCGCAGGGGGCGTGCGCAGCGTGCAGCAACTTCGCGAATCGGCGATCGAGCTTCAGCTCGCTCCGGTTCGTTCATCGGTCCATATCCCCGTCGCGACCCTGTGGGCTCACTACACGGGCGGCGATGTCGACGCAGGACTCGCCGAGTTGGAGGCGCCCGCCGGTGCGATGATCGAAGATCTGCTGTGGTGGACAGCCGCCTTAAAGACTGCGCGCGCCGGCGGATCCTGACCGGCACATGTGGAGGAATCTAATGTGTCTGAAAGACTGGATCCTGCTGAATCAGATCGCTCACCCAGTCGACAAAGATGCGCACCTTTGCCGAGAGGTGACGGCTCTGCGGGTACATCACCGATATCGGCGATTGCTCCGCCGTCCAGTCCGCGAGCACTTGCGTGAGCTGCCCCGACTCCAGGTAAGGCTGTGCCTTCTGCGCGCCTCGCGCGAATTCCCATTCGAAGGCTCGCCCGGTGTGATTTGAAACGTAGGTGACGCATCGGTGGGCGGAAAGATCCTCAGGCCGGCGCGGGATTCCATGCTCCCGCAAGTACGCAGGGCTGCCACAGCAGACGGTAGACATCGTACCGACTCGTCGTGCGACCAGGCTTGAGTCCTTCTGCACGCCGATCCGCACCACGCAATCGATACCCTCCTCCAGGAGGTGCACCGTTCGAAGTCCCATCCCCAATTCCAATCGCAGATCGGGGTAGCGGGCGAGGAACTGTGGAAGTTTTGGGATGATGAAAATCCTTGCGAGCGCACCGGGCATATCGACGCGCAGTCTCCCCTTCGGCGCGACGCGCGCTTGCGTGACTGACGCCTCTGCCTCGTCAAGATCCACAAGGATGTGCGCGCAGCGCTCGTAGAACGCGGCACCTTCCGTAGTAACGGTCACACACCGCGTGGTGCGCTGGAGCAATCGCACCCCAAGGTGCTTCTCGAGACTCTGCACCAGGTCGCTCACGGTCGTCTTCGACATCTGCAGCGAATCGCTCGCTTTCGTGAATCCGCCCAGTTCGACGACGCGGGCGAATGCCTGAAGAGCCATCAGTCGATCCATTGTCCGCACTCCCGGACAGTGATTCCGCCTTCTGCGGGTTTATCGCTGTCCTGCGGCTAATGATACTGCAGTCACTGATCGATGAACTTCAAGGAGTCATGCAATGAACGCCCGAATCCTAGGCTCGCTAGTCACAGCTTTAGTAGTCACTTCGGTCGCCCACCCCGCGATCGCGGAATCCCTGGGTGAACATCCCGCCGTGCTCGTTGCGCGGACGTGGAACAGCCGCGGCATCGATCCCAACACATTCATCGTCCGGCATCCCGCCGGTCCCATCTGGCTCAACGCATCTCCTACGGCAAAAAAAGAACGCCGCGCGCGATCCAGCGTCGCGCGCGGTAGGACGGCAAGTGCCTCGAGCAAGTGACGCTGTGCAGCGCAGAGAATCATGAAACGCTTCGATAATCGGACAGTGATCGTCACTGGCGGCGCCCGTGGCATGGGTCATCCCGGCAACGTTCACTGTAGAGAAACAGTACGTCAACAGAACCGGAATTGTTCACCCCGCGACCAGCGACTACAGTTTTGCTCGATGATGAAACGCGTTGCGAACGTCCGTTGCGGACTACGGCCTGGTTGTTTGTCCGCGGTGATTCAATGAACAAACTACGGCAGTACATGTCCACAGTCATTGATTGGACAGTCACGATCACGACAATCGGGTTGGCGCTGTTCCTGATCGTTGGAACGTTCACACTGATGCTATGGAATAGCGATATGTGACTTGCGTCGATGCGATCAGGTTGCGCTGAGGTCGCAATGCAGAGCCGGCACGAACCTGATTCGCCCTGAACCTGATCGGGTCTTTGCAGCTCATGTCTTTCGGCCGGCGGTCCGTGCGTTCACTCCCCCCAGCGGAATCCACCACTCCCGCTCGCACGAACCGTCGGCCGACCCCAGCGTACTGAGCGAAATCGTCAGCGGCGGAAATCGATGACATATTTTTAATTGGGAAACGCCGCGTCAACAGAACACGAATTGTTCCACGCATAGCGAATCCATAGAGTCATCTCCGTGATTTTCGACGCGGAGAACTTCGATGCAAAAGATCCCTGAGCTTACTGAAATGGCGCGGTGGCACCTGCTCAGGTGGAGCGGTGGCCGATCTCGTTTCGATCCGGACACTTCTCAAAGCGGCGCTCGTGTGAGCGTCTATGCGGCTCGCAAGCTTCCCATTGGTGAACGCGGTGCACCAGACAATTCGAATGCCGCGGGTTTATCGATCGACTCCCCCGCGACATGCTTACGTGCGACAACAGATGAGCGATATCGAAATGCTTGAGGAGAATGCGATGTTGAGAAGCGTGAGTTTTATCGGACTGGCGGTGTTTGGAGCGCTCGCAATGAACGCCGCACCTGCTGCGGCCCAGGTGCAACCCGGCAGTCAGGAGGTGCACGCCTACGGCGGCGAGCTGTTTGGCGATGACCTGACGAATACCAAAGTCTCGGGACGAACACCCAAGCTCGATGATGAACTGTCTCTGGGACAGAGTGCGACCTCGGTCAGGCAACTGGCGAGCGGCAACCTGGATCTCGACCTTACGACCGTCGACGTCGACGCCGTATGGCACTTCGATACCGGATCCCGCTGGGTGCCCTATGTGGTCGCCGGCATCGGCTACGCCTCCGCTGACCTCGATGACCCAATTCGCGGTACCGTGAATGGCAGAGCAGTTTCCATCGAGGACGACAAGGGTTTCACGCTGAATGCCGGTGTCGGAGCCAAATACTTCGCGACCGATCGCTTCCTGGTCCGCCTCGAAGCTCGTTATCGGTACCTGGATGGCGTGGTGGATAACTTCGAGGACTCATTGAATACATTCGAAACCACGCTGGGAGTCGGCTGGAAGTTCTGATCTGCACCAGCGATCGAGCTTTGCCGGCGCCCGACGAGCGCGCCGGCCACTGCCGGGAAGTCTCCATCCCGATTCGTGAGTTCGCCGCAGTACACCCTTGGGAACAGGCGCGTTTATCAACGCGGTCTGCAGCGGCACACTCCCTACCGAAACACAGATCAGCAATAGTCGCGCGGTAACGGCCATGAAAAACTTCGGACAACTCTGGGCGCTGGTCCTCGCGACAGGCGATAACGACGGCGAAGCGGATGCAATGGGCGCGTCAACGGAGGGCGCGTCAGCCGATCGTGCCGGGACCACGCAGCGTGATTCGCCGGGCAAGGCTGCTACGTTGTTGCGCGGCGTCCTGCATCGTGCCGCGGCAGTTGCTCACAGGACTCGCGTCTGGGCGGTCGTGACGCAACAGCGCCGTCGACGGTTGGATGGCCCGCTCTGGTTCGTCCCGGCTTCCAGTTTCGTCGTACTGCCAGAGCATGGGAGCACAACGTACGGAATCCTCATGGGCTTGCTGCAAATCCTGCGGCGCGATCCTGCCGCCCGGATTGTCGTGCTCCCCTCGAGCTACCACATGCGCGACGAAAGGCCCCTCATACGATCCTTGCGCTACGCCGCCGCGCACACAGTGCTGCGGCCAGATGATCTTTTCATTCTCGGCGCCGAACCCGAGGTACCCGATCCTGGGCTTCCGGGCATCGTCGTCGGTCCAGACGATCATCGTGGTGCGTTCGCGGTTGCGCAGCTGGTCGACAGGTCATCGGCGGCACCAAGTCACGCAGTCGCCGAACGCCGCTTGCTGTGGAACACCGGCATTCTGGCGGGGCCCGTACACGCGTTCCTGCGACTGTTGGAACGGCGTATACCCGACGTCGTCGCCGCAGCCCAGGCGGTCATCGGCGGCACGGACCCTGTTGCCGCGGCCGAGTTGAATGCGCGCCTGCTGGGGCTGGATTTTCATCGAGACGTGCTGCCCGGGCAGGAGCGGTATCTGAATGTCCTGCCGGTCCCGCGCGGCGGCGGGATTGGTCTACGAGCATCCGAACGCAGTATTGACACGCGACTGTATCCCGCGCTCGATCAGCAAGCCGCCCCACAGGCACATGCGGCATCAGCGGTGTCGCCTCGTTTCGCACGGTCACCGTTCGGCCACGAGCTGCCGTGATCTTCCCCGAACGGCAGATTCATTCGGTCATGGCCTCGATCCGCTCCAGCGGTATTTGTGCGTTGTATTCCACGATGAAGTCGACGAACGTCTGGATCTTCGGCGGGAGGTGCTTGCGACTGACGTAGATCGCATAGATCGTGGGCATCCGCAGGGGATGGTCGGCAAGAACCGGTATCAACACGCCTTTGAACTCAGGGTCTTCAATCACCGTGAGGGGCAATGGCCCGAGACCGATGCCGGCGCTCACGGCGTGAGCCACTCCACCGGTCGACCTGTAGCGCAAGACGACTCGCGCCGGAACGCTGATCGCGCCGTTTGGTCCCGCAAGATGCCAAGACTGCTCCGCACCGACCATGACGCTGTCATGCCCGGCGAGATCCTCAGGGGACTTCGGTACTCCGCAACGCTGCAGATATTCTCTGGAGGCTGCAATGATGAACGGCACTGATCGCAGCGGACGGGCGACGAGACCCGCCGGCGGCGCGTCCGGGGTGGAGCGTATCGCGATGTCGTAGCCCTCCTCG
>Ga0193753_10004020_pt1 | contig 10676 bp, 7 predicted proteins | sample H1c2metaG_FD_144925 | JGI IMG/M metagenome (GOLD analysis project Ga0193753, IMG submission 144925) | Soil microbial communities from a riparian zone of the East river system, Colorado, United States - H1c2 | ecosystem: Environmental > Terrestrial > Soil > Riparian zone | place: USA: East River... | reverse complement strand
CTGCGCCTCGACGGGGAGAGCGTCCCGCGCACGGACACCGGCCCGTACCTCGTGCAGGCCGGCCGCGACACGGACCTCGGCGACCTCGTCGTGCGGCCCGGGCAGGTCATCACGGGCACGGTCTTCGACGAGCGCGGCGCGTCCATCGCCGGCGCGAAGGTCGGCGTGCTGCAGGGCAGCACGGCGGAGGCCGGCGAGGAACCGGACGAGGACCACACGCCGCAGCCCGAGCACCTCGTCGCGAGCGATGCCGCCGGACACTTCCGCATCGGCAACGCGCAGCCGGGCTCCTTCCTGCTCGCGGTGTCCGCGAAGGGCTACGCCAACGCGCTCGTCCCCGGCGAGCCGGATCCCGACGGGGAGCTGGCGCAGGTGGAGGTGCGCGTGCTCCTGAAGCGTGCCGGCACGCTCTCCGGGCGCGTCACGGACCGCTCCGATGACCATCCGCTGCCCGGCGTGCACGTGCACGCCGAGCCGATGGACCCGGGCGCCGGCCGCTCGGAGGCGGAGACCGGCGCGGACGGGCGCTTCACGCTGGAGGACATCGCGCCCGGCAACTACGCGCTCACCGCCACCGTCGCGGGCTACACGCGCGGCCAGGCGCGCAGCTTCGACGCGACGCCCGACGCCGAGATCGCCTTCAAGCTGGACCGGCAGGGCAGCCTCGCCGGCACCGTGGTCGGCTCGGACGGCCGGCCCGTCCACGCCTTCGACATGCAGCGCAGCTACCGGCGGCGGCGCCTCGATCCGGCGGTGCCGGTCGGCAGCTTCCAGCGCATCGCGAACGCGGACGGCAGCTTCTTCATCAAGGATCTCGATCCCGGCTTCTGGTCCGTGGACGTCTGGGCCAAGGGCTACTCGCTCACGTCGAGCGAGCCGGTGAAGGTCAAGCAGGGCGAGGCGGCGACCGGCCTCACGGTCACGCTGCTGCGCGGCTCCACGCTCACCGGCACGGTGCGCGACGCGGAGGGCCGGGCGGTCCCCGGCGCGGAGATCTCGCTGCACGACAACCGCGAGCCGGAGGTGGACTTCCTGCGCGACACGACGCCGATCCCCGGCATCACCCAGTTCGTGCACACGGACGCCGAGGGCCGCTTCCGCCTGGAGGACCTCTCCGCGCGCAAGTACCAGGTGCAGGTGGACCACCCGGACTTCGCGATCCTGCGCCGCAACGACGTCGCGGTCGCCGCGGAGCGGGATGCGGAGCTGGAGGCCTTCGTGCTGCAGCGCGCCGCGGTGGTGAAGGGCGCGGCGGTGACGGCCTCCGGCGAGCCGCTCGCGGGCGTCACCGTGAGCCTCACCGCGCTCGAGGGCTTCTCGCGCCAGACGACGACGGACTCGCACGGGCAGTTCCTGTTCACGCGCGTCCGCGAGGGCGACTACCAGCTCGTGTGCTACGGCCGCCAGCTCACGCTCGGCGCGATGCTCTCCTCGGTGCGCAATCCGCCCGAGAGCTTCCACGTGACGGCCGGCGCGACCCTCCAGCACAACGCCCAGAGCCTGGAGTAGGCCCGGTCAGCCGCGCAGCCGCCCGTCGCGGCGGAGCTGCGCGATCGTCGCCCGCAGGCATTCGTCCAGGTCCGCGGGCTGCACGAGCAGCTCGGCGCGCATGCGCGTCGTGTCGAACCACATCCAGCGGCCGAAGGCGGCGCACAGGTCCGGCGTGAACCACACGCGGTCCGGCACGAGCGGCTCGACGAGCTCCATCGCGGCGCGCAGCAGCGGCGCGGCGCCGGTCGGGAAGCGGTGCAGGCGCACCGGCAGCCCCGCGGCGAGGCGCACGCGCGCCATGAGCTCGTGCAGGTGCAGGTTCTCGCCGCCCAGCACGTGGCGCGCGCCGCGCCGCCCGCGCACCGCCGCGGCCAGCACGCCCTCCACCACCGTCTCCAGCGGCACGACGTTGATGCCGCCCACCGGCGCGAAGCTCAGCCGCCCCGAGGCGATGCGCGCGACGAGCTGCCCGCTGTTCGAGCGCACGCTCGAAGGGCCGTAGATCGCGCCCGGATTCACGATCACGGCGTGCAGCCCCGCCTCGATCCCGGCCGCGACCTCCAGCTCCGCCTCGTGCTTCGTGTCGAAGTACGCGGCGTCGAGCCGGCCCGCGGCGTAGTCCGCGTCGTCGTCGAGCAGCCGCGGGCTGTCCGTGCAGCCGATGGCCGCGATGCTGCTCACGTGGACGAGCCGCGGCAGCCCCGCCGCCAGGCAGGCGGCGACGACGTGCCGCGTGCCGAGCACGTTGGTCGCGGCCATCGCGCCCCACAGCCGGCGCCGGTAGCCGATGACCGCGGCCGAGTGGATGACCAGCTCCGCGCCGTCCACGAGCGGCGCCAGCGTGGCCCGCTGCGTGACGTCGCCGCGGACGAGCCGCACGCCCAGCCGCGCCAGCTCCGCGCACGCGGCGGCGGCGCTGCCCGTGCGCACGAGCCCCGTGACCTGCCGTCCCTCCTCGCGCAGCCGCCGCGCGAGCGCGAGCCCGAGGTAGCCGCTCGCTCCCGTGAGCGCGACGCGCCGCGCGGTGGACAGCGGCGCGGCAGTCGGGAAAGATGAGCTCATGCTGCTCCAGACGATCCCGGTCGGCCCGCTCCAGTGCAACTGCTCCATCCTCGGCGACGAGGCCAGCGGCACGGCCATCGTCGTGGACCCCGGCGACGACGCGCCGGAGCTCGCCGCCGCGCTCGCGGCCGCGGGCCTGACCGTCACGCACATCGTGCACACGCACGCGCACGTGGACCACATCGGCGGCAGCGCGGAGCTGCAGCGCTCCTGCGGCGGCAAGGCCTGGCTGCACCAGGGCGACGAGTGGCTGCGCGACAACCTCGCGCTCCAGTGCCGCATGATCGGCCTGCCCGTGCCGGCTGCCGTCCGCATCGACGGCTGGCTCACGGAGGGCCAGCGCCTCGAGCTCGGCAGCCATCGCCTGGACGTGCTGCACACGCCCGGCCACACGCCGGGCAGCTGCAGCTTCGTGCTGGAGGCGGACGGCCGGCAGCTGGTCTTCGCGGGCGACACGCTCTTCGCCGGCGGCATCGGCCGCACGGACCTGTGGGGCGGCGACGGCGACCAGATCCTCGCGAGCCTGCGCGGCAAGCTGCTCGCGCTCGACGACGACGCGGAAGTGATCTGCGGCCACGGCCCCGGCACCACGATCGGCCGCGAGCGCCGCGACAATCCCTTCCTCGCTCCCGGCTTCCGCCTGTGAGCGGAGGCGCCGCGCCGCGCGGGGCCGGCGATCCCGGCGCGCCCCAGATGCCCGCGCCGCGCGTGCTGCAGCGGCCCTTCACCACGCTCACGCGCTGCTTGCTCGTGCCGCCGGCCGAGCCGGAGCCGTCCGCGCGGCCGCCGCTGCTCGTGCTGCTCCACGGGCAGGGCCAGAGCGGCGAGCGGCAGCTGCGCTGGATGGGCCCGGGCGCGCCGGCGCACTTCGCGGTGGCGAGCCCCGACGGCTTTCATGCGCACGAGGTGCGCACGCCCGACCGCCCCATCCGCATCGGTCATGCGTGGTACCTCTACACCGGCGACCAGGCTGCGTTCGCGGAGAGCCTCGCGGAGAGCGAGCGCGCGCTGTGGGCGCTCGTCGACGCGGCGCTGGCCGAGCTGGGCGCCGATCCGGCCCGCGTGTACCTGTGCGGCTTCTCGCAGGGCGCCTACCTCGCGCACTGTGCGGCGGTGCGCGCAGCCGGGCGCGTCGCCGGCTGGATCGCGCAGTCCGGCAGGCTCAAGACGGAGTTCCTGCTCGCGGAGCTGCCGGCCGTGGCCGGCAAGCCGGTGCTGCTCCAGCACGGCCGCGCCGATCCCTCGCTGCCGCTGGGCGCCGCGGAGGCGAGCGAGCGCGCGCTGGCCGAGCACGGCGCGCGCGTGAGCCTGGAGCTGCACGACGGCGGCCACGAGATCACGCCGGCGATGGCGGCGCGCGTGAAGGCCTGGCTGTCGGAGTGCGAGCCGCGCCGCTGAACCCGCGCCGCGCGACACTCCTCGTGAGTCCGCGGGCTCAGGGCGATCGTCGCGAGACCTGCGGATCGGGCGCCGGCCGCGCCAGCGGCAGCAGGCAGGCGGCCGCGGTGGCGGCGAGCAGGTGCTTGAGCGTGTGCCCGCTCACGACGTGGCCGAGCGCGAAGATCCCGGTGTCGAAGTGCTCGGCCAGCTTGGCCGCGGCGTAGCAGGCCAGCGCGCGCCACACGGCGGCCGCGTCCGCATCGCCGCGGGCCGGCGGCCACAGCAGCACGACGATGCCCAGCGCCGGGAAGAACTGCGCCAGGCCGTACGCGCGCAGGTCGCCGTGGCCGGCCGACTCGCCCCACGCCCACCACAGCACGCTGCCCAGACCGAAGAGCACGAGCGGTGCGAGCAGCAGCCGCGCGGGGCGCGCGCCGAGCCGGCGGTCGATGAGCACGTCGAGCAGCGCGAGGCACGACACGCCGAGCGGCAGGCGGTCCCAGACCAGGCGCGCGCTGCCGGGCTGCAGGTGGTACCAGCCCGAGCCGAAGCCCGTGAGCAGCACGCTGGCGGAGAACACGGCCAGCGGCAGCCGGCCCGACGCCGCGCGGCGCGCGCGCCACAGCCCGATCCAGCCGACGACGACGAAGGGCAGGTTGCTCAGCACGTTGGCGGCGCACGGGATGCCCAGCCGCGTGCGGCCGTCCGCGAAGTCGTGGTAGCGGGGATCCTGCGCCACCGGATCCAGCAGCGCGACGATCGCGACGGACAGCGCGGCGGCGGCCGCGAGGCAGATCGCGCGGCGCGACACTCACTCGCCCGTGACGTGGACGACCAGCCGCCGCACCGAGCCCGCCAGCCGGTGCTCCAGCAGGAAGAGCCCCTGCCAGCGCCCGAGCACCAGCGCGCTGGAGGCCACGGGCACGGACTCCGAGCTGCGCGTCAGCGCGGCGCGCAGGTGGGCCGGCATGTCGTCCGGGCCCTCGGCCACGTGCGTGTGCGCCGGGTCGCCGTCCGGCGCGAGCCGCGCGAGGAAGGCGAGCAGGTCGGCCGCCGCGTCCGGGGAAGCGTTCTCCAGGACGGCCAGGCTCGCCGACGTGTGCTGGCAGAACACGACGCACAGCCCGCTGCTCACGCCCGAGTGGCGCACGATGTCCGCGACGCGCGCGGTCACGTTGACGAGCCCGCGCCCCGTCGTCCGGACGACGAGGGTCTCCTGCGCCTGCTTCATGGCGGAAGGATACGCCGGTGCGCCGTCACGCCGGGACACTTTTCAGCGCGCCGCACGCTCAGCCCAGCACCTCGCGCGCGAGGGAGCGGCCCTCGATCGCCGCGGCGGCGAGCACGCCGGAGGTCGCGGCGCCGACGATGCCGTGGCCCGCCCGGCAGCTCGCGCCGCACAGGTACAGGCCGGGCACGCCGCTGCGCGCGCCGGGCCGCGCCAGCAGGAATTGCCGCGGCGTCGCGGCCAGCCCGTACGACGTGCCGCCCGTGGAGCCGGTGTAGCGGCTGTGCGTGAGCGGACTGGCGAGCTCGGCGCGCTCCACGCGCGCGCGCACGTCCGGCCAGGCGAGGCTGGCCGCGTCGAGCAGCCGCTCCAGGCAGGCCTGCTTGGCGGCGAGATAGCGCGGGTCGCGCCGATAGCTGCCGTCGGCCGCGGCCGCCGCGCTCGTGCCCCACGCCGCGGGCGCCGCGGGCGCGACCCCCATGACCTGCACGTTCGCGATGCCCGGCGGCGCGATGCCCTGCTCGCCCGGATCCTTGTCCGACGCGAGCGTGATGAAGGCGGAGCTCGCCTCCGCGAAGGTCCCGCGCGCGACGGCCGCGTACTCGGCCTCGACATCGAGCGCCGGCTGCACCCAGACGTTGCGCGCGGCCTGCGGTGCGCGCGGCGGCAGCGCCGCGGCTGCCGCGTGCGGCGGCGTCTCCGCGCCGTCGCCGGCCTGCCGCCGCAGGCCGAGATACGCGACGGCGAGCGGCGGGGCCATGTCCCAGTGCGAGGCGCGCTCGCGCAGCCGGGCCGGCAGCGCGTCGGGCGGCAGCAGCTCGCCCAGTGTGCGCAGCACGTCGGCGTTGGAGATGACGCGCGGCGCGCGCACGCCGACCGTCCCGCCCTGCGCGCCTCGCAGCACGACGCCTGCGACCGCGCCGCGCTCCATGAGCAGGCGCTCCGCCGACGTGCGCAGCAGGAGCCGCCCGCCCGCCCGGCCCAGCGCCGACGCGAGCCGGTCCGCGAGCACCTGCCCCCCGCCCTGCGGATAGAAGGCGCCCTCCAGGTAGTGCGCCGTGATCCCGGCGGCGACGAGCACCGAAGCGCGGCTCGGCGGCAGCGCGTAGCCGATGTGCTGCCCGGCGAGCACGGCGCGCAGCGCCGGGTCCGCCGTGCACGTGTCGAGGAACTGCGCGAGGGTCGCGCCGCGATGGCGCAGCAGCAGCGGCGAGCGCAGCAGCGCGGCGCCCAGCGCCGCGGGCCGGTGCAGCCGCGGCAGGACGCGCGCGAGCGCCGCGAGCAGCGCCACCCAGCGGTCGATGCCGGCGCGCTCGGAAGGGAACGCGCCCAGCAGCCGCTCGCGGAAGGCATCGCGTCCGCGCGGGATCGCGAAGCGCAGGCCGGGCAGCACCAGCTCGTCGTAGCCGCCGGGGTCCAGCTCGCGGAAGGCGACGTCGCCCGCGCCAGCCGCGCGCAGGATGCGCGGCAGCGGCCCGTCGCCGTCGCAGCCGCCGACGTAGTGCAGGCCCACGTCGAAGACGTAGCCGCGCCGGCGGAAGACGGTCGCGTTGCCGCCCGCGACGGTGTGACGCTCCACGACGAGCACCGAGCGCCCCGCGCGCGCCAGCAGCGCGCCGGCCACGAGCCCGCCGAGCCCCGCGCCGATCACGACCACGTCGAAGCGCTCGCCCTCCGCGGGCAGCGGCGCGAGGACGACGCTCACCGGCCCGCACCCGGATGCGCGGGGATCGCGCGCGCCGGCGGGACCGCTGGCGTCACGCGACTCACCGTCCGCCCAGCAGGCGCGCGGCGCCGCCGAGCAGCGCGCGGCCGGAGGCGGACTCCAGGCTGAGCAGCGCGCGCGGCGTCGCGCGGCCGAGCTTCTCGAGGAAGTAGTCGGCGAGCATGTCGTCGAGCGCCGCGCCGAGCGGGTAGCCCGCGCCGCCCTCGTGGATCGCGAGGAACATGCGCTGCAGGCCGACGCGCTTGAGGTCCTCGGTGCGCGCCGTGAGCGACTGGCCCGCATGCCACGCGCCGAGCAGCGCGCTCTCCACCGGCGCCAGCGCCGTCGTCACCTCGCCCAGACGGAAGCCCGTGCACGCGTGGCCCTCGAGCAGCGGCTGCAGCCGCAGCGTCGCGGCGCCGGTGTCGCCCGCGGACGAGCCCGTGCCCGCCCGCGCGCTTGTCCCCGCGCCGGGCGCATCGGTCACGAGCGTGCGGCCGTCGGAGATCTCGAAGTGGCCGCGCGCGTAGTCGCGCGGCTCCCACAGCAGCCCCTCCCCGCCGCGCGCGAAGCGCAGCTCGACGCGGTGGCTGGCGCCGCTCGCGCCGGCGTCGCGCCGCTTGCGCGCGGAGACCAGCGCGGGATCGTCGAAGAGCGTCTTGAACATCGCGAGCGCGTGATAGCGCCATGCCGAGCGCACGAACTCGATGCGCCGCGGCGCGCCGATCAGGCCCGCCGCACGCGCGGCAGCCAGCGTGTCGAACCACGGGAGCAGCGCGCAGTCCTCCGCCACGAAGACGCGGCGGAAGGCCGACAGCCGATGCCGGTGCGCGAGGTGCTTGAACAGCAGCACCGGCGTGTCGATGAGCAGGTCCGTGCGCGAGAGGTCGAAGGCCGCGAGCCGCGCGAGCACGGCCGGCACCGCGTCCTTGGTCACCGCGAGGTGGATGAGGTCGCAGCCCGCGAGCCGCTGCGCCGTGAGCGCATCGAGGCTCTCGCTGTGGAAGGTGCGCCCTGCGGAGGGCACCGCGTGGCGGCCGCGCGCGAAGACGCCGTCGAGCTCCCAGCGGCCCGGCAGCGCGCACAGCGCCGGCAGCACGTCCGTCGCGACGCGCTTGCCCGCGCCGATCACCGCGACGCGCAGGCACGGCCGCGGCCCGCCGTAGCGCGGCGCGATGGCCGACAGATCGCTCGTCGAGCCGCGCGCCATCGCGCCCACGCCCGCGACAGCCGTCGCGCCGGCGCGGCCGCCCGCGCCGCCGTCGCGCGAGCTGTCGCTGCGCGTGCCGTCGCCGCCTGGACCATCGCCGCGCTTGCCGCCATCGGCCGTACCGCCCGCCGCGGCGCTCGCCGCGGGCTCGCGGTTGAACACCTCCGTGCGCAGGTGCTCGGCGAGGCGGATCGAGAGCGCCACGATCGTGAGGGTCGGGTTCGCGCAGCCGCTCGTCGGGAAGACGGACCCGCCGGCGCAGTAGACGTTGTCCGCGCCGTGCAGGCGCAGGGCCGGCGTGACGACGGACGCGCCGGGATCCGCGCCCATCGCGGTGGTGCCGAGGTGGTGGCTCGCGTCCTGGTCGATCGGCCAGCGCGGCTGGTTCTCCAGCGTCGTGGTCAGCTCGCCGAGGCCGTTGTCGCGGAACTCGCGCGCGAGCACGGCGTGCAGCGCGAGCAGCGAGCGGCGGTCGGCTGCCGTGCTCTGGTGGCGCACGATGGGCACGGGCTCGCCGTGCGCGTCGCGTTCCGCGGACAGCAGCACGCGGTTCTCCGGGTCCGGCTCCATCTCCATGAAGTTGCGCAGGCGGATCGCGCGCACCGGCGGCGCGCGGCCGGCGAAGGTGCGCGAGACGGCGTAGCGCGCGACCATCGGCAGGTGCGCGAGCACCGTGCCGCACAGCGTCACGACGTCGAGCGCCGACTTGCGCTCGTTCTGCAGCGCGCTGTCGTCGCCGGTCTCGGAGTAGTCGCGCAGCGAGACGAGCTTGCGGCCCTGGCTGCGCTTCCACGCGCCGAACAGGCCGCCGCTGTGCTTGACCAGCCAGACCAGCGCCTGCACGCCGGCGTTGTCGGACCACGGGTAGAGCGGCTCGAAGCGCACGTAGCAGTTGAGCAGGCCGCGCTGCCGCTGCAGATCCTCGCGCAGGCGCAGGCCGGCGTAGCCCGCGAAGCCCTGCGTCATGCAGCCGAAGTGGTAGGGCAGCTCACGCACCGGACGCGCGAGGCGCACGACGCCGTGGTAGTTCTTCGGGTGGTTCATCAGCCCGCGGCCGACCTGGTCGTGCTCGTTGCCGAGGCCCGCCGCGCAGAGGTCGCGCGACGCGAGCAGCAGCCGCGCGTTCTCGAGGCCGCCCGTCGCGAGCACGAAGACCTTCGCGCGCAGCGCGAGCCGCCGGCCGGCCGCGGTGACCAGCTCCGCGTGCGCGATGCGTCGCGAGCCGGACCCTGCGCGATCCGCATCGTCGGCGGCCGGACCGTCGCCCGCCGCTCCGTTGCCGGCCGGATCGCCGCCGACCGCACCGGCCTTCGGGTCATGTGCGCCCGGCTGATGTGATGACAACGGCCCCTGCGTGACAGCGCACAAGCGCAGGACCGTCGCGTCGAGGTAGAGGTCCGTCGCGTCGCTCTCGAAGACGTGGCGCCACTCGCGGCCGAAGTCCTGCGGCTCGCTGCACGCGAGGAAGACCTTCTCCTCCACCTCGCGCCAGGCGAGCGACAGGTCGCCGCGCGGCTTCAGCGCGCCGAAGCCGTCCGCACCGAACATGAGCGGCGACGGGAAGCGGTAGCGCTGCGCCGCCGCCTCCCAGTACGGCAGCAGCTCCTCGCGCGGGATCGGCCAGCCGGTCCGGCCGGCGCCGCGCAGGAAGGCGCGCGGCGCCATGTCGATCGGATCGAGCGGCGCGGACAGGCCGGCCCACGTCGTGGAGGCGCCGCCGAGGACGCGCTCGCGCGAGTAGTCCTTGATCGCGATGCCCTCGCTGATCACGCGGCGCAGCGCGTCGGCGTGCGGGCTCGTGGAGCGCCGGCCGCTCTCCAGCACCGCGATGCGCAGGCCGCTCCCCGCGAGCTCGGCGGCGAGCGTGGTCCCCGCAGGCCCCGTGCCGATGATGCACAGGTCGTACTCCGGCAGCGCGCCGGAGCCCTCCGCGCCGGTGCCCGCGCCCTTCTCGCCCAGGTCGACGATCATCTCGGCGGGCACGCGTTCCGGGGGCTGGGCATGGAAGCCGGATCGTAGTCGCTCGCGTGGCTGAATGCGCGCGCGAGACGTCGCCGCAGGCCCGCGGTCCAGGGCCGCGATGAAAACCAGCCGGCGCCGAGCCCGTCACAGGTCCCTTCCGGAACTCTGCCAGCTCCCCGCCGGCAACGGCGCCTCGCTCCACCGGCAGAGGTGGCGCTTGACAGCTACTACGCGCCGTAGTAATTCATGCGCCGGTCAGGGACGAGCGGAAGGAGCGCGGAGGTTTCCGTCATGGCGAAGCGGTCGATCGCGGAGCTGGGCTCGCTGCAGCGCGCCGTCATCGAGGTCGTGTGGAAGGAGGGCGAGGCCACGGTCAGCCAGGTGCGCGAGAAGCTGGCCGGCAAGCGCAAGCCCGCCTACACCACCGTGCTCACGGTGCTCCAGAAGCTGGAGCGCGCGGGCTGGCTGCGGCACCGCGTCGAGGGCCGCGCCTACGTCTACCTGCCGGCCCACACGCGCCGGCAGGCGGGCATCGACACGCTGCGCCGCTTCGTCGAGCGCGTCTTCCGCGGCGATCCGCTGCTGCTCTTCGAGCACCTGCTCGAGTCCGAGGAGCTGAGCGGCGACGACATCGCCGA
>Ga0193753_10004019_pt1 | contig 10680 bp, 6 predicted proteins | sample H1c2metaG_FD_144925 | JGI IMG/M metagenome (GOLD analysis project Ga0193753, IMG submission 144925) | Soil microbial communities from a riparian zone of the East river system, Colorado, United States - H1c2 | ecosystem: Environmental > Terrestrial > Soil > Riparian zone | place: USA: East River... | reverse complement strand
GACGTGCGTGGACAGCCAGAAGTTGGTGTCCAGCACGGCGACGAGCTGCGGCATCGTGTCCTTCTTGTCCAGCGTCTCGTAGCCGTTGGCGAGGAACAGGCCGATCATGCCGATGGCCGTGTTCACCGACAGCGCCATGCGCTGGCGCGAGATCCACTCCGTCACGAGCAGCAGGATGGAGCCCACCGCGGTCACGAACAGCATCGTCTCGTACAGCGTGCTCACGGGCGGCCGCCCGCGGATCATGCAGCGCATGACGATGGCCGCGACGAGCAGCCCCGTGGCCGCGACGGCGCACGCCGCGACGGCGCGGTAGAGCCACCTGCTGCGCGGCGCCATCCACAGCAGCGCCGACAGCACGAAGCCGAGGATGTACACCACGAGCGAGTTGGCGATGAGGTCCGCCTTGTAGTACGCGAGCTCGAGGCCGAGCTTGCCGATCTCGCCGCGCGCGGTCGCCGCCGACACCGCGCGGTCGTGCACGATGCGCAGGTTCTTCTCGAAGAAGGCCGGGTCCGCGATGGAGCGCGACAGCGTCTCGAAGGACGCCAGCACCGCGACGTAGGCCGGCGCGATGCCCGGGCCCTGCGCCGCCATGGCCAGCAGATCCTCCGGCGAATGCCACTCCGGCTCAGCCGCCACCGTGCCCGCCGGCGGGATGAGCGCGAGAATGCCCGTGCCCCCGGCCAGCTCCGCGACGTTCTGCAGCAGCTGCGCGAGCTGCGCGCTGTCGTCCGCGCGCGCCTCGTCGCCGGCCCAGCGGCCCTGCAGCGCGCGCAGCTCGGGAAGCCTGCCGAGCACGCTGCTGAACGCGGCCCGGTCGCCGCCGAAGAGCGCCTTCAGCTCCGCGCTGTCGCCGAGCTGCTGGTCGTAGCGCGCATAGTCGAAGTGCGACTGCAGGCGGATGTAGTCGTCCACGCTGGTGGCGAGCGTGTAGACCTGCTGCTCGATGCGCGTGCGGTCCTTCTCCTCCTTGTGGGCCGACTCGCGCGCCACCTCGAACAGCCGCGCGATGCCGGGCCGCAGCTCGTTGAAGCTGTAGCGGTCGCGCTTCTGCTTGGCGTCGAAGCTCAGGCCGATGGCCTCCACCGCCTGGATGTCGTCCACCTTGAAGACCGCGTCCTGCGCGGCCTGCTCGGGATAGAACAGCACGTCGAGCAGCCACGGGAGCGCTTCCACCTTGACCTGGTGCCGCGTGCCGGGCTTGTCCGGATCGTCCTCCTCGCGCGTGAACGAGCTCTTGCCGTTGAGGCGCAGCAGCGTGAAGTTCGCGTAGGTGCGCAGCGGCTTGACGCGGCCGCCGTCCTGCAGCGGCAGGCTCTCGGCGAGCGCGAGCGCCTCCTTGCTCCACGGCGCCGAGCGGCGCGGCATGCCCTCCATCTGCGCGCGGGCCGGCGCGGCGGGCAGCAGCAGTGCGGCCAGGCTCAGCAGCGGCAGCAGCACGGCGGCGCGGAGGGCGCGGGAGCCGGCGGCGCGTGCGGTGGCGGGATCGTTCATGGTGTCTTCCGGGCCTGGGAACGGATGTGCCGGGTCAGCTTGCGCGTGAAATGGGTCACGAGGCCGATCGCGATGACGATGCAAGCGTACAGCGGGTACTGGTCGGCAGGATTGCGCACCACGGCGAGCGTGGAGAAGAGCGGGTCGCCGGGGCGCGCGTTGGACGGTCCCCACGAGGCCTGGTAGAGCACGAGGCCCTCCTGGCGCAGCGGCTCGTTCATGGAGATCTTCACGGGCCGGCGGGCGCCGTTCTCGATGACGGTGATGTCGCTGGAGAAGGACTTGGGCAGGTCCAGCCGCGGGTAGTCCTCCTTCTTGAAGCGGTCGAGCGCGACGGTGAACGGCATCTGGTAGTGCTCGCGGCGCAGCTCGATCCCGAAGCGCCGCCCGTCGAGCTCGACGGTCCAGGGCTGGCGCGCCAGGCCGTCGAGGATGGTCTCCTGGCTGCTCCCGCCCTGCTTCGGGATCACGGCCGCGCACGCCGCGGCGACGTTGTTCTCGTTCTGCTTGTCCAGGTCCATGCGCTGGATGAAGAAGCCCTCCAGCACCGGCATGTCGGTCTGGAACATCGGGCCCTTGGGCAGCACGCGCGCATTGGGCGTGAAGTGCGTGAGCTGCAGCGTGAACGGCAGCGCGTCGGCGCGCAGCACCGCGGGCGAGGCGCCCTCGCTGCGCTCGAAGCTCTCCTCCGGCGCGACGAACTCGCGGATGCGGCCGTCGGGGAGCGGCTCCATGACCGCGAGCTCCCAGCGGTTGTAGCTCTGGAAGACGTCGGAGGCCTCGCCCTCGAAGAGCGTCGTGTGGCCGTCCACGGAGTGGTAGGCCTTCACGTAGCCCGCGGCGAGCAGCATGAGGATGCCCACGTGCGTGATGAGGATGCCCACGGTGCCGGCGCCCTTGCGGATGCGCACGAGCCCGCCCATCACCAGGTTCACGAAGAGCACCGACATGACGAGCGTCGCGCCGGGCAGCGGGATGGCGAGCGGCCCCGCGTGGTGGATCACGAAGAAGGACTCGAAGTACTTCTTCTGCACCTCGAAGAGGCCGGTGTTCACCTGCTCCAGCGTGCCCAGCCAGGTGAGCAGCGCGAGGAAGACCAGCAGCGTGCAGCTGAGCCGCAGCGAGGCGAGCGCGTCGAGGAAGGCGTGCACGAGTCGCATGGGATTCACCTCGTCCTCAGCGACTTGCAGAACTCGACCAGCGCCGGGCGCTGGCCGGCCACGGCGTCGCGCGGGCCGGTCATCTTGACGAACAGCGCGCGCCCGGGCAGGAGGCACACGGCGCCGATGAGCAGCTCCGCGCCCGCGGGCGCCGTGGCCCCGGGGCCACGCTCCAGGCGCACCAGCACGCCGTCGCCCCCGGCCATCGGCACGTGCTCGAGGCCGGCGAGGTCCGACGCGGCCAGCGGCGGGGCGCCGAGCTGCCCGCACCAGCGGTTGATGTTGGCCAGCAAGCCTCCGCCGTCGCCGGCGAGCAGCGTCACCGTGCACTCGGCCGCGCCGCCCGGCCCGGCGAAGTAGGTCAGATCGCGCATCGCCTTCTCGGGTCCGCGCGTCCAGCCCGGCGGCGCGTGCCAGGCCAGCGAGGCGGTCTGCTCGGGCGCGCCGACCGGCGGCACGGCGGTGAAGGGCACCTCGCCGGCCGTCGCGGTGGCCTGCTCGCCCGTGGGCCCGCTCGTCGCCGAGACGGCGCCGGACGTGCCGGACGCCGGAGCGCCGGGCGTGCCGGGCGTGCCGGAGCCACTGGCGCCCGGACCCGCGGCTCCGGCTCCGACACCGGGAGCCCCGGCACCCGGCATCCCGGACGGCGCCGCGCCGAGCGGCGGGTGGTCAGGAGGCAACTCGGGCGCAGCGGCCGGCGGCACGTTGCCGGCTGCGGCCGTGCCTTGGCCCGCGCTGCCGTGCGGGGCGCCGTTCGCGGACTCATGGAAGGAGTCTGCCAGCGTGTTGAACGCGCCGACCGCCGGGCCGATGACCTCCTGCGGCCCGACCATCTTGAGGAAGCGCGACTGCTCCGGGCTGACCGACAGCCGGCCGACGAGACGCCAGCCCTCCCGGGCCTGGTCGCCCGACATGCCCTTCCATCGGCCGGTGAAGTCCACCGCCGCCGCTTCCGTGCCGAGCCAGCTCACGCGCGGCAGCGCCGCGACTTCCGCATCGGAGAGCGCGGGGAGCGAGAGCTGCGAGCGCCAGCGGTTGACGTTGGCCGCCAGACCGCCGGCCTCGCCGCCGAGCGTGGTGAGGTAGCACTCGGCGCGCTCGTCCCCGGCCACGAAGAAGTTGGCGTCGCGGAACATGGCCGCCGGGCGCTCCTGCCAGCCGGCGGGCGTCGTCCAGTGCAGCATCGGGCCGGCCATGTCGCCGGCGGCACCCTCGGCCATCCCGTCGCCGCCCGCCGCGCCGGGACTGCTCGCGCCGGAGCCCGCAGCGCCACCCATCGCACCGCCGCCCTGGCCATCGCCGCTGGCGGCGCCGCCGGCGAAGTCCCGCGCCGAGATGCCGTGGCGCTCGGCCGCGGTCGCGTTCCAGCGGATCGGCCGGCCCACGGGCTCGTAGGTCCGGGACTCGACGAGCGGGTGCTCGCCCGCCTCGCCGTCCTCGCCGCAGGCGGGCAAGGCGGCCGCGAGGCCGCAGGCCGCCACGAGCAGGAGCACGGCAGGCCGGCGAGCCGATCCCGTGAACGAGCCGGGCCGGGCCGGCGAGCGCATCGTGCAGCGCAGGCCGGCGGAGCGCGGGGAGTCGGGGCGATCCGCAGGCATCGTGTTCATGGCTCCAAGTCTAGAGAGTCCGCGGCCCGCGCGCCCGCGATGGCCGGGTCGTCCGCGACTTTCAGCGCGAGCGGCGCGTTGGCTCCGGCCGGCCGCTCTCCGCCGGACCCGCGCGCTGGCCGCCGTGGAACGCGCATTGATACAGTTGCCGAGTCGGGCCCGTGGGGTCCGGATCCAGCAGGCGCGGGCCACGCCCGCCACAGCGACGAGAGAGACGGGAATGAGCACCCAGGCGACGACGACGAAAGTGAACCCCGCGACGGCCCGGCTGACCTTCGAGGGCAAGGACTACGACCTGCCCGTGATCGTCGGCACGGAGGGCGAGAAGGCCGTGGACGTGCGCAAGTTCCGCGACGCGAGCGGCGCGATCACCTTCGATCCCGGCTACGGCAACACGGGCGCGTGCAGCAGCGCGATCACGTTCATCGACGGCGACAAGGGGATCCTGCAGTACCGCGGCTACCCGATCGAGGAGCTCGCGCGCGGCGCCTCCTTCCTCGAGGTCGCGTACCTGCTGATCTACGGCAAGCTGCCGAACAAGCAGGAGTGGGGCCACTTCTCCGGCGAGATCACGCGCCACACGCTCATCCACGAGGACATGAAGAAGTTCTTCGAGGGCTACCCGAGCAACGCGCACCCGATGGCGATCCTCGCCGCGATGGTGGCCTCGCTGTCCACGTACTACCCGGAGACGGCCGGCCCGACCTCGGACCTCAACATCACGCGCCTGCTCGCGAAGCTGCCGACGATCGCCGCCTTCTCCTACAAGAAGAGCGTGGGGCAGCCCTTCGTGTACCCGCGCAACGACCTGCCCTACGGCGGCAACTTCCTCAACATGATGTTCGCGGTGCCGACCGAGAGCTACGTGGTCGCGCCCGAGGTCGAGAAGGCGCTGAACATGCTGCTCATCCTGCACGCGGACCACGAGCAGAACTGCTCGACGTCCACCGTGCGCATGGTGGGCAGCAGCCAGGCCAACCTCTTCGCGACCATCGCGGCCGGCATCTCGGCGCTGTCCGGGCCGCTGCACGGCGGCGCCAACCAGGAGGTCATCGAGATGCTCGAGACCATCCGCGCCGACGGCGGCGACCACCAGAAGTTCGTCGCGATGGCGAAGGACCACGACAGCAAGTTCAAGCTGATGGGCTTCGGCCACCGCGTGTACAAGAACTTCGACCCGCGCGCCAAGATCCTCAAGCAGGCCGCGGACGACGTGCTCAAGGCGCTCGGCGTCAAGGACCCCACGCTCGAGATCGCGAAGAACCTCGAGGAGGTCGCGCTGCGCGACGACTACTTCGTCAGCCGCAAGCTCTACCCGAACGTGGACTTCTACAGCGGCATCATCTACCGCGCGCTCGGCATCCCGACCGACATGTTCACGGTGATGTTCGCGCTGGGGCGCCTGCCGGGCTGGATCGCGCACCTCAAGGAGATGCGCGACGACACCAGCACGCGCATCAACCGCCCGCGCCAGATCTACACCGGCCCGACCAAGCGCGCCTTCGTGCCGCTCTCGTCGCGCTGAAGGCCGCCGGGCATCGAGATGCAACTCGCCACGCGCCCCGTGGGCGACAAGCTGCTCCTCGTGCTCTTGTGCCTGGTCTGCGCGACGCAGCCAAGCTGCACTCGAGCACCTTCGGGGCCACTCCTCGAGAGCGGGGACCGCAAGGCCCTGGAGGTCCAGGGCGCTCATCTCATGTTCGTCCTGGGGTCGTACGTCGAGGCGCACGGTGACTGGCCCGCCACGTTCGCTGAAGCGGGACTGAAGGAAGCCGACATCGCGACGAAGTTCGGTGCGTGGCAGATGGGCAGTGACAGGCTCGACCCCGAGATCCCGGACCACGGGATGGACGTGGGAAGCGACTCCGCCAATGGGTTCAGGCTTCACTGCGACGGGAGCGGTCAGGACTGGTACCTGGACCCGTGACGCACGACTGTGCGTCGCGAGGCGGGCGCTGATGACGCGAGTTCGCGGCGGTCTCTCCGTGCAGCAGACAACGAGCAGGCGTCCGCGTATCGTGAACGCGGGCGGCCTGCGCTGGCGCGGCCGCCGCCGCCGGAACTCCCGGCGCATGACCTGGGAGCAGGTGCGCAGCTTCTTCGAGGACTGAGGTCTCTCAGGCGACCGCCGCGGCGAACGAGGCGTGCAGGTCGCCGGGGAGCGGGTGGTGCAGGCGCCAGGTGACGGCCATCGGCAGCTCGGATTCGTGGCTCACGTAGGTGGCGGGGCCGAGGAACCAGAAAGCGCGGTCGTCGGCGCGGAGGCGCGCAAAGAGAAGGATCGAAGTGCCGCGCGCCACGTGCTCGCGATAACGACGCCCCGTCTCGCTGTCGGCGCGCGTCCTGGACTGGCTCTCCCAGTGGATGAGCTCGCGATTGATGGCGAAGTCGTTGTAGCGAGTCGTCGGGGAGAACTGCCCCGAGGTCTTGTCCAGCGTGAAGGCGAAGACGTCGGAGCGGGCGTCCGGCAGCCAGCGGACGCCTGTCTGCCATGTCGCGACCTTCGCACCGTCGCCCATGCCGAGCGCGGCAAGCATCTCGATGCGCGTGTAGCGGGCGTGCACTTGCAGGGGCGTTTCGGCATGCCCGGCCAGCGGCGGATGCACGTGATCGATCCGTTCCGCGAGGACATCGAGAAGCTCCAGCAGCTCCGCACAGACCTGCGGGTGCTGTCGCAGCAGCGCGAGTCCGTCCTCCATCGTCGCGTTCCTGTGAAGGGCGCTGTCCGTCACGGAGGCGACGAGCATGCGCAGGAGTCGGAGCTTCCGCGTCGGGACGCCGCCGGCGCGCGCCGGAGAGGACTCGCGCAGCCAGCTTCGCCATGCCCCGATGCGTTCCAGGTCATCGACGTGCAGCAGCCGACCGCAGGCGCGCCGCAGCAGCGCTTCGTGCGGACCCGCCGCGAACACGGGCAGTCCCGCATCCGCCCGCAGATCGGACCAGCTCTTGTTGCCGCCGTAGACATCGTCCGGCTCGAAGTCCGTCTCGGCGAGGAAGGACGCGAGGGTGATATCCACGCCGCGGTCGCCGAGCTGGCGCAGTTCCGCGACCTTGGCCGTCCACCTCGCCGGCACCGCCTCGCGGATGTTCGCGAGCACGCGTTCCTTCGCGACGGCATCAAGCTCCAGATGGCAACCCGCTGGCAGGAAGGGAAAGCCGCCCTCGATCTGCTCGATGACGTCCTTGCGGCTGCCGCCGAGCAGCGCACGGAAGCGCCGGTCGAAGCGGAACTCCTTGCGGTGCTGTCCGACGAAGTCCAGCACGGTGCACACGTTCTTGCCCGCACTGCGGCGCAGACCGCGCCCGAGCTGCTGCAGGAAGAGCGTGGGACTGTCGGTGGGACGCAGGAACAGGACGGTATCCACGGCCGGGACGTCGACACCCTCATTGAAGAGGTCCACCGAGAACACGATGTTCACGCGCCCCGCGGCGAGATCCGCCAGCGCGCCGCGGCGCTCGTCCTCCGGGCTGTCGCCCCACACCGCCGTGGCGGCGATGCCCGCCTCGCGGAACACGCGCGCCATGAAGCGAGCGTGCGAGACGCTCACGCAGAAACCCAGGGCCCGCATGCGCAGAGGATCGTCGACCCGTTCGGCGAGCTGCTGCAGCACGTGCCGCGCCCATGCGTCGTCCGCAGTGAGGAGGTTGCTCAGTTCGGTGACGTCGTAGCCGTGGCCCCGGCGCCAGGGAATCTGCCGCAGATCGAGTCCGTCGGAGACGCCGAACCAGGCGAAGGGCGAGAGCCGATGCTGATCGATCGCGTCCCACAGGCGCAACTCCGCCGCGATGCGATCGTCGAACCAGTGGAGCAGGGACAGGCCGTCGCTGCGCTCCGGCGTGGCGGTGAGGCCAAGGAGCTCGACCGGGTGGACGTGCTCGAGCAGCCTGCGATAGGACCGCGCCGCCGCATGGTGGAACTCATCCACGATGACGACGTCGAAGTGGTCCGGGGCGAGATGCTCGAAGCCGGCGGCGTGCAGGCTCTGGATCGAGGCGAAGACGTGTTCGAAGTGCCGCGGCCGCCTGCCGCCCACCCAGAGCTCGCCGAAGGATGCATCGCGCAAGGCGTAGCGGAACGTGTCCACGCTCTGCTGCAGGATCTCCTCGCGGTGCGCCACGAAGAGCAGCCGTGCGCGTGGCAGACGAGCGCGAAGCCTTGCGTAGTCGACGGCCGCCATGACGGTCTTTCCCGTACCGGTGGCCGAGACGAGCAGATTCCGGTGATGACCGCGCTCGCGCGACAGTGCGATCTGTTCCAGGAGCCGCTCCTGGAAAGGAGCAGGGCGGAGCTCGATCGGGCTGAGCAGCAGGCGCGTTCCCGCGCCTGGAGTCGCCTCCATGCGCGCGGCGAACTCCGCCGCGTCGTAAGGCACGAAGTCACCGCTGTTCCAGTAGCTCTCGAAGACCGAGGAGACCTTCCCGATGACATCGGGATTGCGCGCGCCGGACACGCGCACGTTCCATTCGAGCCCGCTGACCTGCGCGGAGTGCGTGAGATTGGAGGAGCCGATGTACGCGGTCGAGAACGACGACGCGCGATGGAAGAGCCAGGCCTTGGCATGCAGGCGCGTGGTGCCGAGATCGTAGGACACGCGCACTTCGGCGCCTGCGCGCAGCAGCTCGTCCAGTGCGCGGCCTTCAGTCGAGCCGGTGTACGTGGTCGTGAGCACGCGGAGCGGGCGCGCAGCCGCGCAGTGCCGGCGCAATGCGTCGAGCAGCGGCGCGATGCCGCTGCGCCGGATGAAGGCCATCACGACGTCCACGCGATCCGCCGAATGGATCTCCGCGAGGATCTGGCTGCCGACGCGCGGCTCACCCGGCGCATTGGTGAGCAGCGCCGTGTCCAGCAGGGGGATCATCGGCTCGGCGATGATCTCCGGCGTGCCGTCCGGAAGGAGCGCGAGCAGGGCACGCAGCATGGTGCCAGGCTCGACGGGTGCATCGGGACCGAGTCCCGAGCCCGCGATGATGGCATCGACCTGTGCGAGCAATGCGCGTGCAAGCGCAATGCCGACCGCCACGCGCTCCGAGTCCTCGACCCCCTCGATGGCCCGCCGGACGAGTCGGCCGACGTGCAGAGCAATGCGGTCCGCCGCTTCCGCCGGCCGCAGGTCGACGCTCCGGGGCGCGAGCTCAGCCCCGATGTCTCGCAGCCGCGCTTGAAGCGCTTCGGTGATCAGGACCTCGTAGAGTCCGCGCTCCATACCCGGCATCGCGGGAGTATGCCTGGCGTCGCACGGAGAGCCTGGAACTTTCAGGCTGAGTCGCCTGCTCGGCGGCGCGGTGGTCGTGCTCGACGGCGCGGCGGCATGCCGTACGCGACAGGACTCGTTGGGAGGTGCCCTCGCGCCCCGGGATCGAGGGGCGACGCTCAGCCCTCGGCAGCGTCGTGCGTGGGCGAGCTGTCCGCAGCCACGACCGCCAGCAGCCCCGCGCCGAACTTCTCCGCCTTGGCCGGGCCGATGCCGTGCACCTCCTGCAGCTCGGCCAGCGTCGACGGCCGCCGCCGCGCGAGGTCGCGCAGGGTGCGGTCGCTCGCGACGACGTAAGGCGGGACGGACTCGGCGCGCGCGATCTCGAGCCGGTGCGTGCGCAGCGCCTCGAAGAGCGCCGTCGCGGCCTCGTCGAGCCTCTCCTCGTCGTCCGGCGCGACGGAGCCGCGCCCGCGCCGCCGGCCGCCGCGCTCCGTGAGCGCCTCGCCGGAGCCGTCGTCCTCGGCCGGCGCGCCGCGGCGCCAGCGGCGCCCGACGACATCGCCGCCGACCTCCGCCTCGCTCTCGCTGTCGATGCCTGGCGGCACGCCTTCTTCGCCGGTCGGGACGCGGCTGCGCCGTTCGCTGCGAACGGGCTTGTGCCGCGCGCTGCGCCTCGCCGCACGCCGCTCTGCCGGAAGCAGCAGGCGCACCGGCCGCTTGCCGTACATGACCTGCTGACCTTCCTCGGTGAGGACGACGACGGGCCTGTCGCCGCCGCGAAAGTCCACCCAGCCCGCGGTGACGCAGCGGCGCAGCAGGCGCAGGAGCCAGTCCTCGCTGCGGTCGGACAGCGTGCCGAAGGTCGAGACATTGCAGAGCCCTGCGCCCTGCAGCCGCTCGTCCGCGATGCCCTTGAGCAGCTTCGCGGCGAGCCCCATGCCGTAGCGATTGTGCACGCGCGCCACGCCCGACAGCGCCTTGCGCACCAGCAGCGTCGTCGCTTCGGCGTCCGGCCGCGCGGGACCGCGCCGCGCGGCTCCGCCGGGCACGTCGCCACCGGTCCCACGCCCGCCGGCCACGTCGGCGCCGGTCGCTTCGGCGCGGGTCGCGTCGCCGCCGTACGGCGCGGCCACATCGCCGTCGCCCAGCGCGACGCACACGTCGCACTTGCCGCAGCCTGCGAGCGTCTCGGCCTCGTCGCCGAAGTAGCGCAGGATCGTG
>Ga0193753_10004018_pt1 | contig 10680 bp, 9 predicted proteins | sample H1c2metaG_FD_144925 | JGI IMG/M metagenome (GOLD analysis project Ga0193753, IMG submission 144925) | Soil microbial communities from a riparian zone of the East river system, Colorado, United States - H1c2 | ecosystem: Environmental > Terrestrial > Soil > Riparian zone | place: USA: East River... | reverse complement strand
CGGAACAGGGGTCCGTAGGTGGCTACCAACAGGTTACTGTCGTTGGTAGTTAACATGGAAAAGACATTATTGGCAAACTTCCCATACCCGGAGAAATCGATCCTGCGGAGGAACTGGAGCCGCTCCTTATCAAAGACCAGCAGGCCCGCATCCCCCCGCGTGGCTACAAATAGTTTGTCCCCGCTGGCATAGAGATTATCGATGCTCGTATTGGGGTATAAGGTTTCCAGCGAGGCGGGAAGGGAAGCCTGACGGATATCCGACCGGCTGGCTTTCTGTCTGAATAACCCTTTATTGGTACCGATCCAAAGGGTATTATCCCTGTCCTGGAAGATACGCAGACAACGATAGTGAGGGAAATATTTTCTGGGGTAGAGCTCCATATTTCCCGGGACCGGTGAATAATGTAGCTTGTAAAACCCCGATACCTTGCCGGTAATATATAGCAGGGTATCGCTGACGACCGCCAGCTCCGAGCGATAATCGAGCTCATCCCGGACCAGGTGCAAAGGCAGGCGGATAGCCTTTTTCCTGTTTTCCTCCACCTGGAGATAGTACAGGCTGTCCGTTTCGGGGTTAGCGACCAGCAGGCGGCCCATGGCCTGTTGAAAGAATTGATAATCCTTTTTCTCATATTTCTCATAGTCGAGGAATCCTGCCAGTAAAGGGCAATCGGCGGGGACCATTTTCCGGAACTGCCTGTTTGGGATATTATAATAATAGATCCCGTCACTGGAGACGATGGCAAGCCCCTTCTTGTCCAATTGAAGGAGATATCTCCCGAACCCGAATGCCCGGGTGACGACTTCTTCCTTGGAATAATGATCATACCGGAATACCAGGTGATAGTCCTTGTCATAATGATAGAACCCCGAACGGGTGATCAAAAAGATATCCCCTTCTTCATTTCCCCGTACCGACAGGATGGTATTGAATTTATATTGGTATTGTTTGTCGCTATAAGGAATAAACAGGTTCCGGGTTTCCCCCGTACGCGTGTCAATAATATGCAGGCCGCCCGTGTAGGCGGCCATCCGGTGCTTGTCCAGCCAAACCAGCCCCGATAGGTATTCTTCCGGGAGCGTAAGGCTGTCATCACCGCTATGATATTGCACAAAAGTGCAGCCGTTGAACCGGTTAAGTCCGCTGTGGGTAGCAATCCAGAGATACCCGACAGAATCCTGCACGATCCCGGTGACAATATTATGCGATAGACCGTCCTGTCTCGAAAACGAGGCAAAATTACTTTCAAGGGTATCCTGCGCCATCGACGAACCACTGCCGGCAACCAGGATGGCCGTTGACAAGAGCATAATATGGAAGGGGTTGGAAAGGCGCATGGAGCTGTGACCGTTTGTTTCGTATTTAAAGGTACTTAATTGCCTATATAAAATCAGTCAGGCGGACCGCTCCTGCGCCCAGGGATTGCCTTTGGGAGATCAGAAGCCACCGTTCAGTGGCGAATTAACGCCGATAGGCCAGTTTAACAGCCAACTTTATTTTGACAGCTCCTCTGCCGCTGTTCCGATTGGCAAGCGAGGCTGGCCGATAGGAAGAACGCTTATTTATAAAGGGGCATTGTGTATACTTTCGCTGCCTCAAAATAGAAAACGCGTAAACCAAATCAGCAATTATGAAAAAATTCGACAGCCGGCTTCGTTTTGCCGGGATCCTTACATTTGTATTAGTAGCCTTTCAATGGGCCTCTGCCCAGACCGGGACCGGTGGGGCCGCTAAAGATACCGGCAGGATAGCCGGCAAAGACACCGCCGCGAAGCTCTTGACGGAGATCACCGTCGGTTCCCGTTCCCGCACTACCCGAAGCAGGCTTTCGACCCCCGTTCCGGTGGATCTGATAAACACAAAAGATCTCAAGCCCTTTGCACAGGCGGATGTATCCCAGCTGCTGACTTATACTGTGCCCTCCTTCCAGTCCGCCCGGCAAACGGTCTCGGACGGAACAGATCATATCGATCCGGCTGGCTTGCGCGGCTTAGGGCCGGACCAGACCCTGGTATTACTGAACGGCAAACGGCTTCATAATACGGCCCTGGTCAATATCAATGGCACCGTTGGAAGAGGCTCCGTAGGCACGGACCTGAACATAATCCCTGTCGCGGCGATCGAACGGATCGAAGTATTACGCGATGGTGCGGCGGCGCAATATGGCTCGGATGCCATCGCCGGGGTGATCAATGTCGTCTTGAAAAAGAACTACAACGGGTTTACTGTATCCGGGATGCTGGGTCAGAACTTTACCAACATGCCTTATAACGGAGGTACAAGGATCAACGACGGGGTCAATCAACAGGTGGATTTTACCGGGGGTTTTGCAAAAGCCAATGGTACCTACCTGAATGTCAGCGGACAATGGTTACGACGGTTCAGCACCAATCGCAGCGGGAATGATAATATTCCCCTGGTCTACCTGGGCAACAGCGGGGCCTTCCCCAACAGCGCCTTCCCGGGTACGGTGCCAAGCACCATCGCTCTCCGGCAACGTTTCCTCGACCAGGATGCAGCCATCGTCCGGGAAAGAGGATATGACCGGCATAATAATGTGGAAGGAAATTCCTATTCCGAAAATTTTGGGGCTTTTTTAAATGCCGGAACAAAACTCAGCGATAAGATCGATTTCTATCTGACGGCCGGCGCGTCTCACCGGGACGGCGTCGCCAGCGGCAATAGCCGCAACCCCAACTCCGTGGCCCAGCAACCGGTCCTGGCCGATGGGTCGCGTTATTATAAGGATGGTTTTTTACCGCAGATAGCGCCCACGATCGTCGACTGGACCCTGTTGACCGGCTTTAATATAAAAGCAGGACAGTGGGATATCGATCTCAGCAATATGCTCGGCCGCAATACGGTCCATTATGATGTAAGAAATAGCGGTAATGCCTCGCTGCCTGCCAGTAATGATGTACAGACGAATTTTGATGCCGGGAAATTATCCTTCCTGCAGAATACCACGAACCTGGATTTTAGCCGCCTGTTCAATTATTCCGCCGGCAGATCATTGAACGTAGCCTTTGGCGGGGAATACCGCAATGAAATATTCCAGATCAGCTCGGGGGAGCTGAGCTCCTATACGAATGGCAAAAGACCGGTCTTTATCGATTCTATTCCGGGCACCCCCATGTCACCGGAGGTGATCCGCTTCCCCATTCCCGTGGCGCCGGCCTCCGGGGCACAGGTCTTCCCTGGCTTTAAAGCGGAAGATGCGGTGAGAGCAACAAGGAATATCTATGCCGCTTATGGCGACCTGGAGCTGACCCTGGGCAAGTTGATGCTGGATGGCGCCGTTCGTTATGAAGATTATGCGGAAAAAGAGTTCAGCTATGACAACGTAAGCGGCAAATTAAGCGGACGATATGAAGTGACGCCCCGGTTCTCCATACGTGGCTCCGTCAGCAATGGATTCCGGGCGCCCTCGCTGCACCAGCGTTATTTCCAGAACACCTCCACCCAGTTCGTAAATGGGCTGCCCTCCAACTCATTAACGGCCAATAATCTCAACCCGATCGTACGGGATGCCTTTGGGATTAAAGAACTAAAGCCGGAGATCTCCACCAATTTCACCCTGGGCTTTGCAGGGAAGATAGGCAACGGGTTCACCTTTACCGTCGACGGCTATTTTATTACCATAAAAGACCGGGTCGTATTATCTACCGCCTTCAACCGAAGCAACCCCCTGGTGGATGCGATCCTGAAAAAGAATAATGTAGACTCATCTACCTCGGCCTTACAATTCTGGACCAATGCCGTCAATACCGAGACAAAGGGCATCGATGTGGTGATGACGGAACGGTTCCGGCTGGGCAAAGGGAATGCCATCCTTTCCCTGGCGGCTAACTTTAATGAGAATTCGGTAGTGGGTGCCCTGCATACCAATTCCCTGATCGATGATCCAAAAAATAACCCCAGCACCACCAACCCCAATGCCAATCCTGCCAATGACCTGGCGCTCACCTTATTTGACCGCCAGCAGCGGGGGCGTATCGAGAACGCGCAGCCCGGAAGCAAGATTAATCTCACGTTTAGTTATACGATCAATAAATGGGATTTCCTGGTCCGGGCTGTCCGTTTTGGAAGGGTACAATTGCTCAACAATGTCGACCCGAAATTGATCAATAAGACTACGGGCGCTTATTTCAATGATTTCGGCCTGGGCATCGACCAGGTCTTCAATGCCAAGATCACTACGGATCTGGTGGTATCGTACAGATTGCGGACCGGCATTACTTTCTCCGCCGGCGCGAATAATATCTTCGACGTATACCCCGATAGGATTTTTGTGGACCCGAGGAACGACGCGAAAGCCGTTTATGCCAACCCCATACAGGGAGCCAATAAAACGGATGGCGGATATAATGCTGGGCGTGACCTTTCCAACAGAGGCCGCCTCCTCTTTGGCCCTAACCAGTTTGGGTATAACGGGCGGTTCTTATTTGCCCGTGTCACGTTGGAGGCCGGCCCGGGCTGGTTTCACAAGCTCTTATATCGGTAACATGAGTTTTCCATAAAAAGCGGTAATTTTATTGGCAAATACACAACTCATGATTGAAACAAAAGCATATGCCGCACAGAGCAACAAGAGCCCTTTAGCGCCATGGAACTTCCAAAGACGAGAAGTAGGACCGAATGACGTACAGTTTGATATTTTATTCTGCGGAGTCTGCCACTCCGATCTTCACCAGATCAAAGACGACTGGTTCCCCGGTATCTTCCCCATGGTACCCGGGCATGAGATCGTGGGCCGGGTGGTAAAAGTAGGGGACAAGGTAAAGAAGTTTAAAGTAGGAGACCTGGCCGGCACCGGCTGCCTGGTTGATTCCTGCCGGGTATGTGAGAACTGCAAAAAGGATTTGGAACAATATTGCCTTAATGGGAATTCACAGACCTATAATGGCCTGGAGCAGGATCACAAAACTCCCACTTACGGTGGTTACTCCAATACGATCGTTGTTCACCAGGATTTCGTATTGCAGATCTCGGATAAACTGGATCTGGCCTCAGTAGCGCCTTTATTGTGCGCGGGCATCACCACCTATTCCCCGCTGAGACATTGGAAAGTAGGGAAGGGGCATAAACTGGCCGTACTGGGCCTGGGTGGTCTGGGGCACATGGGTGTGAAGTTTGGCGTGGCCTTTGGCGCCGACGTCACCGTGCTGAGCACCTCACCCAAGAAAGAAGCGGATGCCAAAAAACTGGGCGCCCATCATTTTGTAGTGACGACCGACAAGGCCCAGGTGGAAGCGGCTAAGGGCTCCTTTGATTTTATCCTGGACACCGTATCCGCAGAGCATGATATGAATATGTACCTGGGATTGTTAAAGACAGACGGGACCCATATTTGCGTGGGGGTTCCCTCCAAACCAGCTCCGGTAGCGGCGTTTAGCCTGCTCGGCGGCAGAAAGAGCCTGGCAGGTTCCGGGATTGGCGGGTTGGCCGAGACCCAGGAGATGCTGGATTACTGCGCCAAGAATAATATCGTTTCCGATATCGAGATGATCGATATAAAAGATATCCAGACCGCTTATGACCGGATGCTGAAAGGCGATGTACGGTACCGGTTCGTGATCGACATGGCTACTTTATAATGTAAAAAGAGGGGCCGGGTTTTTTAACCCGCCCCCTCTTTTCTTATGCATTCGTGTACGCGGCCGCAAACTCTTTTGCAAAATCCTCCAGTTTTGTCTTCCCGGAAATAACTTTATTCCTATTAAAGTCAGCATTCATCTCACCGCTCCGGATGGCGCTACCCATTTCCACATAATTCCGGGCAGGCTCTTCCGGTAATCCGGCCTGCAACATTCCTTTTAAATTATCCTCATCAGTAAATTCCACGTAGGGTAAGCCCGGTTTGCCGATCGCCGCTCCCAACACAGACGCAATCTCCTTACTGGTCCTTTCATCGCTGACGATATACCGGTAACTTTTCCCGGTGAATTTCAACGATAATAATTCCTCCGCCGCTGCCGCCGCGATATCGATGGGATGGGTCAGGGGAAGCAGTTGATCGCCGCCGAAATTATTGCCATAGAAGCCCGCATTCTTTATCATGCCGACACTACTCAACAGGTTCAGATAAAAATAAGCGGGACGTAAATGTTTGACATCTACATTGGGCAAGGCGTTTAACGCTTCCTCTGCAAAGTGGATGCCGGAGACCGGCCCGCCACCGTTGGGCATATGCGCGCCGATACTGCTCAGGTTCACTACCTTTTTAACCCCGGAGGCGCTGATCGCGGTGGCAAAGATTTTCCCGACGCCCGATATATGTTCTTTCCAGTGAGGGGCCGAGAGGGTTGGGGGCACCATCGTGTAGACTGCCGTTGCCCCGGTAAAGGTCTTCGTAAGGAAATCGGCATCCTCTACTTTTCCGATAGCTGGTGTAGCCCCTATCTTTGTGATCGCGGCTGATCGTTCGGGGTTGCTGCTGATGATCGTCACATCGTGACCGGCGGCGACTAATTTCTCGGCGAGAGGTTTGCTAATGTTGCCCAGGGCCCCTGTAAGTACATATTTCATAATTCTTGTTTTTGTTGGATCAAAATTATACCTTTACTATCTATTTGACTAGTACCTACCCTAAAGTAAGTATCATGACAGCGATAAAAAAGACTTCCACTATTCAGCAGAATAAACAGATCGTGCAAAACGAATGCCCCGTCACTTTCACATTGGAAAAGATCGGCGGGCGATGGAAGCCACTAATCCTCTATCACTTACAAAAGGGCACCCTGCGATACGGGCAGCTCAAAAAATGCATCCCTGCCATCACCGAAAAAATGTTGATCCAACATTTGCGCGAGCTGGAAGCCGACCGGCTGGTACACCGAAAAGCTCAACCCGTTGTGCCTCCACATGTCGAATATAACCTTACGCCGGCAGGACAAACCCTGGGACCGATCCTCAACGCCATGGCGACCTGGGGAGTGAATAACCGGATATGACCCATTAGCGTGTCCCCGCACTAACGGTCGCCAGCCATGAGCCTCTCAGCAAACTAACTTTGAGCTTTACAACAAAGCGACGGGCTCATTTATTGCGGACCTTTGTTAATATAAAAACGACAAAGACATGGCAAAAATTTGGTTTATAACCGGCAGCTCCAGGGGACTGGGGCGCAGCCTGACGGAAGCGGTGTTGGAAAATGGCGACCAGGTGGCCGCTACGGCCAGGAATCCCGAACAATTAAAGGACCTGGTGGAAAGATACCCGGGCCAGATCTATCCGATAAAGCTGGATGTTACCCAATATGAACAGGTCGGCAAGGCGGTGGCAGGTACGATCGCTCACTTCGGGAGAATTGACGTACTGGTGAACAATGCGGGATTCGGGATTGCCGGAGCGGCGGAAGCTTTTATGGAGGATCAGGTCCGGAGCCAGTTGGAAACGAACCTGTATGCGCCTATCGAAATAACCCGGGCTGTATTACCCTATATGCGCAAACAGCGTTCGGGGCGTATCCTTCAGATCAGTTCCGTCGGTGGCCGGGTAGGCAACGCAGGACTGACGATGTACCAGGCAGCTAAATTTGGGTTGGGTGGGTTTACTGAAGCCCTGGCCAAAGAGGTAGCTCCCCTGGGAATATTCGTCACCTCCGTGGAGCCTGGTGGGTTCCGGACCGATTGGGCCGGCGCTTCTATGACCTTCGCCCCCCCCGTGGAAGGCTATGAAACGACCGTAGACAAGAGGAGCGACTTCCTGAAAAGCGGTAATTTTATCCCGGTGGGTGACCCGGGCAAGGCGGCGAAAGTGATGATCGACCTGGTGCAGCACCCCGCGCCACCGATTCATTTGGTATTGGGCAGTGAAGCGGCAGGTATCCTGAAACAGGCCGATGCAGACAGGAAGGCCGAATTTGAAAAGTGGATGCCGGTCACCCTCTCCACCGATCATGCCGAAGCGGTCAATTTTTTCGAAACCGAAGCAGGAAAAATGTTTACTGCCAAATGAACCACCTGGCCAAATTCATCAACAGCCTCCCGCCGGCGGTGAATTAACGAAAAACCTCCGGTAGTATTAACTAATCAAAACATGACTATTTTCTCCCGACGTTAGCCATTAGCTTTAGGCACCGTTAAATATTATCCTATGAAAAGACTCCTGGCAACCCTGTCCATCTTGATAATCGGCTACTTCGTAGCCGCACAAACCAAACAGTCCCCCTGCCTTTGCCCTACGAGAGTGATCAAAGCAAATGGCAAACCCGACGAATTTTTCGATTTAGGTGGAGGCCGGAAAATAGCTCTTTCCGGATTTGTTAAAAAGACAAAAAAAGATACCACCGGTTCTGAATTCGTGTTGTATCAATGCGGGCATAAGGATATCATTGAAGAATGGGATGATAGGGATTGTAAAATATCGCAGTATAACGACACCCTGATCATAACGGAGACAGGTGGCCTCCCCGTCGGCCACAGAGTGAAACAAAGAGATGGGTGTTGGTGACCCCGAAAGGATCGGGAGGCTGCTCCCTGCTACTGGCCAAAGCGGCCAATGAAGAGCAAAAGACCCGTGTGGGCAATCAAACGGGAGGGCGCGTTTCCGACCGTAATTTTCTTATTTTTGCGCGGCAACTTAAAAACAGCGCAATGAAAAAGATCGGGCTCATCGGCGGCGTAAGCTGGGTATCCACTGTCGACTACTACAGGTATTTCAATGAGGGTGTTAACCAACAACTGGGCGGGTTGAATTATGCCGAATGTATTATTTATTCCTTCAACTACGCAGATATAAAGAAGAACAACGACGCCAATGATTGGGACGAAACCCTTCGGATGGTCGCGGAAGCCTCCGGGCATTTAAAAGCTGCCGGAGCGGAACTGATCGTCCTTGGAGCCAATACCATGCACGTCATTGCGGAACCACTGGAGGAAAAGATACAACTGCCCGTTATTCATATCGCAACCGCGACCGCCAACGAAATAACAAAACATGGGCTTAAAAAAGTCGCTCTTTTGGGCACCAAATTCACCATGGAACTTGACTTTTTCAAGTCGAGACTGGCCGCACAACAGATTGAAGCGATCATCCCCGGCCCTGAAGATCGGGATTTCATCCAGGACACGATCTATTATGAATTGGGTAAAGGAATCCTGAAAGAAGAGACCCGCCAACGTTATCTCTCCATCATCGACGGCCTGATCCGGCAAGGAGCAGAAGGCATCATCCTGGGATGTACGGAAATCCCCCTGATCATAAAGCAGGACGACGTCCGCGTAAAAGTATTCGATACGGTAATCATACATGCGGCCGCGGCCGTACAATTCGCGCTTAACGGATAAATCTCTCTATCATGACGATCACAAAAGATGAATTCGAAATCTCCACCGACCGCGAGAAATTGGACCTTAAATTTATTCACAAATTCTTATCCAAAGAGGCCTATTGGAGCAAAAATATTCCTTACGATACAGTGAAAAGATCTGCGGACAACTCATTAAATTTCGGACTATTCCATATAGAGCGGGCTGACGGGGGCATAGAATGCACCGGCGGAATCACAACGAGCCGGCAAATCGGTTACGCCCGGATCATCACCGACTATTCGACGATCGCCTACCTGGGAGACGTTTTCGTCATTCCCGCCTACCGCGGAAAGGGCCTCTCAAAATGGTTGATGGAACAGGTGGTGAGCCATCCCGATCTGCAGGGGCTACGGCGCTGGGTGCTGCTGACAGCGGATGCTCATGAGCTCTATAAGAAATTCGGCTGGCAGCTTGTCGCCAAACCGGAATGGTATATGGAACGGTTGAACCCGGATGTATACAGTATTTAAACCAGCCATTATTATGTTCTCATGGAATGACTACGCGCTGCTGAAAGAGATGAGAATGCAATATGACTCTCAGTTCGAAAAAGTATTTAATGCGTTGGAGAATCTTATAAACCCGCCCGAATTACCTCGTCGAAGGATTGGATTCAGGCGGCCAAATGAACCAGAAGATGATGAAGTATAGGTTTACCTAATTATACTAACCCACACCGTCATATCCGATTTCCCCCTATTAGCCCAGGCGTAATAAGGAATTAAACGCACCGGGATCTCCGTAGCCGGCTCCTTCGAGACCTCCTGGTATAACTTCCCGCTTCCCGCCGCAATCCGGGGCAACAATTTCGCCGAACCCTCCAGGGCCATCAATCGATTATTCCCGATCGTCATCGCCACCGGCTTCAACACAACGTCAACCGGCAGCGCGATAGCAAAGATCGATCGGGTAGGGGAGCCATCGGGCGATTCCAGGCAATAGACAACCGGTCCCCGACGAACTGCGACCTGTCCGCGTGTCTCTTCCACCAGCGGATTGGCTTCCACCAATACCGCCGGCATCGGCAAATTCAGCGCGATAACATCGCCGGCTTTCCAAACCCGGCTGATCTCCGCATATTCACCCGATACAACGGCCCCGTCAAACGCCTGACCATTCACCGTCACAGCAGCGCCCTTACACCAACCCGGAATCCGCAACAACAAAGAAAAAGCCTTTACAGGTGCTTCCTTTATAGTAAAAACGATCTTTCCATCCCAGGGATATTCCGTCTCCTCAGCCATCCGCACAGCCGCCCCTCCAACTAAATGCGTCGTCAGCATATTGCTCCCATACAAATTCACCCAGACCCCTTTCCCATTAACGCAGTAGGCGTAATCCCCCACTTCGGCGATCGTCCTTG
>Ga0193753_10004017_pt1 | contig 10683 bp, 7 predicted proteins | sample H1c2metaG_FD_144925 | JGI IMG/M metagenome (GOLD analysis project Ga0193753, IMG submission 144925) | Soil microbial communities from a riparian zone of the East river system, Colorado, United States - H1c2 | ecosystem: Environmental > Terrestrial > Soil > Riparian zone | place: USA: East River... | reverse complement strand
TGCACAAGGCGGGAGTTCCGGCCTGGTCGGCGCTTGGGCGCTGGCCGGGAATTTTTCCCGGAAAACCGCGTGCTCCCCAGGACCTGGCTTCTCGCGCTATAACAGCCTGCCGTCAGTCCAGGTCTTGCATGTCACTTCAATTCCGCGTCCTTGGCGCCATTGCAGCGATGCTTCTGCTGGCGCTGCTTTGCGGCGGTGCGCTCCTGTCGTGGCACGCGCGTTCGGAAGTGGAGATTGAAGTGCGCACGGCGTTCGAGGGCGCACGCCAGTCGGTGCAGGACACGTTGAAAAGCGACGTGGCGCACACCGTTACCTTGCGCCAGGTGGTCGCCAGCTTTCAGGGTCAGCGCCATGTGCGCGCGGCCCTTGTCAATGAAAAGGGAAAGGTCATCGTACAATCGGAAATCCGGCCGCTGGCGGATCCTGCGCCGCGCTGGTTCGCGCATCTGATGACGCCTCCGCACCTATCGGCCGCCATTCACATCAATCTGCGGCGCTTTCCCTGTATTGTTCAACTGAACAGCGATCCCCGCAGCGAAATTGCCGACGTTTGGGGTCGGGCCCGCGATGCCTTCGTTGCGATGCTGCTGTTTTGCGCCGGGACAATGATCCTGGTCTGGCTGGCGGTCGCCTATGCGGTGCGCTTCTTCCACCGCTTTCAAACCGGCCTGCTGGCGGTCTCGGACGGTGTCTATGATACGCGGCTCGCTTCCCGCGGCCCGCCCGAATTCGCCGATCTGGCACGCGGCTTCAACCATATGGTCGAGCGGTTGGCAAATTTTTCCGACGCCAACCGGCGCCTTCAACAGCAGATCCAGGGCGTGCAGGAGGAGGAGCGCGCCGGCATCGCGCGCGACCTGCACGATGAGGTGGGGCCATACCTGTTCGCGATCCAGGTCGATTCCAAACGGATGAGCCAGTCTACGGATCCTGACGCTCGCGGCGCGGGTATCGCCATTCGCGACGCGGTCCTGCATGTGCAACGCCATGTGAAAGACATCCTGCGCCAGCTTCGTCCCGGCACCAGCCTGGATTTCGGTCTTACTGCCGCTATTGACGATCTGGCCGCCTTTTGGGCCCGCCGCCCTCCCGCCATTCGCTTTGAGCGCGCCGTAGCCAGTTGCCAGGGACTCGAGCGTCGTGGCGAAGACGCGGCCTACCGGATCGTGCAGGAGAGCGTCAGCAACGCCGTGCGCCACGGCCAGCCCACGACGATCCGCATTACCGTTGCCGACCAGGGCGAACATGTTCTGGTGTGCGTCGAGGATGACGGCGGCGGCCTGAAATTCGATGGGCGCGCCGGCATGGACCTGGGTCACATGGGCCTGGCCGGAATGGAAGAACGTGTCCATGCGCTCAAGGGCCGTTTTGCGGTCGAGGAATTGCCGGGACTGGGTGTTCGCATTCGCGCCTTGCTGCCCAAGACTTTGCAATTGGAAAAGGCATGATACGGATACTGGTGGTCGACGATCACGCGGTGGTTCGCACGGGAGTCCGCCGCCTTCTGGCGGATCGCCCAGGGTTGGAGATCGCCGAAGCCGCCAGCGGAGAAGAGGCGCTGGAAAAGGTCCGCATCGCGGCTTTCCAGCTTTTGATCCTGGATTTGAACTTGCCCGGCCTGGGCGGCCTGGAATTGCTCCGCCGCCTCGTCAGGAGCGTTCCACGCCTGCCGATCCTGGTGTTTTCGCTTCACACGGAAGCCATCTATGCCATCCGAGCGATGGAAGCGGGCGCACGAGGCTTTGTCAGCAAGAATGCCAAGGCGGAAGAGTTGCTGGCGGCGGTGGAAACCATACTGGCCGGCGGCACCGCGATCGAACGGGACATCGCCAGCGAGATCGCCGGACATGATATTGGCGAAGATGCCTATCTGCGTCCCCTCACACAACGCGACCTGGAAATCCTTCGCTTGCTGGCAGGAGGCAACAGCCTCGCCCAGATCGCCGACACGCTGGGCATCGCCTACAAGACTGTCGCCAATACCTTGAGTCTCATCAAGGAGAAGCTGGGCGTCGGCAGCACCGCGGACCTGATCCGCATCGCCATTGGCCGCGGCCTGGCGGATCTGACCTGACGCGCGGGATATTTTCCCGAAAACATTACGCGGCGCTGCCAAGGAATTTTTCCCGAACTGTTTTTTTCTCGCGCTGCGCGCTTGCGGTTGCGGGCGATGGACGTAGGCTTTGCGCGTCACTGAAAAAAGGAAACACCTATGTCCTGGACAACTCCCCGCGTGATCGAAATCGCCGTCGGCATGGAAATCAACTGCTACGCCTGCGCCGAAATCTGATCATCGCTCACACAAGCAGGGCTGTCAGCGAAAAGCGTTGGCGGCCCTGTTCTTTATATCTCAACTATCGGTGAAACGTGCGGATTTTGGTTCTGGGCGCCGCCGCGGGCGGCGGATTTCCACAGTGGAACAGCAACGATTTCATCGCCCGGCAAGCGCGTCGGGGCGACGTCAGGGTGCCCGCCCAGACCCAGTCTTCCATTGCGGTCAATGGCGACGGCAAGCATTGGGTCCTGTTCAACGCATCACCCGATTTGCGCCAGCAGATCAACAGCAATCGCCAACTCCATCCCGCGGCGGGCGATCCGCTGCGCTCAAGCCCGATCGCCTCCGTCGTGCTGACGAATGCCGATGTCGACCACGTCGCCGGCTTGTTGAATCTTCGCGAGCGTCAGCCGCTCTCCCTTTACGGGCATGACCGGGTTCTCGGCGTCCTTGCTGGCAACAGTATTTTCAATGTGCTCGATCCGGAATTCGTGGAACGCCGGTCCCTGCCTGTTCAGCAGGAGGCAGAGATTTGCGATCGAACGGACCGGCCGCTCGGTATCGCTGTGACCGCCTTTCCGGTTCCGGGCAAGGTGGCGCTGTGGTTGGAAGATGCCAATGCACCCAACCTCGGCACCAGCGAGGGTGACACCATCGGCCTGAAGATATCGGATGGAAGGTCCTCTCTGTTTTATATTCCCGGCTGCGCCGCCATCACGGCGGACCTCGCGGAGGAATTGCGGGGCGCCGCCTGTCTGCTATTCGACGGAACGCTGTGGCGCGACGATGAGATGATCGCAGCGGGCGTCGGAAGCAAGTCGGGCCGGCGGATGGGACATATGAGTTGCAGCGGCGCCGACGGGGCGATCGCGGCTTTCCGGGACCTTGGCGTGACGCGCAAGCTGTTCATTCACATCAACAACACCAACCCGCTGCTGATTTTCGACTCCGCCGAACGGCAGGAGGCGCTCTCGGCGGGATGGGAAATCGCGCAGGACGGAATGGAGATCGCACTGTGACCAACGCCTGGCCCAGGGAAGACTTTGAAAAGCAGCTTCGCGCGCTCGGTTCCGAGCGTTATCACGACCGGCATCCCTTTCATGTCAAGCTGCATGCGGGCGGACTGAACCAGGGACAAATGCAGGCCTGGGTGCTCAACCGCTTCTATTACCAGAAATCCATTCCCCTCAAGGACGCCAGCCTGATCGGCCGCGCCGACGACATCGCGCTGCGGCGGGAATGGATCAAGCGGATCACCGACCATGATGGAGCGGCCGGGAGCGACGGAGGAATCGAGCGCTGGCTGGTGCTGGCGGAGGGCGTCGGCCTGGACCGGGCCTATGTCGCCGGTTGCGGCGGCGTCTTGCCCGCCACGCGCTTCGCCTGCGAGGCCTATATCCGCTTCGTGCGGGAAAAAACCCTTCTAGAAGCGGTCGCTTCTTCCCTGACCGAAATGTTCGCGCCGGTTCTGCACAAGACCCGCATTGCCGCGCTGCTGGAACACTATCCCTTCGCCAACGACAAAACGCTGGCCTACTTCCGCACCCGTCTCGTGCAGGCGCCGGAAGATGTGGCCTTCGGCCTGGAATATGTCCTGGCGAATGCCAACACTCGCGAGAAACAGCAGCAATGCCTGGAGGCGCTGAAATTCAAGACCGATGTACTCTGGTCGCAGCTGGACGCGCTCGACTACGCCTATGTTGCACCGGGCCTGATCCCACCCGGCGCCTTTGTTCCGGAGGTTCGGGGATGACGGTGCTGACGCCTGTCGGCCCTATGACGGTGCCGCGCATGGCGCCTCACATGCGGCTGCGGTTCGACAAAGCGCGCCAGACCTGGACCGTTCAGGCTCCCGAGCGGACCTTTCTGCTGGACGACATTGCCCACGCCATCATCTCGCGTTGTGATGGGCACATGTCCGTGGCCGGCATCGTCGATGATCTTTGTGCGACATTTGGCAATGCGCCGCGCGATCTCATTGAAAGGGATGTTCTCGCCCTGCTGCAGGATTTCACCGACAAGGCCGTCGTGACCGCATGACGCTGGACCCGCCAATGGCCCTGCTTGCGGAACTGACGCATCGTTGCCCGCTGCAATGTCCCTATTGTTCCAATCCCATCGACCTCGAGCGGGCCAATAAGGAAATGACCACCGAGGATTGGTTGCGCGCTATCCGCGAGGCGGCGGCGCTGGGATGCATGCAGGTGCATTTCTCCGGCGGCGAGCCGACCGTGCGGCCTGACCTGGAAAGGCTGGTCGCCGGCGCGACCGAGGCGGGTCTTTATACCAACCTGATCACGTCCGGCGTGCTGCTGGATGCCACGCGGCTCGCGGCGCTGGTCGAGGCCGGGCTGGAGCATGTCCAGCTCAGTTTTCAGGATTCCACGACCGAAATCGGCGACCGGGTCGGCGGCTATGCCGGCGGCCACGAAAAGAAGATTGCGACCGCGGCCCTGGTGCGCGCGGCAAACCTGCCGCTCACCGCCAACTTTGTGGTGCATCGCCAGAATTTCCATCATCTCTCCGACATGATCGACATGGCGTTGGCCCTGGGTGCTCAACGTGTCGAAATCGCCAATGTGCAATATTACGGCTGGGCGCTACGCAACCGCGCTGCGCTGATGCCCACGCGCGCGCAACTCACGCAAATGACCCAAGACATCGCGGAGGCCCGCGAACGGCTCAAGGGCGTCATCACCATCGACTTTGTCGTGCCGGACTATTACGCCCGGCGCCCGAAATCCTGCATGGGCGGTTGGGGCCGCCGGTTCCTGAATATCTCGCCCTCGGGTAATGTCCTGCCCTGCCACGCGGCGGAGTCCATTACCACTTTGTCCTTCGACAATGTGCGCCAGCGCAGCCTCGCCGACATCTGGCGTAATTCGGAAGCTTTTGAAGCATTTCGGGGGACCGACTGGATGGCGGAGCCCTGCCGCTCCTGCGATCGCAGGGAAATCGACTGGGGCGGCTGCCGGTGCCAGGCTTTCGCCATCACCGGTGACGCGAAACAGACAGACCCTGCCTGCGATCTCTCCCCATACCATGACAGCTTGGTTTCGGCCGCGGTGGGAGAGGCCGCGGCAGAACCGGCCGCATTCGTCTACCGGCGTTATCGCAACGCCAAGCCCGTCCAACGCGAATTTTGAACGTTTGGCGCTTAGGGCGTCTAAGCCACCGAAACGCCCTTTTCGACCGTCCTTGTTGCGAGTGCGCTTGCCAGGACGTGCTGCAATGTGCCGGCAAGCTCGTCCTGGAGAATGGGCTTTTGCAGGATCGGCACCTTGATGAAGCGCGGGTCCACGCTGTGGGGCGCGTATCCGGTGACAAAAACGAACGGCACGCTTTGCTCAGTCAGCAATTCCGCCAGGGGATAAACAATTTCCCCATTCAGATTCATGTCCAGAACCGCGCCCTCAAACCTTTCGTTCGTCGCTGCCGCAATCGCCTCTGACAGGCGGCCAATCGGGTCGGTGGACCGGTAGCCGATGGTTTTCAGCAATTCCTGCATGAACAGGCCCACCATCAGCTCATCTTCGACGAGCAGAAGGCGGGAATCTCCTGGCGGCCGGACGGCAACAGCTGCATTTGCGCTTTTGTCCGGCGTGTCCGCCCGGTCCCGGTATCGCAATTCCAGGGTAAAGTTCAATCCGGATGGCCGCCAGCCAAAGTGCGTGCGTCCCCGACGGCTGCCGCCGAGGCTGGAAATGATCTTGGTGCCAAAGCCGAATTTTTCGGGAGGAGCGATTTTCGGTCCATCGGACTCGGTCCAGTTCAGGAAAAGCGTTCCATCCAAAGTGGACCAATTCACGTCGACCCTGCCGGTTTCCACCGAAAGCGAGCCGTATTTGACCGCATTGGTGGCGAGTTCGTGCACCGCCATCGCCACCAGCTGCGCCTGTTCCGGCACCAGGATCAGGGATGGACCGATGGTTGTGACGCGTTGCTGATTTTCGCCGTGATAGGGCGCCAGTTCTTCGAGGATCAGGCGCCGCACGTCGGCTCCCTCCCACCGCGACTGGGCCAGCAGTTCATGGGTTTGCGCCAGCGCGCCGATCCGCCCTTCAACCGCTTTCAAATATTCTTCAATGTCATCGCGTTTCGCCATGCGGACAATCGCTTGCACCACGGCAAGCGTATTCTTGGCACGGTGGTCCACTTCGCGCGCCAGCAAGGCCTGACGGTCTTCCGCTTCCTTCCGTTCGGTAATATCGGTGGTGACACCGCTGAAGCGGATAGGCTTGCCGGAAGCATCGAAGGACGCGACAGCCACCACAGAGCACCAGCGGATTTCACCGCTCGGCCTGACAATCCGGAATTCCAGTTCGCAAGTCGCCTTGTCCGGGTTCAGGCCACGGAATGAATTGCGAACCTTCTCAAAGTCTTCGGCATGGAGTCCCTGCTGCACGCTCTCCACGCTGGGAACAAATGTGGCGTGATCCACTCCGAAGATATGACTTTGCCCTTCGTCCCAAAACCACGCCCCGGAAGCCAGATCGAAGTCCCAAGACCCCATATTGCCGGCCGCCAGGGCCAGGCCGCGGCTTTGCTCGCTTTGCCGCAGCCTGTCGGCTGAAAGCGCCAAGGCCTCGGTGCGTTCAGCGACCCGGCGTTCCAGTTCGTCATTGAGTTGCTGCAGATCGCGTGTTTTGCGGAACAGTTCGGCAAATACCCGGACTTTCGCCCGCAACAGTTCCGGCACCACGGGCACGGAAAGATAGTCAACCGCTCCGGCCTGATACCCTCTCAGATAATCGCTTTCGGTCAGGTGGATGGCGGAAATGAAGATAATCGCCGTTTTCTGGAAGCGGGGATGTCCCCGGATCATTTCGGCAAGTTCAAAACCGTCCAGCTCCGGCATGCAAACGTCAACCAGAATGACGGCGACTTCGGACTTCAGCAGATAGGCCAGCGCTTGCTTGGCGGAAGACACCGCGACCAGATTCTCGCCCAGCTCCGCAAGCATGACCTCATAGCTCAACAGCTTTCCCGGCTGATCGTCCACCAGAAGGATGTTCACACGATCCTTGTTTTCCACTGCGTTTTCCCGGGTGTTTTCCAAGGGCGATCTCAGCGGTGAAGCCACATGCGCAACGCGGACAACAACTGTTCCGTGTTGACAGGTTTTGCAAGATAGTCGGAGGCGCCCGCTTCCAGGCATTTTTCCCGGTCGCCCTTCATGGCCTTGGCCGTCAGGGCGATGATCGGAAGGCGCCGGTACGCCGGTTCTTCACGAATGCGGGCGATGGTCTGATAGCCGTCCATCTCCGGCATCATGATATCCATCAGCACGATGGCCAGTTCGGGCGTGGACTGCACCAGCTCGATCGCTTCCATGCCGGTTGTGGCGGTCAACACCCGCATGCCGCGGCGCTCCAGGGCGCTGCTGAGCGCGAAAATGTTGCGCGCATCATCATCGACAAGAAGCACCGCCTTGCCGACAAGGTCCTCGTCCGAGCTGTTCAGCTTCTCCAGCATAAGCTGCTTGTCGCGCGGCAGATCGGTCAGGTTGCGATGAAGGAACAGGGCGGTTTCGTCCAGCAGCCGCTCGGGCGATTCCACGCCCTTCACGACGATGCTGCGCGCCACGGATTGCAGTTGCGATTCTTCCTGGGCGGTCAGCTCCCGGCCGGTGAACACAATGACTGGGAGATCGGACAAAGCAGGATCGGCATTCATTTTTTCCAGAAGTTCAAAGCCGGAAATGTCGGGCAGACGAAGATCGAGCACCACACAATCCACCGGCTTCTCGGCCAAGACCTCCAGCGCCTCAGAACCGGTCGCCGCCGACAGGATTTCGATGTCGCTATGCTCCAGCAATGCGGAAATACTGAGCTGCTCAGCCGGATTGTCCTCGATCACCAGCAGGGTCTTGCGCCTGGGCTGCACATAGGCCTTGATTTTCGAAAGTGCGACCCGCACGCCCTCTGCCGAGGTGGGCTTGGGGACGAAGGAAAAGGCCCCGCGCGCCAGGGCGTGCTGCTTGTCCTCATCCAAGGTGATGATCTGGACCGGGATGTGCCGGGTTTTGGCGTTTTTCTTGAGCTGGCTCATGACGGTCCAGCCCAGCATGTCGGGCAGGAAGATATCGAGCGAGACCGCGGCGGGATTGAACTCCTCCGCAAGCTCCAGCGCATCTTCACCCCGGCTGGCGCTGATGACCTTGAATCCTTCCTCATGCGCGATGTCCATCAGGATGCGCGCGTAATGGGGATCATCCTCGACGATGAGCAGCAGCGTATCGCCGGGCGCGAGATGTTCACGATCGTCGATGATCTGCTCGACGATTCTTTCGGTCAAAGCCGGCATCACGGTGGGCGTCGCGGGCCGCGTCACCGACGCCGCGCCGACATAGCGCACCGGCAGGAACAGCTTGAAGCTGCTGCCCGCACCGGGCGTGCTGCGCAACTGGATCTCGCCCCCCAGGAGATTGGACAGCTCCCGGCTGATAGCCAGGCCCAGCCCGGTGCCGCCATATTTGCGGCTGGTGCTGGCATCGGCCTGCTGGAACGCTTCGAAGATCAGTTTTTGCTTCTCGGCCGGAATACCGATGCCGGTATCGGTCACTTCAAAGGCCACAACATTCGCGACCTGTCCCAGCACGGGATGGCGCGGGCTCCAGCCCTCGCTGACGGCGCGCACGGAAAGACTGACCTGGCCCTGGGCGGTGAACTTGAAGGCGTTGGACAACAGGTTCTTCAGAACCTGCTGCAGTCTTTTGGAATCGGTGAGCATCGTGCGGCCCAGATTCGGGTCCAGCGTCACCTTGAACCCCAGTTGGCGGGCTTCAGCCTCATGCCGGAACGGTCTTGCGACGGCCTCGATGACATTGCCGAAGCCGATCTCCTCCGCCTCCACGGTGACGGTGCCGGATTCGATCTTGGAGAGATCGAGAATATCGCTGATCAGGTTGAGCAGATCGGTGCCGGCGCCATGAATGGTCCGGGCAAAGTCCACCTGTTTGGCTGTCAGGTTCAGGTCGGGATTGTCCGCGAGCTGCTGGCCCAGGATCAGGATGCTGTTGAGCGGCGTGCGCAATTCGTGCGACATGTTCGCCAGGAATTCCGACTTGTATTTCGAGGTGAGGGCGAGTTCGCTGGCTTTCTCTTCCACCGCGCGGCGGGCCTGTTCGATTTCCTGGTTCTTGCGCTCCACTTCGACATTCTGTTCCGCCAGCTCCCGCGCTTTCAGTTCCAGCTGTTCGTTGGTCTGCTGCAGTTCCTTCTGCTGGGCCTGCAGTTCGCCGGCCAGCTTTTGCGATTGCTTCAGCAGCCCTTCGGTCTGCATTGTCGCCTCGATGCTGTTGAGCACGATGCCGATATTGGCCGTCAGTTGCTCCAGAAAGGCGATCTCAAGACTGGTGAAGTCGGTCAGCGAGGACAGTTCGATCACCGCCTTGACCTGGCTTTCAAACAACACCGGAAGCACGATGATATTCTTGGGCGTCACCTGCAACAGCGCGGAGCTTATCGGCACTGCACTTTCCAGGCCCTTGATGAGTTTGGTCCTCTTGTCCGAGGCGCATTGCCCGATCAGGCCCTCGCCCAACAGGAAGGCGGCCGGATAGCCATCCGTCTGATGCCCCGCATAGGAAGACACCAGTTTGAGCGTGGGCGCGTCACCCTCTTCCATCTGGTAGATCACCCCCATCTGCGCATTGACCAGCGGGGTAAGCTCATTGAGCAGCATCTTGCCGACCGTCACCAGATCGCGCTGGCCCTGCAGCATGTTGGTGAATTTGGCTAGATTGGTCTTGAGCCAGTCCTGCTCGGTATTGCGATCGGTGGTGAGACGCAAATTGCCGATCATCGTGTTGATATTGTCCTTGAGCTCCGCCACTTCGCCGCGGGCTTCGACCTGGATCGACCGCGTCAGGTCGCCCTTGGTCACTGCCGTCGCCACTTCCGCGATGGCGCGAACCTGGGTGGTGAGGTTCGCCGCCAGCAGGTTGACGTTGCCGGTCAGGTCTTTCCAGGTGCCAGAAGCGCCGGGAACGTTGGCCTGTCCCCCCAGTCGGCCTTCGACGCCGACCTCGCGCGCCACCGACGTAACCTGGTCGGCGAAGGTCGCCAGGGTGGCGGTCATGCTGTTGATGGTTTCCGCCAGCGCGGCCACCTCGCCCTTCGATTTGACGGTGAGGTTTTGCTTGAGATCGCCGTCCGCCACGGCGGTGACGACCTTCACAATTCCGCGCACCTGCTCGGTCAGGTTGGCGGCCATCACGTTCACGGTATCGGTCAAATCCTTCCAGGTTCCTGCCACGCCCGGGACCTGCGCCTGGCCGCCCAGCTTGCCTTCGGTGCCCACCTCGCGGGCGACGCGGGTCACTTCCGAGGCGAAGGCGTTGAGCTGATCGACCATGGTGTTGATGGTGTTTTTCAGCTCCAGAATTTCGCCCTTCACGTCCACCG